>Ga0208357_1000221_pt1 | contig 46886 bp, 48 predicted proteins | sample NGESurdeep092012_6_FD_184487 | JGI IMG/M metagenome (GOLD analysis project Ga0208357, IMG submission 184487) | Arctic peat soil microbial communities from Barrow, Alaska - NGEE Surface sample F52-2 deep-092012 (SPAdes) | ecosystem: Environmental > Terrestrial > Soil > Wetlands > Peat ...
CGGTCATGCGCGACCGCATCCAACAGGCCGGACATATGACCGCAAGCGATCCGATCCAAACTCCTGCCCAGCCCCTTGCAAACAGGGGGCCGTCCACATTTGGGTCCCTCCCCCGGCTTGACCGGGGGATCACGCCGGGACGGGGACTTTCTTCTTAGCGCCTTGGCGTCCTAGCTAGTTTCCCGCCGCCGCGATCGAAAAGCGATGCGCCGGCACCAGGCGGGCGATCGTTTCGTCGGTGGTGGGAACATCGCCGAAGGTGCGCAGGATCGAGCCCAGCGTCGCGTTATGCTCGGCATCGCTCAGGGCGGCATTGGCATCGGCGGGGAACACCACTTTATAGTTCAGCATCATCGCGTCGCGCGCCGTCGATTCGCAGCACACATTGGTCAGCGTCCCGGTGACGATTACGGTGTCGATGCCGAAGCCGCGCAGAATCTGGTCGAGGTTCGACGAACCCTGGATGAAGGCGCTGTAGCGGCGCTTCTCGACGATCAGATCGTCGGCCTTCACATCGAGCGCGGCATGCAGCGCATGCCCGTGACTGCCGCGCTGCAATTGCCGATAAGCCTCATTGCGGTGATCGCCCTGGAAAAACACGCTCCAGCTTTCTTCCTGGTCGGTCAGCGTCATCTGGATCCACACCACTTTGCCGCCCGCCTTGCGCGTCTCGGCCGCCAGCCGATTGACGTTCGGGACGATCTCGCGCGCGGTCGGCACCTCGATCGGCATGCCCGGCAGCATGAACACGTTCTGTAGATCGATGACCAACAGCGCGGTTTGCGGGCCGACGATCTTGTCATAGCGGTTGAGCGTGCCGCGCTGTTCCATGGCGCCCGCGACAATGCTTTCGAGAATGGCGATCTTATGCATGAGGTGGCTCCAGCCAATCGATTGCGCCAATTGTGCGGATGTCGCGTCGCGGCGTCAATCGGCGTCGGGTGAACTCAGTTGGCGTCCGCCGCCCGCCACAAATACCAGCTCGCGACGCTGCGATAGGGGCGCCAGCGTTCGGCGTGCGCCAGCAGCGCCTTCGGCGTCGGCGGCTCGGCATGTTCGTAGACGCGTTGAAATCCCTTGCGCACGCCGTAATCCAGCACCGGCATGATATCGGGCCGCGCCAGCGAAAACATCAGGAACATCTGGGCGGTCCAGACGCCGACGCCCTTGACCTGGGTCAGATGCTCGATGATCGCCTCGTCCGCCATGCGGTTCAGCACGCGGAAGCCGGGAATGGTGCCGTCCAGCGACTTGGCCGCCAGATCGCGCAACGTCGCCGCCTTGGCGCGCGACAGGCCGGCGCCGCGCAACAGCTCGGGGTCGGCCGCGATCACCGTCTCGGGCGTGCAGGCGCCGCCCAGCGCCGCGATCAGCCGCGCCTCGATGGTGGCGGCCGCTTTGTTCGACAATTGCTGGCGGACAACGGCATGGGCCAGCAGCGTGAACGGGGTGCCGCCGCGATTCACCACTAGGGCGAACGCGCCGTGGCGGCGGATGGCGCGACCCAGGACCGGATCGGCCTTGGTCAGCGCGCGAACCGCCGCTTTTCCGTCGATCGGTGATGTCGCCATCGCCCCGCCCTAACCTACCCCACCCCCGGCTTGGCCGGCGGAATGTCGCGACCGCCACGGCCAGATGGTGCCGACGCACAGAATCGAACTGTGGACCTACTGATTACGAATCAGTTGCTCTACCGCTGAGCTACGTCGGCTTTTATAAATCAATTCAGTGCCTTAGAGGTTTTTTATTTTCCAATGTGGCGCTGATTTGGCACTAAGCGATGTTTGGCTACCGAGGCATTTTGCGGACGACCAGTTTGATCTGGCCGCGTCGTCCGCAGTGGGAGCATCTTAGCCGATTGCGGATGTAAACCAAGAGAGTCGTGCTGTCGACGTTGCGCTCGCGTTTCGGAAGGACGTGAGGCGCTCACGCCCTGACGTCTGAGCGGCCGCGCGGAGCGAAACGGAAAGAGGGCGGAGATAAGAAAGATGCTCGATCGGAAGGACTTTACCGAGGAACAGTGGAAAAAAATGACGGCACCCGGCGCCAAGTTCGACCGGAAAGATTTCACCAAAGAGCAATGGGAAAAATTGACCGGGCCGGTCACGGATGAGGAATTGGCGTCGCCGCTCTTCCGCGAAATTAACGAACTCACCCGCCGTGAAGCTCTGGAAAAGGAGATCGCACCTCATCTTCGCATAAGGGAAGCATATCGGTGGGTACTAGAGTTTATCCGAAACGCAATGGTAATAGCCGCCCTTGCGTATCTCGCCTACAAGTCAGGTAGCTGGTTTGTCTGGACGATTGCCGGCTTCGCGCAATTGGTGCTGTGTGGACACACGTCCACATATATCGACATTTGGGTGGCACGTTTTAGCTTTTCAAAGGCCAGCCCCAAGACGGCAGGGGCGATAGCAGCAGGCGGTACTTTGCTTCAATGCGCAATTTCGGCGGCGCTATTCTTTGCGATCAATAAGATTGTTGAGGCGCAGCTGCACTAAAGCGTAGGATTAACGCGCAACACAGATTCTGCTAAATTAAGCTGCTAAAGACGATCGGGCACCCCCGCGTCGCTGCCGCGCGGGCGGTCCCTACTCATGGCAGACCGGCGCCCCATCGCGCAAGAGCAAAGCGGGGCGCATCCCCCGCCCCCGCTTACGGCACGATGACGAGGTTGGTGAAGCCGCCGTCGCGGAAATGCGAGCCGTCCAGCGCCCGGTTCACATCGGACAGCGGGAACGTGACATGCTGGAACACCGAGAGGTCGAGGGTGCCGGCGCGCGCCATTTCCGCCATCGCGATGCCGTCGCCGACGCTGAACCAGTTGCTGCCGATGAACTCGATCTGATTATCCATCATCCAATGGATATCCATCACCGTCTTCTCGCCGACGCCGCCGATATTGATGGCGCGGCCGCCGCGCCGCAGCGCGTAGATCGCCGCCATCAGGAAACTGCCCGGCGTGCCGGGGCCGAGACAATCGATCACGGCATCGACGCCGTGCCCGGCCGTGAAGCCGCGCGCCCAGTCGGCGAGGTTCCGCGCATCGCCGCTCGGCAATAGCTCAATCCGACCGGGCGCCAGGCGCTTCACCCGCGCCAGGCGCTCCTGGTCGCGGGCGGTGCCGAGAATCCGCGTCACCCCTCGCCCCAGCGCCAACAGCGTCGCGCCAAGCCCCAGCGTGCCCGAGACGCCGTTGATCAGGACGGTGCTGCCCGGCCCAACATTGGCCTTGCGCAACGCGGCATAGGCGGTGCCGAGATAGCCGAAGCGCGCCGCCGCCTCGAACGACACGTTCGGCGGCAGCGCCACCAGATTGTGCTGGGGCGTCGTGATGTATTCCGCCATGCCGCCATGGGGATAAGCATCGAACTGGCGCTGCGCCTCGGGGCCGAAGCCGAAATAGCCGCGGAAGGTATAATTGGCGCAGTTCATCGTATCGTCGGCGCGGCACGCCGGACACGAGCCGCAGAACAGGCCGGGCGTCACATAGACACGATCGCCGGCGCGGAAATTCTGCACCAGCTCGCCGACGCTCTCGATCTCGCCCGCGACATCGAGCCCGAAAATCGCCGGCAGATTCGGCAACGGCAATTCCGGGAACCAGCCGCGCCAGTGCGTCAGCACATTGAGGAGATTGGGCACCACGCCGCACGCCCGCACGCGCACCAGCACATCGGTCGGCCGGGGCGACGGCTTCGGAACCGCTTCCACCACCATCGGCTCGCCGAACGCATGGAGCCGCGCCGCCAGCATCGTCGCCATCGATTTTCCCTCCGCCTGACCCTCGCGGGCTTATAGCGCCATCGCGCGATGGGTGAAATTTCTTTCACGCGCCCTTCACGGCGGCGGAATTATTAGTGTCGGGCATCGCGGCACACTATAGCGGTGCCACGACCGCGTGATCGATGCCGTGCCCTTCGCCTGTCGCGAGCGCGGGAACGCCGTCACCGGACAAACGTTTGGAGTCAAGCGAGCGGATGCCGTTGCGCGGACGCTCGAACATACGATGAACGCAAAGGAGTAGCGGATGACAGGCACTTTGAAGCTCGCGCTCGTCGCGCTGGCGCTGGCGGGCGGATCACTGGCGGTTGTCGCGCCCGCTAACGCCGACAGCACGAGCACCACCGTCACCACGACCACGGTCGATCCCGGCGTTGTCGCCTTCGGCTACAATGACGGCTATTGGGATCGCAGCCGCGCCTGGCATGCTTGGCCGAGCCATGGCGCCGCCGTTCAGTACGAGACCCGCTATCACGATCATTATTATGGTTGGAAGCATGATCGCGACCCCGATAAGGGGTGGCGTGAGCATGATAGCTGGTGGAATCGCTAACACCCGTCATTACGGGGGCCGGCGCCAGTTTCGGGCGCCGGCCCCATTCCTCGGGCCCACTTCCTCAAATGACACAGAGCCGCCGCCGTTTGGGAAGCATTGTGGCACGGGGGATCAATCCGGGATCGATCTGGGGCCGTGAGCCATTCTAAGGGGTGGAATGGCGGGGTTCTCTCCGCCGGAAAGGACGATCATGACCAAGGACAATATCCCGCACGGGTTACGAAATGCCGCCATGGCTGCTTCGCTCGCCACGGTCGCGGCGTTGGCTTTGGCCGCCCCGGCGCTCGCCGATGAAAGCGTGACCACCACCGAGACCACGACGCATGAGGCGGCGCCCCCACCACCGCCACCGCCGACCACTTATAGCGAGACTCGGACCACGACGACACGGACCGAGACCGCGGACGCGCCGGATGTCGTCGTCGTGCCGGGCCCGCCCCCGCCGCCGGCCCCCGCGCCCGGCATCACGGTCGGTGTCCCCGGAATCGTCGGGATTCACGTCGGCCCCTGACGAGTTGCGTTTCGACATGGCCCCGCTTCGGCGGGGCTTTTTCTTCGGGCATTAGATCGCCGGTCTTGACCGCTTGCCCTTCCTTGAAACCGATCTTGACGAGATAGCCTTCGATGCGGCTGCGTACCAGCACGGTTTGATAGGGGGTCGCGGTGCCGATGCCGCGCACGAAAACATCCCTATCTGATCGCCGCGGCAATCATCGCGGTCTATATCATCCTCGGCATTCTCTATGAGAGCTATATCCTGCCGCTGACGATCCTCTCGACGCTGCCGTCGGCGGGGGTCGGCGCGCTATTGACGCTGATGCTGTTTCACACCGACCTCTCGGTGATCGCGATGATCGGCATCATCCTGCTGATCGGCATCGTGAAAAAGAACGGCATCATGATGGTCGATTTCGCCATCAATGCCGAGCGCCGTGAAGGCAAGACGCCGCTCGACGCCATCCGCCAAGCCTGCCTCATGCGCTTTCGCCCGATCATGATGACCACCATGGCGGCGATCCTCAGCGGGCTGCCGCTGATGCTGGGGTCGGGCGCCGGCTCCGAACTGCGCCAGCCGCTGGGCATGGCCATGGTCGGGGGATTGATTTTCAGCCAGGCGCTGACCCTCTACACCACGCCGGTGGTTTATCTCTATCTCGAAGGATTGCAGCGCCGCCTCGCACCGAAGCGCGAGCGCCGCGTGACGCGGCTGGCCGACCGGATGTACGCGCCGGGCGAGTAGCGCGGGCGGCGAAGCGCCGCGCCGATGAATTCGCCGCCGTGAATTTACCCGTGACCAGCGTGGCATTTATTCTATGATCGCTGGCACCACGAAAAGGACACGGATATGCGCCTCTTGCATTTTCTGATGCTGACATTGCTCGTCGCCGCCCCACTCTGCGGCACGGCGCGCGCGCAGCAGCCGGACTTCACCGGCGCCTGGAGCTTCCAGGTCGGCACATTCCAGGGGACGATCGCATCGACGGTGTTCATCCGCCCCGATGGGGGGTTCGTCCGCGCCGACCGGCTGGCGAACGGCACGATGCTGCGCCAGTGGGGCCAGTATAGCGCCCAGCAGATCGGGCCGAATTCGTTCCGCATCGACACGCAGATCCAGGGTTACCTGCCGCATACGAGCTGCGTCGCCATACCCGGCTTCGCCCGGCGCTGCCAGGCGGCACCGCCGGCGCAAAATCTCTCGACCGCCGTCACCATTACGTCGCCCTCGACGATCATGTCGGATGGCATGGTGTGGCAGCGCGACCTGTCGGGTGGGCTGCTCAATGTACCGGTGCCCGATACCTCGATCATCGCCGGGAACGCCCCGACTCGGCCGAACATCCGACAGCCGGTGAGGCCGCAATTGCACCCTTACGTCACGCCGAACGGGCCGGGGAACCAGATGTCCAAGACGTATCACGACCAGAACAAGGTCTGGACCGACACCCGCATGCGTGGCTGCAACATTGACCAGTACGGCCGCCGTTATGGTTGCCAGCAATAAAGAATTGAAGGCCAGGCCGCGGCGGGCTGGCCGCCTATCGGGAGGATAGGTTCAACAGGGAACCGCGCCGCCGCGGAGATGACCACTCGACTTCATCGTCTTGGAAGGTTTGGGAAATACACCTGCTAGAGCGATAAGCGATCAAACATTAGAGGGAGAGGCGCAAATGACCTTCAACCGACTGCTAAAGCTGATTTCGGCGGCAATATTGCTGATCGTTCTCCAAAGCGGGTTGGCGACGGCAGAGTACCAGCAGCGTCCAGTAAACTGGATGCCCGATGACACCGCTTTGCACCGCGACCTTGCGATGCTCGATCGTACGGAAAGGAGCCAAGAAGTGGCGCGGGACGCCGCGCGTCACCAGCCTCTTGGGGATGGGCTGAAATTTCCCGTCATCGTGGCCGCTGCCGACCCATACGCGCCAGGCGGCGCATGCGCTCCTGATGCACCAAATCGCCTTCGGCGGGGGTGTGAACCCCTCCCCGAAGTTCCGACATCAGGAGCTTGCCCGAGAGATAAAGAGCGCGCCGCTGAAGAGTGTGTCTTCAACTGTAGACTAGCAAGATCTTATGAGCAGGACGATTGTAAGCAGAATTGTAAAGTGCAGTATCGGTGTACCCCTCTCGATCCTTACCGGAAAAATAGATAAGCTCTCTCTGCCCCCGTCGGCTCGGTGCCGGCGGGGGTTTTTCGTTCAATGAGCCTGATGCAATTCTGTTACCCCATTCGTTACTCGAACATGGAAACTCGATAGCGATGCGCCCCTGATACAGCCGTTAAGTCTTTCAAATAATTGGCGCGCCCTGCTGGAATCGAACCAGCGACCTGCCGCTTAGAAGGCGGCTGCTCTATCCGCTGAGCTAAGGGCGCCCGGTGGCAGCATACCACAAGCGGAAGGGCGTTACCGTGGCCGGTCGTAGCGGAAATTGTCGGCGTAGGATTTGGGCTTGAAGCGCGGCTGTTGCGGCTCGGCCACGACATAGTCGAGCCCGCGCCGGGTCGCGAAATCGATCGCCTCTTCCGGCGTGTCGAAGCGCAGGTGAATCTCGTTGAGTGTATCGGCCGCGCTGGACCAGCCCATCAACGGATCGGGGAGGCGCGGGGTCGCCGGCTCATAGTCGAGCACCCATTTGCGCGTCTTGGCGCGGCCCATCTGCATCGCGGTCTTGGTGGGTCGATAGATGCGCGCCTGCGCCATGGGCCGTCACTCCAAATAATCGCCAGCGAAGGCGGATGGTCGGGGCGAGAGGATTCGAACCTCCGGCATCCAGCTCCCAAAGCTGGCGCTCTACCAGGCTGAGCTACGCCCCGAATGCGCCGAACGGAATCGCTTCGGCTTGTATCGCGGGCACTGGAAAAATTCAAGCAAGCGCGCGATCCTGGGGCACCCCCACCTCCGATCGCCACGAGGTCCCATGCCCCGCTCCCATGACGCCATCCGCGATTATATTACCGCCCACTCGCTGCGCGAGCCGCCGGCATTGGCGGTGTTGCGTCGCGATAACGAGACCCGGCCGCGCTTCAACATGCAATTCACACCGGAATCGGCGCAATTGCTGCAATTGCTGATCAAGCTGATGGGCGCGCGGCGCGGCATCGAAATCGGCACGTTCACCGGCTATAGCGGCCTCGCCATCGCGCTGGCGCTGCCCGAGGATGGCCGGCTGATCTGCTGCGATGTCAGTGCCGACTACACCCAAATCGCGCGCCGCCATTGGGCGGCGGCCGGAATCGCCGACAAGATCGAGCTGCGGCTCGGCCCGGCCCGCGACACGCTCGATGCCCTGATCGCGGCGGGCGGCACCGGCCAGTTCGACTTCATGCTGATCGATGCCGACAAGACCGGGTACGATTCCTATTACGAGCGCGGGCTGATCCTGCTGCGCGCCGGCGGCCTCATCGCCATCGACAATGTGCTGTGGGGCGGGGCCGTCGCGGACCGTAGCGGCGGTGGGGTCGAGACCGAGGCGCTGCGCACGCTCAATGACAAGATCGCCGGCGACGACCGCGTCGATGTCAGCATGCTGGCGCTGGGCGACGGACTGACCTTGGCACGAAAGCGATAGCGAGGTTACAAATAGTTTAGGCGGCGCGCTGACGCCGAATCCCGCTTAGCGCGCGCAAGTTGCGCGCGGTAGGGTCGGCCATGCCTTTCGAACCCGACGCCATCCATGACTACATTGTTGCGCACTCGGTCCGCGAGCCGGCGGCACTCGCCGCGATTTACGAAGAGACCAAGACGCATCCCTTCGGCTATATGCAGATTCCGCCGGAATCGGCCCAGTTTCTTCAGCTTTTAGTGCGACTGTCGGGCGCGCGATATTGCATCGAGCTCGGCACCTTCACCGGCTATAGCGCGCTGGCGCTGGCGCTGGCCCTGCCCGCCGACGGCAAGCTGATTTGCTGCGACATCAGCGCCAAGGTCACCGCGGTCGCGCGCCAGCATGCCGAACGCGCCGGCGTCGCCGACAAGATTGCGTTTCGCGTCGGACCCGCGCTGGCGACGCTCGATGCGATGATCGCGGCGGGCGAGGCCGGGCGTTTCGATTTCATCCTCGTTGACGCCGACAAGGCCAATTACGAGAGCTATTACGAGCGCGGCCTGACCCTGCTGCGTGCCGGCGGCCTGATCGCCATCGACAATGTGCTGTGGAACGGCACCGTCGCCGACCCGGCCGACATCGATCCATCGACCGAGACCTTGCGCGCCCTCAACGCCAAGATCGCGGCGGACCAGCGCGTCGATATCAGCATGCTGGCGCTGGGCGACGGGCTGACCCTGGCGCGCAAGCGCTAAGCGCCGCCGGTGCCGAACCCTTTATAGCTGACGGTATCGCCAATCTTGATGCCGAGGCGGTCGACCGTGCCGCCGTTCAGCTCCAGCACCGCGCGGGCCGGCGCGTTTGATGGAATGACGCTTTCCGACAGCGGCACCGCCCGCTCGTGAATATCAACGATGCGGCCGTCCGCCGCGATGAACAGCATATCGAGCGGGATCAGCGTGTTCTTCATCCAGAAGGCGCGCGGCGCGGTCGTGACGAAATCGAACAGCATTCCAGCATCGGGCGCGAGTTGGCTACGATACATCAAACCCTGCATCTGCTGGTCCGGGGTCAGCGCCAACTCGACCTCGAACCGCTGGGGCCCCGCTTTGGTGGCGATCGCGAGGCTCGTTTTCTCGAAGGACTGCAGCGGGTCGGCGTGGCCCGCCGCCGCCAAGCCGACGGCCAAAATCGCAATCAGGATAACGCGGCGCAGCATCATCGACCCATCCTCGCGACCAGCGGAGCGACGGGGATCAAGGCCGACCACCGTGCCGCTGGCAAGGAAAATTCGTGACCCATGGCATGGCAGGGATTATCCCTACCGGATTGGAGGACGAGGGAATGCTGGAAAAGTCCGAGCGTTGGCCCGCCCTGCCCTATGCGGCGTGGCGCGATACCTGCGAGACACTGCGCCTGTGGTCGCAGATCGTCGGCAAACTGCGCGTGGCACGGACGCCGTGGCTCAATCATTCCTGGCACTCGGCGCTCTATGTCACGGTGCGGGGGCTGACGACCTCGCCGATCCCCGATGGCGACGGCGGCATCTTCGCCGTCGATTTCGATTTCATCGCGCACCGGCTGGTATTGCGCGGAGATAATGGCGGCGAACAGATCATCGCCCTGCGCCCGATGAGCGTCGCCGATTTCTATGCCGAGACGATGGCCGCGCTGGCCCGGCTCGGCATTCGCGGCACCATCGACCGGCTGCCCAATGAGGTGGCGGACGCGACGCCCTTCGACCAGGATCGCGCGCATTGTTCCTATGATGCCGACGCGGCGCGGCGCTTCTGGCGCGCGCTGGTTCGGGTCGACCAGGTGTTCCGGACATTTCGCACCGGCTTCCTCGGCAAGGCGAGCCCGGTGCATTTCTTCTGGGGCAGCTTCGATCTCGCCGTGACGCGCTTTTCGGGGCGCCGCGCGCCGCCGCATCCCGGTGGCGTGCCGAACCTGCCCGATGCGATCGTCCGCGAAGCCTATTCGCACGAGGTCAGCAGCGCCGGCTTCTGGCCGGGTGGCGGCGGCATCGACTATCCGGCGTTCTACTCCTATGCCTATCCGGCGCCGCCCGATTTCGCCCGCGCGGCGATCCGCCCCGCCGGCGCGTTCTTCCATCCGACCTTGGGCGAATTCATCCTGCCCTACGACGCGGTGCGCGAGGCGCCCGACCCGGAGGCGACGCTGCTGGAATTTCTGCACAGCAGCTACGATGCGGCGGCGGATTTGGCGGGCTGGGATCGCGCCGCGCTGGATTGCGCGGTCGGCGTCGCCCGGCATCCCCGACCGGTCGCCCCGCCGACCGATTGATTGCGTCGCGGCGCGGCGATAGGCTGCCACCCGGTCACGAGAAGGAAATCGTTCATGGATATGACCGGTGAATACCGGATCCCGGCGCCGCGCCAAAAGGTGTGGGAGGCGCTGAACAATACCGACGTGCTGCGCGCCGCGATCCCGGGCTGCGAGAGCATCGAGAAACTGTCCGACACCGAAATGACCGCCAAGGTCGCCGCCAAGGTCGGCCCGGTCTCGGCGAAATTTTCCGGCAAGGTGACGTTGTCCGATCTCGACCCGCCCAATGGCTACCGGATCAGCGGTGAAGGCTCGGGCGGCGCCGCCGGCTTCGCCAAGGGCGGCGCCACCGTCGCGCTCGCCGACGATGGCGAGGGCGGCACCATCCTGACCTATAAGGTCGATGCGCAAATCGGCGGCAAGCTGGCGCAGATCGGCTCCCGCCTGATCGACGGCGTCTCGCGCAAGATGGCGGATGATTTCTTTTCCCGCTTCAGCGCCGTCGTCGTCGAGGCCAATCCCGTCGCGACGCCGGCGTCACCCATCATCACGGAACCCGCATCGCCCCTTGGCGCCGCCGCGCTGGAGCCCGACAGCGTCACCCCGCCCATGCCGCCGGTCGCGCCGCCCTCCCCGCGCGTCGCGCCGCCGCCCCGTCAGCGCGCCGCGCGCGGCGGGCGGCTGCCGCCCTGGGCGTGGATCGCCGGGCTCGTGGTCGTCGTCATCATCATCCTGGCGATTTTCGCCTGACGCAATTTCGCGTCGGCGCTTGACCGAAAGGGGCCGGTCAACGACACTCGCGCTCAGCGAAAACATCCGTCAAACCGCTATATCTAAAAGGGAATTCCGCTTATGCCCTCCGTAACGCTGACCGTGAACGGCAAGAAATCGACCGTCGAGGTCGAGAACCGCACGCTGCTCGTCCAGTTGCTGCGCGAGAATCTCGGGCTGACCGGGACGCATGTCGGCTGCGACACCAGCCAATGCGGTGCCTGCGTCGTTCATGTCGATGGCGTCTCGGTGAAGGCCTGCACCTTGCTGGCGGTTCAGGCCGAGGGCACCGACGTGCTGACGATCGAGGGGCTGGCGAACGGCAACGAGCTGCACCCGATGCAGGCGGCGTTCCGCGAGAATCACGGTCTGCAATGCGGCTTCTGCACCCCGGGCATGGTGATGAGCGCGGTCGATCTCGTCCACCAAAACAAGAACCCGAGCGAGCAGGAAATCCGCGAGTGGCTGGAGGGCAATATCTGCCGCTGCACCGGCTACCACAACATCGTGAAGGCGATAAAAGCGGGCGCGGAGGCGATGGCGGCGGGGGGAAACTGAGATGGCCGACCAAGGAATCGGCGTCGCGGTCCGCCGCAAAGAAGATTTCCGCTTCCTCACCGGCCGGGGCAATTACGTCGACGACATCAATCGGCCCCACCAATCTTACGCCCATATCCTGCGCAGCCCGCACGCGCATGCCAATCTCGGCGCGATCGATACGGCAAAGGCCAAGGCGGCGCCCGGCGTGCTCGCGGTCTTCACCGGCGAGGATATCAAGGTCGGCAGCCTGCCCTGTGGCTGGGTGGTCAAGTTCAAGGACGGCTCGCCCCAGCATGAGCCGCCGCATCCGGTGCTGGCGCAGGGCAAGGTGCGCCATGTCGGCGATCCCGTCGCGATCGTCATCGCCGAGACCAAGGACCAGGCGCGCGACGCCGCCGAGCTGATCGAGGTCGCGTACCAGCCGCTGCCCGCCGTCACCTCGGTCGAGGCGACGGTGAAGGCTGGCGCGCCGCTGGTGCATGACGCGGTGCCGAACAATGTCTGCTTCGATTGGGCGATCGGCGAACAGGCCCCGGTCGATGCGATCATCGCCAAGGCCGCGCACGTCACCAAGATCGATATCGTCAATAATCGCCTCGTCGCCAACCCGATGGAGCCGCGCGCGGCGATCGCCGAATACGATCGCGGCACCGGCGAGCATACGTTGTGGACCACCAGCCAGAACCCACACGCCATCCGCCTGTTGATGGGCGCGTTCGTGTTGCAGATGCCGGAGCATAAATTGCGGGTGATTTCGCCCGATGTCGGCGGCGGTTTCGGCTCGAAGATTTTCCTCTATGCCGAGGAATGCATTCTGGTGTGGGCGTCGGCGCTTGTGAACCGGCCGATCAAATGGACCGCGGATCGCAGCGAAAGCTTCGCCTCCGACGCGCAGGGCCGCGACCACGTCACCCATGCCGAGCTGGCGCTCGACAAGGACGGCAAGTTTCTGGCGCTGAAAGTCTCGACGCTGGCCAATCTCGGCGCCTATCTCTCGACCTTCGCGCCGGCGGTGCCGACCTGGCTCTATGCAACGCTGCTCGCCGGCACCTATGCGACGCCGGCGATCTATGCCGAGGTGAAGGCGGTCTTCACCAACACGGTGGCGGTCGATGCCTATCGCGGCGCCGGGCGGCCCGAGGCCTGCTATGTCATCGAGCGCATCGTCTCGAAGGCGGCGCAGGAATTGGGCGTCGATCCGGCGGAGCTGCGGCGGCGCAATTTCATCGCCATCGACGCCTATCCCTATCAGACGCCGGTCGCGCTCTCCTATGATTCGGGCGATTATTTCACCACCCTCGATATGGCGCTGAAGACGGCGGATTACGCCGGCTTCGCCACGCGCCGTGCCGAGGCCGCGACCCGCGGCAAGCTGCGCGGCATCGGCATTTGTTCCTATATCGAGGCGTGCGGCGTCGCCCCCTCGGCGGTGGCGGGGGCGCTGGGCGCGCGCGCCGGCCTCTATGAGATGGCCGAGATTCGCGTCCATCCCACCGGCTCGATCAGCGTCTTCACCGGCACGCACAGCAACGGCCAGGGCCACGAGACCACCTTCGCCCAACTGGTCTCGGATCGGCTGGGTGTGCCGATTGAGAACATCGACGTGGTCCATGGCGACACCGCGAAATCGGCGTTCGGCATGGGCACCTATGGCTCGCGCTCGCTGCCGGTCGGCGGCTCGGCGGTGGTCAAGGCGTTGGACAAGGTGGTGAACAAGGGCAAGAAGATCGCGGCCCATCTGCTCGAAGCGGCCGAGGCCGATATCGAGTTCGCGAACGGCGCCTTCACCGTCGCGGGCACCGACAAGAACGTGCCGTTCGGCGCGGTCGCCTTCGCCGCCTATGTCCCGCACAATTACCCGCACGAGACGCTGGAGCCGGGCCTCGACGAGACGGCCTTTTATGATCCGAAGAACTTCACCTTCCCGTCCGGGACCCACGTCGCCGAGGTCGAGATCGACCGCGACACCGGCGTCGTGAAGCTGATCAGCCTGTCGGCGGCGGATGATTTCGGCACCATCGTCAATCCGATGGTGGTCGAGGGCCAGGTCCATGGCGGGCTGGCGCAGGGTGTCGGTCAGGCGCTGTTCGAAAATGCGGTCTATGACCAGGAGAGCGGCCAGCTCATCACCGGCTCGCTGATGGATTACTGCATGCCGCGGGCGGATAATCTGCCGTCCTTCGCGGTCGGCACCCATGTCACCAAATGCACGCACAACCCGCTCGGCGTCAAAGGCTGCGGCGAGGCCGGCGCCATCGGCGCGCCGGCGGCCGTGATGAACGCCGTGATCGACGCGCTCGGCGCCGTCGGGATTCACGAACTGACCATGCCGGCGACGCCAGAAAAAGTCTGGCGCGCCATCAACGGCCGCGCGGCCGCCTAGCAAGCCATCGAACGGGAGCCTTCATCATGTACGATTTCCAATACCAACGTCCCGCCAGTGTCGCCGATGCCGTGAAGGCGATCGCCAGCGACGGCGATGCCAAGCTGGTCGCCGGCGGCATGACCCTGATCCCGACGCTGAAACAGCGTCTGGCAAAGCCGACATCGCTGATCGATCTCGGCAAGATCGCCGAATTGCGCGGCATCAAGCGCGACGGCAACGCCATCGTCATCGGCGCCATGACCAAGCATGTCGAGGTCGCGAATTCGGCCGAGGTGAAAGGCGCGATCCCGGCGCTAGCCGACCTCGCCTCGATGATCGGCGATCCGGCGGTGCGCAATCGCGGCACCATCGGCGGCTCGATCTCGAACAATGATCCGGCGGCGGACTATCCCTCGGCACTGGTGGCCCTGGGCGCCACGGTCATCACCAACAAGCGCAAGATCGCGGCCGACGATTTCTTCAAGGGCATGTTCGAAACCGCGCTCGGCGGCGACGAGATCGTGACGGCGGTCAGCTTCCCAATCCCGGAGAAGGCCGCCTACATGAAGTTCCGCAATCCCGCCTCGCGCTATGCCATCGTCGGCACCTTCGTCGCCAAGACCGGCGGCAATGTCCGCGTCGGTGTCACCGGCGCCGCGCCCAGCGTATTCCGCTGGAAGGATGCCGAGGCGGCGCTGGGCAAATCCTGGGCGGCCGACGCGCTCAAGAACCTGACGGTCAAGGCCGATGGCCTCAACACCGACATTCACGCATCCAGCGAATATCGCGCGCATCTCGTCGGGGTGATGGCGCGCCGCGCGGTGACAAAAGCCGGCTGATCCCGCGCCGCCGCTTCAGGCTCTAATCGGCGCCGGGTTCGGCGTCGATTTTTTTCATGACGCTTCTCTCGACAACGGGGATATGCCAGGATATCCCCGACAAGGAGCGCGTGATGGCAAAGGCTTTGATCGGGCGCTGGGGCAAAAATCTCGGCGTCCGTTTCCCCACCGAGATCGAACGGGCGATGGACCTAAAACCCGGCGAAGAGATCGAGTTCGAAAAGAACGGACCCGACCTCGTCATCCGCCGTCCGAATGCGCGTGCCAGGGCAAAGGCCGATGCCGCCGCGAAGCGAATCGTCGCCCGCAGCCGGGGACAATCGCTCGGCGGATTATCGATACGGGACCTGATCGACGAGGGACGTAAATATTGAGCCTGGTTCTCGACGCCTCGATGGCGCTGGCTTGGCTTTTCGAGGACGAACGGGGGCCAGCGGAGCAAACAATTCTCGACCGGGTGCGGATGGACGGCGCCATCGTCCCTTCTCTTTGGCGGCTCGAAGTCGCGAACGTCCTACGATATGCGGTGCTGCGACAGCGCAGTACCGAGAAATTAGCAGCGGCAAATCTTGCCGATCTGACCGAATTGCCAATCGCTCTGGATGACGAAACGAACCGACATGCGTGGGGACGAACCCGCGAATTGGCGAACGAATATCGGCTGTCTGTTTACGACGCGACCTATCTTGAGCTCGCCTTGCGCCGCAAGCTGCCCTTGGCCTCGCGCGATGGAGAGCTTAACCGCGCGGCCCGGCGCGCCCGTGTCGAGGTGCTCGCCGGGTGACAGCGCGGGTGGCCCTATTTCGATTCCCGACGCTCGGCCGCCTTGTCCGCCGACATCGATTTCTTGGCGTAGTAATTCGCTTCGCCCAGATGGTGCACGCACTCTTTATCCGATTTGGCGGCCTTGGCCTCCGCCAGATGCTTGCGCGCCGCGTCGGTATTGGGGCCGGGCTTCAGCTTCGCGATGAAAGCTTCGGCATGCGGAATCTGCGCGCAGGTGATTTGCCCTGCCGCGAAGGCGGGCGTCGCGGCAAACATTACGGCAAAGGCGACGTAGTGAAGCGGTTTCATGGCTGCCCCATCTTTCCCAATTGTTTGAATGCCCATTTGCTGAATGACCGGCTCCGGTCATTGCTACACTAAGGGGCATTTCGGGAAGCAATAGGGCCGAAACTGGGCGAAATGTGGCGGCGCGGAATCAGCTCGAAATGCTGGCCGGCCGGGCGGCGCGCGGCTATTGTAGCGCCGCTATCCCATCCGTTATCGAGTCTCGGACAATCATGCCTGCCCTGCCCACTTCGGTAAGCACGACGCTTGAACTTCTCGGCCGCGGCCAATATGTCGCCGACCGCAGCCTCGCCACCGCGGTTTATCTCGCGCTCAATCTCAAACGGCCGCTGTTCCTCGAAGGCGAGGCCGGCACCGGCAAGACCGAGATCGCCAAGGTGCTGGCCGAGACGCTGGGCCGGCGGCTGATCCGCCTGCAATGCTATGAGGGCCTCGATGTCGCATCGGCGGTCTATGAGTGGAATTACGCGCGGCAGATGATCGAAATTCGCCTCGCCGAGACCGGTGCCGAAAGCCGCGCGACGCTCGAGGAGAATATTTTCTCCGACCGTTTCCTGATCAAGCGTCCGCTGTTGCAGGCGCTGGAGCCTGACATCGCCGGCCCGCCGGTGTTGCTGATCGACGAGCTCGATCGCACCGACGAGCCGTTCGAGGCCTATCTTCTCGAAACCCTGTCGGACTTCCAGATCACCATTCCCGAGATTGGCACCGTCAAGGCCGAGCAGCCGCCGATCGTGATCATCACCTCCAACCGCACGCGCGAGATTCACGACGCGCTGAAGCGGCGCTGTTTCTATTTCTGGGTCGATTATCCCAATGCCCAGCGCGAACTGGAAATCCTGCGCCTCAAGGCGCCGACCGCGGCCGAGGGCCTGAGCCGCGAGGTCGTGGCCTTCGTGCAGAAGCTGCGCGGCATCAAGGAGCTGTTCAAGCTGCCCGGCGTCGCCGAGACCATCGATTGGGCGCATGCTTTGTCGCAACTTGATGTGCTGGCGCTAACCCCCGAGGCGATCAATGATACCCTCGGCGTACTGCTGAAATACCAGGATGATATCATGAGAATTCAAGGCTCCGAGGCCGAGCGCCTGCTGCGCCAGGTCAAGCAGGAGCTCGCGGCGGCACAGTGATGAACTGCCTATCCCGTTTGACATCTTGCCCCTCCCCTGAGGGGGAGGGTGGGCCGAGCCGCGAAGCGGTTCGGCGGGTGGGGGTAGGAAGAAAATTCGAACCACCAAAACGCCACGCCATCAAGGAGAAGCGAGCTTGCCGACGTGCGCTCGTACTTTTATTTGTTTTTCAATTTATTCCGTCTCTGACTATGGCGAAACAAAGTGCACCGATCACAGATTGTGACCGGTATGCGGCGAGCGACCTGGATCGCGTAGCGCCCGGTGTTCCATTCGAAAAAATTAATCCGAAAATCGCAATTCCAGCATGCGAAGAGGCCGTGCAGGCTTATCCCGATAGCCCTCGTCTGGTTTTTGAGCTTGGTCGTTCATACTTGAAGAGCACCGATTTTGCCGCTGCTCTCGCGCGATTTCGCCAAGGTGCGAACCTAGAATATCCCCCCGCTCTAAACGCCATCGGTACGATGTATGCCAGCGGTTCCGGCGTGCCAAAAGACGAAGGCGAAGCGGCAATTTGGTATCGGAAAGCGGCAGAACGGGGTTACGTCGGCGGCCAGTTGAATCTTGGAATGGCGTATGAAAACGGACGCGGCGTGCCACGAGACTACACAACGGCGCTTCAATGGTATCGCAAGGCCGCCGCACAGGGTTCGGCACTGGCGCAGGATAGCATCGGATATTTCTATGGTCAGGGAATGGGAGTGAGGAGGGATGATGGCGAGGCCGTTTCTTGGTTCCGAAAAGCTGCGGAGCAGGGAATGGCGGGCGCTCAATACAACCTTGGGACGATGTATGAGAAAGGATTTGGCGTACCTCGGGATCAATCTCAAGTACTCGCCTGGTATCGGAAATCCGCCGATCAGGGGAATGAAAACGCCAAGAAGAAGCTTGCAACTCTGACTGCGGAAGAAACCGCCAACAACCCAAATTCACGTCAGAGACAAAGGGATGCTGATGCAAACTGGTCGGAAAAATTAGATGAAGCCAAAGTCGAGATGACCAAGTGCTTACAAAAACTACCCAAACCGGAAGATGGTATCGAGCAGCAGGTGGAAACCGTCATCAAGAGTGATCTCGCAATATGTGGTCAAGATTACATGTCCATGTTCCGCCAGATTGGCTCAGTCGAAGGCGTGAGCGTGGCCGCTGCCGTCTCTGAGGCCTATAAGACGATGGGCTGTCGATACGCCAACCCCACGGAGGCGGACCTAGAAACTATACCGCAGGGGAAGCGCTTCGTGACTTGTACAACTTCGGCACGTCCACCCGATATGAGACCGAATCCAGTCAATATGACGCCCCTTAGAAAGCGGGCAGCCGCAACCTGCCGATATCGGTCAGGGCAACAACATGAAGATTGCTACATCGAATTGCTAAAGGGTTATCGAGGGCATTCACAGGACTTGATGAGGGGAGATAAACGAGACTCAGTGGCCTATTGTAGCCACGTCGCAGAGTCGAACGACGGCCAATTGTGTGCCTATCTTCATGATAGATTTCCCGCACTATTCGATGAAGAAGCTCGGGAACAGATCCAAGCCGCCGCTCGCGAACAGCAGCACCGCGATGCGGAAGAAGCCGAAAAGCCTAAGCTGATCGCTGTAACGGCACGGGGCGTGAGCGTCGTACCCGGCGCAATCGTTTGCCCCAGCCACGATACCGTAAGCCTGATATTCGACCTGTATGTCGCTCATTGGACCGACACACAGCAAGATGCCCTGACGAATGGCCAATCCCGCCTGCTACGCGGAAAGCCGGCACCCGCGCCTGATCTGAAGTTCTACGGCTGCGCGCTGCTGCCGCCTGGCACCCCTATGTTGCTAGAACGTGGCAATATTGTTCCGGTGGTGATCGCGACGCTGCTGGACGGCACGACGATCCGAGGCGTCACATTGGCTTCAATGATCGCTGGGCAGTGAAACATGAGCACGCAGGTGTACCTGATTAGCTTCCGACGCAGCCATCAACAGCCTTGGCCCTGGGTCCCTGCTTTCGCCGGAACGACGGTGAATATTGATGCCTGACGACGCGCTCGAGATCCCCACGCGCCCCCTCGGCGGCGGCGGCCGCCTCCTCGAAAACATCATGTATTTCGCGCGCGCCCTGCGCGCGGCGGGATTGCCGATCGGACCCGGCAAGGTGTTGCTTGCGGTCGAGGCGCTGCAAAAGGCTGGCATCGAGAGCCGCGCCGATTTCTACTGGACACTGCATTCCGTGTTCGTCAATCGCCGCGATCAGCGCGAATTGTTCGACCAGGCGTTCCACATCTTCTGGCGCAATCCGCAATTGCTCGAACGCATGATGCAGATGCTGATGCCCGACATCCGCACCGATCTGTCGCCGGGCGAGGAAATGAATCGCCGCCTCGCCGAGGCGCTGAAAACGCCGGGCGGCGGCGAGGGCAAGGAGCGCGAGCAGAAGGAAGAACTCGAAATCGACGCGCGGATGACGTTCTCCGAGCGCGAGATCCTGCAGAAGATGGATTTCGAGAAAATGTCGCTGGAGGAGCTGGCGCGGGCGAAAAGCGCGATCCGCCACATGCGCCTGCCGATCCGCGATCTGCCAACCCGGCGGTTTCAGCCCGACCCGCGCGGCGCGCGCGCCGACATGCGCGCCACGCTGCGGGCCCAGATGCGCTCCGGCGGCCTCTTGGCGTTGCGGCGGCGCAGCCGGCGCTCGCGCCCGCCGCCACTGGTCATTCTGTGCGATATATCGGGTTCCATGGCGCGCTATAGCCGCGTCTTCCTGCATTTCGTCCACGCCATCACCAACGACCGCGATCGCGTGCATACGTTCCTCTTCGGCACGCGGCTAACCAACATTACGCGCTATCTGCGCGCGGCCGATGTCGATGACGCGCTCGACGCGGTCGCCGGCGCGGTCGATGACTGGTCGGGCGGCACGCGCATCGGCCACACGCTCCGGGCCTTTAACCGATATTGGTCGCGCCGCGTTCTCGGCCAAGGCGCCGTGGTCATCCTGATCTCGGACGGGCTCGATCGCGATGCCGGCACCGATATCGGGCGCGAGATGGAGCGGCTGCACAAATCCAGCCGCCGCCTGGTTTGGCTCAACCCGCTGTTGCGTTATGAGGGGTTTGCGCCCAAATCATTAGGGGTGCGGGCAATCCTGCCCCATGTTGATGAGTTCCGGCCGGTCCACAGTCTTGAGAGCCTGGAAGCGCTGGTATTGGCATTGAGCAAGCCGGGGCCGCGACGCCTGGACGCCGCGGCCGCTTGGCGGGAAGCGGGGTAGTATGGAAAGTGCGGGCGACAACGAACAGATTCTGAGCCAGGCCGCGAAATGGCGCGGCGAGGGCAAGGGCGTGGCGCTGGCGACAGTGGTCTCGAGCTGGGGCTCCTCGCCCCGGCCCAGCGGCTCCAAGCTGGTGCTGGCCGACGATGGCGGGTTCATCGGCTCGGTCTCCGGCGGCTGCGTCGAAGGCGCGGTGATCGAGGAAGGCATGAAATCGATCAAGGACGGCCAGCCGCGCCTCTTGTCCTTCGGCGTCACCGATGAGCGCGCCTGGGAAGTCGGCCTGGCCTGCGGCGGCAAGATCGACGTTTATATCGAGCGCGTCGAATGAATATAAAGCTCTTAAATCAAGCACTTGCCGCCAGCCGTTCCGGCAAGGCCGCGGCGCTGGCCACCAATCTTAAGACCGGACAGCAGAGCCTGATCCAAGGTGCTGAGATTGAAGGAAATCTTCCCGTCACCGATACACTCATGGGCGCGGTCACCCGCGCCTGGGAGCGTGACGAGAACGACACCGTGATGACCGGCGAGGGCAAGATCTTCATCGAGATCTTCAATCCGCGCCTGCGCATGCTGATCGTCGGCGCGGTCCATATCGCGCAGCCCCTCGCCCACATGGCGGCGCTGACCGGCTATCTCGTCACCATCATCGACCCGCGCGCCGCCTTCGCCAGCCCGGAACGGTTCCCGGATGTGACGATCAACAGCGAGTGGCCGGACGATGCGATGAAGCAGTTGAAGCCGGACCGGCGCACCGCCGTGGTCACGGTGACCCACGACCCGAAGCTGGACGACCCCGGCCTGGCCGAGGCGCTGCACTCGGACGCGTTCTATATCGGCGCGCTGGGTTCGCGCAAAACCCATGGACGGCGGCTCGACCGGCTGCGCGAGCTCGGCTTCACCGACGAGCAGATGGCGCGCATCCACGGCCCGGTCGGGCTGAAGCTCGGCGCGATCTCGCCGGCCGAGATCGCGGTCTCGATCATGGCCGAAATCACCCAGGTGTTGCGCGGCCCGGTGGAGCAGGCCAAGGCCGAGCGCGCCGCCGCGAAGGCCAGCTCCCGCGAGACGGCAGCGTGAAATTCGGTGAATTCCCGGTCGCCGAGGCGAAAGGAGCCGCGGTCGCGCACAGCGTGATCGTGCCCGGACGCAGCCTGAAAAAGGGCCGCGTCCTCACCGCCGAGGATATCGCCGCGCTGAAGGCGGCCGGCAGGACGACCATTGTCGCCGCCAAGCTCGAACCCGGCGATATCGGCGAGAACGAGGCGGCCGCGCTGGCCGCCGAGGCGCTCGCGGCGCCGGGTGTCGAAACCGGACCGGCCTTCACCGGCCGGGTCAATTTCTACGCCCAGGCGCTCGGTCTCTGCGTCGTCGATCGCGCCGCCGTCGATGCCTTCAACCTGGTCGATGAGACCATCACCCTGTCGACGGTTGAACCCTATTCCGTGGTCGCGCCAAAACAGATGGTCGCCACGGTCAAGATCATTCCGTTCGCGGTCAGCGGCAAGGCGATCGACGCCTGCACCGCCCAGGCCCGAGCCAGCGGGCCGTTATTCAAGGTCGTCCCGTTTCTGGAAAAGCATGTTGCGCTGATTCAGACGCGCCTGCCCGGCTTCAAGGAAAGCGTCCTCGACAAGACCGTGACGACCACCCGCGACCGGCTGACGGCACTCGGCAGCGCGCTGATCGCGGAAAGCCGCTGCGCGCATGACGCGATTGAGCTGGCCGAGCATATCCGCGTCGCGATCCGCGGCGGCGCCGATATGGTGTTGGTCGCCGGCGCCTCGGCGATCATCGACCGGCGCGACGTGATTCCGGCGGCGCTCACCGGCGCCGGCGGCAAGATCATCCATTTCGGCATGCCGGTCGATCCCGGCAATCTGCTGCTGATGGGCGAACTTGATGGCTTGCCGGTGCTGGGCCTGCCGGGTTGCGCGCGCTCGCCCAAAATGAACGGCTATGATTGGGTGTTGCAGCGCCTGTGCGCCGGCTTGCCGGCCGGCCCGAACGAAATCATGCGCATGGGCGTCGGCGGCTTGCTGGCCGATATCCCGACCCGAGGGCTGCCGCGCGCGGAGGCGCACGAGGCCCATGCCGCGACGGCGCCCCGCGCCCCGCGCATCGCCGCGATCATCCTCGGCGCCGGACAATCGACCCGCATGGGCACGGTCAACAAACTCACGATCGAGATCGACGGCAAGCCGATGGTGCGCCACGTCGCGCAGGCCGCCCTCGCTTCGCACGCCGAGCCGGTGATCGTCGTCACCGGCCATCAGCGCGACGACGTCGCGGCGGCGCTATCGGGCCTGCCGGTGGCCTTCACGCATAATCCCGACTACGCGCAGGGACTTTCGACCTCGATGAAGGCCGGCATGGCGGCGCTGCCCGCCGATATCGATGGCGCGGTGGTACTGTTGGGCGACATGCCGCGCATCGCGGCCAAGGAAATCGACACGCTGATCACGCATTTCAACCCGGTCGAGGGCCGCGCTATCGTGGTGCCGACGCGCAAGGGCAAGCGCGGCAATCCGGTGCTGCTCGGCAAGCAGGTATTCCACGAATTGGCACGGGTGGAGGGCGACAGCGGCGCGCGCGAGGTCATCGCCGCCCATCCCGACCTCGTCGCCGAGACCGAGATGGATGGCGACGGCATCCTGACCGACATCGACACGCCGCAGGCACTGGCCAAGTTCAAATCGACGCGCGCCCGGGAAGTGGCTTAGCTTCATCGAGCGTATCGGCCGCCGCCACCAGGGCGCGGGCGCATTCATCCCAGGTCGGCTCGCGATAATCGGCGACGATCCGCGCGGTGCGCGCGGCAAGGTAACCGGGTTCATAGAGCGCCCGCTCAACCATCGCCAACGCCATATCGTCATCGGCCGGATCGAGATAATCGACCAGATCGCCACCGACCTCCGGCAATGACGCACGGTTCGAGACGATGCAGAATTTGCCGAACGCCAGGCTCTCCGCGACCGGCAGCCCCCACCCCTCCGTGAAGCTGGGATAGACGGTGAAGAGGCAACGCCGATAGGCCTCGCGCACCAGATTGTCCGAGGCGCTCCGGATCATCGTCACCTTGGCGCGCAGCGTCTCGTCGGCGCGCGCCTCGGCCAAGATCGTTCCGACATTGTCGCCGCCCCCCCCCAGGAAGATCAGCGACGGCACCGCGGCGGCGCCGTGACGCTCCAGCAAGCGCCGCCATACCCGCAGCATGAGCGCGTGATTCTTCCGCCGGTCGATCGAGGAGACGAAGAGGACGAACCGCGCCGGCCATTCCATCGGGCGGACGGCGGCGCCGGCGGCCTCGATGGCGAAGCCGGCGCCGAACGGAATGCGCGCGATGCGCGCCAGCGGCCAGCCGCGCTCGCGGCACAATTTGTCGATCGCGGCGCGGCAAAATTCCGACGAGACGAAAACCAGATCGCAGGCGCCGATCGCGATTTGAAACCCGCGCCGAAACCCCATCATGAAGGTGCGATGGGACAAATCGGGGTCGGTGAAGGGAATGACGTCGTGGATCAGCAAGGCGAAGCGCACGCCATAGCGGCGCTTCGCCGCCGCGACCCTGAGACCGTAATCGGGGCTGCCCCAAGGCAGGCCGAGACAGACCACCACATCGCCGGGCGCGACCCGCGCGGCAAAGCGGCGCTCGGCGCGCCGGCCATGGAGATAATCGTGATAGAGCATCGCCGGGTAGCGGCCGAGAAAGCGGATGATCTGTCGCGACACCGCGCGCGGCCGCTCCATCAGGCGACACGACGCCGCTTCGCCGAATTCGGGGCCGGCGCTGGCGGCGAGGATGCGATCATAGTCGATCGGCTCGAACCGCGCGGTATAGTGGCTGAGACGGCAGAAGGCGACGCGGTCGCCATAGGCGGCGCGGGCGGCCCGCAAAATCTCCAAGCCCACGCGCTGGACGCCGGTTGGATGCAAATTCCAATTGAAGTAAACGAACAAATTCCCGGTCTCGAACCAGATGGTCGGGGTTCGTTTCGGCTCGCGCGACAAGCGGGACCTATGGCCGTGGCAGGGTGGCGAATTCGGTCGCGATATTGGCCTCGGTATAGCCATCGAGCGCGATCGATCCGGTATAGAGCCGCAGGCTCGCCAGGATCGAGGCAAGCCGAAGCCGGGCATCGATCAGGGCATGCTTGGCGCTCGCCTGCTCGTCCTCGATCAGGCGCAACTCCTCGCGCGTGATCGTCCCCTGCCGCGCCCGCTGCTCGCCCTGATCGATGATCCGCTGATATTTGCCCTCCGCCGCGACCAGGGTCGGCCAGGCGCGCCACAATTCCTTCAGGCCGCGCACGGCGTTGACGATGTCGGAACGCACCGCCTGCTCGCCCTGGCGCAGCGCGATATCGGCGTCGCTCTCGGCGGCCATGGCTTCGGCGACATGGCCCTTCGCCGCGCTGCGGCTGAAGGATTGGCTATAGCGGACGAATGCCTGATAGGGATCGAGGACGACATCGACCTTGGGATTGAGTTCGTCCTTGGCGCCGGTCAAGCGGTCGCGCTGGGCCTCAATGTAAGCCTTCAGCGCCTTGATATCGCGGCGATTGTCGAGCGCGTAGGCAATCAGCGGCGCGTCTTGCAGCCGCGCGATCACGGGGCCGTAGCGCTCCGGATGCGGCAGTTCGCCGACCGGCTCCAGGATCCGCGGCGCGTCCAGCCCCACCGCGTCGGACAATTTCCGCCGGCAGATCAGTACCCCCTCGTTCGCGGCATCGAGCTTCTGGTTGCTCAGCGTGTGCTGGGCCTGCGCCCGTTGCAGCGCGCTGGGCTCAAGCTGCCCACGGCTGATCATGTTGGAAAGCCACCGCTCGTAATCGGTCTGCTGCTGATCGGTCTCCAGCATTACCAGCCGCTGCTGCGCGTCGGCGAGACACCGCCAGAACAATTGCACCGCGTCGTGCACCGTCTCTTGCGAGGTGTAATCGTAATCAAGCCGGGTCCCGCGCAGCCGCGCGATCGCGGCGCGCTCCGTCGCGTCGGTGCTGTCGGAGCCGAGACCGCGCAACAGCGGGATCGTCAAATTGAGGGTCGGCAGAACTTCCTGATAGCCGAGCGACTGTAGACTGGTGAGTTGCGGCGAGAGGAGGGTGGTAACGCCCGGCGACACAGAAATGCCGTCGCGGAACTGCTTGCTGACGCCGACCGTCGTGCGCCAGGCGTCGATGAAGGTGGCGTTGCCGGTCTGGCGGCCGCTAAACACCTGGGGGCCGTAGAAGCGCTGCCAACCGGTTTGCGCCAGCGCCGTCCAATCGAAGGCGGAACGCGCCTCCAACAACTGGCCCCGGGCGGTGTCGATCTTGTTCTTGGCGTGCCGCAGCGCCAGGCTGCCCTGCAGCGCGTGGCGGATCACATCCTCAAGCTTGGCGCTGTCAGCACGGCTCGAGCCGGCCGACAGCGCCAGCACGAGACAGCCACACAGCGCCAGCCATACCAGCCGCGCGCGCCACGCCATGCTACATCCCGTCGATGAATCGTTCGACCTGGCGCCGTGCCTCGTTATCGTCGAACTGCACGGGCGGCGACTTCATGAAATAGCTCGATGGGCCCGTCAACGCGCCGCCGAGGCGGCGATCCATCGCCAGCTTGGCACAGCGCACGGCATCGATGACGACGCCGGCGGAATTGGGCGAATCCCATACTTCGAGCTTCAACTCGGCATTCAGCGGCGTGTCGCCGAAGCCGGTGCCCTCGATGCGGATGTAGCACCATTTCCGATCGCTCAACCAGCCGACATGGTCGCTGGGTCCGATATGGACATTGGCCTTGTCGATCGAGCCATCGAGCTGGCTCAGCACGGATTGGGTCTTGGATATCTTCTTGGTCTTGACCCGGTTGGCGTCAAGCATGTTGAGGAAATCCATATTGCCGCCGAAATTGAGCTGGTAGGTGCGATCGACGCGGACGCCGCGCTCGTGAAACAGGCGCGCCAGGACACGATGCACGATGGTGGCGCCGACCTGGCTCTTGATGTCGTCGCCGATCAGCGGCAAGCCGGCGTCGGCGAAGCGCTTCCGCCACGATTCCGACGAGGCGATGAACACCGGGATGCAATTGACGAAGGCACATTTCGCGGCGAGCGCCTGCTCGGCATACCATTCGCAGGCCCGTTGCGACCCGACCGGTAGATAGGACACCAGCACGTCGGTCTTACTGCGCCGTAGAATCTCGGCGACATCCACCACCGGCGCGTCGGATTCGAGAATGATCTCGGCGACGCTGGGGCCGATGCCGTCCAGCGTCGGGCCACGCTCCACCGTGACGCCGATCTTGCCGATCTTGGCGAAGTCGGCGAATTCGATGGTCTCATTGGGTTCCGCCCGAATGGCATCCGCCAAATCGTGCCCGACCTTGGTGCGGTTCACATCGAACGCCGCGGTGAATTCGATATCCCGAATGTGATAGCCGCCAAGCTCGACATGCATCAAGCCCGGTACCACCGCGTCTGGCGAGGCATCACGATAGTAGGTCACGCCCTGGACCAAGGCGGACGCGCAATTTCCTACGCCGACAACGGCTACGCGAACTTTACGGCTCATTTGATGGAACCAGCATGCAGATTAAAATTCACCATATGACAGCGCTGGCGTTCCGGCAATCCTGTTCCCGTTCAACCTTTTGGCCTTCGGACCGAGTTTGAAGGCTAGCGATCCTCCGCGATCCGCCCCTCCTTCATCACGATGACGCGATTGACCTGGTCGAATAGCTGGGTATCGTGGGTCACCATCAGCACCGTCACCCCCTCCTCATTGGCGCGCCGCCGCAACAGCGACAGCACCGAATGGGTGGCCTCGCGGTCGAGCGATGCCGTCGGCTCGTCGGCCAGGATGATGCGCGGCGAATGGATCAGCGCGCGGGCGATGGCGACGCGTTGCTTCTGTCCCGTGGACATGGCATTGGGCTTGGCGTGGAGATAATCGGCGATGCCGAGGCTGGCGAGCAGCGCGCTGGCGCGCTTCACGATCTCGGCGCGCGTCGGCACCTCGGCGCATAATTTCATGGCGAGATTGAGCGTGTCGAACGTCGTCAGCGCGTCGAACAGATTATGGTCCTGGAAAATAAAGCCGATGCGCCGGCGCACGTCGCGCTGGCCCTTGCCGGAGAGGCCGGCGAGCTCGCGTCCCAGCACGCGAATGCTGCCGGATTGCGTCGTGCGCAGCGCCCCGATCAGCGTCATCAGCGTGGTCTTGCCGGCTCCCGACGGACCGGTGAGGATCGCCATTTCCCCCGGGACCAGGGCGAGGTCGATATCGACCAGCGTCGGCCGCGCGTCCCGCGCGAAGGCGAAGTTGACGCCCCGCACCTCGATCGCATTGGGCGGCGGGGGCACCGCCGCGATCCGGGCGCGGCTTTCCAGCGCGCTCATCACGCCACGCCACGGGCGCGGTGGGCGCGGCGTTCAGGGGCCAATCACGACCTCGACTTCCATGCCGATCAGCCGGTCGCCCGGCTCGATCTTGTCGAGCCGGATCCGTACATCACCCAATTGCGAGCGGGTCCCGATCACCCGCCCGACCGTCTCGACTTTTCCGGTCCCCAGATCGGCGAAAGCGGAATTCTTGACGGTGACTCGCATACCCGGTCGTACCTTGATCATATCGCCCTGATACACCTGAGCATCGACATAGATGGCCGAGAGATCACCGAATTCCAGCACCGCCTCGCCGTTGGCATAGTCCCCCGCCCGCTTGTCGATCTTCAGCACCGTGCCGTCGCTGGGGGCACGCACCAGAAAGTGACCGACATTGGTGGCCGTCGCTTCGCGCCGCAGCGTGGCGGATTTCAGCGCCGCGGCAAGATCGTATTGAAGCTGCTGCGCGTGCAGCCTTTCCATATCGAGGCCCGCCTGCGCCTCCTCCACGACATCCTGCAATCGTGTCGATTCCCGCTCAGTGATGCCGCTGGGGCCGACCGCGCGATAGGTCCCGAGCGCCCGCTTCGCCCGCTGCACCCGCGCCTCGTCGAACTTGATGGTCAGCGCCTCGGCGGCGCTGCGATAGTCGGCATCCTTCTTGGCGGTTTCAAGATCGAGCGTCGCGGTCTGGAGATCGTACGGCACCGCGGCACTGTCCATGTCAAACAGCGGCGCGCCCTGTTTGACGGCATCGCCCGCCTGGACAAAGATCCGGTGGACCGAATAGCCAGGCACCCCGGCGATCAACACCACGCCGCCGCGCGGCACGACGGTACCGGTGCCGCCAACCTTGTTGTTGCCTGTCGCGGCGGAATAGCTCACCGTCGCCGGTAGCATCAACGCGAGGGAGAGCAACATAAGCCGGTAAAGGCTAGACCGGCGAAGAGACATCGCGCAAGCACCGGCTCATGGCATTCATATCCAGATTTGGGTCCGATTTTGGGCGTCGGATTATGGGAAAGATGCCGCGCCCCGTCAATGATGGGGCCACAATCGCCCATCGCCCCGGACCGCGATCGCGTTATGATCGGGGCCACGGGACAGGAGATAGCGATGCGCGATTTCAAAGGCAAGACGGCTTTCATCACGGGCGGCGCCAGCGGCATCGGCCTGGGCTTGGCGCGAACCTTCGCCGACGCTGGCATGAACGTCGTGCTGGCCGATATCGAGGGGCCGGCGCTGACCGCGGCGGTGACGAGCCTGACGGCACAAGGCGCCTCGGCCATCGGCGTCGAATGCGATGTCGCCGATCGCCAATCTTATGGCCGCGCGGCTGATAAGGCGTTCGCCGCCTTCGGCAGCGTCCATCTGCTGTGCAATAATGCCGGCGTGGCACGCACCGGCAACATCTGGGAGATCACCGAGAGCGATTGGGAATGGACCATCGGCGTCAATCTGCTAGGCATGATCCACGGGCTGCAAATTTTCGTGCCGCACATGAAGGCGCATGGCGTCGCCAGCCACATCGTTTCGACCTCGTCGATGGCCGGCATGCGGCCCAGTGTCGCGGGCGGCCCCTACACCGCGACCAAATACGCGATGGTCGGCCTCAGCGAGGTGCTTGCCACCGAACTCGCCGGCAGCAATATCGGGGTCAGCGTCTTCTGCCCGTTCCAGGTGAGAACCAACATGCCGAATAATGGCCGCAACCGCCCGGCCCGTTTCGGCGGCCCAATCGACCCCAAGGCCGACGCCGATGCCGCCGATCACATCGCGACCATGATGGAGCGCAACCGCGACGGCATGGACCCGCGCGAGGCCGGATTGCGCGTGATGAAGGGCATCGAGAATGATCAGCTTTTCATTTTTTCGCACGCTGGGGAGAAGCCGCAAGTCGCGGCGCGCTTCGACCGGATTCTCGCGGCCTTCGACGCGGCAGCGGCGCCATCGACCTCGGCTACAGCCAGCCGCGCCACTTGAACCAGAGCAGCGGCAGGACCGCGCTGATCAGAATCAGCGTCAGCCCATAGGGATAGCCCCAGGCCCAGCTCAATTCCGGCATGTCCTTGAAGTTCATGCCATACATGCTAGCAACCAGCGTCGGCGGCACCCCTACCACCGAGACGATGGTCAGCACCTTGATGATGTTGTTCTGCTCGATATTGATCAGGCCCAGTGTCGCATCGAGCAGCAACTGCACCTTGTTGGTCATGAACAGCGCGTGATCGTTGAGCGAGGCAATGTCGGCGCGCAATGTCGTGAGGCGCAGCTTTTCCGCGTCGCCGAGCCACGCCGCCGCGCCGTTGGCGACATAGGGCACCATGCGCTCGACCCCTAGCAAGCTATCGCGCAGCTTCGATACCAGATCGCCGCCCGCGCCGACCCGACGCAATAATTGGCGCAAATTGGCGGTCTCGCGCGCCGGGCGCTGCTTGCCGAGCGCATTATCCGCCTCGGCGCGGAAGATGCGGTGCGAAACCAAATCGAGCTCCGCCGCCAGCCGTTCCAGCAAATCGGCCATGCGATCGACCGAGACCTCGATCAGGCCGATGAAAACCCCCGCGCTGGAATAGCGCGCGCCGGGTGTCTTGGCGCAACGCTCCTCGAAGGCGGGGAACGCGCCCAGTTCATAGAACCGCACCGTCAGCAACAGATCGCGCGTCAGCACGAACCCCAGCGGCGTCGACAGCGGCTCGTTGCTGCTGCCGCGATAGATCATCGGCGTGCTGAGATAAAGCGCGCCATTCTCGGTCGCGAGGCGGCTTGAACTTTCGATCTCGACCAGCCGCTCGACGGTCGGCACGCGAATGCCGGTGGCCCGCTCGATCGAGGCGCGCTCCGCCGCATCGCCCTTCATGAGGTCGATCCAGACGACATCTTTCGGCAATTGTTGCGCGGAAAGGTCGGGCAGGACGTGCTCGCCCAGGGCGGCGGTATGGAGTGTGATCATGATCCGAAGAAGTGGCGTCTGAAGGGCCAGCCAATAGCACGCCCGGACGGGCCGCGCCTATGGTCTCGTTCCGGCTAGGCCTGGACAGGGCGCGGCCATTCGCGCCACAATTCGGGCCGAACAATTACGCGATAGGGAGGGAGAAACGCATGGCCATCACCCGGGAGACCATGACCGATGAACAGCGGAAATCGGTCGCGCTCGAATATCTCAAGCGGATGGATCACGGCCAGGATTTCTTTCCGCTGTTCGCCGAGGATTGCGAGCTCTATTTCCCGAAATGGGGCATCGCCTATGGCATCGACGCGATCAAGCAGCTATTCGCCGATGTCGGCGGCACGTTGAAGGCGATCAAGCACGATTACGCGCATTTCAATTACATCGTGAACGGCGACACCGTGGTGGTCGAAGGCTCGAGCCACGGGACCCATGCCAGCGGCGCCAATTGGCGCGCCGGCGTGACTCAAGCCGGCCTGTGGTGCGACGTCTTCGAGGTCCGCGACTTCAAGATTCAGCGGCTCTATATCTATCTCGACCCGGATTACGCCGATGCCGATAGCGGCCGCTATCCGTGGCTGGCCAAGAAAAAATAGCGCCTATTCCCGCTTGAACAGCGCGTTCAGCCCCGGATAGGTCAGGCCCTGGATATGGCCGGCGAGCTCGTTTGAATCGCCGGTCGCGAGCCATGCCTTCGTCAGCGTCTGCGTCAGGCTGAGCGCGCCCATGGCGATACCGCCGCCGGCGGAGAGCCGGCGCACGCCCAGCTGCTTCAGCGTCTCGGCGGCCGGCAGGCCGGGCCGCATCATCGCGTTGAAGGGCAACGGCGCCACCGCGCCAGCGATGGCGCGGATCGCGTCGGGATCGATGACCCCTGGCACGAAGATGCCGTCGGCGCCTTCGGCGCCGTAACGCGCGGCGCGGGCCATGCTTTCCTCGACCATGCGCTCCTTCGGCACCAGCGCGTGGAGATAGACATCGGTGCGCGCATTGATGAACAGCGCCACCCCAGCGCGTTCGCCGGCCGCGCGCGCGGCCGCGATCTTGCGCAGCATCAGCTCCGGCGGATCGTTGCCATCCTCGAGATTGATGCCGACGGCACCGTTATCGATGAGGATCGACACGTTCTTACCGACGGTCTCCGGCGCGCCGTCATAACCGCCCTCCGCATCGACCGACAGCGGCACGGAAATCACCCGCGCGATCGCCGCCACGGCATGCCCCAACACCGCGATCGGAATGGCGCTGCCGTCGGGATAGCCGTTGCTCCAGCCGAGACCCGAACTGGTCGTCGCGATGGCGGTCGCGCCACAGGATTCGATGAGGCGGGCGCTGCCCGGATCCCAGGCGTTGGGCAGAATCAGGAATTGTTCGTGCAGCGCCCGGAATTTTTCGGCCAGATTTGGATTGGCGCTCATGATCCCCGTCTCCTCAAGCGTGCGCGGCGCCTTCATGCGCCAGCAGCCAGCGTTTGCGTTCCATGCCGCCGCCATAGCCGGTAAGGCTGCCATTGGCGCCGATGACGCGATGGCAGGGTACCACGATGGCAATGGGATTGCTGCCATTGGCAAGGCCGACCGCACGCATCGCCTTCGGCTTCCCGATATGCTTCGCCAACTGGCCATAGCTCCACGTCGCGCCCGCCGGAATTTCGCGCAGCGTCTTCCAGACGTCGCGCTGAAATTCGGTGCCCGCCGTGGCCGTAGCCAGCCGATCGATCGCCCCGATGGTGCCGGCGAAATAGGCCGCGATGGCATCGCGGACGCCGGGTGGCGCCGGGCCCTCCACCAGCTCGACGGCGCCATAATGGCGGCGCAGGATTTGCATCATGCGCGGCTCGTAATCCTCGAAATCGAGCGCACGGATCGCCTCGCCGTCCGAGACCAGCAGGATCGTGCCGATCGGCGACGGGATTTTTTCGAGCGACAAGTTCATGCCGGATGGCCTCGCGTTAAGAAGCCGCAGGTGCGACACCGTCGTCGCTGCTTGGTGTCTTGACGTCCTGGCGGTTCGAGAATTTTTCCTTCTTCGCCTCCAGCGTGCCGAAATCATGCGTCCACAGATGCTGCGCCGCATAGGCGCGCCACGGCCGCCATGCTTCGGCGCGCGCCAGCAGCGCCTTGGGGGTCGGCCGAACGCCGTCCTCGGCCAAGGCGCGCAGGAGGCCAATATCGGAGGCGGGGAAGCCATCCGGCTCGCGCAAGGCGCGGATCGCGACATAATGCGCGGTCCATTCCCCGATGCCCGGCACGGCACAGAGCTTGGCGATCGCCTCATCGAGGCTCGCGGCGCGCTCGAACAGCGACGGATCGGCCAGCGCCGCCCGCGCCATATTGGAAATCGCCCTGCCCCGCGCGCCCGGCATGCCAAGTGCCGCGATCTCGGCATCGACGAGGCTGGCCGGAGACGGAAAGACGTGGGTCAATCCCTCGCCGCCGCCCGCGATCGGCGCGCCATAGGCCGCCACCAGCTTGCCCAGCAAATTGCGGGCGCCGGCGATGGTGATCTGCTGGCCCATCACCGCCCGCACCGCCAACTCGAACCCATCCCAGCCGCCGGGCAACCGCAGGCCCGGCCGCCGCGCCACCATCGGCGCCAAAACCGGATCGGTCGAGAGGTGGGCGGCGATGGTTTCGGGATCGGCGCCGAGATCGAAGACGCGGCGCACCCGCGACAAAATCGCCGGCAGCGCGCCGACATCGCCGAGCCGCACCGCAACGCGCAGCCGGTTTCGCGCAGGCTCGTGTGAAACCGCGACCGTGCCGGTGCTGCCGCCGATAGAAAAGGTGCGCCGATAGAGCGACGGCGACACGGTCTCGATGCCGGGAATCGCCCGCGCCGCCAGGAAGCCGACGATCGCATCCCACTCGAACGGCGGCTTGTACGACAAGGTGAGTTCCAGCGCCGAGCCGTCGCGCGCCGCGCCGCGCCGTCGCAACGCGCTGGGCGGGCGGCCGAACAAATGTTGGAACGTGTCGTTGAACCGCCGCGTGCTGCCGAACCCGGCCGCCATCGCGATCTCGGTCATCGGCAGGCCGGTCTCATGGATCAATTGCTTGGCCAGCAGAATGCGTCGGGTCTGCGCCACCGCCAGCGGCGAGGCGCCGATATGTTCCTGAAACAAGCGCCGCAATTGCCGCTCGCCGATCCCGAGCCGCGCCGCCAGCGCCTCGACATCGTCATCGTCCATCGCGCCGGCCTCGATCAAGGCGAGCGCGCGGCTGACCGTATTCGAGGTGCCGCGCCACGCCCCGATATTGGGTGCGGTCTCGGGCCGGCAGCGCAGGCACGGGCGATAGCCCGCCTCCTGCGCCGCGGCGGCGGTCGGATAGAAGGTGATATTCTTGCGAAACGGGGTGCGCGCCGGGCAGATCGGCCGGCAATAGATGCCGGTGGTATGCACCGCGACGAAGAAGCGCCCGTCGAAGCGCGGGTCCCGTGCCGAGAGCGCGCGATAGCAGATATCAGGGTCCAATTCCATGCCGGTAATGTGGCCCCTCGGCGCCCCGGCGTCTCGCCATTTTCGGACGTGTTCAATTCAGGCGCGGCGCGGTCAGGCCGCGACCGTTTCCTTCAACTTCATGATCCCGACCGTGCAGCCGACCGAGAACGGACGGATGGCATCATAGTGCCAGATCTCGCCGGTGGTTTCGGGCGCGCAGCCCGAAATCGCGATGAAGGTACGAATCTCGAAGCCGCCCTGCCCGGCGTCGCGATAGGTCTCGGTATCGCTGTAGGACAGCATCGCCCGCTTGTCGTTCTTGGTCCAGCGCGCCAGGAAATCACGGTCCCACGCCTCGTTGATCTTGCCGGAATTCGGCGTCGCCGGCCAATGCGAGATGCCGCCGGTGCCGATCACGGCGATGCGCTCCGGCACCGCATCCGCGGCGTGGCGCAGCGCCTCGCCGAAGGCCCAGGCGCGATGCAGCGGCGTCAGCGGCGGGCCCTGGCAATTGATATTGGCCGGCAGGATCGGCAGATCATAGTCCGGCGTCAGGAAATGCAGCGGCACCATGATCGCATGGTCGAGCTTCCATTCCTCGCAATAGGCGACATCGGCCTCGTTCATCACCTTGGCGATGAGGCGCTCCGACAAAGCGCGATTGCCCGGGACCTTGCGGCGCTTGATCAGCAGCCAGCTTTCCGCCTCGATCGGGCCTTCGTAATCGTCGGCCATGCCCATGGCGAAGGCCGGCATGTTGTTCATGAAGAAATTACCGAAATGCTCGGCGCCGACCACCACCAGAATGTCGGGCCGCGCGTCGCGGATGGCGCGGCCCATGCGGGCATAGGCGGCATAGAGCGCGCCGCGCCGCGCGGGCTCGGCGCGTTCGGCGCGATTGACGATGCCGGGCGCGTGGCTGCAAATGCCGGCGAAGACCAGCGGCATCCTATTCCTCCACCATGGCATAGATGCCGGCGCGCACCGGCCCATGCCGGCGCACCCCCTCGCGCATGGCCGCGATATAATCGTCCCACGGCATGCCGAGCAGTGCCGCGTAATGCATCAGCAACTGGCCATTGACCCCCAATACATAAAGCATCCCGATATCGGGGTCGGTCAGCGCTTTCCGTTCTTCATCATCGAGATCGTAATCGGCGATAACTTCTTGTGGTTGCAGCTTAAATTTCGTCTGAACCGACGACTCTCGATTGAGGTGATACAGCAGCTTCTGGAGATAATAGAGGCTCATCGCGCGATCCGGGACATGCCCGCCCTCCATTGACGCCGCCCGCCACATCCGGGCAATTAGTGTATGCTTTATATCAAGGTTCGCGCGCCATGATCAAATCGGCAGCACGGTTCAAGGGCTCGGTCCCGCCGGTGGTTACGCCGTTCCGCCAAGGCGCGGTCGATTACGAGGCTTACGCCAAGTTGATCGAGTTCCAGATCGCCAACGGCTCGTCGGGCGTGCTGGTCGCCGGCACCTCGGGCGAGCCCTCGACCTTGTCGGTTCCGGAGCGCAATCGGCTGGTCGAGACCGCGATCGACGTGGCGCGTGGCCGCGTCCCGGTCTTCGCCCATACCGGCTCGCAGAGCTTCTTCGAGACCGAGGCGCTGACCCTGCACGCCGTCAGGGCCGGCGCCGACGCCATCCTGATCGTCACGCCCTATTATATCCGGCCGCCACAGCGGGGGCTAGTGCAATATTATCTTGAAATGACAAAGGGTTTTGACACGCCCTGGCTGATCTACCACATCCCGATCCGCGCCGCCGTGGGCATCACCCTCGATACGGTGATCGAGATCGCGGACAAGTCGCCGAACTTCGTCGGCATGAAGCACACGGCCAACGATCTCGGCTTTGTCTCGAAGGTAATCCACGCGCTGGGGCCGGAGTTCCGGCTGTTCTGCGGCCTCGAGGATCTGAGTTTTCCGATGATGGCGATCGGCGCCTGCGGCATCATGAACGCGATCGGCAATATCGTGCCGCGGCTTTTGGCGGATTTGTGCGATGCGGTGGCGCGCGGCGACCTCGCCGGCGCCCGGGCGCTGCACGATCGGATGTTCGAGCTGAACGAGGCGGTGCTGCTGGAGACCAATCCGACGGCGGTCAAATATATGATGAAGCGGCTCGGCCTGTTGCGCGACAATGAGCATCGCCTGCCGATGATGCCGGCCACCGAGGAGTTCGGGCGGCGCCTCGATGGCTTCCTGAGCCGGGCCGGACTTTTGACATAGGATCAATGACATGCGGCTGATTTCTTACAACGTGAACGGCGCGGATGGTTGGGGCGCGGTCAAGGGCGACGGCATTGTCGATCTGGGCGCGCGCCTCAAGGGCCGTTATGCCAGCCTGCGCGAGGCCATCACCGCGGACGCACTATCCGTGCTCCGCGACGAGACCGAGCGGGCATCACCAGATATACATTTGGATAGTATTCGCTATCGCATCCCGGTGCCGGATGCCGACAAATTCCTATGCATCGGCGTCAATTACGCCAATCGCAACGAGGAATATAAGGACGGCAGCGCCACCACGCCCTATCCCAGCATGTTTTTCCGCACCCGCGATTCGCTGGTCGGGCACAATGAGCCGATCCTGCGCCCGCCCGAATCGGACCAGCTCGATTACGAGGGCGAGATCGCGCTGGTGATCGGCAAGGCCGGACGGCGCATCCCGAAGGACCAGGCGGCCAAGCATATTTTCGGCCTCGCCTGCTTCAATGAAGGCACGATCCGCGACTGGACCCGGCACGGCAAATTCAACGTGACCCAGGGCAAGAATTTCGACGCGACCGGCGCGATGGGACCGTGGCTGGTCACCGCCGACGAGTTCGCCGACTATGCCAACCTTACGCTGTCCACCTACGTCAACGGCGAGCGCCGCCAGCACGACACCACGGCCAATTTGATGTACGGGTTCGCCGACCTGATCGCCTATGTCTCGACCTTCACCACGCTGCGTCCCGGCGACGTGATTTCGACCGGCACGCCGACCGGCGCCGGGGTCCGGTTCAACCCGCCAATCTGGCTCAAGCCGGGCGATGTGGTCGCGGTCGAGGCCGCCGGTATCGGCCGGCTCAGTAATCCCGTCGCGGACGAGCAACAGCGGCTAGCGCATTGAATTACAGGGGTTTCGAAGGCGCCCCGCCCGCCATCATGGAGGATCGATAGCGGGCGGAGCAACCCAGGGGTCTTCGTCCGCCAAGGGGGTTGAGCGGACGGCGCGGCATTGCCGCTGCGGCGCATTAGGCTGCGGTTCGACCGCTAAACCAAGTTAATTCGATTTCATGATTCTCACGAAAAACGAACGGGTTAGGCCCGCTTTTCACGCCCGCTTTTCACGATTGCGATAGCGCCCCAGATCGGCCGCCGACAGGCGCACCGCGAGATGCGCCGCATCCTCGTCATCGACCCGGCGGACCACCTCGCCATGGGCATAGAGCCAGGCGAGACCGGCGCCGTCGTCCATCGGCACGTCGAGCTCGACGATCGCCCGGTCGCCGGCCAGCCGCCGGTCCATCAGGGCCAGCAGCTGATCGCAGCCCTCGCCGGTCGCGGCCGACACCGCCACGGCGCCGTCGCTATCACGGCGCATTTGCCCCTCGATCGCCGCGCGCCGCTCCTCGTCGAGAAGGTCGATCTTGTTCAGCGCCTCGACCATGTCCTGATCGAGCCGCTCGCCCAGGCCGAGCTCGGCCAGCACCGCATGGACATCGGCGCGCTGGGCCTCGGCGTCGGGGTGATGCACATCGCGAACATGAATGATGAGGTCGGCCTCGGTAACCTCCTCAAGGGTGGCGCGGAACGCGGCGACCAACTGCGTCGGCAGCTCGGAGATAAAGCCCACCGTGTCCGATAGGATAGCCTTGCGTCCCGACGGCAACTCGATCTGGCGCACCGTCGGATCGAGCGTCGCGAACAGCATATCCGCCGCCGTCACCGTGGCGCGGGTCAGCCGGTTGAACAGGGTCGATTTGCCGGCATTGGTATAGCCGACGAGGGCAATCGCGGGATACGGCACCCGCTGGCGCGCGGCGCGTTGCAGCCCGCGCGTCCGCTTCACGCCGTCGATCTCGCGCTTCAGCTTGACGATGCGCTCGCCGATCAGACGGCGGTCCATCTCAAGCTGGCTCTCGCCGGGGCCGCCGAGGAATCCGAAGCCGCCGCGCTGGCGCTCCAAATGGGTCCAGGACCGCACCAGGCGCGAGCGCTGATAGGTCAGCGCCGCCAGCTCGACCTGAAGGCGCCCCTCATGGGTGCGCGCCCGGGCGCCGAAGATCTCAAGGATCAGCCCGGTGCGGTCGATGACCTTGCATTTCCAGGCGCGCTCCAGATTGCGCTGCTGCACCGGGGTCACCGTCGCGTCGATCACCGCGACCGCGATGCCCAGTTCGGCGACAATCAGACCCAACCGTTCGATCGCGCCCGCGCCCAGGAGGGTCGCGGATCGCCACTGGCGCACCGGCATCGCCGCCGCGTGCGCGACCCGGAGGTCGATGGCGGCGGCGAGGCCGATCGCTTCGTCGAGCCGGGCCTGGGGCGAGCGCGTGGCACCATCGGCGCCGGCATCGCCAGCGCGCGAATAGGGATGCAGAACCAGGCATTTGGTGGCGGTGGCGGCCGGTGCGGCACCGGCCGCCGGGGGATCAATCTTCGTCAGGTTCCTTGCCGCCTTCGAACAATTGGATGGGCTGAGCCGGCATCACGGTCGAGATCGCGTGCTTGTAGACGAGTTGCGAATGCGCGTCGCGCCGCAGCAGGACGCAGAAATTGTCGAACCAGGTGATGATGCCTTGCAATTTGACGCCATTGACCAGAAAGACGGTCACGGGCGTCTTATTCTTGCGCACATTGTTCAGAAAAACATCCTGAACATTTTGCGATTTTTCCGACGACATTGGGGATACCCCTTCTTTAACCTTGTGAGCCGCTCGGAGCCGCCCAGCACAAATCGTACCGGGCCGCCTGTCCCCGATTCATAGCAAATGGGTGAAAAACGCAAAATCACAAGACTTTGATATGAGCCATCAAGGCCGCGCAATCGCCGAACCGCAGGGCCGGGATGAAGCGCGCGAATTCGACATCGCCCGCCGGCTCGGTGTGCAGCAAAACCGGATGACAGCCGGCGTTCGCGGCGCATTCCATGTCGAGCGCGGTGTCGCCGACATACCAGGCATCGAGGCCCGGCTTCAGATCGAGGGCCGCCAACGCCATCAGGATCGGCGCCGCCGCCGGCTTGTCGGCGTCGGCATCGCCGGCGCCCACCAGGCGGGCGAAGCGCCCGTGCCAGCCAAAATGCGCCGCCTCGCGCCGCAGAGTCGCGCTGGTCTTGTTGCTAACCACCGCCAGCGGCACGCCCAATTCCGCCAGCCCGTCCAGCATCGCCAGCACGCCGGGCAAGGGCTTGATGCGCGCCAGATGGATCGCCGCGAAATGCGACAAATAGTGATCGCGCGCCTCTTCCCAGCGCTCGCCGAAGATCGGCGGAAAGGCTTCCTTGAGGCTCAGCCGGGTGCGCGCCTTGGTCTCCGCGATGGTCCAGGGCGCGCGCCCCATCGCGTTGAAGCAGTGATTCAGCGCCTCGTGAATCGTGTCCCAACTATCGACGAGGGTGTTGTCCCAGTCGAACAGCACGGCGCGCGGGCGGCTCATCGGCCGCCGTCTTCGACGGCGACAGCGGAAATATTTCCGTGCGTCCCTCGACTGCTCGCACCGCTGACGCGGTGCTCCGCGCTCGGGATGAGGAACCCTAGTGCTTGATCGGATTTGATCGAATCGACATGAAGGACCGATCGCGTCGTTCGGCATCGCCCCCTTCTCCCTCTCCCCCAATTTTGGGGGAGAGGGCAGGGTGAGGGGGCGGAGCCGCTTGGCGGCCTCATCCGTTTCGTGCCCTCGAAATTTGGCTCCGTACCGGTGTTTGCCGCCCCCCTCACCCTACCCTCTCCCCCCGCTTCGCGGGCGGGAGAGGGAAAAAGTTACGGCGGCTCAATCTCAAACGATCAGGCTCTAGTGCTATGAACAATTTTTCCTCATCCTGAGCGCGCGGCCCCGACAAAGTCGGGGCGAGTAGTCGAAGGACGCACACTTCTCGTATCGCGCCCATCTCTTATTCCAATCCCTCCATGAAGGCGCGATAGGCGCTGGCGAAGGCGAGCGCCAGCGGGCCCGGCCGTCCCTCGCCCACGGGTTGGCCGTCGATCCGCACCACCGGCAGCACGCCGTTGGTGGCGCTGGTCAGCAGCGCCTCGCGCGCGCCCAATGCCTCGGCAACGCTGAACGGCCGCTCGACGAGGCGCAACCCGGCACGGGCGATGATGTCGAACAGGCCGAGCCGGGTCACGCCGTTCAGGATGCCGGTATCGGCCTGGCGGGTGATGACCTCGCCCGCGTCGTTGACGATCCAGGCATTGGACGAGGTGCCCTCGGTGACATTTCCATCGCCATCGACCTGCCACGCCTCATAGGCGGCGGCTTCCTTCGCCTGCTGTTTCGCCAGGACATTGGGCAGCAGCGCCACCGATTTGATGTCGGGCCGCTTCCAGCGCTGATCCGGCAGCGTGATCACCGCGATCCCGCGCTCGACCAGGCGCGGATCGGCGATGCGCTGGCTGCGCGCGGTGACGACGAGGCTTGGCTTCGCGGCCAGGGGAAAGGCGAAGTCGCGCGGCGCCGCGCCGCGCGTGACCTGAAGATAGACGATGCCGTCGCGCACCTGATTGCGGCGCACGGTCTCGCGGATGACGAGCTTCAGCGCGGCATCGCTCATCGGCGCCGCCAGCCGCACTTCGCCCCGTGAGCGGGTGAGCCGCGCGAGGTGGCGGTCCTCGTCGATGAACGCGCCGTGGCGGAGCGCGATCACCTCATAGACGGCGTCGGCGAATTGGAAGCCGCGATCCTCGACATGGACCCGCGCCAGGCGGTGCGGCACATAGCGGCCATTGACGTAAGCGATGCGGGACACGGGGGGAGTTCTCAGTCGTCAGTTTTCAGTTGTCAGTCTCGGCTTCTGATAACTGATAACTGAAAACTGACAACTGAAAACTTCTCCTCACGCCTCCGCCTGGATTTCCACGGCGGCGGTCTGCTCGCCGACGCCGAGCGGCGCTCGTTCCTCCACCAGCCCCAGCGATTTGAGCTTGCGGTGCAGCGCCGACCGCTCCATCCCGATGAACGCGGCGGTGCGCGAGATATTGCCGCCGAAGCGGCCGACTTGCGCGAGGAGGTAGTCGCGCTCGAACATTTCGCGCGCCTCGCGCAGCGGCAGCGCCATCATCTCGGCGGCGCGGTCGCCGCGCGCGACGCTGGGCGCGCCGGCGCCGATCTCGGTCGGCAGCATGTCGGCGCGGATCGGCTGATGCGTCTCGCCTGGCGCCATGATCGACAGCCATTCGATGGCGTTGCGCAGCTGGCGCACATTGCCCGGCCAGTCATAGGCCTGGAGCGCCGCCAGCGCATCCTCGCCGAAGGCGCGCGGCACGATGCGCGCGGCGACGGCGGCGCGCTGCATCAGATGGGCCGCCAGCAGCGGAATATCCTCGCGCCGCTCGATCAGCGACGGCACCACGATGGGCACGACCGCCAGCCGATAGAATAGATCCTCGCGAAACCGCCCGGCCGCGATCTCCAGCGGCAGATCGCGCCCGGTGGCGGCGATGACCCGGACATCGACCGTGACCTTGCCGCCGCCGACGCGGCTGAACGTCTGGTCCTGCAAGGCGCGCACGATCTTGCCCTGGGTCTCGGATGGCATGTCGCCGACCTCGTCCAGGAACAGCGTGCCGCCATGCGCCTGCTCGAAGACGCCGATGGTGCGCGGCGCGTCCGGCGCCAGGATGCCGGCCTCGGCCCCGAACAATTCGGCCTCGAAGCGCTCCGGCGCGAGGCGCGCGCTGTTCAGCACCACGAACGGCCCCTCGGCCCGGCGCGAGCGCTTATGCACCAGCCGCGCCACCACTTCCTTGCCCGCGCCCGCCGGCCCGCTGACCAGCACGCGGCTGCCGGTCGGCGCCACGCGATCGACCAGTTGGCGCAACTGAGACATTTTCGCGGAGGCGCCGATCAATTCCTCGTCGCCGCCGGCGCGCAGCCGCAGCTCTTCGTTTTCGCGCTTGAGCCGCGCCGCCTCGATGGCGCGCTCGACGAACAGCAGCAGCCGGTCGGTCTTGAACGGCTTTTCGATGAAATCATAGGCGCCGATCTTAATCGCCGCGACCGCGGTTTCGATAGTGCCATGGCCGCTGATCATCAGCACCGGCACGTTCGGCATCTCGCGCCGGACGATCTTGAGAATTTCGAGCCCGTCGAGCTCACTGCCCTGCAGCCAGATGTCGAGAATGACCAGGCTGGGCCGCCGCGCCCGCGCCGCCATCAGCGCCTCGGTACTGCCGCCGGCGCCGCGGGCGGTATAGCCCTCGTCGCTCAGAATGCCGCAGATCAGCGCGCGGATATCGGCTTCGTCATCGACCACCAGAATGTCATGCGCCATGGGCCGCTGCCTTTATCGGAGTCGGTTTCGCATCCTCCGCCACGACCGCCGCGTTCCGGCTGAACACCAGCCGCACCCGGGCGCCGCCCCCCTCGCGGTCTTCCAATAGCAATTCGCCATGGTGATCCTCCATGATTTTTTTCACGATGGCGAGGCCCAACCCAGTGCCCTTGGCCCGCGTCGTGACATAGGGTTCGGTCAGGCGCTCGCGGCCCTCGCTCGGCAGGCCGCGGCCATTATCGGCGACGGTGACGGCGATCTGGCCCGGGCCGGACGCGATGCTCACCGTGATCTCGCCCGGTGCCGCGGCATCGTCGCGGCCGTGGATCGATTCGGCGGCGTTCTTGAGGATATTGACCAGGGCCTGGCTGACCTGGCGCGCATCGCAGGCCAAGGGCGCCCGATCCGGCACCTCGACGGTAAAGCGGATTTCCGGCGTCGAGGTGCGTTGCAGGAATACCGCCTGGCGCACCAGCTCAACCAGATTCTCCTCCTTGATGAGCGGCGCCGGCATCCGCGCGAACGAGGAAAACTCGTCGACCATACGGCCGATATCGCCGACATGGCGGATGATGGTATCGGTGCAATCGACGAAGGTCTGCGGGTCGTTGGCGATCTGGCGCAGATATTTGCGCTTCAGCCGCTCGGCCGAAAGCTGGATCGGCGTCAGCGGATTCTTGATCTCGTGCGCGATCCGGCGCGCGACATCGGCCCACGCCGCCTTGCGCTGCGCCGAGACCAGTTCCGTGATGTCGTCGAAAGTGACGATATAGCCCTTGGCCTCGCCTTCCTCGCGCTCGGCGGCGATGCGCACCAGCAGGGTCTGCGAGCGATGGTGCCGGGTCAGCTCGATCTGCGCCTGCGCCAGCCGCTCCGGCCGGCGCTTCGCCTCCTCGAACAGCGCGGCCATCTCCGGCACCGCCGCGATCAGTTCCTGGCCGACGCAATGGTCGAGGTCGGTCGCCAGCAGCAGCGAGGCCGAGCGGTTGGGCAGATTGACGCGGCCCAACTGGTCGAGGCCAATGACCCCGGCCGACACCCCGGCCAGCACCGTCTCTGTAAACCGCCGCCGCTCATCAAGCTGGCGGTTGGCGGCGACCAGTTCGGTGCGCTGGGAATCGAGCTGATGCGTCATGCGGTTGAAGGCGCGGGCGAGCGAGCCGAACTCATCCTGACTGTCGCCCTCGGGCACGCGCGCGGTGAGATCGCCGGCCCGGACCTGCTCGGCGGCGGCGGCGAGCAAGCTGATCGGCCGCGCCATGCGCGTCGCGAAGCGCAAGCCCACCCACACCGCGCTGGTCAGCAGCAACAACCCCACCACCAGGAACAGCACCGACAGCGCGAATTGGAATTGCGAGCGTTCGTTCTCCAGCTTCTGATATTGCGCGACCGCGCTCTGGGTCTGCTGCATATGCGCGATCACGGTCGGGTCGATGAAGCGCCCGACATAGAGATAGACGTCGCCGAATTGCGGCAGCTTCACCAGCGCGCGCACGCGATCGTCATTGTCGGAGGTCAGCACCGCGATGTTGCCGGCATCGGCTTGATGCATCGCCGATTCGGGCACCGGCTCCAATTCCAGCGACGCGGTGAGGCCGGAGCGCGCCAGGATGCGGCCCTCGCCATCGAACACCACCGCCTCGGTCAGCGAACGCAGCGCCGCCTGCGCCGTCACCATCTGGCCGAAGCGCGACGGCTCCATGATCAGGAATTGCGAATCGCGGTCGAGATCGGAGGCCATGCTGGCGACATCGGCGCGGATGGTGTTCTGGTGCTCGTGAAGATAGGCCTCGGCGACCGCCAGCGATTCGGTCAGCGCGGTGCGCACCCGGTCGGAGAACCAAGCTTGTACCCCAAAACTGAACAGCAGGTAGGAGAAGATCGCGACGATGATGGTCGGGATCACCGCCACCAGGCCGAACAGCAGCACCAGCCGTACATGGAGGCGCGAGCCGGCGAGGCCGCGCCGGCGCTCGGCCCAGACCTGCGCCACCCGCCAGAAGATGATGCCGCACAGCGGCAGCACCAGGATCAGGTTCAGCAGCAGGAACAGCTGGTTGATGGTGGCGCGGTTGCCGAAGGGCGGCAGGCCCAGCACCGCGCTGTAGGTGCCGATGGCCGAGGCCACGGCGGCGATCGCCAGCAGCACCGCCGCCTTGCCGGCGAGATTGACGCGCTTGGCCCAGGCGAGGACCCGCACCCCCGGGCGCCGTGGCGCCGCGATGTCGCCGGCGGTCATGGCGGGACGATGATTTGGGTCGAGGGGTTCCTCACCTGCTCATTTTAGGCCGCGCGCCATGTCGATGTCCAACTCGCGGATTTTCTTTCGCAGGGTGTTGCGATTGAGGCCCAATAGCTGCGCCGCCTTGAGCTGGTTGCCCCGCGTCGCCGCCAGGGTGAGTTGAATCAGCGGGCGCTCGATCTCATGCAGCACGCGATCGTAGAGGCCGGCCGGCGGCAGCCCGCCCTTATGGGCGGCGAAATAATCGCGCAGGTGGCGCTCGGCGGCGGCGCTCAGCCCCTCGCTGGGCTGGGCATCGCCCGGGCCGCCGGGATTGACCTCGGCCAGTTCCGCCTCGATGGCGTCGCGGCCGATGACCTCCTGCGAATAGAGCGCGGCGAGGCGGCGAACCAGATTCTCCAGCTCACGCACATTGCCGGGCCAGCGATGGGTTTTGAGACGCTCCATCGCCTCGGCGTCGAGCGATTTGAGCGGCAGCCCTTCGCGATGCGCCAGGGCGAAGAAATGCCGCGCCAGCGCCGCCACATCCTCGGTGCGCTCGCGCAGCGGCGGCAGCCGGATCGGCACCACGTTAAGGCGATAGAACAGATCCTCGCGGAACAGGCCCTGGCGGATGAGCTGGCGCAGATCGCGGTGCGTCGCAGCGACGATGCGGATATCGGCGCGGATCGGCACCCGCCCGCCCACGGTCGAATATTCGCCGCTCTGCAGCACGCGCAGGAGCCGCGTCTGCGCCTCGATCGGCATGTCGCCGATTTCGTCGAGAAACAGGGTGCCGCTTTGCGCCTGCTCGAAGCGGCCGATGCCGCGCGCATGGGCGCCGGTGAACGAGCCCTTCTCATGGCCGAACAATTCGCTTTCGATCAGCTCGCGCGGAATCGCCGCCATGTTCACCGCGACGAAGGGGCCGTTGCGGCGCTTGCCGTAATCGTGAAGCGCCCGGGCCACCAGCTCTTTGCCGGTGCCGCTCTCGCCCGCGATCATCACGGTGAGGTCGGTCTGCATTAGCCGCGCCAGCACGCGATAAATCTCCTGCATCGCCGGCGAGCGGCCGATCAGCGGCAGCGCCTCCTCCGGCTCGTCGCCATTGGGCGCCGGCACGGCGGCGCTGGGCGCGGTCAGCGCGCGGCGCACGACATTGACCAGCTCGCGCAGGTCGAACGGCTTGGGCAGATATTCGAAGGCGCCGCGCTCGGTCGCCTTCACCGCCGTCAACAGTGTGTTCTGCGCGCTCATGGCGATGACGCGCAGCTCCGGCCGCAATTTCTTGATGCGCGGAATGAGATCGAGCCCGTTTTCGTCCGGCATCACTACGTCGGTGATGACAAGATCGCCCTCGCCGTCCGCGATCCAGCGCCACAGCATCGCGGCGTTGCCGGTGGTGCGCACATCGTAGCCAAGCCGCGCCAGCGCCTGGGTCAGCACGGTGCGGATCGCGCGATCATCGTCGGCGATGAGAATGGTGGCGCCGCTCATGGGCCGACTCCGTCGGCCCGCGCCTCGTCCGCCGCCACGAATGCCGGCTGCCGCGCCGCCATCGGCAGGCAGACGCGGAACACGGTGCGGCGCGGCTGGCTGTCGAACTCGATGACGCCGCCATGATCGTTGACCACCTTGGCGACGAGCGCGAGGCCGAGGCCGGTGCCGTTATGCTTGGTGGTAACGAACGGATCGAACAGATGGCCGCGCAAATCCTCGGGCACGCCGTCGCCATTGTCGATGATCGACACCACCAGCGGCAGATGCACGCGC
>Ga0208357_1000223_pt1 | contig 46654 bp, 45 predicted proteins | sample NGESurdeep092012_6_FD_184487 | JGI IMG/M metagenome (GOLD analysis project Ga0208357, IMG submission 184487) | Arctic peat soil microbial communities from Barrow, Alaska - NGEE Surface sample F52-2 deep-092012 (SPAdes) | ecosystem: Environmental > Terrestrial > Soil > Wetlands > Peat ...
CGACCCCCGCCCGGCGCAACGCCGCGCCTTCTTCGACCGAACTCACCGCCAGCCACCGCGCGCCTTCCGCGCACAGCACGCGCGCCACCTCAACCGCCCCATGTCCGTAGGCGTTCGCCTTGACAACACCCATGATCCCGGTGCCAGGCGCAGTGGCGTCCCGCGCGGCGCGATAGTTCGCGGCTATTTGAGAGCGGGAAATTTCGACGTAACAGCGGGCAGCCTGGGACACGATTTCAAGCCTATTCTCGCAGGCTCCCGAGCAGCGTTTCGTACTGCGCCGTCACCGCATCCCAGTCGTAGCGTTCGCGCGCGCGCCGCGCCGCCTTTTCGCGCCAGACGTTGCGGCCGGCCTCGCTCATCCCGAGCACTTCCGCGATGCGCGCGGCCAACCCGGCCTCGTCCGCGTAGGAAAGCCCGGCGTCGCCGCACACTTCCGAATTCTCCGGCGTCTCGAAGTAGAGAACAAGATTGCCGCGCGCCATCGCTTCGATCAATGCCGGGTGCGTGCCGCCCACTTCCGTGGCGTGAATGTACGCGAAGCACCACGACCCCAGTTCCTTGTATCCCAGCCCGTACACTGCGCCTGGCATTACAATTCGGGGATCCGCGGTGTCGCGCACCCGCCGGATGTATTGGTGCGCATGGGGCGCGTCGCCGATCAGCGCGAGTTTCATGGTCGTCGACGTCCGCTCGAACGCCTGCCGCACTTCGAGCGCACGGTTTTCGGGCTCCATGCGGCTCACGTACAGGAAGTATCGGAAAGGCTCCAGCCCCAGCTCCGTGAGCGCTCCCTGAGTCCCGGCACGCGAGCTGTCGGCGCCGTAGGGAATGAAGAGAGACTCTTTGCGATAGCGCTGTTTGTAGTACTCGCGAATCGCCTCCGCGTCGGTCACAAACTTGTCAGGCAACACGGTCGAGAGATACTCCGAGCACCGGTACCACGCCCGCGCGAACGCATTCCACTTGCGGCGCCTGCGTTCGATCCCATCGACATTCAACGCCACGGGGATGCCCGCGAGCCGCGGCAAAATCGTGAATATCGCATTGGCCGCATTACAATAGAGCGCCGCGTCCACGCGGTGCGCCAGCAGGTGGAGAGTAGAGACAAACGTATGCGCCAGCGTGTCGAGATATTTGTGGTGAATGGTGGGGAGATCCACCAGATGGACCCCGCGATATTCTCTGAAATTGTGCGTTTCGCGGCAATAGACGCGGACATCGTGACCGCGGGCCGCGAGGCGCACCGAAAGCTCTTCCGCGAATGTCTCGAACCCCCCGTAGTTCGCCGGAATCCCCCTGGTTCCCAGAATCGCAATGCGCACGCTAGCGCCGCGTGGCTTTGGAGCGAACCGGCGACGCAGTGAACTTTTTCGGCGCCGGCTTGCTGACGGGCTCGAAGCTGAACCAGCTCGCCATGTATCGATCGTCCACGCGCTGGCGCTGCATGATCTCCCGCCTCTTCGCCATCACGCTCTTCCAGTTCCGAAACAGGAAGGGAAATGCCTTGAGAGATGTGTGCTCCCAGACCAGGCAACAGGCGACCACCACAATATCCCGGGCCATGATCGAGAAGAAATTGCGCCGGTAAAGATCCCAGCGCATATTCTTCATGCGCAACAGGAACCTGTTCTTCACCGAGTGCATGTTGATTTCGGGTGGAAGCGCCCGGCGGTTACCCGGCAATGCCTTACGGACGTGATAGCCTTTGGCGTAAGGCGCATACAGGCATTTCCAGCCCAGCAGTTGCGCGCGCCAGGCCACGTCGGCGTCTTCACGATACACGAAGAAATCGGCGTCGAAAAACTCACCGCCAACGGAAATGTCGTCGATCGTTTCCCTGCGGTAAAGAGCGGCCGCGGCGGTCGCGCCAAAGACGTACTCGTAATTGCGGAAGTGCCCGTTATCCACTTCGAGACTGCCGCGGTCGAGATGCCGCAGGTTCGGCGTGAAATAGATGCCGGTCGAATCCACCAGCGGTTCTTCGGGAAAATCGAAGGTGGAACTCATCGTCAGGAGCTTGCCGCAAACGGTGCCAACCTTCGGATCCAGATTACCCGCGTTGACCAGCGCTTCGATAAAACCCTGCAGCAGCAGCACGTCCGGATTCAGGGTCAGTACCCATTCCGCGCGGGAAAGGGAAATCGCCTGGTTCTGCGCCGCCGCAAAACCGATGTTCTCTTCGTTGTAGACAATCGTGCAGCGGTCTTCAAACGGCTCCAGAATATCCACCGTGCCGTCCGAAGAGCTGTTATCGATGACGATAATATCCTTGAACGGATAACTCTGTTCGAGGACCGACTCAAGGCACTTCTTGATGAAGCGGCCGCTGTTGTACGTGACGATAGTTACTGAAACAAAGTCGCTGCGGGACATATACGCGCGGGTCTGCTCCACTCTTCAGATTTAACTCTGTTCGTATCGGACAACACTTACCCTTATACTTCCCCGAACCCGAAAAACCAGTTAAGGGCAAGGCCAATCACACCGCCGTAAGCTGCCAGCGCTCTTGGACCGCCGCGCGGAAAGCCAATCACCGCCCGAAGGGCCGCACCGATCGCCACGGCCGTGCAAATCGCTCTAAATGCCGTGGAACGATAGTGTTTCGCCGCATACTTAAGAAGACTACCATACCAATATCTCTCGCGTTTCTCCAGCGAAAGAGTGCCAATTGAGTGCGATCCAGCATGTTTCGCAACGCTCCCACTTGTGTAATAGGTGCTGAAACCAGCCAGCTTAAGCCGCGCGCAAAAATCCACATCTTCGAACCAGACCGGCCAGAATCGTTCATCGAAGCCGCCGACCGTCTGCCACGCGGATCGTGAAAACATGAGAAATGCGCCGGCGGGCTGATCGACAAGTCCCGTGGCCATAGGGTCCATGTCCAAGCAACGGTAGTGCCAATTCACCGGGTTGCCCGGCAAGAGCCGGTTGATGCCCAGAACCTCGAGGATCAGAGCCGCCGGAGTGGGCAGACTCCGCGCCATAAAGCCGCGCTGCGGCTTGCCATCGGCGCCAAGCAGGAGGCCTCCGGCGGCACCGGTTTTTGGGCTGTCGAAACAAGCAACAAGCGCGTCGATCCCGCTCACCAGATGCGCATCCGGATTAAGCAGAAGCACCAGTGGCGCGGTGGTTGCCCGCACCCCCTGGTTCACCGCTGCCGCAAAACCGGCATTGTCCGGATTGGCAATCAACCGCATCCCGCGGCGTGCAACTTCCACCCCGGTGCCATCGGCGGAGGCGTTATCCACAACCAGAATTTCCACATCGGACAGCGCGCGCAGGGCGTCAAGACACCCGCCGATCTCCCGCGCCGAGTAATAGGTCACTATGACGATCGCGACACGCACCATGTGTCAATGCGCCGCGGTCAGCCGGAAATACCAGCGCCAATAAGGCCCGGCTGCGCGGCGCCGGATCTCAGTCTCCGACGTCATGAGGAACTCGCGCAGCCGGGGTGACGGCCTGCCTTCCAGGCGGAAACCGCGGAGCCCGTCCCGTTTCCCTCCAAGCCAGGCGAAGGCTCTTCCATGGCGCAGGGCGACAAGCCCCCAGAGGATCTGACCCGCCAGGATGGGCCAGAAGCAGGCGCGGAAAAGAGCCGGGTCGTAGTGGCGCGAGACCAGCAACAGCTGATTTCGCGAAGTGAGCCGGACGGTGCGTGGACTCCATCGGCCAAAGCTCGCGCTGCCCCAATGCCAGGCGATTGCGTCCGGGACATAGACGCCCGCAAACCCTTCCCGCACGCAGCGCAGGCCAAGATCTACGTCTTCCAGATAAGAACCGAAGCTCTCGTCGAATCCCTGGAGGCGTGCGAGAACGTCCCTGCGAAAAATACAGGCCGTTGCCGGGGCGATCGCGATGGGAGCGGGCTGCCCGGATGGGACAGGCAGGGGTTCGCCGTACCCGGCACGCCACGCACAGGCGGCGCGGCTGACCAGATCGTAGGTGCCATCCACCGTGCCACTGCCGCCAGCGCCGAGAATGGTCCCTGTAGCAAAACTCGCGCCGCCGGCACCCGCAATCAGGCGTTCGAGCCAGCGGCTGTCCAGTTCGACATCGCTGTTGAGGATGGCGACCCATTCCGTGGTGGCTGCTTGCCAGCCGCGGTTGACGGTGCGCGCGAAACCCGCGTTCTTTTCCATCTCGATCACGCGGCAACCGCTCCTGCGCGCGAGATCCGAAGCGCCGTCGGTGGAAGCATCGTCCACAACCACTATTTCCGCGAACGGAACCGTCTGCGCGCGCAGGCTGACCAGCAGACGGGCGAGAAGGTCCGCTCGATTGTGGACGGGAATGACCGCTGTGAACAAAGCCGGCAACACAGTAAACTGTGATTGTAATGAACCGCCTTCCAGTATTGGCACTTTTCGCTGGCCTCGTGTTCGCGGAGAGCGCCTTTCCGGCAGATCCCGGCCCGCGCACGGTCTACCTTTTGCCGATGGCCGGCGGACTGGATCAATACCTCGCGCAATGGCTGACCCGGAACCATGCGATGCAGGTGACCACCAATCCGAAACTGGCCGACACCGTGATGACCGACCGGCTGGGTGAAGCGTTCGAACAGAAGATGGCTGAGTTTCATCCGAAGGCCGATAAGAAATCCACCGCCGATTCGTCCCAGGCCGGAGATTCACCCCACAATGCCTTCCAGTCCGGCCGGGGCAGCGGGGCGGTGTTTCTGGTGGATGCGAAATCGGGCCAGGTCCTGTGGTCCGATTATGAGAAGCCGCCGGGCGACAAGACTGGCGCGAATCTAAACCGCGAAGCGGAGCGGATCGTGAAGAAGTTGCAGGCGGCGTCAGCGAAGTAGCCGGCGTTGCCGCGTCACGGCGCCAGCCAGCATCTCCACCAGACCGATCGCGCCAATGCCAAGCACCACATGGACAGCCTCGATCACCCAATGGCTGGACCCTGGCATCAGGCCGGTCTGCGCCGCACCCACGTAGAGCGTCGCCACCGCCCACAGCAGAGAAACGGCCGCCATGGGAATTTGCACGCGGGCGATGGCCGCGGCCAGGGCCAGAATGATGAGATACACGGCCACTACGGCACCGAGAACCATGTGGAGACGCAGCGTTGCGGGAAAACCACCCCACCGGAGCAACACCCCAACCAAAAGAGCGCCGAGTCCCGCGAGACGAACAGACCACTTGAGTAGATCGATCATGGAGAGAAACTGTAAAGCTCGATTCTACGATGGATCCCCGGTTTTCGCGCGCAGAACTTCCCGATACTTTTCGACCAGCCGCTGCGTGATCGTCCGCATATCCCAGTTCCCGGCCACTTCGTCTCTGGCGCGCGCGGCCATCCGAGCGGCGAGCGCGGAGTCTTCGAGCAGCTGAACCGCCCTGTCGGCGAAGGTCCGCGCGTCGTCGGCGAGCGCGCAGAATTCGCCGTCCACGCGAGCCAGCCCTTCCGCGCCCAGCGTGGTGGAGACCACGGGGATGCCGCAGGCGAACGCTTCGAGCAACTTGACCCGCACGCCGGAACCGCTGCGGATTGGGCACACGAAAAGCGCGCAGGAAGAAAACAGCGGTTGAATATCCTCCACGAATCCGAGCAGGTCGATCGCATTGGCGGGATCGGCAAAGGTGTGCCGAAGCGGCGGGTCGGAACCAGCCACCAGCAGACGGGCCTGGGGGAGCTTCTCCACAATCAGCGGCAACACGTGGCGGGAGAACCATTCGAGCGCTACCTGATTCGGCGTGTGCCGGAAACTGCCCAGAAACAACATTGTGAAGGGAGCGCGCGGGCCGCCGGGGAAGGAATACAGCCCGGTATCGATGCCGGCGCGCAGGCCCGCATCGATGCGCGGCGCGAGACGCGGCAGAAAGCTTTCAAGGTAGCGCTTGTTCTCTTCCGTGCAGACCTGGATGTGGTCGCAGCGCGGCAGCAGCTTCAGTTCGAAGCGAATCGCACGCAGATATTCGAAACGGGCTTTGAGGCGATCGACCGGGCTGCGCACGAAGGGCAGCGAACGGGCGATCGACTGGAAATAGACATCGTGCTCGAAGAGCGCGCACGCGATGCGCTCGAATGGCCGCGCATATTGCCCGAGCGCGGTGTATTCCAGCTGGATGACGTCGATGCGGTGCAGCAGTGTCTGGCGCTGGATGAGCCACTCGATCTCCGGCTTTTGAAATTCGTGAACCGCGTGGGGCACGATCGACGCGAGATGGGGGTCGCGGTCGGCCGTCCTGACGTGAAATTCAACCGTCCTGCAATACCGCAGCAGTTCTTCGTTCGCTTCCAGTTGCGATGCGTAATCGAGCATGACGATGGCATGGACTTCGCAATGGCGCGACAACTCCCGCAGGGTGTAATACATGAACAGGCCGCCGCCATGCGTGGGCGGGCAGATCGGGTAGGGCGAAACGAAGAGTACGCGGAGCCGCTCCGGATTGCCGGGCAGGGACGGGAAGCGATCGTGGAAGTACGCCGGTTGCGCGCGGCGGAAGGCTTCGGAATCATCCACCGTGGCCAGGCTGCGCGAAGCCCAGCGCGACTGCGCGGCGCGCGGCAGCTGCCGGAACGCTCGCAGAATGCCCGCGGCGCTGGTACGGCCGGGCGCGTTCCCGGACCAGCCCGATACGACAGCACCGGCGAAGGAAAAAAGGAAATGCGAAGCCAGCCGATTCCAGCCATGGATATTTTTCCAGCAGAAAAGCAGGAAGTTTTTCCGCAGCACGGATTCGATATAGGCGTTCGAAAAGCGTTTGCCGATGGTTCCGCGATGCTCGTGATGCACCACGCTCGCCGGCTGATAGAGCACCTTCCAGCCGCGCTTCCAGGCCAGAAATCCGAGGTCGGTGTCTTCCAGATAGAAAGGGGCGAGGAGTGGGTCGAATCCGCCCAGCTCAAAAAACTTGTGGCGGTCGAATGCGCACGACCCGCCGCCGCCATAGAAGCAGGGAAACAGCCTATCCACCGCGGGGTCTTCCCGATGACCGACGCGCAGACCGCCATCCTGCCACCAGCCATGGGTCAGGCCGGTTTCTTCGCGGCGGCGCGTCGCATCCCCCAGAAAGATCTGGCATGAGACGGCGAACACCGTTTCATCCGTGAAGCCCGCGAGCAACGGCGCGAGGAAGTCCGGTTCCACGCGCATGTCGCTATTGAGGAGCACCACGATATCGTTCTTCGCGGCCTCGAAACCGGCGTTGGAGCCGCCTCCGAAACCCAGATTCCGGGGCAGCGCGACAAGCTTCACGGCGGGATAGTTCGTCCGAACCCAGTCGGCGCTGCCATCGGTGGAACCGTTATCGACGATAACGATTTCGCTGCCGGGATGGTCGGCAATGGCCGCAATCCAGGATGGGAGAAAACGTTCGAGCAGGTCTTTGCCGTTCCAGTTGGGAATGACGAGCGAGGCAGCCTGAGTTGCAGGTTTGGTATTCGCGGCCTTCCGGCGGAGGCCGGCGACGAGCCACGCAAGGTCGGTAAGGGCGAGCACGACGGCGCCGATGGCCAGCAGAAACGGGACCAGGATCAGCAGCGGAAGCGCACGCAGGAAGCGGAACAGCGATGCCTTCATGTCTCGATGACAGGTCCCACGCCCAGCGTCCGTCCCAGACGAACCCATTTCGAGTCACGGGCAAGGGCCAGCTGCGCTTCCAGTTGCTCCCGTTCGGACTTCACCTTCTGCAATTCAGCGTCGAGCGACTGCGCCCACTGGGTACGCTCCAGACTCTCACGGTCGAGGCGCTGGATTTCATCTCGTGCACGGGCGAGTTGTGCCTCAATGTCATGAACCCAGTCGAGACGCACGGCGAGATCGTGGTGAAGTTGCCCGATCGTGCCCCCGGCGGTCTTCAGTTCGGCGTTCAGACCTTCGGCCCAGGCGTTGCTCCGGTGGAGTTCCGCATGCAACTCCGCGATGGTGGCGCCAGCCGCGTTCAGTTTGGCGTTCAGACCTTCGGCCCAGGCGTTGCTCCGGCGAAGTTCGGCGATCAGTTCCTCGTGTTTCTGCTGGAGCGCGCCACGGTCTTCCTGCGACTGCCGGAGCCATGCGTCTTTTTGCGCCAGTTCCGATTTGAGCAGCACGATATGCCGCTCCCGCTCACGCAAAACGTTGCCGGATGCAGGTAACCAGCCAAACGCCTCCGTTTCGGTGACAGGCGACACGCTGCAGGCCGCGAGGAAGAAATGCGCTTGCTGGGGCGTGGTGTCGGGGCGGGCATCGAGCACTCCCGCGGACGCAACCGCCGAAACGAACGCGATGACTTCGGCGTGGTTCTGGCTCCACAAACGAACGTGCGGGAAAACCTCCTGCAGGGCGTCCTCGAACTCACGGTATTCGAACTCCCGAACATGATACGGGTTGGGACCCGCGGCGGCACGCGTTTCCGCATAGTAAGCCTTGTTGGGAGTAGACACGAGCAGCACTCCGCCCGGCTGCAGGATGCGTCGCGCCTCGGTCAGCAGATCGCGCCAGCGGTCCAGATGCTCGATGACTTCGAAAGCCGCCACCAGGTCGAACGAGCCCTCGGCAAAAGGCAGCGACGCGCAATCGCCCGTGAGAAAGCAAACGCCCGGCCGGCCGAAAGCGCGCTTGGCATGGGCAACCGCCGCCTCCGAGATATCCATGGCCACAATGCGCTCGGCAGCGTTGAATTCGGCTGTCCCGTAGCCCGTTCCGCAGCCGGCATCCAGCACTCTGCCGCCGCCGTTGAAACGTGCGCTGAAACGGGCCGCGAAACGATAGCGGGCCAGATGCTCGTTGAAGAGGTCGGCGTCGACCAGGCCCGGGACCACGCGCTCCCCGGTGAACTCAAGCTCAGACAATATTGGACTCCAGCACCTGACGCGTGGGCGCGGCATGGAGCGGCGCGTCGAGTTCGATTTTACAAGGCAACTGGATGTAGCCGTAGACCTGCCCTTCGCCGCGGCCCATCTGAACCGTGATGGCGTTGTCGATCCAGTCGCAGACGGAAGCGCCATCGGAGACGGAAGGTGAGAACGAGAACGCGCCGGGGTAGAATTCGGGAATCGCGAGACGGAAATCGACCGTCAGGACTTCCCCTTTCCGCATCGGCGGCAGGCTGTGACCTTCGCGATCCGTGTCGATTTCGGTGAAATCGAGCCCCAGGTGATTGCGGAGCATGAAACCGGCGGCGGGCAGCGCAAGGTTCTCATGCGCCCGCAGGCTGATGCGCACCACGATCGCGCCCTGCGGCGTCATCAGATGCACGGGTTCGCCGTATTCGTTCAGGATGGCGATGCCGAGAATTTCAGCGCGGCCATCGCCATGGCGATGATCGATATTCGGGATCGTGGTGACCGCCGCGACAATAGCAGGCGCGCCGTGAGACGGATTCAGCTGGATGATGGCGCGGCCCTCCCTTTCGGCCATCGAGGCGAGATACGCGGAGACCACGGTATCGGTATCGCCAATCGACATGGCGCGGCCGTGTTCGAGCCATAAAGCGCGGTCGCCAATGGCTTTCACATCCGCGATGGCGTGCGATACGAAAACGATGGTGACGCCGCGAGCCCTCAGTTCGTGAACCTTGCGCATGCAGCGGTGCCGGAAGTAAGTATCGCCGACCGCAAGCGCTTCGTCGACGAGGAGGATTTCCGGGTCCACATTAATGGCCACCGCAAAGGCCAGGCGCACGACCATGCCACTCGAATAAGTCTTGACGGGCTGATCGATGAAGTCTCCGATCTCGGCGAATTCCTCGATTTCGCCGTAGCGGCGGTCAATCTCGTTTTTCGAGAGCCCCAGAATCGAAGCGTTCAGATAAACGTTGTCGCGCCCGGTGAACTCGGAGTTAAAACCCGCGCCGAGTTCGAGCAAAGCCGAAACGCGTCCGGCAACCCGCACCTCGCCCGATGTCGGTTGCATAATGCCGGCCATGAGCTGAAGCGCGGTGCTTTTGCCCGATCCGTTTTCCCCGACGACGCAGAAGACCTCCCCTCGCCGGATGGAGAAATTCAGATCGCGCAATGCCAGGAAGTCGCGATGGCGGGAACGCCGTCCCAGGGTGATGAGCTCCTTGAGACGGTCGCCTGGCTCTTCATAGATTGCATAGCTTTTCGAGACGTTCTCGAATTCGACGGCATTCACGGGCAACTTCAGTTTAGCTTTATCGAACCGGCTCATCTTCGCCAATAGGTGGCGATCCCCAGCCGCCGCCGCCCGGCATTTCGATCCGCAGCACTTCATTGCGCGCTGTCTCGAACCGCGTCTTGGACGGAAGCTCCCGCGAAGCGCCGCCTGCGATCAGGGCGGCCGCGCCGGGCGCTCCGTCCGCGCCACCCTGCAACCCATACGGCCCGCGCTTTCTCCTGTCGGAAAGAATCGTCACTTCCGCCGGTTCCAGGAACTCCAGTTCGCGCACAATGCCATCGCCGCCCGCATGATGTCCCGCCCCGCCCGAACCCCCGCGAATCCGGCAGGCTCGCACTCGTAACGGATACGCATGCTCGAATGCTTCAATGGGCGTGTTCCAGCTGTTCGTCCGTGACGCCGTCGTCATCCAGAAAATCTTCAAACCGGTATTCGCCATCCGGAATCGCGCGCAGCATGACCCGCGTCACGCGCTCGCTGTAATCCATCAGGCTCGCCGCGCTGAGCCGCACTCGCGCCAGGCCGACCGGGCCACAATCGCGCATAAACGATCCGCGCCCCGCCGGTTCGACATCACCTGAGCCAGCAGATCCCCTTCGCGCTCTTCCGGTGTCCGCCCTCCTGATAAATTTCCTTCGCCAGAGGCATCGACCCGGGGCTCATACCACCCACGTCCGCATGATGGGCGCGGTTCGCCACATAGAAAGCGGCCTTTTTGCCATTGTCCGGGAAGACGCCTGCAACCGCGGTAATGCCTCTATTTCTCTATTTCGGCTCAAGCGGTTCTTTGAGCGGCCCGGGGTCCACCCGGCAGGTCGCCACTTCGATCAGGAAAGACGCCAGGGGGGACCCGCGTTCACCCGTTTGTTGTTCGATTCGATAGGATTTGCCGTCTTTTCCCGGCTGAATGCGCCATTCCGGATTTTCCGGCGCAAGCGGGAGCTTCGGCAATCGATCCGCTGTCCCGCGGCTCGTCCAACTGTCTCCGCCGGTCTCCGATTCGAACGAGAGATAACGGCCGCCTTCAGAAGCTTTGCCCGCGTCGATAATCACTTCACCGTGCCGCGCCGAATCGAACCGGAAGCCCTGAATGGACCCGGCGCTGCCGTCTTCGCCCACGGTACTGTGACGCCAGGACGCGCCACCGTCGGTTGTCCGCAGAAAAAACGGATCGCGTGGCAGCGGGAACTGCGTTTCGCCCGCGGCCCACCGATGTTGCGAATCGTAAAGTTGCACCTGATCGAGCGCGCTTCCCCGGATGCGCGCCGCGGCTTCTTTCCACGTGGCGCCCGCGTCTCCGCTCTGCAGAAGGATGGAATTGAGTGTCGCCGATGTGCCGTGCAGATTCCCTGCCACGAGGATTTCCGGGCCCGCTGAAGCGACCGCGCTCAATTCAAGATAAATGGGACACGGATCGTCGTCGGTACAGGCCATCCCGGCCCATTGCAGATCCTCTTCCGGGCAAGTGTAAGCTACACGCATCGGCTCGCCATGGTTGACGAGAACGGCGGCTTCCTGTCCGAATCCACACAGCACTACAGCCTGAAAAGCTATGGCCGGAAAAAACACGCGCCGTGTGCGGCGGACAGAAAGGCGCGGGCGCATATTTGTGTGAAAAGAATATATGCGCCCGCTTGTCGTAACGGGGATTTGCATATTGTGACGCGGTCTTTTCGAATCGCGTTACTTGAACGATAAAAAAATATCAATTCTCGAACATGCCCTCGAACAACACACTGCTCAGGTAGCGTTCACCCGAATCGGGCAGGATCACAACCATCGTTTTTCCACGGAATTGCTCTTCGCGAGCCATGCGAACGGCGGCCGCGACCGCCGCGCCGCACGAGATCCCGGAGAGAAGCCCTTCCTCGCTCGCAAGACGCCGCGCCATTTCGATCGATTCTTCGTTCGTCACCAGTTCGACGCGGTCGACGACGCTGAGATCCAGATTACGGGGAATAAAGCCCGCTCCAAGACCCTGAATCTTGTGCGGTCCGGGTTTAAGGGGTTGGTTGGCCAGGGTCTGACTGATCACCGGGCTCGACAGCGGCTCCACCGCGACCGATACGATGTTTCGTCCCATCTCCCGCTTGAGGTAACGGGAAACGCCTGTGATGGTACCGCCGGTACCCACGCCCGAAATCAGCACGTCGACCTTCCCGTCGGTGTCGTTCCAGATTTCGGGACCGGTGGTTTTGAAGTGGATGTCCGGATTCGCGGGATTGTCGAACTGTTGCATCGGGACGTAACGGCCGGGGTCGGACTGAACTATTTCCTGTGCCTTGCCAATAGCCCCGGCCATGCCGCGCGATCCCTCGGTCAACACCACATTCGCGGCGAACGCGGCCAGCACTTTCCGCCGCTCGATCGACATGGTTTCAGGCATCGTCAGGGTGACGGGATAACCGCGTGCGGCCGCGACAAATGCGAGCGCGATGCCTGTATTACCGCTCGTGGCCTCAATCAGTTCCATTCCGGGCTTCAGGATGCCCCGCTGTTCCGCGTCCCAGACCATGGACGCCCCGATGCGGCATTTCACCGAATACGCGGGGTTCCGTCCCTCCACTTTCCCGAGAAGAGTCACTGGCGCGCCGTCGATAACGCGGTTCAGGCGGACCAGCGGCGTGCGGCCAATGCTGTATGAGTTGTCGTTAAAATACATTCAGATCTCCCAATTCGGCACGAAACGGCTGTGCTTTTCATTCCATTCGCGCACCAGTTGCGCGAATGTCGTCGATTCCAGAACACCGTCGATCGCAAGGTCCACGCGCTCCCAAAGATCGGAAAATGCGGAATCGTTCTTCCTGCGCAGACGCGATCTTTCTTCCTGGCGTCCCTCGACAAATCTCAGAACCTCGCCCACTGCAATGGCCTCCGCGCGCCGCGACAACAGATAGCCGCCTTCGGCGCCACGGCGCGATTCCACGAACCCGCCTTGTTTCAGGCTGGCCAGAATCAGCTCCAGAAACTTCTGCGGAATCTTTTGTCTGCGGACGATTTCGGCAATTTTAACCGGCTCCGAACCGGCGTTGGCGGCGAGATCGAAAATGGCCTGAAGGGCGTACTCGCCCTTGACCGAAATGTTCATTAACGGAACGCCTCACTCAATTCCCCGGGCAAAACTAGAGATTAGTGGGTTTAGGCCAGTGAGTCAACTGCGAGGTGCTCTTGAAGAGGGGAAAAGACTACAGGAGAAGGATCAAAAGGAGGGTGATCGAAGGGGAAAACAAAGGTGGGGGCTGACCGAACCGGTTTCCCGAGCACGGTCAGCCCGGAAAACTATTTCTTTTCCGTACCGGTCGTGTCCTTCTTCTTCTTCTTCTTCCTCATCTTTTTGGTGGTGTCCGTCGAGTCCTGCGCGAACGAAACGGTGCCGAGGACGATGCCGAGGCCGATAGCGAATACGAGAAGCTTTTTCATGCTTGTAATTCTCCTTGATTAAGATTGAGACGATCTGCCGTCAGGTGAATGATAGCGAACAGGACATGAATCAAACCTTAAACTGTGATTAAATTCACTTCATTCTTTTTAGTTCAACAAAGTTACCTAATGGAATCAATAGATTGGACACTTTCCCGCCTCCTCTCGTGGTACGCTCCGGACGAATGAAGAAGTCAGACCTGGCCAAAGACGTGGCAAAACGAAAGGGCGTTAACCCCGGAGACGCCGCCGATCAGATGGATCGTGTGGTAACTGATATAGTTCGTATGCTCAAGGGCGGGCATTCAGCCCGTCTGCCAGGCCTCGGGACCATCACGCCCGGAAAGCACTGGACCTTCCGGCCGGAACGAAATGAGCGTTGAAGAGCTTGCCCGCCTGATTCAGCGCGCGTTGAAGCGCTCGAAGGCAGTCGAGATCGACGGATTGGGCGTATTCGCCCACACTGACAACGGAGGTATCTCCTTCACCGATGAAAATCGGCCTCGCATATTCATCGCTTACGCAGTGGAGGATGGGGCACTCGCCGAAAGGCTTTTCAAGGACCTGACCGCCCGCGGCCTGGCCGCCTGGCTCGACCGGCGCAAACTGCTGCCGGGGCAAAACTGGCCACGCCGCATCGAAGATGCCATCGCCAGTTCCAATTTTTTCATTGCGTGCTTCTCCCGCAATTCAGCCCGGAAACGGGGCGGATTTCAGGCGGAAATCCGGTATGCGCTGGATTGCGCCAGCCGCCTCCCTCTGGACGATGTCTTTCTGATTCCGGTCCGTCTCGACGATTGCCGCGTCCCCACGCGCATTCAGCGGGAGACCCAATACGTCGATCTGTTTCCCGACTGGAATACCGGCCTGGAGCGCATTCTCCAGATCGTCGGGGATCAGACCCTGCTCGCGGCATAATGGATTCTTGACCGGAAAGCCCCGATCGAGAGAGCACGGACTGTATCTGGTGCTGACCGGCGTCGTGGCGCTGCTGGCGGCCGGGCTCATGGTCTATGCCCAGACCGACGCTTTTGCCTGGGACGAAGGCTGGCACTTACTCGCGGCCCAGTCGATTACGCGCGGCAAACGGCTGTATCTCGACTTCAATTACTCGCAAACACCGCTCAACGCCTACTGGAACGCGTTCTGGATGACGATTTTCGGACAAAACTGGCGCACGGCGCACGCTGTCGCGTCCCTGATGACCACCGGTGCCACGATGATGACGGCGGACTTCCTCTTCTTCCGTTTTCCGGTGGAGCGCTGGCGATTCGCAGTCGCGCTCATGGCGGCGTTTGCCCTGGGTTTGAATGTGCTGATCGTGCAATATGGGCCCGTCGGACAAGCCTACGGGCTATGCCTGTTTCTGATTGTCGCGGCCTTCCGGTTCACTGTTTCGTCCGTTAACCGGAAAGGAGTTCTGTTCGCCGCGCTGGCGGGATTGCTCTCTTCGGCGGGAGCGGGGGCAACGCTTCTTTCGGCTCCGGTTTGCCCCGTGCTCGCGATCTGGATGGTTCTGCAAAACCGGATCGGAAACCGATGGGCCAAACTCACCGCCTTCCTCGCCGCGGCCGTGGTCCCTTTCCTGCCTGTCATCTACTCGTTCATCGAGGGCCCGCGACAGACGTTTTTCGATATTATTCAGTACAACCTGGTTTTCCGGCAAGTGGAATGGCCGGGCGCGATTGCGCACGACATCGGAGTCATGTCTTCGTGGCTGAATTCCGCCCAGGCTCTGCTCCTGGGGTTGCTCGGCATTGCCGGCCTTCTGTTCATCCGGTTCCGCAGCGGCTGGACGCGGGAGCAACGCGCGGAATCGTACCTCTGCGGCTGGCTGGCGCTGGCCCTCGGGGTCCAGATTTCGAGCGCCCATCCCACCTTTCAGCGGTACTATCTGCTCGCGCTTCCGTTCGTCGTCATCCTCGCTGCCGCGGGATTGTATTCAGTGAGTACGCGGCTCTATGCGCCCAACCGCACTCTGTGGCCGGTCGTTGCGCTGACGGCGATTTTCTCGCTGGAACTGGCCAAAGCCCTGCACGATAAACATTCCAACGTCAACTGGCTCGATCTTGAAAAGATCGCCGCACAGGTCGACCGGGTCACGCCCGCGGACGGCGTGCTGCTGAGCGACGAACAGATCTATTTCATCACCCGCCGCCAGCCGCCTTCGGGCATGGAACTGGCCGACTCGCACAAACTGGAATTCCCGCCGGAGCGTGCCATCCCCCTGCACCTGGTCCCGGAATCGGAAGTGATCCGGCAGGTCAAAGCCGGGCGATTCAATACGGTTGTGAATTGCGACAAGAACGAGCAATTAACGAACGAAGACCTGGCAAAACTCTACAGCGGCAGGTTCGACACCGATACTTGCGATGTTTTCTGGAATTTCAGCGGGCGCCGCTGATTCCCATTCACTCCTTCAATTTTTCGAGCTTTTTCTGGACCTCGGCGGCGGCCTTGCCCTTCCCGTTCAGTTGCAGGAATTTCTCCCAGGCTTCGCGCGTGGCCTTCGAATCGTTCATTTTTTCTTCCGCGTCGCCCAGGCGCAGCCAGGCATTTGCGTTGCCATCGTTCCACCTTGTGGCTTCGGTAAAGCGTCCCGCCGCCGCCCTGTAATCGCCCTTCTTGAAGTAGAATTCGCCCACGCTGACTTCTTTCTTCGATTGCAGCGGGTTGAAACTGTATTGCTTCGGGATGGCGGCTTTGTCCTCTTCGGGCGGAAGTTGCACGTTTGCCGGCGGTTTGCCTGGATCCTTCGCGGCCGGCGGCTGCGCGGCCCCCGCTAGTCCCATCCAGATCAGTCCCATCCAGATCAAAGCTACCGGCCACCGTGACATAATTTAAGTATATTGTCCCAGAATCTGCTCCGGGAGAAGGTAGCGCAGCTACCCCTTGCGCCCGGCGTGTATCTCTACAAGGACGCAGCTGCCAAAGTCATCTACGTCGGAAAAGCGAAAGTCCTTCGCGCACGCGTTCGCAGCTACTTCAACGAAGACAAACTCTCGGACATCAAGACAGGTTCTCTGATCGCGGAAGCGCGCGATATCGATTACATCCTCGTCGATAACGAAAAAGAGGCGCTGGCGCTCGAGAACAATCTCATCAAGCAGTACAAGCCGCGTTTCAACGTCCTGCTGCGCGACGACAAGACCTATCCCTATATCAAACTCACCAGCGAACGGTTCCCGCGAGTGTATGTCACGCGCCGCGTTGTCAAGGATGGCTCGACCTATTTCGGGCCCTACTTTCCCGGCAATCTTGCCTACCGGCTGGTGAACTTCATCCACCGGCATTTTCTGGTGCCGTCCTGCAAGGTCGATCTCCGCCGGTATCACCCCAAGCCGTGTCTGCAATTTCATATTCATCGCTGCCTTGGACCCTGCGTGGAAGGCCTGACCACGCCGGAGACTTACGAACAGGCAGTGAAACAGGTTCGTCTCTTCCTCGAAGGCAGGCACGGCGCGCTGGCGAACGAACTGCGCGGGCGCATGCAGGCAGCCGCGGGGGACATGCGATTCGAGGAAGCCGGCGCTCTGCGCGACCTGATCGCGACCGTTGAAGAAATGGACGAGCGCCAGAAAATGGCGGCCGCCTCGGGCGACGATGCCGATATCTTCGGCTTCTATGCCGAGCCTCCGATGGTGGCGGTAAATCTCTTTCATCTGCGCAACGGCGTGGTGGTGGACCGGCGCGATTTCTTCTGGGAGGATCAGGAGGAGTTCAACGCGCCCGAATTCTTCTCTTCCCTCCTGCTCCAGATTTATCTGGACCAGCAGTATGTTCCGGGCATCATTCACGTGCCGATCGATTTCGAAGATCAGGACGTTATGGAGGAGTTGCTCTCGGAGAAGAAAAATCGCAAAGTGGAAATCCATACGCCGCGGCGCGGACAGAAAAAGGCGATGCTGGATCTGGCTCAAACGAACGCAAAGCACAGCTTCGACGGACGTTTTCGCGTGCTGCGGCCATCGTCGGCGGCGATTCAGGCGGCCGTCCGGGATGCGCTTGGGCTGGAGACCGCGCCCAAACGCATCGAGTGTTTCGACATCTCGCACATTCAGGGCACCGACAAAGTCGCAAGCATGGTGGTATGGGAAGAAGGCCGCATGAAGAAGGCCGACTATCGCAAATTCATTATCCGCACCGTGGAAGGCAACGACGATTTCGCCAGCATGGCCGAAGTGGTCACGCGGCGCTATTCACGCCTGCTGGCCGAAGGCAAACCGATGCCCGGGCTGGTGCTGATCGATGGCGGGCTGGGGCAGTTGCATGCCGCCGCGGACGCGCTCGAAGCGATCGGGATTCTCAACCAGCCTCTGGCTTCGATCGCGAAGCGCGAAGAGATTGTCTACGTGCTGGGGCAGGAGAACGAGCCGATCGTGCTTGACCGGTTTTCACCCATATTGCATTTGATCCAGACGATTCGCGATGAAGCGCATCGTTTTGCCGTAACCTTTCACAGAACACGCCGCAATGCGCGCACGCTGACTTCGGAACTGGACACGATTCCGGGCGTGGGCGAGGTCACGGTGCGCAAACTGCTGAAGGAGTTCGGGAGTTCCGAACTGGTGCGCCAGGCTTCGGAAGAGGATCTCGCGAAACGGATCGGGAAGGCCGCGGCGCGCAAGGTGCGAACGCACTACGGCGCGGCATCTCATCCGCGCCCCTCCGGGACTTAAGGTTTCAAATAACGCGCCAGAAAGTTATCCGCCGCGTGGAATGCCGAGACCCAGTCGGCATGGACCAGAAAATCGTGGACCTCATCGGGGAAGATCAACTGCTCGAACGGTACGCCCTGTTTGCGCAGCGCTTCGGCCAGTTGCACCGTTTGAGCGAACGCGACCGTGCGGTCGTCATCGCCCTGAATCAACAGTACCGGCGACCTCCAGGTCTTGATCGACGCCATGGGAGAAGATTCGAAGGCCAACCGCTCGGCCGCCTGGCGCTTCTCGCGATCGCGCGCGGGCGCGACGCTCGTGACTTCCAGATTCCAGTCATGCACGCCGTGCAGATCCACGCCCGCGGCAAACACATCCGAGGCGCGTGCCAGCGAGAGCGCGGTCAGATAGCCGCCGTAAGATCCGCCCCACACTCCAATGCGGGCGGGATCGACATCCGCGCGGCTGCGTAAGTAGGAGCCCGCGCCGAGAACGTCGTTGAACTCGCTTGCGCCCGTCGCGCCAAAGCCCGGGGCCTCGCGGAAATCGCTGCCGTAGCCGGTTCCACTGCGGTAGTTGACCGACAAGACCACATATCCCCTGCTCGCGAGATACTGATTGAACCCGTAAGCCTGGTTGTAATACAGCATGTAGTGCCAGCCAAGCAGCATCTGCCGCCGCGAGCCGCCGTGAAAAAAGACCACCGCCGGATGTTTGCCCGCACTCCCGTTCGTCGGCAGGAACAACTGACCGTGAATTTTCAGGCCATCCTTGCCGGAGAAGATCACCGGTTGCGGCTCGACCAGCGCGGCTGAAGGGAACGAGGCAGGAATGGTGGATGGCGCGAGATCGCGCACGGTGCCGTCCGTTTCCCGCAGCGCGGCTCGCGCCGGCAGCTTCGCATCCGCATGCAGGAACGCAACGCGGCCATCGGTCAGCGCTGCCGGAGCCCATTCGATGCCCGCTCCAGGTGTAAGACGTTCCGGAATTCCGCGATCCACGGCAACACGCCAGAGGTGGCGCCGGTCGGCGTCTCCCTGATTGGAGGAGAAGACCACGGTTGCCCTGTCCGGCGACCCCGCCACATCTTCAATCTCGAACTCGCCTGGTGTCAACAAGCGCGCCGCCCCACCCTGCACCGGCACCGCGTAAAGATGCAGCCAGCCATCGCGTTCCCAGGGAAACACAAGTCTGCTGCCCGCCATCCAAAGCAATTGGTTCCCGGCACTCATGCGCCAGAACACGCTGCCGCGGCCTTCCGGGGCGTGCCAGACTTCGCGTCCCTCGCCCGTTTCCACATTGGCGATACGAATCGACCACGGCGTTCCGGTTCGTTTCGGGCCGTATTCAAAATCGGTTGACGCTGCCGGAAGGCGGATAAATGCGATCTCCGCGCCATCGGGCGACCAGACAGGCCATTGGTCCGTATCCACGCTCGGGTCGAGGAACCGGAGCGACTTCTCCTTCAGGTCGTAAACAGCGATAAACGCGTGATCGCCGCGATTACTGGTGAACGCGAGGCGAGAGCCATCGGGCGACCAGCGCAGATCCGCCGCCGAGCCGCGCGCGTGAATCAATTGTGCGGGTTTGCCCGCAACCAGCGGCATCGACCAGACCTGGCCGTTGCGTATCCAGGCTATTGCCACGCCATCGGGAGATATTGCGGGCGACGCTCCATCGGCAAGCGGGACGGGATCGCGAGAGGCGGACGCGAGCCAGATTTGCTGGCGGACTCCGGCAGGATCGCTGCGCGGATTCGGCAACTCGCCGCGCCGGTTCGGACCGCCACCGCGAGTGAAAACCACCGCCGCGCCATCCGGTTTCCAGCTCAGATCGCCGATCTCCTGGCCGTCATCGGCGGTGAACTTCGTGACCTGCGCGGCCCGGTAATCGGGAGCACGCGCGATCCAGACGTTGCGCACGCCGGATGCATTTTGCACCCACGCCACGGCATCGCCTTTGGGAGAAGCCGTCAGTGCGTCGGGGAAGGGCGCGCTGAGAACCTGGCCGATACTAAAAGACTGTGCCGCCAGCAGAGGCAGCGCAACAAATACGCAGACGAGCTTCACATCTTGTAGCGGCCGAGATCCTCGTCGCCCAGGTTTTCAAGCCACCGCCGCAGTTCCTGGTTAGTGCTCACTTTTTCGGAAACGGAGCTGGCCAGTTTGGAGGATTTAAGCACGGAATCGTCCACGAAGATGGGACAATCGAGCCGCAACGCGAGTGCCAGTGCGTCGCTCGGCCGCGAATCGACCGAAATCAATTCGCCGTTGCGATGAACCCAGATCACGGCGAAAAAGGTGTCGTCCTTCAGTTCATTAACAACCACTTTCTGGATGCCCGCGTCCAGACCGACCAGCAGAGTCTTGATCAGATCGTGCGTCATCGGACGCGGCGTCGAGACCTTCTCGATTTCGAGCGCAATGGCATTGGCTTCGTAAATACCAACCCAGATGGGAAGCACATGAGCGCTGCCCACGTCTTTCAGGATGACGATCGGCATGTTTGTCACGGGATCCATCATCAGGCCGCGGATCTTCATCTCAACTTCCATGCATTTATTACATCACAGCAGAGGAAAAGCGTTTAGTCGATCGATTGCCCGGCCAGCGAGTTCGGTCCGCCGCGGGTCACGCGAACGTTCAGGTATTTGCCGATGAGCTGATCCGTAGTCTCCGGGCCGGCGTGAGCGAAGGCCAGGGTGCGGTTGCGGGAAGTCCGGCCGGTCCAGAGCCCCAGCGATTCGTGCCGGCCTTCCACGTTCACCTCTTCAATCGCGCCGATCGAAGCCGCGTTCTGCCGGATCTGAATGGCGCGCTGCCTTTCCTGCACGATGGCGAGGCGGCGCGTCTTTTCTTCTTCCGGAACGTGATCGCTCATTGCGAGCGCGGCGGTGTTCGGGCGCTGGGAATATTTGAAGCTGAAGATGGAATCGTATTGCACTTCGTCGAGCAGACCGAGCGTCTCTTCGAAGTCTTTTTCCGTCTCGCCCGGGAAACCGACGATGATGTCCGAAGTGATGGCAATGGGGCGGCGCGCGTTCTTCATCCACGCGATTCGTTCCATATACTGAGCGCGCGTGTAGAGCCTCTGCATGCCTTCGAGCACGCGGGACGAGCCGGACTGCACGGGCAGGTGCACATGGTTGCAAAGATTCGGATTGGCTTCGATGGCGTCGATGATGGGCTTCACGAAATCGCGCGGGTGAGACGTGGTGAAGCGGACACGGCGGATTCCGGCGACAGTGCCCACGCGGTCGAGCAGAGTGGCAAAATCCCAACCGGCGGCGGAGGGATCGCGGTAGCTGTTGACGTTCTGTCCGAGCAGCTGGATTTCGGTGTAACCGGAATCGGCCAGGCGCCCGGCTTCCTCCATCACGCTCGCGCTGGTGCGGCTGCGTTCGGGGCCGCGGGTGAATGGCACCACGCAGTAAGAGCAACTCTTGTCGCAGCCTTCGATGATGGTGATGTAGGCGCGATGCGGGTTGTCGCGGCGGGTGAACGGCGTATCGAAGGCCTCGCCGGCATCGAAACTGAGGCCGGTGACGCGCTTGTTCCCGGCTTCAAGTTGCACCAGCATTTGAGGCAGTTTAGTGTAGCTCGCCGACCCGGCGACCAGGCTCACGTGCGGCGCGCGGTCGAAGATTTTCTCGCCCTCCTGCTGGGCGACGCAGCCAATGACGGCGAAGACTTTTCCCTTGCCCGCGTCCCGCTTGAAATGCTGCAGGCGGTTGAAGACCTTCTGCTCCGCTTTGTCGCGGATGCTGCAGGTGTTGTAGAAAACGTAGTGCGCCGCTTCCACGGTATCCACCTGGGCGTAGCCCTGCTGCACGAGCGTGCCGACAACCTTTTCGGAGTCATGGGCATTCATCTGGCACCCGAAGGTTTCGATGTAGAAGGTCTTTTCCACTGGTTTCTTTATTGTAACGGCTGGTTCGTTTGCGTTTGTTTCTTTTGAACGAACTCCAGTTGAATGCGCCGTCTCTCCGCAGGAGTACAATTTACCTGGTTAGTTAACGCACCGATGTTCAAATTCATACACGCCGCGGATATCCACCTGGACAGTCCGCTTCTGGGTCTGGAGCGGTACGAAGGCGCTCCCGTCGAGGAGATTCGCGGGGCGACACGCAGGGCATTTGAGAATCTCGTGCAGCTCTCAATCGATGAGGGTGTCGATTTCGTACTTATTGCTGGCGATCTCTATGACGGGGAATGGAAGGATGCCAGCACCGGCCTCTATTTCGTCAAGCAAATGGCGCGGCTGCGTGAGGCGAAGATTCCCGTCTACCTTGTTGCCGGCAACCATGACGCCCAGAACAAGATGACCAGGGAACTCCGCTTTCCGGAGAACGTGACGGTCTTCTCTTCCCGCAAGCCCGGCACCGTGCTGATCGAAACGCTCAACGTAGCCATCCACGGACAGAGCTATGCGACTGCGGACGTACGCGACAATCTTGCCGAAGATTATCCGAAGCCGGTCCGCGACGCCTTCAACATTGGACTTCTGCACACGTGCGGCGCTGGTGCGCAAGGGCATGAGCCGTATGCGCCCTGCACACTTTCGCTCCTGACCGGGAAGGGGTATCAGTATTGGGCACTGGGCCACGTTCACACGGCGCAAGCGCTCAGCGAAGATCCGCCGGTTGTCTTTCCGGGAAACGTGCAGGGCCGCCATATCCGCGAGACGGGACCGCGCGGCTGCCTGCTGGTGAGCGTGGATGAGCGCCACCGGATCGAGCGCAAATTCATGCCGCTCGATGTGCTGCGCTGGAACCTCTGTGAAATCGACGCCACGGGCGCCGGGGATAGCGAAGAGGTCATCGACCGCTTCGCAAAGCGGCTGCCTGGCTTGATGCTGGAGAACGCCGGCGTGCCTCTCGCGATCAGGATCCGCGTCAGCGGAGCAACCAGCGCACATCGCAAGCTGACCGCCGACCGTCTGGCAGTTCGTGAAAAGCTGCAGTCGGTGGGCGTGGATCTCGGCAATGGCTCCGTGTGGATTGAAAAGCTGCTCATCGACACGCAACCGGAGGGGAACGCGACCATTCCGGAGGGTCCGATCTCCGAACTGAAGAATTATCTGGATGAACTGCGTACCAGCGACGAGGACCTTGATGCGTTGCTGGGGGAGCTTGCCGACCTGCGCGAGTTTCTACCCATCGATCTCCGGGAGGCTTGCGAACCCGTTGAACGGCTCGCGTTGCTGAACGATGTCGAAGCGCTTTTGATGGAACGTCTGTTGAGCGTGGAAGCAGCCGGGGCGGGCAAATGAAAATTCTGAACCTGGACCTGATCGCCTACGGCCCTTTTACCGGAAAATCGCTGGATTTTCAGGATGGAACGGCGAACCTGCACATCGTCTACGGTCCGAACGAGGCGGGCAAGAGCTGCACATTGCGCGCGCTGCGGAATGTGCTCTACGGAATTCCGCAGGACACGAAAGACGTGTTCCTGCATCTCTACGACGATCTGAGAATCGGTCTGACCGTGGATTCGGAGAAAGGCGCCGTTAAAGTGGTGCGGCGGAAAGGCCGCGCGAACAGCCTGCGGCGCAATGACGGGTCGGATTCAATCTTTCCACCCGCGGAGTGGGCGGCCCTGTTACCCGTCGAGGATCCCGATCTCTTCGATCGGATGTTCGGGGTAGATCACGCTGAAATTGCGCAGGGCGGCAAATTGTTGCTCTCAAGTGGCAGCGACCTCGGCGGTCTGCTCTTTGCGGCGGCTGGAGGTGTGGAGCGCTTGCGAGCTACGCAGACTGAGCTCCAGAAGTTCGCCGATGAGTTGTTCACGAAGCGGGCATCGAAACCTCAGATCAACAAAGCGTATGCGGAGTTAAAGCTGTCGGTCTCGGCCGTCAAGCAGTCCCTGATGCTTGTCAGCGAATACAAGCAATTGCGGGATAAAATGGAAGAGGCCGAGGATCAATCGCGGAAACTCGAGAAAGCGCTCGGCGAAGCGAGTCTCGAAGAACAACGGCTGCGGCGTCTGCAGCAAGCCTTCCCGCTAATGGCCAAGCGCCAGCAGCGCATCGAACAATTAAAACAGCACGAGGATAGCCGGACACTGCCGGCGGATTTTGCGGATCGATATCGAAGAACTCACGCGGACCTGGGGGAGTCCGATTCCGAGACTGCATCGCAGACGTGCGACATCGAAGGCTTGCGGGAGAAGATCGACGCCATGCCGGTTTCGCTTGGGATACTGGAACACGAGAGCGAAATCGATCTGCTCTATCAGCAGGCAGGCGCGGTGAAGAAAGGCGCGGACGACCGTGTGCGCCGTCAGCTGAGTCTGGAAACGTCCCGCGCGGAAGCTGCCGTCCTGATGGAATCCATTGGCGTGCAAATGCCGTTGGAAAACGCTGCGGAACTCAGAATTCCGGCTCCTGCACAGAAGCGCATCTTCATGCTGGGCACGAGTAAGAAAGCAGTGGATCAGGAAGTAGCCGCCAGCATTCGGGATCTGGACAAAGCCCGCGACGAACAGCGTAAAGCGAACGAAGAGTTGACTGGACTTGCCGTTGCAGTGGACACGGGCGCTTTGGAGGAGGCGCTCGCCATGGTGCCGCCCGGTCGCGACCTGGAGGCCGAGCATTCCCGCCTGTCGAATGAGTTGGCTACCGCAAAGATCGAACTGGAGCGCAGCGTCTCAGCCTTGCCGGGTTGGAACGGCACACTGGAGGAGTTGGCGAGAGCACCGGCGCCGGTGCCCGAGACCGTCGCGGAATTTCATGACAGCTTTCTGCGACAGTCGGCTGACGACAAACGACTGCTCGCCGATCGGGCGCGCCTCAAGGCTGAGCGGGATCGGTGCGAACGCGATTTGCGGAAGATCGCGCAGGAACAGGAAGTCCCCACCGAGCAGGATCTGGCGTCCATTCGAACCAGTCGTGATGCGGAGTGGCAGACCATCCGGACGGCGTGGCTGGAAACGATTGCCGTGGACGGACCGGAGCTCGCCTCGTCGTTCGAGACTTCCGTACTGACGAGCGATCGGATTGCAGATCGATTGCGGCGTGAAGCCGCGCGCGTCAGCGAAAAGGCTGCGCTGCTGGTGAGCGTGGAGCGACTGGAAGAACAGTCGGCAGATCTTCAGTTGGAGATTGAAGCGGGGCAGCGCGCGACCGCGGAGATCCAGAAAAAATGGGAATCGTGCTGGAGCGCAACCGCCGTGACGCCGCGCACGCCGCTGGAAATGCAGGGCTGGCTGCGTCAGCGCGACCTGATCCTGGTGAAGAACCGCGAGCGGCAGAAGCATCAGGCAGAAGCTGTCAGTCTTCAGGACTCCATTCTCGGCATTCGACAGGCATTAATTCCGAGGCTGGAAGTGATTAGCGGCGCATTCGTTGACACCGCCGCGCCGCTGTCGGCGCTCGCCGCCGAAGCGAAGCGAGCAGTTTCCCGGCAGGCCGAACTGCGGCAACGAAAAGCTGCCTTGCAGGCCGATGTACAGAGATCCGTGCGGGCAATCGCGGACCTCGAACCACGCTTGAGGGCTGCCAACAGTGCGCTTTCCAGTTGGAGAGGCGAATGGAACGAAGCCACGAAGAAACTGCCGGTCCGGCGGGATGCCTCGCCTGAAGAGGTTCAGGTAGTGCTGGATCTGATCACTTCGCTAATGGCGAAACTCGATGAGATTGGAGGGCTCGAGGACCGCATCGGCAAGCTGACAAAGAATGAGGCCGAGTTCAGCTTGAAGGTGACCGGCCTGGTGGAATCCGCGGATCTCGAGACCCCGTTGGAGAATCCATTTACCGCAATTGGTAGCTTAAATGCCGAACTCCAGCAGAACCGGACCAACCGGGACCTGCTTAAGACTTTTCTGAAGCAATTGGAAGATAAGCAGAAACTTCTCGCACGGTCTCGGGAGAAGGCGGTGGCCTGCAACGCTCAACTACTGGAACTCTGCAAAGAGGCAAGCGTAGTCGATCCGGATAGTCTGCCGGATTGCATTGCGAAAGCGACGGAGAAACACAGGATCGGCGGTGAATTATCGGATCTGGAAGACAGCCTGGCCGGTTTCGCGGGAAGAGAGACGATTGCGCAGTTGGTTGTCGATCTCGAAGCGCTCAATATCGACGAGCTGCCGAACCGGATTTTCCAACTCCAGCAGCAAGCGGAGGAATGCCGCGCGAAGAAAGCCGTCTGTGATGAGTCGCTCGGCGCGTCGCGCCTGGAACTGAAGCAGAAAGAAAATGCCGATTCCGCGGGTCAGGCGGCCGAGGACGCGGAACACCTGCGCAGCAGAATCGGGAATCTCACGGACGAATATGTTCGTCTGCAGCTCGCCTCCCGCATCCTTGCGAACGCAGTGGAACGTTACCGCGACAAGAACCAGGGTCCGTTGTTGAAAACCGCGGCAAAGCTCTTCCGCCAACTGACTAACGAATCGTTTGAGGACCTGCGAGTCGATTGGAACGATCGGGGCGAAGCGGAACTGGTGGGAATTCGCGGAATCAGCCAGAAGCAAGTCGGGGTCGACGGAATGAGCGAAGCAACGCGCGATCAGCTTTTCCTCGCCCTGCGCCTTGCCTATGTGGTGAACTACTGCGATTCGCATGGGCCGGTTCCATTCATTGCGGATGACGTACTGGTAACCTTCGACGATGCGCGCGCCACCGCCGCATTAAAAGCGCTGAAGACTCTGTCAAGACACACGCAGGTCCTCCTGTTCACCCACCATCGGCACCATCTGCAACTGGCTGAGTCCGGACTCGCTTCGGTCGATTATCGAGTCCACAATCTCGGCTGATTACGCCGCTGCATCGTCACGCTTCCCAAGGCGTCGAAGCAGAGGCTTTCGAGCCGCTCACGGTCACCGTGATCTGGACCTGGCCTGAGGCGATCGGCACCGCCGGGGCCGTGTAGAGTCCCGTCGCGCCGATGGTCCGGTGGAATTGCGACTGGCCTTCCCGCGAGCCGATCACGTGACGGCGTCACCCATCATGCTGTTGCCGGCCAGTGCGGCGGCGAAACAAAACAAGCGGCGTCAGACGCCTTCCGATTCTATACATTGAGGTAATCCTCCGATTTGGGCGCTTCTTGAACTCCGAAGCGGACCGCCATGCGAAATAATTTCGATTTTGCGGACGGGGTTCCGCAACGGGCCGCTTTGACCGGTTCGCTATAATCGCTGGCAGTGGCGAAAGTTACGTTCCTTCCAGCAGACGAGACATTCGAATTCGAGCCGGGCAAACTGCCGTATAAAGGGCACGGGAAGCCCGAATCGGTGCTCGATATTGCGATGAACTTCGGCTTCCATCTGGAACACGCCTGCGGCGGAAGCTGCGCCTGCACAACCTGCCATGTCGTAGTAAAAGAAGGCGGCGCGAATCTTTCAGAGATGGATGACGACGAGATCGACCGGGTGGAGCAGGCAGCCGACTACCAACTCCATTCCCGGCTCGGATGCCAGGCCGTGGTCAAGGGCGATGTCACCGTGAATATTCCCGACTGGAACCGGAACTACGTCAGCGAAGGCCACTGATCCCGGCCGCCCGTGCTATTCGATTGCTTCAATCCGAACCGGCGCTTCCAGCCGGAAACGTAACAGCGTTTCGGAGGGAATCCGGACGGCTTTGCCGCGGGTCAACCCCTGCGTCGCCACGCCCGCGCCCGCGCCGGAAAGCGCCCCGATCGCGGCCCCTTTGCCGCCACCCGCAAGGGCTCCGATAATCCCGCCGAGGGCAGCGCCGCCGCCGAGGAATTTCCCCGTGCGTTGGTTCGTCCCGACACCCTCGCGGCCCCGTTTCACGAAGTCGCTGGTTTCCAGCCGGTAGCGGCGCCCGGCGACGTTCACCGCCCCGACATCTACCGCAAGATCCGAGCGGCCCTGTAGTCTTCCCTGTCCGGAAGCAGATCTGACCACCAGCGTGGCGCCGGAACCTCGTGTAATCACCACGCGGCCTTGTGTATCGGTTACATCGCGCGCCACTACGCCGGAGAACGTCTGGCCAACCTCCGCCGTTTCGGAATTAATGGGTTCGTTATTTCGAACCTCGATCGTGGTACCCGCCGGAATCGTCCGGAACACTTGTTCGGGCGGCGGCGGGGCCACGGGCTCCGGGGCTTGAGATGGAACGGGAGCAGGAGCGGGCGCGGCGCCTTGCCCGGCCACGGTACCGGGCTGGCTCAACGCAGCAGCGGGGGCCGGGGCGGAGCTTTTACCGCAACTCCACAAAACGGCGGCGGCAATCATTATGGGAATCGAGGTCTTCAGGCGCATAGGCTTTCGATAGTGCCTAGCGCGTAAAGGGCCAAACAGGGATGTAACGTCCGCTATACTGAGGCGTTTCCACATGAATGCCGACCTGTTGGCGCTCGGGTTCCTCGAGTACGTCGTTTTCCTGCTCTCCACTACCTGTCATGAGGCCGCCCATTCACTGGTTGCCATGTGGGGCGGGGACACGACGGCGCTCGAAGGCGGGCAAGTGTCGTTGAATCCGCTGCCGCACATTAAACGCGAACCGTTCGGCATGATCGTAATGCCTCTGATCGGCATTGCCACGCAGACGGGGCTGATCGGCTGGGCCAGCGCGCCATACGATCCCGAATGGTCTGAAAAACACCCGAAACGCGCGGCGTGGATGTCGCTCGCGGGCCCCGCCGCCAATTTCTGCCTGGCCATCCTGGCGGCCATCGCGATGCGGATCGGAATCGCAATGGGTTCGTTTGTTCCACTCTCGCCATCCCTGACGCGAATTGTGGGCGCAACCGCGGAGGGCGGAATTGGCGAAGGCGTCGCCACCATTCTCAGCATCTTCTTTTCGCTGAATATCCTGTTGGGAGTCTTCAACCTGATCCCCTTCCCGCCGCTCGACGGTTACGGCGTTCTGGGTCTGTTTGCAACCAGGTCAGGAGCGCTTCGCCTGCAGCAGTTTCGCATGAAAATGGGCGCGTTCTCAATCCTCGGTCTCGTAATCGCATGGGAATTTTTCGACCGGGCGTTTCCCACGCTCTTTGCCGTGGCAACCGACGTTTTTTACAGAGGCTATCGCTTCTCCTGAATCCCGATAGGGTTGATCCTGTATCCTATAAACCAGAGACCTCCGTGGATCACTTAGACCTTCTCGAAGCAGAAAGCATCCAAATCATTCGTGAAGTTGCGGCGGAGTTTGCCAACCCGGTCATGCTTTATTCGATCGGAAAGGACTCCTCCTGCATGGTACGGCTGGCCCAGAAAGCTTTCTTTCCGGGTAAAATTCCGTTCCCGCTGCTGCACATCGACACGACCTATAAGTTCCGTGAAATGATCACGTTCCGGGACGAATTCATTAAATCGATCGGTGCCCGGCTGATTGTGCACACGAACCGGCAGGCGATTGCCGACGGAGCCAACCCGATCGCTCTCGGCACGCAGAAATGCTGCGGTTTGTTGAAGACGCGGGCGCTGCTGGACGGGCTGGCGGCGGGCGGCTACGATGCCGCGTTCGGCGGCGCGCGCCGGGATGAAGAGAAGTCGCGCGCAAAAGAGCGCGTTTATTCCTTCCGGGACGAATTCGGCCAGTGGGACCCGAAAACCCAGCGCCCCGAACTGTGGAACGTCTACAATTCGCGCGTCGATAAAGGCCAGCACATCCGCGTTTTCCCGCTCTCGAACTGGACCGAACTGGATGTCTGGCAGTACATCGAGCGCGAGCATATTCCGATCGTGCCGCTCTATTACGCCAAGCTTCGCGAGATGGTGGTGCGGGGCGGCGCATTGATCCCCGTGGAGCAGAATTTCATGCTTATGCCCGGCGAGAAGCCGCGGATGGTAATGTGCCGGATGCGCTCGCTCGGCTGCAGCCCCTGCACGGGCGCGATCCATTCCGAGGCCGATACGATCGAAAAGATCATCGACGAAATGAAGCTGGTGCGGCGCTCCGAGCGCGAAAACCGAGTGATCGATCACGACCAGGAAGGGTCGATGGAGATCAAGAAACGCGAGGGATATTTCTGAGCGACGGAACGATGAGTCTGCTTCGGTTTTCCACCGCCGGCAGCGTCGACGACGGCAAAAGCACCCTGATCGGACGGCTGCTTTACGATTCCAAGGGCGTGTACGAAGACCAGCTGGCCAGCGTCACCAAAGCCTCGGCCAACGGCAGCGGCGGCGGGCACATCGATCTCGCTCTGCTGACCGACGGCCTGCGCGCCGAACGCGAGCAGGGCATCACGATCGACGTGGCTTACCGCTACTTCTCGACGCCGAAGCGCAAGTTCATCATCGCCGATACCCCTGGCCATGAACAGTACACGCGCAACATGGCGACAGGCGCCTCCACGTCCGATCTCGCCATTATCCTGATCGACGCCCGCAACGGCGTGTTGCCGCAATCGCGCCGCCACGCGTTCATTGCGAACCTTCTCGGCATCCGGCATTTCGTGGTGGCAATCAACAAGATGGACCTGGTCGGGTTCGACGAGGCTGTCTACGACCGGATTCGCATCGAATTCACCGGCTTCATGGAGCGCATTGGCGCACCGGCGCCCTTATTCATCCCGATCAGCGCGCGGGATGGCGACAACGTGGTGGAGAAGAGCGCAAGAAGCCCCTGGTACAAGGGTCCGGCGCTGCTCGGATATCTGGAAGAGGTGCCTGCCGACGCCGGAAACGAAAAACTGCCCGCGCGCTTCCCCGTGCAGTACGTGCTGCGCCCGAATCTGGATTTCCGGGGCTACGCGGGGCAAATCGCGTCCGGCGTATTCCGCAAGGGCGATCTCGTGCTGGCCCTGCCCGCGCGGCGCCATTCCCGCATCGAGCGCATCGTGACTTTCGACGGCGATCTGGCTTCCGCAACCGCGCCGCAATCGGTAACTCTGTGCCTCGAAGACGAGATTGATATCGGCCGCGGCGACATGATTGTGCCGGCGCTCGAGGTGCCGCATGTGGCCCAGCACTTTCGTTCGAGCGTGGTGTGGATGAATGCCAAGCCGCTTGAGCCGGGCCGCAGTTACTTCATCAAACACACCTCGCATCAGGTTAGAGGAGTTATCCGGAGCATCCACCACCGCCTCGACGTGAACACGCTCGCGCACGTGGAAGCTCAACGGCTCGAACTGAACGAGATCGGTGAGATTTCGGTCGAAACGCATCGCCCGTTATTCTTCGACCCCTACACGCGCAACCGCATCACGGGCGCCTTCATCCTGATCGATCCTCTGTCGAACGAAACGCTCGGCGCGGGCATGATCATCGATATCGAAGGCAAGGAAGAAATTCGCGGCCAGGTGACCGGGGCCGAGCGAGCGGCGCGTCTCGGGCATCGCGCCGCGGTGGTTGCCGTGGACGATGCCGAAGCCGCTCTGCTGCTCGAACGCGAGTTGTTCGACCGCGGCGCAATGGTTACGATGACCGCCCATCCCGATCCCGTCGTCCTCGGGCTGTTGAAAGAGGCGGGGCTGATCGTTATCGTGACGGGGGAAGCTCCGTCCGGCGCGCTCGATGCGCGCCGGTTGTCGACGCACGAAGCGATCAGGATGCTCGAACGGCGCGCTATTCTGATCGGCCATGACGACCAGATGCTCCTCGAAGGCGAAGGCATCTGAGTCGAGCGGCCTACTTGTACAAATAGACCGGCCGGTCGAGCCGGAAACGCAGGATCGTTTCGGACGGCATGCGCACCTCGCGGCCGCGAGTCAGGACCACCGTGCCCGCGCCGGCGGCGCCGCCCGCGAGCGCACCGATCGCCGCGCCTTTGCCGCCTCCCGCAATTGCGCCCAGGATTGTGCCCAGCACGGCGCCGCCGCCGATCAACGAACCGGTGCGCTGGTTGGCGCCGAGGCCTTCACGCGGACGCTGGGCGGTGATGTCTTCGCTGTTAAGGATGTAGCGCTGACCGTTTACGTTGACGGAGCGCAGATCGATGGCGATATCGCGGTTGCCGGCATCGGTGGCGATCAGATGGGCGTTCGCGCCGCGCGGGATCGCGACGCGGCCGTTGGCATCGCGCACGTCGCGGTCGACCGTAGCGAGGAAATGCCGGCCCGGGTCCGCCTGGCGGACGTCAATGGGATCGACGGTCCGGACCACGACTTCCGTACCCGCCGGGATGGTATCGGCCCGGTTCCAGGCGGCGCCGCTCGCGCGATCGGGATCCTGGTAACCGCGATCGGCAAAGGCCTGCTGGCCGGGAGGGTTATTGAACATCACACTCCGGATCTGGTTGATGTTGAATCTGTGACGGTTGCCGTGTTCGTCGATCAGCGATACGTTGTTGGCGTTGCCGCCGTCGTATCTGCCCCGGATCTGCGTGCCGTCGTTTAAAACGACGGTTTGCTGCCCGAAGGCAAGGGCCGCGAATGCCAGTCCGATAAGAGCTACCGGGTAAACTTTGCACATATTGAGATAAATCCCCCCTGGCGACGCTTGCACGCCACGGCCCAATCCGGGACGGCGAACTGGCGCGACGTGCCATATCAATAAGCCGCCGCGATAGAATCGTGGCAAATGGCGCTTCCGCTGATTCTGCTCTCCCTGCTCGCCTTTCCCCTGCTCATGACTGCCGCTCCGGCGCCAACCGTCGCCGAGGCACGCGCCTTCATGGATCGCACCGAAGCGGAATTGCTGAAACTCAACACTCTGCTGAACCGCGCGCAATGGGTGCAGGAAACCTATATTACGGACGACACGGAACTGCTCGCGGCCAGCCAGAACGAACGCGCGATCGCCCGCACCACCGAACTTATCGACCAGGCCAGGCGCTTCGAATCGCTTAAGCTTCCGCCGGATCTGAAACGTAAATTCCTGCTGCTGAAACTCTCTCTCACCATGCCCGCCCCGAAGGACGCACGGCTCCGCGAGGAACTGACCCAGGTGGCGGCATCGCTCGACGGCAGCTATGGAAAAGGAAAATATTGTCCCGGCGGCGACAAGGAAAAGTGCTTCGGCATCGACGATCTCGACGAGCGCCTCGCGAAAAGCCGCGACCCCAAGGAAATGGCCGATCTGTGGGCCGGATGGCACAAGGTGGGCGCCCCGATGCGCGACCGTTACGCACGCTTCGTCGAACTCTCCAATCAGGGCGCGCGCGAACTCGGATTCGCCGATACCGGCGCTCTCTGGAGGTCGGGCTACGATATGACGCCCGAGCAGTTTTCGGCCGATCTGGAGCGCGTCTGGACACAGGTCGAGCCGCTCTATAAAGAACTGCACACTTACGTGCGGCGGAAGCTGATAGAGAAATACGGCGCGGTGGCGCGGCGAAACGACGGGATGATTCCCGCCGATCTGCTGGGCAACATGTGGGCGCAGGAGTGGGGCAATATCTACGATCTGGTCGCGCCGGCTTCCGCTCCGCCCGCCTATGACATTGGACAGATTCTCACCGCGCGCAAGACCACGGCGAAGCAGGTGGTGCAATACGGCGAAGGCTTCTTTCAATCCCTCGGACTGCAGACGTTGCCGGAGACATTCTGGCAACGCTCCATGCTGACGCGCCCGGCCGACCGCGACGTGGTGTGCCATGCCAGCGCGTGGCATATCGATTTCGACAAGGATGTCCGGCTCAAGGTCTGCGTGCACGATACTTCGGACGACTTCATCACCGTCCATCACGAACTGGGGCACATTTACTACTTCCTGGCGTATCGCAACCAGCCTTACCTGTTCCGCGCGGGCGCCAACGATGGCTTTCACGAAGCCATCGGCGATGCGATCGCGCTCTCCATCACGCCGGAATATCTGAAGAAAATCGGACTGATCCAGACGATTCCGCCGCAGGCGGCCGATCTGCCTCTGCTGCTGCGCACGGCAATGGACAAGATCGCATTCCTGCCATTCGGGCTGATGATCGACAAGTGGCGCTGGGAAGTGTTCTCAGGCCAGGTGAAACCGGCCGATTACAACAAAGCCTGGTGGCGTTTGCGCGAGCAATACCAGGGGATCGCGCCGCCGGTGGATCGCACGGAGGCCGATTTCGACCCGGGGGCAAAGTACCACATTCCGGCGAACACGCCCTATGCGCGTTACTTCCTGGCGCGCATTTACCAGTTCCAGTTCTTCCGCGCGATGTGCAGGGCGGCAGGCTCGACGGGGCCGCTCAATCGCTGCTCCGTGTTCGGCTCAAAGGCCGCGGGAGACAAGCTGGAGGCGATGCTGGCAATGGGGCAATCGAAGCCATGGCCGGAAGCCATGAAACAAATGACCGGCGAGGACCGCATCGATGCATCGGCGATGATCGAATACTTTCAGCCCCTGCTCACCTGGCTCAGGGAACAGAACAAGGGAGAGAAAGCGGGCTGGACCGTGGCGGCCGATCCACTGAAAGCGCGCTGATATTTATTTCGCTTCGGCGTAGACGCGCTTCACGATATTGGCGACGGAACCCATGCTGGTCCAGTCCGGATACTTCGCTTTCATTTCGGCGGAGACCAGTTTGCCCGCGTCGTCCACGGAAGTCCCCTTGCGCTTGAGAGCAAGGGAGCGAGCCTGCACGTCCACCAGGAATGCCCGTTCCCTGGCAATGAGAGAACCGTCACCCAGCGCGCCGTGATCGGGCACGATGAAGCGCGGTTTCAACGGCGCCAGCTGGTCCAGAATGGCGATCCAGTTTTTCGGGCTGGTGTCTTCATTGGGCATGTTGGGGACGAGTTTCGATTGCACGATGTCGCCGGGAATGAGGACGCTGTCCGGCTCAACGAAGATCAGTTCATCCCCGCGCGTGTGAGCGGTTCCAAGCCAGAAGAGACGGGCGGTTACCCCACCCAGATCGAGCTTCACTTCGCGGTCGAACAGGATATCCGGGGTGCGCAGTTTCAGGCCCGTCAGCAGCTCTTTGTTCTGCGCCGACATCTTGCTGAACATCCGGATGAATTCGTCCTTGCGCCGGTCCAGTTCCTCCTGCTGTACGGTGGGCCGGATCAGGATGGTGGCCGGGGGAAACGCGTCGACACCCATGGCGTGTTCCGGGTGGAAATGCGTGGTGGTGAGGAACAGCTTCGGGTTTTTGGAGAGCTTTTCGGCTTCATGGAGGACGGTGGTTCCGTTGCGCGTTCCCATGCCCGTATCGACAACGAGGGTGGCGCGGTCTCCGACGACGATGGCAATATTGGGAAAACCGACGATCGCGTGAACGTGAGGCGATACCTGAACGGCGGAGTTCCCGGACAGCAGCGGCATGGAAGACTGCGCCGTGGCAAGTGCGGATGCAAGAGCGAACGAAACGAGGAATTTCACTTGACTGGACCTCTGCTTCACTCTATATCGCCGGGGCGATTGCGCGAGGCCGCCCGATGGAGCGATCGCATGTGCGACCGTATTTCAGGAGGCTCCCGAATATCCGATGAATTCCAATAAGAACCGACACGCGAATACCGGATACGGGGGCTTCGAGCACGTCGGCCCCCTGCTCGCGCACATCCGGCTGGAGTGGTTGTTGCATCACTTTTCGCCACGCCTGGTGTGGGCTGTTTATGTATTCATCAACGGATTCATCGCAATCGCGCTGCTGACAGCGCTGGCCGCCGTTACGGGCAGTCCTTTTGTCTTTCCATCGCTCGGTCCGACCGCGTATCTCTTCTTCTTCACGCCTCTGGCGGAAGCGGCCAGCCCTCGCAACACGATCCTGGGACACGCAATCGGGCTCATCTGTGGCTATGCCGCCCTCACGCTCACGGGCGCCCATGGGGCCGGAGTGGCCGCCGCCCTTTCACTCTCGGCGACGGGCGCACTCATGGTTCTGTTTCGCGTGAGTCATCCGCCGGCGGGAGCGACGACGCTCATCGTCTCGCTTGGCATCATTTCCCGGCCCGTGCACCTCGTCATTATCGAGGCCGCGGTCTTTCTGCTTACGGCGCAGGCGCTGGCTCTCAACCGGCTCGCCGGCGTGCCTTTTCCAGTCTGGCGGGAAGAGAAACCCAACCCGCCGGCGCGGGACTACCGCGATGTCTGAGCGGTCTCCGGTTCCTCGGCCACGGGAATATGTTTGCGCCCGTGCAAACCGAAGCCTATGACGCGCTCCCGGGTCCGCTCTTCGTCGAGATCCCGTACGCGTGCTTTCAGTAAGTCCTTCAGGTCAATCATGCCAACGACGTTGCGGTCGCCGTCCACCACCGGCATTGAAGTCTCGCCGGATTCGGCCATCCGGTAGACCACCGTGCGCAGAGGTTCGTTCTGATAGGCAAAGACGGAATGAGCGAGGATTGGCGACAGTTCCGGAAGCGCGACGGGATCGGTGCGCATAACCTCCCGGGCGAAGATGACTTCGAGCGGATCGACGGCATATTCCCGCGTAACATGAAATCCGCGGCGCGCAATCTTCTCGGTGAGAATTGAGCGTTTCATGGTTATTGAGGTGAATGCATGCGCGAGCATGGCCGCAATCAACAGCGGCAGGAGCGAATTGATGTCGTGGGTGAGTTCCAGGGCGAAAACGACGGCGGTGAGCGGCGATCCGAGCGTTCCGCTGAGAACCGCGGCCATGCTGATCAATGGCCAGAATCCAGCGCCCTGATTTGGCAGGAACATGGCTTCCACGCCACCTAGTGCGCCCCCGATCATAAGCAGAGGCGCGAGCACGCCCCCGGAGGTTCCCGACCCGAGCGAGAAGACCCAGATCACGGATTTGACGAACAAAACGCCGAGGATGATTTTCATCGGCGTGCCGCCCTGCAGAATCCTCCCGATCACGTCGTAGCCGACACCGAGCGCGGGCGGAAAGATCAGCCCGCCAATGCCGATTACGACTCCGCCAATTGCCGGCCACCACATCCAGTGGATGGGCAGCTTCTTGAAGAAGTCTTCCGTGGCGTAAACGCCGGCGCTCAGGACCGCGGATACCACGCCTGCAAGCAGGCCGACCACCACGCAGCCGACAATACCCATGGCGCCGATGAGCAGAGGGTGCGGAGGGGTCGGGAAAATGGGCCCGCTCCCCAGCAGGTATCTGCGGGCGACCACGGCGGTCGCGCTCGCGAGAGCGACCGGAATGGCGCTCCGGGGTTTCCATTCAAACAGCAGCAGTTCCACTGCCAGCAGAACCGCCGCGACCGGCGCTGCGAACGTGGCGGCCATGCCTGCCGCCGCGCCAGCCACCAGCAGTGTCTTGCGCTCATGGTTCGTGAGGTGGAATAACTGCGCAATGATCGACCCGAACGCGCCGCCCGTGACGATGATCGGGCCTTCGGCGCCGAAAGGGCCGCCGGAGCCGATGGATAGCGCCGCGGAAAGCGGCTTCAGGATGGCAAGCTTCGGCTCCACGCGGCTGCCGTTCATCAGGATGGATTCAATGGCTTCGGGAATGCCATGACCGCGAATGCGCTCGGAGCCATAGCGCGCCATGATCCCGACCATCAGAGCGCCGGCGACGGGCACGAGGATCTCCCACCACCCCAGACGATTGACGGCGGGCGAGACGGCGGCGAAAGTCCAGCGGCCGAAGAAGAACAGGTTCGTGAAAAGCGCGATGAGCTTGAGCAGCACCACCGCGGAGTAAGCGCCCACCACCCCGATCACGATCGCGAGAAGCGAGATCGGTATGAGGCGGGTTGTAACGGTAAAATCGCCCAGTTCAGCGGGGTGTTCCTTTGCGTGCTCCTTCATCGGGACAACTCCATGGCGGGAATCAGCCTCTGGAGTGCGCTCACCAGGAGCGGGCCTGTCTGAGAGATCTCCGACAAATGTTCTTTCGAGAGTGCTTCAAGCAGGTTCTCGCCCGTTTTCGTGAGTTCGACAATGACCTGACGTTTGTCGGCTTCGCGCGTCCGGCGGTGCACCATGTGGCGTTCTTCCATGCGGTCGATCAGCTCCACCGTACTGTTGTGTCTGAGCTGCAACCGGTCGGCAAGATCGCCGACGGTGGGTCCGTCACCGTGGCTGTCGAACCCTTTTACCGCAAGCAGCAACTGATGGTGCTGAGGCTCAAGACCGGCTTCCCGAGCGGCTCTTTCGCTAAAATGCACAAAGAGACGGATCTGATAGCGGAATTCGGCGAGCGATTGATACTGATGTTTCTCCACGCCCAATTATATCGTAGAACGATATATTAAGTCTTCTTAACCGAGATGTTCCCGCGATCGGTCGCTACCGTAATCTGAGGACCGCTCCCGGTCTGACCGTTGATTTCAGCCGAGCGGCCGGACGAATGGGTTTGCAGCTGCGCGCCGAAATCGTTCTCGACATCTCCCAGTGCGGTGGAGCCGTTCAGCTGGAATCCGGCCTTTTCCGGTAAAGTCAGCGCGATGTCGCCATTGTGCGAATGCGCGTCGATCCTTGGCAGGGGGCCAACGGTCGCCGTAATGTCGATATCGCCCCGATCCACCACCAGGTCGAGCGAATTCGTCACGTCCGTGGCTTGAATATCGCGGGTACCTGTCTGGAAACGAACCGGGCCGGAAACGTTCGTCATTTTGAGGTTCCCGAGGTCCATTGAGATCGTGCCGGGAACGGCCTCGGCATGAAACTCGGAATGCGACGAGTTGAACTGAAGCGGACTGGCCAGGGCACGAAATTCGAGCGTCCCGGAATATTCCCCCTTGATCGTAACCGGGCCCGCGACGTTCTCAATCTGGATGTCGCCGCCGCGGCCTTCCAGATCGACATTTCCTTTCACGTCCACCGCGCGCACGTCGCCGCCGCGGGAGGAATCGATCCTGACGTCCTGCCCGATGCGGGTCAGATGGATATCTCCGCGGCCCGCTGAAACGTCCACCGTTCCGTCGATGTCCTCAACCGTGAGGTCGCCGTTACGGCCGCGCGATTCCACGCTGATTCCTCTGGGAACGGCAATATCCAGATCGGCGGCGATGCGGCTGAGACTGGAGCCGCCCGCATCGTCCACGTGGATCAGCAACCGGTCGCCCTGCCGCTCAACGCGCACCGTCGCGCGGGATTGTGTCCGATCGGCATCGTTGCGATTGAAAGCCCGCACGGTTTCATGCCCGGTGACCTTGATCTCGCCGGAGTCGCTGCCTTTCAGGGACAGATCGCCGCGGAGGTTGTCGAGTACAATGCGCGCGATGCCCTGGGCTGGCTGGACCGCATTCACGTCGTAGCCGTAGTCCGAGCCAAGAAAGCTGACGCTGTCAGTATCGAAATGCGCAAAGTGGAAATCCCGGTTCCTGTTCATGACGGCGAAGAAAAAACAGAATACCAGGATCCAGAAAATGGCTGGTCCGCCGAGCGGACGCGGAGGCGGAATCATGCCCCGGCCGGCACGGTAGAACACCTCAATCAGACCGATAACCCCGGCCGCGATCAGGAGGAACGGCCAGTAGTCGCCAATCCGCGCAAGATTGAGCAGATCCGGCCGCAAATTGCTAATCAGAAAAAACAGCCCGATCAGGACGAGAATCAGCGGCCCGGTGATGGATCTGGGTCTCACCGGCCGGGTCCATCCCACGGCGCTGGTCCAGGTTGTCCCGCGGGAGGCGGAGGAGGACTATTTCTGCCCTGCCAGCCCGTCCGGCCGCGGCCAGCCAGTCTGAGGATGCCGGCGACAATCAGGATTACCGGCCATGTCTGACTGAAGTGGAATTCGGTGAACCGGTCGAACGCGAAGAGCACGCCGATCGTGATCAGCAGCACCGGACCCTGGATCGCGCGGACCAGATAATCGCCCTGATCGTTCATTTGCGCGCCTCCGCGCTCCGGCCCGTCACTCCCTCCGGGTCGTGGCCGCCGGTGAGGCGTGCATAGAGAAGATAGAAACCGAACACGATCAAGCCGACAGGCCAGTAGCGCTCCAGTTGATCCATGCTGATGATATCGGTGGTATTCAGCAGTAAGACGAAGCCCAGGGCGATCAGGAGGATGGCCCCGGCGGGAAACCTGCCCTGCGTCGGCCGGACATCGAACAGACTGGAAAACTCTTCCACCGCCACGCCATAACGGCGATTGCGCGCGGTATGGTAAGCCTCAAACGCCATATAGAACACCCATGCGGCAATCAGCAGGCCGAAAAGCGCATCGAAGTTTCCGTGACCGCTGGCCGTAATGCTGACCAGCAAGCCGAAAACCACGGCGTGGATAAGTCCCTTGGCGTATTGGCCGTTATAGATGGCGCCGACCCCGGGTATGAAGCCAAGAATCAACGCGAGAACCGGGTGGGGGCCCATTTCGGGGTTAGCCATGCCGCGCGGCGCGGGCGCGGTATAAGGCGAAGCCGATGGGGGGTATGCCGGGGAAACCGGAGGCGGCGCGGCCATCGCGGACACATGTTCCGCGCAGTAGACCGACCCAAATGCCGGCCGCTGGCACTGCTCGCACATCGGCTTGCCGCATTCGCGGCAAAAGGCCGAGGCGGTGACTTCCGGGTGATTAATGCAATTCATGGCTATTCCCTCTTCTCGTTTCCCGTGGTATTTCCGGGCGTATTTCCGGCCGCGGGCGCGGGTTCCAGTTTTCGCTGGTTCGCCCGGGCGTCAGCGGCCGTCTCGTCTTCTTCGCGGCGCTGCTCCGACCACGCGTTGATCTGAGTCTTGACTTCATAGACCAGCCGCATGCTGTCATAACTTTTTACCGCCCGGTCCCAGACGCGATGCGCGCGATTGTCGAGCGAACTCCACAATCGTACGGGGTCGAGATCCGCCGCCGTAAACGTCCTGTCCGACACGCCGCAACCCCGGGCCAGGATTGTCAGCGACATCAACGTCATCGCCGCGCCCATTACGAAGCGCGGCCGTAATATGGGAGCGAATGTCCGGTTGATCCAGCCGCTGATGCCGCGGCCGCGCAGCTTGAACTCCCACCCGGCGTTCGTCGCATGCAGGATATTTGTCAGCAGCACGGGCGGCACTTCCACATCGGCCGCGCGGCCCATAAAAGCGACCGCGAAAGCGGCATCCCCGGCCAAAGCCCCGCACGCGGCGCAGGATTCGCGATGGCGCAGGAAGGCACCGAGCTCCGCTTCCCTTCCGGGAGCGGCCAGAGTCTCGTCGAGCCAGTCGGCGAGCAGGATCTCGAACTCCGCGCAATGCATGCTCATACAACCCCTGCCATCAGATCGCTGCCTGGTATTTCTTCAGCAGCCGCGCCAGTTCGGCCCGGCCCCGGTTCAGGCGCGATTTCACCGTTCCTTCGGGAATGGCGAGAACGCCGGCAATTTCCCGGTACTCCATCTCCTGCAAATCCCGAAGAATAATGGTTTCCCGCAACTCCGGGGAGAGTTTCCCCAGTGCCGCCTGCAGGAGTTCGCTCGCCTCCCGGCCGGCGACGGCGCTGTCGGGACGGCTGGCCGACCGGAACTTCTCCCCGGCCCGCCCCTCCGCGCCTGGAACCTGTTCCTCGATCGAATCCGTAATCCGTTCATTTCTTGTGCGGCGATAATGATCGATCAACAGGTTACGCGTGAGCCGGGCGAGCCAGGTCGTAAAAGACCCCTCGACCGAACGGAAGCTTCCGAGCGCGCGAAAAACGCGCAGAAATACTTCCTGCGTCAGATCCTGCGCCTCGGAATCCCTGCCGGTAAACCGATAGCAGATACCGTAGACCCGGCGCGAGTGCAAGCGTACCAGTTCTTCCCAAGCCGTATCCTGCCCGCTCAGACAACGCTCTACGATTGTGGAATCAGAATCCAAGCTGTCCGCGATTGCGTTGGAACGGGAAGCGCCCGAAAGATCCCAGATCGCCATGCCCGCCGTTAGTGCCATCTCCCGCTAAACCCTTCCGATAGAAGGAACGAGGCTTTCTCATGATAGGTTCATTTTTTCGGGGAATCCACAACAAAAGCGGGGGCGGGAACGTCCAGCCTGCTGTTATGCTTGCATTCTAAAGGGTCTTCGCGGTCTGTTGTGCCGTCTGCCCGACATCATGACCTGTCCATTCTGCGGCCATATCGAAGACCGTGTGATCGATTCCCGGGAGAGCCGGGAAGGCGATTCCATCCGGCGGCGGCGTCAGTGCCTTGGCTGCGAGAAGCGTTTCACCACCTACGAACGCATCGACGAAGTGCCGTACATGGTCATCAAAAAGGACGGGCGGCGGGAAAAGTTCGACCGCCAGAAGGTCTTGAATGGCCTGCTGAAGGCTTGCGAGAAACGTCCCATCGGCATGGCACAGCTTGCCGATCTGGTGAACCAGGTGGAGGCGCGGGTAACCGATTCGCCGGACCGTGAAATCACCACCACGGAAATCGGGGAATACCTGATGGACAGCCTCCGCGGGGTGGATAAAATCGCCTATGTGCGGTTCGCGTCGGTTTACAGGGATTTCCAGGACGAGCAGGAATTCCTGAACGAATTACGGAGCCTGACGCGGCAATTGCCGGGCGGCCCGGGCTAATAAATGGTCGGCACGGGGCGCAAGCGGTCGATTGCATTCTTCATTGCACTCGGCGCGGGCCTGATTCTGGTCATCATCGTTCTGTATGTCGGCTGGGTCCTGCTCAACTGGCATCGCGGGATTCTGGTGTTTCTGGGCATCCTGCTGCTGGCTCTGATTATTGCCGGCATCGTCCTGAATACCACCTTTTTAGTGCGCGAAATCCGCCGTAACGAACAGCACGACGCCTTCATCAACGCGGTCACCCACGAATTGAAGACGCCGGTCGCTTCCATCCGGCTCTATGTCGAAACGCTCCAGACGCGCGCGGTGGACGAAGCCCGGCGAAACGAGTTTTACAGTATTATTCTGGCCGACAGCGACCGGCTTCTGGGTTCGATCGAGCAGATTCTGCGCACGGGGCGGGTGGGATCGTCCAGCCGCAAACCCCACCTTGTGCCCATGAACCTGACGGAGGTGGTAACGGAGTGCGTGGCCCGCGCGCGCATCCTGCACCGAGTGGTCCCGGAGTCGCTCGAGTACAGGCCGGGGCCGCCGCTCGCCATCCGCGGAGATCGCGACGAAGTGCAGGCGGCCGTTTCCAACCTGATCGAGAACGCGATCAAATTCTCCAGCAGCGATATGCATGTGCAGGTATCGATGTCCGTGAGCGACGGCAGATACGCGGAGGTGCGGGTGAAAGACCGCGGGCCCGGTATCCCGCAGTCGGAACTGAAGCGCATCTTCAAGCGTTTTTACCGGATTCACGGACCGATCGCGACGCGCGTGAAGGGTACGGGGCTGGGGCTCTACATCGTCCGGTCGGTGGCGAAAAGACATGGCGGCCGGGCCTGGGCCGAGAGCGAGGGTCCCGGGTATGGAAGCACGTTCGTCATACAGTTTCCGATGGCAAAATGAACCGAATCCTCGTAGTGGAAGATGAACAACACCTGGCCGAGGGCCTGCGCTTCAACCTGGAAGCGGAAGGTTATCGCGTCGAAGTGGTCGATACGGGGGAAGCGGCGCTCGATCTGCTGCTTGCGCCCTCCCCGCCCTTCGACATTGTGGTGCTGGACGTTATGCTGCCGGCAAAGAGCGGATTCGAGGTGGTTTCGGAGATACGCCGGGCCGGGCAATTCGTTCCCACTCTGATCCTGACGGCTCGCGGACATTCAGACGACGTGCTGGAGGGTTTCGCCGCGGGCGCGGACGATTATCTGACGAAACCGTTCGATCTCAGCATCCTGATTGCCCGGATACAGGGCTTGCTGCGCCGCCGCGAGTGGCTGCTGAGCGCTCCGGCCGCGAACGTAAACGCTCCCGTGCCCAAGCCTCGAAACGAGAGTTTTACGTTCGGGGAGAAATCCGTTTTCTTCGATCTGCTTGAGTTGCGGGTGCGCGATCAGGTCTTTCCACTCACGTTGATGGAGATGAACGTCCTTCGGTATCTGATCGGCCACGAGAACGAGCCGGTGTCGCGCAAAGCGATGCTGGAGGACGTCTGGGGATTGCACGAAGACACCGACACACGCGCCATCGACAACTTCATCGTGCGCCTGCGCCGTTATATTGAGGACAACCCCACCAAACCGCGCCATCTGCTGACTGTCCGGGGCGTGGGTTACCGGTTCGTCGCGTTCCCTCCGTCAACGGGTGGATGAACTGCGCGCCGGGCTCGCCTTTGCGTCCGCCGAACCCGTAATGCCTCTCCACGAGAGCTGTCCGCCGATATAGACCAGCCAGACGCACAGCGCCAGACGCATTTTCCGCGGCGACAGGATGGAAACGAGTTGCGTTCCGATCAGCACCCCGGGGATGCCGCCCGCGAGCAACTTGCCCAGACTCAGCCAGGGCACTCCGGTCATGCTGGCATGAATACCGCCCGCGAAAATGGATAACATCAGACCGAATGCCAGATCCGTGCCGATGACCTCCGGCGGCGGCAGCGTGGTGTAGCGCATCAGTACGAGCGTTCCCAGCGCGCCCGCCCCGGCTGAAGAGAAACCGACTTCGAAACCGATCGGAGCAATAATCCAGGGCAGCCATTTCAGCGCGACCGGGCTGTGCACGATTTTCGGCGTCAGGCTGCGCCACAACGTGGCCGTGGCGGTCAACAGGACGGTCACCCCGACAATCAGAAGCACGGGGCGGCTCAAAGCCTTCTGATTCAGGGAACCGAGCAGCAGGCTCCCCGCCAGGACCGCGGGCAACCCGCCCATGGCCATGTATTTGAGAACGCGGAAGTTGACCTGGCCACGCGAAAGGTAGACCGGGGTGGCAACCAGCTTCACGATGGTCGCGAAGACCAGCGCCGTCGTCACCGCATCCGTTGCCGATTGATAAAAAAACAGGATCAGAATAGGCGCGGTGATGCTTCCGGCGCCCACACCGGTGATACCGATGGCGAGCGCGATGAGGAAGCCGGCAAGTATCTCCATTTGAGAGCGAGGTCCGTTGGTTAGTGTACCCCACTCTCTATGGAGATACTCGGGATACCGGTCGAAACCCGGTACCCGGCGGCCTGGCGAGGACTTGAAAGGAGCCAAAAACGAACCCAAACGAAGCCAATTGGTTTTGAGTGTTTTGAAGCACTTAGGCCTTAATATTGGCTTCGTTCCCGGTATACGCGGCGGGAGGTGTACCGCGCCGTGCGCGGTCGATATTCAATTGGCAAAGATCCGTGAAGCCGGGTTCTTCGAACGCGCGACGGCGAGGAAGACCGGCTTCGGTAAATTACGCACCGGTGGATTTGCGATTTACGAGCCTATTGTGCATTACGAAAAGGCGGGGGAACGACAGGCTGTGAGTTAAGTTGTCTGGTATCAATAAAATATTTTGCTGGAATTGTGGGAACGGGCGTCCATGCGCGAAACGGCGGCACACGGAGCCGGTGGGCATATTTTCTATCGAATGGTGAGTATTTTCGCCTCCGGCAACGCTTCCTTCCAGCGCCGGTCGGCTGTTACTGCGGTTCGTCCGGACCACGCTGCGACCGCCAGGCAAACGGTGTCGCCCATCGATAAACCGAACGCGCGGCCGGCGGCGGCCAACTCGCCCGCCAGGATCGCTTGCGGCACGTCCGACGGCCCGGGTTCCAGGGGTATCTGGAGGTCCGAAATAGTCGCTTCCACGTCCTCCCGGGGGACGCCTTTTTCCCGCAGTTTCTTCACTGCTTCCGCGAGGTTAATTGCCGTGATCGCCGACAAAGCCAGAAGCGGCCGTACCCGGTCCGCGCCCGGCTCGTTTCCGATCAGGGCCAGCACCGCCGATGCATCGAGCAACCAGCGCTCATGCACGGCCTCAATCAAGCGAAGCCTCCTCGCGGCGATCTGCCAGCAATTCCTCGGAGAGCATCGTGCCCTCAGGGATGTACCTCGCCAGCCGGACCCGGATTCGTGCCAGCGCCTGATCGCGCGTTTCCACCGTTATCGATCTTTTCGCTTCATCCACTGTTAGCAGGAGATCTGAATCACCGTCACGGATATCGAGAATTCGGCGCACATTGGCTGGAATTAGAATTTTTCCATTTTTCTCAATTTTTACAACAAGCGTCATAATGACAGTTTAGCGCCATGACCGCCGGGTCTCTCGCACGTACTCCAGGGTCTAATCGACCGTGTAGGCGCAATACCGTTCACTTAACCGGCAACACGGGGGGATTTTCGTGCAATTGCCGACTACCCGCTCATGTGACTTCAGTGGGCGGCGTTTGGCTGGAGTCATCCGTCGGCACCCCGCATACCGGCCGCGCTCGGAGTTGGATCAATGTACGAATGGCGCGTGATTCGGCCAGAGCGCGGTCCACGCTTCGCGGAACCGGACTTGCAGGGAGGGTCAGGGACTAGCGTGGGAGCGAGCCCTAAAAACCTGTCTGGTCCCGAATTTTGGAGGAAACCCGCACGACAAGCAAGATGCTTGCGGCCATTGCACGATGAAGATACGGGAGGGTTTAAGATATCTAAGGCATGCCCCGGGGAGTGCTCGGGACTGAGGCAGGAGAAACATTGGCGCGCAAAGGGGCGATGTGTCAGCAGACTCTCTCACAAAAATAAAGCTCTCGGTGTGGCGTGACTTTGCGCCGAACAGAGCGCTGATCTTCAGGCGAAGCGGTGAGGAGGGACAACACGTGCTTGGCTACGAGTCTGATCTTCAGCAGGAGGTTTACAGCTGGCAAATGCGCGAGGACCCGTTCGGCGGCGTTTATGACGAGGGTACGCGGACTCGACTTCACGAATTATTGGTTGATCGTTTCGAGGCATCGCGGCCGCCGTCGGAGCGGCGAGTCGAGGCCCTCGGCGAATTCTTGGACAAAGCGGGTCAGG
>Ga0208357_1000224_pt1 | contig 46638 bp, 51 predicted proteins | sample NGESurdeep092012_6_FD_184487 | JGI IMG/M metagenome (GOLD analysis project Ga0208357, IMG submission 184487) | Arctic peat soil microbial communities from Barrow, Alaska - NGEE Surface sample F52-2 deep-092012 (SPAdes) | ecosystem: Environmental > Terrestrial > Soil > Wetlands > Peat ...
CATCCATGCCCTCGCCATGCCCTCGCCATGGCCGGGCTGAGAGGTTGAATAGTCACAACCTCTCAGAACACGTGCAGATAGCGCAACATCTGCACCGCGAATACCACCAGCACGGCCAGCAGCAGGAATCGGCGCACCCGCGTGGCGATCCTGGCGCGACGGTCGATCGGCGAAGGGCGGCGTGCGGCCGCCAGTTCCTCGCCATGGCGGATGACCGGATCGATGCCCAGTCCGATCAGCAGTTTGCGCGCCTTGCTGTAGTCGTCGGCGTGGGTGATCCACACCTGCGCCCAGCGGCTGCGGTCCTGCCGCCGCGGCGAGTAGCTGAGTCGCTGCCAGGTCGGTCGGTCGTAGTTGGAGCGATTGGCCACGGTCGCATTGATGCCGTGTTCGGCCATCAGGGCAACCACGGAATCGATGTTTTCCTGGCGGGGAGAGGTATAGATCTGGCGCATGCGGACAGTCTACGCGAACGCCCTTGAACAGGTCTTCATGGAGCGGGCTTTCATGGAGCAGGCTTTCATGGCGCAAGCGTTCATGCTGTCGCGCCGGTGCCATTGCGTACGCGGATCAATCCTTCCTGCGCGGTGGAGGCGACCAGTCGGCCGTCGCGGCTGAAGATCTGCCCGCGCGCCAGCCCGCGGCCGCCTTGCGCGGTGGGACTGTCGAACGAATACAGCAGCCATTCGTCGACCCGGAACGGGCGATGGAACCACAGTGCATGGTCGAGGCTGGCCATCTGCACGTTGTGGGTGAGATAGGAAATGCCGTGTGGCAGGGTGGCGGTCCCCATCAGGTGGAAATCCGAGGCGTACGCCAGCAGCGAACGGTGCAGGATCGCCGAATCGTCGATCGGCGAGGTCAACTTGAACCAGATGTGCTGGATCGGTGGGCGCTTGGCCGGATGGCGTTCGTCGCGCGGCCACACCTGGCGGAACTCGAACGGCCCATCGATGCCGAGCCAGCGCTGCAGCTTCACCGGCAGCCGCGCCAGCTCGTCCGGCGGCAGCGGCGGCAGCGGCTCGATGTCTTCCGGGGCTGGCACCTCGGGCATCGAGGTCTGGTGCTCCACGCCCACCTCCGGCATTTGGAACGAGACCGAACCGTTCAGGATCGGCTGGCCGTGCTGGATCGCCAATACCCGCCGCGACGAGAACGAGCCGCCGTCGCGGGCGCGCTCCACGCTGTAGACGATCGGTGCGTCGATGTCGCCGGCGCGCAGGAAGTACGCATGCAGCGAGTGCGCTTCGCGCGCTGGATCGACCGTTTGCTGCGCCGCCGCCAGCGCCTGTCCCAGCACCTGGCCGCCGAACACGAAGCGGGTGCCGATGTCGCGACTCTGGCCGCGGAACAGGTTGTCCTCCAGCCGTTCCAACTGCAGCAATTCGACGAGTTCGGCGACGTGGTTTTCGCTCATGGCGGGTCCTTGCAGGGGGCGTCAGTATAGCGGTGGCGCTCCCCGGATCCTCGCTCAGCGGGCGACGACCGTTTCTGCACCGGCGCGAGCGTCGGCTTCGACTGTGACGGTAACCGCTTCGGATGCCAGTGCGGCCAGGAAGTCGCGGGCGTCGAACGCCTGGCCCGGGGCAAGTGCGCCGTGGGCGCGGACACGGCCATCGAGGATGCGCTGCAACGCTTCGACCAGCAGGGGCGCGGTGACGGCGTAGATGTCGCGTCCGCTGGCGATGGCGCGACTGCTCCGGTTGCCGCGACGCACGCGCACGTCGACCACGAAGCGCTGCGCGGAACGTCCGCTGTCGTCGGCGGCCACCGGGGCTGGCGTGGCCGGATCGCGCAAGTCGCGCAGCGGGGCCAGGTTCATCCACGAGTGCAGGTTGCGGCAGGCGATGTGGTGCGGCACCACGATGGCCTCGGACAACGGCAGCAGTACGGTCTCCAGCCGTCCGAACGGTGCCGGAAAATCGGTCTCGCGCACGGGCGCGGGGTCGGGCAGGGTGCGCGTGTGGCCGTGCTCGATGTACGTGCGCGGGTGATGGTTGCGCTCGCCGGTGATGCGGGTGCCGCGGGTGGGATGCCAGCCATCGAGCGCCACGGCGATGTCCACCGCGTCCGCGTCGGTGGCACCGTCGAGCGCGGCGCTGGCCAGCAGGTCGGCGAGGCCGCCGTAGAAGGCCATAGCCGGCAGGACCGTCACGCCCGCGGCCTTCGCCTCGACATCGCGCGCGAAGGTGTCGACCACGGCGCGCTGTTCCGCCGCCACGTCGAGATAGTGGATGCGTGCGCGCAACGCCGCATCCAGCACGGGCGTGGCGGTGTCGAGAAACGGGCCGGCGCAATGCAGGACGGCGGCAGTGCCGGCGAAGGCGGCATCCAGCGCCGCGGGATCGTCGGTGGCGGCTACGCGAACCTCGATGCCGGTGGTGGTGGCCAGTGCATGCAGCCGGGGCGCATCGCGCCCGCAGGCCACCGGCACGAAACCGCGGCGCCGCAATTCGGTCAGCACGAAGCGGCCGGTATGGCCGTAGGCGCCGTATACCGCAATGCGGCGGGAAGGATGTGTCGTCATGCCTGTTCTCCTTGCGTGGTGCCGGCGTGCGACCACCGGACACGGCCGGCGAAGATGCCCGCGGCCGGAGCGAGAAAGCGGTGCCGGGTCATGCCCGGCGCCGCCAGTCGCTTGGCGGACAATGAAGTTGCTCCGCTCAAGATTTCGCTTCCGCTTCGCGCAGCTTCTGTGCGCATTCGTCGCAGCAGACCTCGACGGTGCGACCACCGATGGTGACCTTGATGGCGTTGCCGTCGAGCGGATAGTCGCAGGCGGCGCAGGTGTTCTCGTTCATGGCGTGTCTCCGGTTTAGGCCCGCGATCGGGCAGACACAGGAGACCACCGAACGCCGGCGGCGGCTGTCAGGATCTTTAGCGATTCACGCCGATCGTGCGAGCGCGGCCTGGCGGAATGCCGTGGGCGTGCGGCCGTAGGCCTGGCGGAACGCGGCGCTGAAATGGCTGTGGCTGGAGAAACCCAGGTCCTGCGCCAGCGCGGCGACGTCCTCGCAATCGGCGATCAGGTCCAGCGCACGGGCCAGGCGCAGGCGCAGGTGGTAGCGGTATAGCGGCATGCCTTCGACCTGCTGGAAGGCCTGGGTGAGGTAGACAGGCGAGCCCCCGACTGCCGCGGCGATGTCCGCCAGCGCCCAGCGCCGGGTGAGGTCGCTGGCGAGCAGCAGCTTGGCCCGATCCACCAGCCGCTGCCGCCCATGCGATGCGCCGGGTGCATGAGTGGTGCGCGGGCCAAGGCTGCGACACACCAGGGTCAGCGCCAGACTCTCGGCCTCCAGCGGATCGATGCTGCCGCTGCGCAGGCTGTGACGCAGCAACGCCACCAGTACCTGCGCGCGTTCGTCGATGCGCAGCGCCTGATGGTGGAACACGGGCTGGTCGCGCCGTTGCAGCAGCGCCGCCGGTGCCAGTTCGCGCAGCAGCGGCTGCGACACCGACAGCGACAGGCAGGCATCGCCGCCAGTCACGGGATGGCTGACTTGGTAGCCCTCGCCGGCATTGAAGAACAGCACGTGGTTGGCGTCGGCCACCGATTGCGTGCTGCCGACGTGGCGCAGGTACAGCCCGCGATACGGGAACACCAACTGGGTCGAGCCCGCGCATTCCTCGGCGCTGCGATGGCGGCATTCGCCGCGGCAGCAAACGTCGTGCACGCCGACGGTGGTCGATTGCAGCAGCGGCTGGACGTCGAACTCCGGCATGGATGCGGGTCGAAGGGAGGTCGGTGCAGTCTAGCGCAGCCGCTGCAGGCCGCAGGCCGGGACAACGGCGTCCCAGGGGAAGCGCGGGCCGGGGTCGAGCTTGCGATGAACTTCGAGCGCGGGATCGTCGCTGGCCGGCATCAGCGCGGTATCCAGATCCTCGTGCCCGGCAATCTGGAGCAGGTTCGGGAATTCCACGCGCAACTGCACCAGCAAGGCACTCAGTGCGGCGATCTGCGCATCGGTGTACGGCTCGTCCATCTGCTGGTGGCGCGAATCCCACCAGTGCGGATAGCGGCCCAGGTTGACCAGCTCGATACCGATCGAGTTCGGGTTGTGCCCGCGCACGTGGTTCGCCACGCGGGTGCCGGGTACATAGCAGTACACCGCGCCGTCGCGGTCGACGTAGTAGTGGCCGCTGTTGCCGGCGCCACCGGCGTGCAGCACTTTCTCGCCGTACTCGCGCGCCATGGCCAGGTCGGGCAGCTCGGTGCAGTGGATCACCACCAGCTCGACCGCCGCGGCCGGGCGTTCGGGCAGCAGCTCGACGTAGAGTAACGGTTGTTCGTGGATGCGCAGGCTCATGCGCGGCAGTTTCGCATGCGGCAAGGTCGCGCGGAAACGTCGCCTGTTACCATGCGCCCCTTGCTTCCAGCAGTTTCATGGAGACGCGCGATGCGCGGCCAGATCATTCTTTCGCATGGCTCGGAATCCAGTCCGGATGCCACCAAGGTCAGCGCGCTGGCGGCACTGGCCGAGTCGCTGGGCTGGCGCACGCAGCGGCCGGACTACGGCAGCGACGACGCGCGCGGCTACGCCGGCTCGGTGGCGCCGCGGATCGCGCGCCTGCGCGCGACCATCGAGGCGCTGGATGCGCCGCCGCTGCTGGTCGGCTCCAGCATGGGCGCCTTCGTCTCAGGCCTCGTTTCGCTGGATGTGCCGGTGGCCGGTCTGTTGCTGCTGGCCACTCCGAGCGAGATCCCCGGCTATGCACGCAAGTTGGACCTGCGCACCGACGGACCGACCTTGCTGATCCACGGCTGGCGCGACGATGTCTGTCCACTGTCAGGTATGCAGACGTTTGCCGCCGCTCGCCGCCTGCCCCTGCTGGTGCTCGACGACGATCATCGCCTGGGTTCCAGCATGGACATGATTGCCGCGCAGTTCCTGCACCTGCTTGAGCAACTGGCGGATCGGGCATGAGTCCGCACTCGTCAGGGGTGTTTTTCGCGACCTGCCCGAAGGGCATGGAATACCTGTTGCGCGACGAACTCGCCGCGCTCGGCGCCGAAGACGTGCGCGAGGCGCTGGCCGGCGCACATTTTTCCGGGACGCTGGAGACTGCCTACAAGGCCTGCCTGTGGTCGCGCTTGGCCAGCCGCATCCTGTTGCCGCTGGCCGAGTTCGATGCGGCCGACGATGATGCGCTGTACCGCGGCGTGCAGACGGTCGACTGGAGCGCCCATCTTGCCGCGCACGGCACCTTCGCCGTGGACGCGGGCACCGCGATGAGCAAGCTCACCCACAGCCAGTTCGTTGGCCTGCGCGTGAAAGACGCGGTGGTCGACCAGTTCCGCCAGCGCGACGGCACCCGGCCTGGCATCGACACCGATGAACCGGATATCCGCATCAATGTGCGCCTGCGCCGTGACCGCGCCACCTTGTCGCTGGACCTGGCCGGTATGCCGCTGCATCGGCGCGGCTGGCGCGAGGAGCAGGGCGAGGCACCGCTGAAGGAAAACCTCGCCGCCGCGATGCTGCTGCGCGCGCGCTGGCCCGAGGTGTACGCCGCCGGCGGCGCGTTGCTCGATCCGATGTGCGGCTCGGGCACGCTGCTGATCGAAGGCGCGCTGTTGGCGGCCGACGTGGCCCCGGGCCTGCGTCGCGAATACTTCGGTTTCCTCGGCTGGCAACAGCATGACATCGCGCTGTGGCGCGGCCTGCTCGACGCGGCGAACCAGCGCGCCGAAAGCGGCTTGCGCGCATTGCGCAGCGTGTTCTTCGGCAGCGACGCCGATCCGCGCATGGTGCAGACAGCCAAACGCAATGCGCAGGCCGCCGGCGTGGCCGGTTTCTTCACCCTGGACAAGCAGGACGTGACCCACGCCGCGCCCCCGCCGGGTGTCGATTACGGTCTGGTCATCACCAACCCGCCGTATGGCGAGCGCCTGGGTGATCGCGCCGAGATGCCGAAGCTGTATCGCGCCGTGGGCGACACCTTGCGCGCACGCTTCAGCGGTTGGCGCGCCGCGGTGCTGGCCGGCGACGTCGAGCTGGGCCGGGCGATGCAGTTGCATGCCGACAAGCGCTACGTGCTGTACAACGGCGCGCTGGAAACCGTGCTGCTGACCTTCGACCTGAAACAGCGCGACGAGAAGCCACGCGAGCCCAAGCCCTTGTCGGCCGGCGCGCAGATGCTGAAGAACCGGGTGGAGAAAAACCTCAAACACCTGCGCAAGCGGCTGACCCGCGAAGGCATCCACTGCTGGCGTGCCTACGATCAGGACTTGCCGGAATACGCCGCGGCGATCGACGTCTATGGCGATACGCACGGCGACGACCACCTGCACATCCAGGAATACCGCGCGCCGGCTGACGTACCGGCCGACGTGGCGCGGCTGCGCCTGCGCGAGATCGCCCGCGTCGCCGGCGAGGTGCTGGGCGTGCCGCGCGAACGCATCGCGATCAAGACCCGCGAGCGCGGCAAGGGCGGTTCCAAGTACGGTCAGCTCGACCAGCGCAACGAGTTCATCGAGGTGGACGAGGACGGGCTGAAGTTCCTGGTCAACCTCACCGATTACCTCGATACCGGCCTGTTCCTCGATCACCGGCTGGTGCGCGCCAAACTGCGCGAGCTGGCCGCGGGCAAGTGCTTCCTCAACCTGTTCGCCTACACCGCCACCGCCAGCGTGCACGCGGCGGCCGGCGGCGCGCTGGAAACCACCAGCGTGGATCTTTCGGCGACCTATCTGGAATGGGCTTCGCGCAACCTCGTACTCAACGGGTTCAGTGGCGCCAGCCACCGCCTGATGCAGTTCGATGCGCTGGACTTCCTCAAACGCGACCGCGGCCATTACGGTTTGATCTTCGTCGATCCACCCACATTCTCCAACTCCAAGCGTGCGGAGGACTTCGATGTGCAACGCGATCACGTCAAGTTGCTCGATGCCTGCAACGAGCGACTGACCCGCGATGGCGTGATCGTGTTCTCGAACAACTTTCGCCGTTTCAAGCTCGACCGCGGCGAACTCGAACAGCGCTTCGAGATCGACGACTGGAGTGCCCCGAGCATCCCGTTCGACTTTGTCCGCCGTGCGGATATCCATGGTTGCTGGCTGCTGAGACGGCGCGCGCCCGACCCCGGCGTCAACCCGTGGGACAGCGCGCGCATCAAAAAGTAAACCCTTCAGTTCACATTAAGCCGAACCGACTGAATATCGGCGTCGTACAACCGGAGAACGATCATGCGCAAACAGGGTTTCAGTGGTGCCGGCAAGTTCGTGGCGATCAGCCTGGCGATCGCGGCCGCAGTGGCGATGCCGCTGGGCGCCTCGGCGCGCGGCTGGGGCGGCCACGGTAATCACGGTGGCTATCACGGCAGTTCCCATGGCGGCTATCACGGCAATTATCGTGGCAGTTATCGTGGCTATCACGGTGGTTACTACGATCGCGGTGGTTACTGGAGCGGTGGCCGCTGGATTGCGGGTGCCATCGTCACCGGCGCCGTGGTCGGGCTGGTGGCCGATGCGCTGAGCCCGCGGCCGGTTTACTACCAGGGGCCGCCGGTGGTCTACGCGCAGCCCGGCGTTGTCTACGCCCAGCCGGGCGTGGTCTATCAGGACGGCCCGCCGGTCTACAGCGCACCGCCGGCACGCTACATCCGCGACGATGGATATGGCCGCGACGATGGATATGGCGGCAATTGACGGCTTGAGTGAAGTCTGATGTGAACGAGCCCGGCGATGCCGGGCTCGTTTGTTTCCTCCGCCCTCTGGTTGACGGCAGGCGGACTCATTGCTCCTGGCATGGGTATGACCATGGCCTGATTCCGGTGCGCGGTGGCATGCCCGATCACAAGATATGAACGGCCAGCCCGGCATCCTTGCCGGCATGTTTTTCCAGACTCGACCCATGGAGCCCGGCTGTACAGTGGCCGGTCCTTTCGCTGCTGGCGCGAAGCTCGCATGACGGCCGGCGCATCCACCACCGCGCCCACACTGGCAGCACGGTTCCGGCAGGTGCGTCAGCGCACACTGGATCTGTGCACAGGTCTCAGCGCCGAAGATCTGCAACTGCAGTCGATGCCCGATGCCAGTCCCGGGAAATGGCACTTGGCACACACCACCTGGTTTTTCGAGCAGTTCGTGCTAGGTCGTGATGCGACGTACAGCGCTGCCGATCCGGCCTGGAATCACCTGTTCAATTCCTACTACCAATCAGTGGGCCCGATGCATGCCCGCCCGCACCGCGGGTTGCTGTCGCGACCCTCGCTGGACGAGGTGCGCGACTACCGGCAGCGCATCGACGAGGCAGTGGGTATCGTGCTTGGGCGCGGCGAGGATGCCGAGTTGGCTGCCCTGGTCGAACTGGGATTGCAGCACGAGCAACAGCACCAGGAGCTGCTGCTGACCGACATCAAGCATGCGTTCTGGTGCAATCCGCTCAAGCCGGCCTATCGTGCACCGATTGCGTTGCCGGGGGATTCGAAGGCCGTGTCGCTGCGTTTCGTCGAAGGCCGCGAAGGCATCGTGGAGGTCGGCCATCGCGGCGAGGGTTTCGCGTTCGACAACGAAACCCCGCGGCATCGCGAGCTGTTGCATCCGCATGCCTTGGCAAACCGGCTGGTCAGCAACGCCGAATACCTGGCTTTCGTGCGCGAGGGCGGTTATCGCGAGCCGGGACTGTGGTTGTCCGACGGCTGGGCCACCGTGCAGCGCGAGGGATGGCAACACCCGATGTATTGGCAGGACGACCTGGCCAGTGAGTTCACCCTTGCCGGCGTGCGCGCGCTCGATCCGCACGAGCCGGTGTGTCATCTCAGCTACTTCGAGGCCGAGGCGTTTGCGCGCTGGGCCGGCGGACGGCTGCCGACCGAGGCTGAATGGGAGTCGGCGGCGCAGGCTGTACCGATTTCAGGCAATTTGCAGGACGAAGGGCGCTACCAGCCTCGGGCGGCAAGCGACGGTGATGGCCTGTTGCAGCTTTACGGCGACGTCTGGGAATGGACCGCCTCGCCGTACGTGAGTTATCCGGGCTTCCGCCCGCTGCCCGGTTCCCTGGGCGAGTACAACGGCAAGTTCATGTGTGGCCAGTGGGTATTGCGCGGAGGTTCGTGTGCCACGCCACGAGCACACCTGCGTGCCACCTACCGCAACTTTTTTCCGCCTCATGCCCGCTGGCAATTTGCCGGGCTGCGACTGGGACAGGATCGATGAGCAACGTACAACCGTGCAGCGACGACGACCGCGGCGCGCCACTGACCGAAATTCTCGCGGTAGCCCGGCACGGGCTGGCGCTGAAACCGAAGCGGCTGCCCTCGTGGCTTTTTTACGACGAACGCGGTTCCGCCTTGTTCGAGCAGATCTGCGAGCAGCCGGAGTACTACCTTACGCGCTGCGAGGTAGCGCTGATGAGCGAGCATGCCGGCAGCATGGCCGACAGCCTTGGCACCGAGGTGCGACTGGTCGAATATGGCAGTGGCAGCGGCCTGAAAACACGCTTGCTGCTTGGGCACCTGGATCGCCCGGTGTGCTATGTGCCGGTGGAGATTTCGCCCGAGCCGTTGCGCGAGAGCGTGCAGCGGCTGGCCGCGGAATTTCCGCACGTGCCGGTGCAACCGTTGTGCGCGGATTTCACCAGGCCGCTGCGACTGCCGATTCCGCCACGGGCGCCGCGACGCACGGTGCTGTATTTCCCCGGCTCCACCATCGGCAATTTCGAAGCACGCGAGGCGGCCCAGTTGCTTCGCAAAATGCGCAACGAGATGGGCGACGCGGGCGGCATCCTGATCGGGGTGGACCTGAAGAAGGATCCGGCGCTGATCGAGGCGGCCTACAACGATCGCGCCGGCGTCACCGCCCGGTTCACACTGAACATGCTGGCGCGGCTGAACCGGGAGATCGGCAGCGATTTTGACCTGGAGGCGTTCTCGCACCGGGCACGCTACAACTCGATGGCGGGGCGCATCGAGACGCAGCTCGTCAGCCGCCACGAGCAGCAGGTGGAAATCGGTCACCGCAAGGTGAGTTTCCGCACCGACGAGGCGATCCAGGTCGAGTACAGCTGCAAGTATTCGCTCGACGAGTTTGCCGCACTGGCGGACAAGGCCGGGTTGGCGGTGATGCGGGTGTGGACCGATCCGCAGCAGATGTTCAGCGTGCAGTACCTGGTGCGCGCGAGCACGATGGCCAACTGAGTCTGCCGCCTGTCGGGCTTTGCTTGCCCGGCCTGCGAATCCGTCACTGGGAGCGCGGGCATCCTGCCCGCTAGAGTATGCCGGCGAGACGCCGGCGCTCCGTATGCCTCGACCGCCAAAGTTCGACAGGCTGCCAAGGCCGGCGTTGACGCCGCCCCTTGGCAGCGGAGCTCAATTGACGTCGTAGAGCTTCTTCACGTCGGCCGTGAGCAGGGCCTGGCTGCCAGCGCGCGCATAGAACATGTGGCCGCCGGGATACTCCTTGACCTGCACCCGGGTCGGGTCGCCCATCGCCGGCATCTGGTCAACCGCGAGCACCGAGACCATGAAGGGGCAGGACAGGTCGTCCCAGCCGTGTGCGATCAGCACGCGCAGGTGGGAGTCGTTGGCTACCGCCTCGCGCAACTGCTTGACCGAGCCGTCGCGCGCATCATCATCCTCGTGCCACAGGCGATTGACCTCGTAACTGAGCGTGTTGTAGCGACCTTGCGCCTTCCAGCCGACGGTCTGGGTGACGAAGTTGACCATCGCGCTGGTGGTCGGCGCGATGATGCCGTTGAGGATCGGGTCGCCGGTTTCCTGATGCGGCGCGTACGGGAACGGATCCCAGGCGGTGACGTTGGAATCGTAGCGGCTGCCCAGCTTGCCCTCGGCGCGGTATACCTCGCGCAGGTAGGCCTGGGTCTCGATGCGGCCACCGGAACGCTTCACGAACACGGGGTCCAGCCCGGTCAGTTCGGTGACCTTCCTGATCATGGCCTCGGTCGCGGCTGGATCGGAACGCCCCTTCATCAGGGTGGTCGCGTATTCGCCTCGGGTATAGGCGATGATCGGCGCCATTGCCGCGGCGCTGAGTTTGCCTTCGCGTTCCAGATGGGCCGCGGCGATCGAGGGCAGGGTGGTCATCCACGGCAGCGGCGAGACCGTGTCGTCGCTCCACGCGCCGGGGTCGAGATACGGCGAGATCAGGGTCACGCCACTCATCGCCACGCCCAGCTGGGTCTGCATGTAGGCGGTGATGCGCGGGCCGCGGAAGCCGCCGTAGCTTTCGCCGACGTAGTACTTGCGCGAGTCCATGCGGCCATTTTTCACCAGCCAGTCATACATGATGCGCGACAGGTACTTGATGTCGGCGTCGGTGCTGTAGAAATCCTTGGTGGCCTGCTTCTCGTCGACCAGCGCGCGGCTGTAGCCGGTACCGATCGGATCGATGAAGACCAGGTCGGTGAAGCCGAGCCAGGTGCCGGGATTGTCGTGCAGGATCGGCGGCGCCGAAGGGCTGTCGCCCTCGTCACCGAAGCTCACTTTCTTCGGACCGATCGCACCGAAGTTGAGGAACACGGAGGAAGCGCCCGGACCGCCATTGAGCGCCAACGTCACTGGTCGGTTCTTGCCGGGTACCGTATAGGCGGTGAACACCACTTCACCGATCTCCTTGCCTTTGGCGTCGCGCACCGGCAGCGAGCCAACGGTGACGGTGTACTTGAGCGTCTTGCCATCCACCGTGGTGGTTTGGGTCACATGCGCATCGGCCGGCAACGGCGGCAACTGGAATGCATCGCTGCTGGCGGCTTCCGCCGCCGCCGGCTTGTGCGCGTCGGCCGCGAGCGTCGGGGCGGCGGTGAAACCGGCCAGCACGAAGGCGGTCAGCAGGACGGATGGCAGGGACTTGCGCACGGGCTTTCCTCGCGGACGAAAGCCCCGAGCTTAACCCGATGCCACCGTGCCTGGAGTGTGCATAAAGGCATGGGTGCGGCAGGTGTCCGTGCGACGGTCAGCGCCGCGCTGCCACCGCCGCTTCCAGCCTGGCGAGCGGCGGCGCCACGCGTTCCATCCAGCGCTCGAACGCCAACACGAAGCTCTGCAGCGACTGCACGGTGACCAGATCGGTCAGCGTGCCATCCGCATCGAAACGGCTGGCTGCGTTCGCCATGAACAGGGTCGGCGCCGGCATCACCAGCGCGCCGCAGGTGTGCAGCACCTGACGCAGCGAAGCCTGGGCCAGGCGCGTACCCCACGGCCCGCTGCTGGCGCCGAGCACGGCCACCGGTTTTTCCGGCAGCAGGTCGCCCGCGGGGCTTTCGCGCGAGAGCCAGTCCAGCGCGTTTTTCAGCACGCCCGGCATGGCATGGTTGTATTCGGGCGTGGCGATGATCAGGCCGTCGGCGGCGGCGATCGCCGCGCGCAGCATCTGCACGCCGGCGGGGCCGGCCGGCTCTTGCCGTTCCAGGTCTTCGTCGAACAACGGCACGCCGGACAGTGCGTCGTAGACGTCCAGACGCAGCGTCGCCGGCGCCTGCACCACGGCGGACCGCAGCAGTCGGCGGTTCCAGGAATCGTGGCGCAGGCTGCCGGCGAGGCACAGCACGCGACGTGTGGGAGCGATGGTCATCTCGGTATCTCCATTGGGCAGGGGAATCAGCAAGGGAATCAGGGTTCGATCAGCAGCAGGAAGGCGCAGGCGACCAGCAAGGTACCCATCACGATGTCGACGCTGCGCCGGACCGTGGGTCGGGTCAGCCAGCGGGCCAGCCACGCGCCGAGCACTGCCCACAGCAGCAGGCACAGGGTGGGAACCAGCACGAACAATCCGGCCAGCAGCAAGCCATCGCGCAGACCGCTGGCCGGCATCGTCGCCAGCACGGTCAGCACGATCACCCAGCTTTTCGGATTGAGGAACTGGAAACCGATCAGACCCGGCATGCCGGCCGGCAAGGCCGTTGCGGTCGAGGCGGAATGCTTCGACCGCATGCCGGCCAGGCACAGCGAGATGCCAAGCCAAACCAGGTACAGCGAACCGAGCATGCCGGCGCAGCGCCGCAGTGGCGGATACGTTGCGAACGCCGTCCCTGCACCCAGCGCCGTCACCGCAAGCAGCAGCAGGCCGCCGCACACGATGCCGGCGATGGCCGGCATCGCACCACGCAAACCGGCGTGCCCCGCTGCGCGCAGCACTACCAAGTTGTTCGGTCCGGGCGTGATCGCGGCCACGCACAGCAGCACGCCTGCAGCGAGCAAGGGATCCATGGCTGGTTCTCCATCGGTAATGGTCGAATGGAGTACATGGTCAGGCCGATAAGTGGACCGTGCCGCAGAGTTTATGGTCTAGAATTAAGACCATGAACGAGCTGCCGTTGAATGCCTTGCGCGCGTTCGCCATGGTCTACGCCCATGGCGGCGTGCGCGCCGCCGCGCGCGAACTGGGCGTGGCGCACTCCTCCGTGAGTCGGTATCTGGGTGAACTGGATCGCTGGCTGGGCGTGCCGTTGCTGCGTGCGTCGGCCGGTCGTGGCGCACCGATTTTTACCCCGCAGGGCGAGGCGCTGGGGCGCGCCACGCTGGCCGGGCTGCGCGGGATCGAGCAGGCGGTGGCCGCCTTGCGCGAAACCCGGCCGGCGCATGCGGTAACGCTGTCCACGTCGCCATCGTTCGCGATCCGCTGGTTGCTGCCACGGTTGCCTGCGCTGGAAAAGGCGCACCCGAAGATCGAACTGTCGGTGCAGGTGGAGCAACGGCTGGACGCGCTGGACGACGGCCGCATCGACCTGGCGATCCGCATGGGGACGGGGCCCTGGTCGGGACTGCACGGCGAACCACTGATGGACGATGCGTTGTACCCGGTGATGAGTCCCGCGCTGTGGCAGACGTCCGGACATCCATCGAAGCCGGCACAACTTGCCGGCCTGCGCCTGCTGCATGACCGCGATCCTCAGGCGGCATGGGAATCATGGCGAAGCGCGCACGGACCAGCGAAACTCGCGCTGCAGGGCGGCGCGCGCTACACCTCGTCCGATCTGGTCCTGCGCGCGGCGATGCAGGGGCAGGGGGTGGCATTGGCGCGCCATCGGCTGGCCGCGGACGACGTGGCGAACGGCAGCCTGCTGCGTCCGTTCGGCAAGCTCGACGTGCCGTTGGGGGTGTCGTACTGGATCGTGCGGCCGCCGGCGAAGCCGCGCACGGCGGTGGCCGCGGTGATCGACTGGCTGCGCTGGCAGGCGGCGGGCGCCGCTTCGCGTTGATCAGCCGCGCGCCAGCGCACCCTCGATGAACTGCTGCAACTGCGCCGCGTTCAGCGCGCCGGACTGGCGCGCGATCTCGCGTCCCTGTTTCAGCATGATCAGGGTGGGAATGCTGCGGATGTTGAAGCGCCCGGCCAATTGCGGCTCGGCCTCGGTGTCGAGCTTGGCCAGTCGCAAGTGCGGTTCGAACTTGCCGGCGGCCTGCACGAATACCGGCGCAAAGCCCAAGCATGGTCCGCACCACGGGGCCCAGAAGTCCACCAGGACCGGCAGGTCGCCGCGGCCAGTGACCGCATCGAAATTCGCTGCCGTCAGCGTCACCGGATGTCCGTCGAACAGGGCCTGTTTGCAACGGCCGCATACCGGATGCTCGCCGACGCGCTCGGCCGGCACCCGGTTGAGTGCGCCGCAATGCGGGCAGGGAATGGCGAGGGGCGTATTCATGGCAGACTCCGGCAAGGGGCTGGGCAGGTGGTTCTGTCCGGAAAGATGGCGGCGATCACCCGCGAATCCAAGCTGATCGAAGGAATCCAGTGCCGGTGAATACGCCACGGTCCCGCAGCACATCACACCCGCGCTGGTGGTCGCGCGTCGCGTGCCTGTTCGGCATGGCGTGGACCCTGCCGAATACGATGGCGGGTGTGTGCATCGGCCTCATCGGCCTGCCGTTCGGCGCGCGCATGCGCTGGCAGCGGCGCGAGCTGGCCCTGGTGGTGCGCCACTGGCCTTGGGGCGGCGGTGCGTTGACCCTGGGCAACGTGATCGTGCATGCCGGCGAACGACTGGACATTCCATGTCTCACCTATGCGCACCGTGCCGGCCGCGGCATCGAGCCGCCGGTGTCGCTGGCCGATCACGAGCGTGCGCATGTCTGCCAGTACATGGCGCTGGGCCCGTTGTTCCTGCCGCTGTATCTGCTGTGCGGCGGCATCAGCGTGCGCAATCCGTTCGAGCGCGCGGCCGATCGCTACGCGCGTTCAGGACACGGCTGGTGGCCGTGGCTGCGCGACGTATCGCTGCCATAGAAAGATCGGTAACCCGGCGCATACCAGCACGCCGCCCCACAGCAGCGACTCCGTGCCGGGTGCCGAACAAGGCCCACACGCTGTAGCACAGCGCGCCGAGCCCCAACCGAGCAGGCTCGCCGCGCCGTACGGGGCCAGCGCCGCCGGCAGCAGGAACACGCCCGAGCCGATCATGTTGCCGACCACCAGCGCGATCAGCATCCACAGCCCGAGTGGGCGGGCGCGGGTATTCATTCGTGCGCGGACGACTGGCGATACGCGCGCCGCAGCAGTTCGTGAAAGTGGTGCACCGCGTTCTCGCGCAGCGGATTCAGCCGGCCCGCTTCGTAGGAACCCGAAGCGAGCCCGCGCTGCACGTCCTCGCAGATCGTCACGTCCTCGTCCTGCATCTCGTCGCTGAACGCGATGTCTTTCGCGCGCCGCGCCAGTGCTTCGGGACTGCTGGCGGGTGCGTAATAGAAGTCGGATTCGACCCGGCAGCGATCCAGCCCCAGCGGCAGCACGCGGTTGGTCTGCAGCCGCCCGCGCAGGATGTTGAGCATCGCGTTCGGATACAGAAAGTAGTACAGCGCCTCGCCGCTGCCGTAGAGGTCGTCGCCGCTGTCCAGCGGGCTGAACTGGAACGAATACCACGCGGCCGTCTCGGTGACATAGCTGCGGTAATCCAGCACGCTGTTGAGGCCGGGTGGATGTGCGGCACGTGGTAACCCTCCAGGTAATTGTCCACGTAGACCTTCCAGTTGCAGGCCATCTCCCAGCTGGCGCGGTGATGGAATTCGTAGCCGCCCAGCACGCGCTCCGGCCCCAGTCGCGCGTCGATGCCGGCGACGAACTCGTCGAACGGCGGTGCTGCACCGGTGACGACGAAGACCAGTCCCTGCCACAGCTGTACGCGCCCTTCCGGCAGGCAGATCGTGGCCGGATCGAAGTCCGGCGTACGACCCATTTCCGGCGCGCCGTGCAGTACGCCGTCGAGCCCGTAGGTCCCGCCGTGGTAGCGGCAGCGCAGCACCGTCGCGCCCTTGCCGTCGCAACTGGCGATCGGCCCCGCGCGGTGGCGGCAGACGTTGTGGAACGCGCGGATCGTCGTCTCGTCGCTGCGCACGATCAGCAGAGGCAGGCCCGCAATCGCGGTCACCACGTGATCGCCCACGCCGGTCAGTTGCGATTGATGACAGACCAGTTGCCAGCTCGATGCGAACACCGCGGTGGCGTCGAGCCGGGACATGCGCGGATCAGTGTAGAAGCGCGTGGAAAGCGCCAGCGCGTGCTCCAGCGTTTGCGGCGCGAGCACGTCGGGCGCGAGCAGGTCGGACGAGAGCGGATCGATCATGGCGGGCTGCCGGTCGGATACATGACCGGGGTATTGTCCGCCGACTTGTCCGGTGGCTAGTGGACGCTGACCAGTTCGATGTCGAACACCAGCGACGCATGCGGCGGCACCGCGCCACCGAAGCCGCGGCCACCATAGCCGAGTCGCGGCGGAATCAGCAAAGTACGCCGGCCACCCACGCGCATGCCCCTGATGCCCTTGTCCCAGCCGGCGATGACCTTGCCTTCGCCAAGGGTGAAGGTGAAGGTGTGGCCGTGATCATGCGAGCTGTCGATTTTCGCACCGTGATGATCCTTCGACTGCGCGTCGTACAGCCAGCCGGTGTAGTTGAGCTCGACTTCACGGCCGTTGTAGGCGACCGCGCCGGTGCCGACTTTCTGGTCGATCACAGTCAATTCGGTGAGGCCGTCGGCGGCCCGCGCCGCCGGAATTCCGACACTCGTCGCCAGCAGCAGGGCCATCAACAACAGCGGCGATCGGCGCATCGGAAAAGTTCCGGTCAGGTCAGCGCGACCAGTTTACATTTCAAACCAGCGCGCCGACACGGCGATCGACCATCCAGGCCGGCCATCAATGACCGTTCTTGTCATCCTTCTTGTGGTCATGCTCATCTGTCTTGACTGGCGGCTTGGCCTTGGACGCAGGCTGTCGGCTCGACGGCTGGTGGCTGGGTTCGGATGGGCGGCTGCCCTGTGCGGGATGGGGTTGGTTGCGTGGAACCGCATGGACGGCTTGTTCCGGCCGCGCCGGGCCCATCTGACCGCGCGGCTGTGGAGCCGGGGTTGGACGTGTGGTCGGGGCGGGGCGGGACGGCTGCGCCGGTGTGGTGCGCGGCGGGTTGCGATGCTCGGTCTGCACGGCGTGATCCGGCCTGACCTGGCTCACATGACCACGCGGTTGTCCCGGCGGCGTCCGCGACGGGAAGACGTCGCGCCGGTGCCCGGGGCCGGCACTGCGATGGATCGGTCCACGATACGGATCGCGCACCGGCGGCGGTGGCGGGCGGTGCACGATACGCCGGCGATACCACTGGTCGCGTTCGCGGTAGAAAGGCCGACTGCGATAGTAGTTGTCCCAGTAGTTGCCAATCACGAAAGTGACGATCGGAATGCCGATCTGCGCGCCGTAGGATGGCAGCAGCACTGGCTGGTTCTGGTATTCGTACTCGACGTAATTGCCGGCGACCCAGCCACGGTTGCCATAGGCGATCACGTCGCACCATTCCCAGCCACTGGTGCAGCCCTGCACGTCGACAGCGGTGCCCGCCTGAAGCTGGTCGATCAGCGGGTAACTCGGGTCGGGCCCGGCGCGAAGGTTGACGTTGGCGGTGACATACCCTTCTTCCGCCTGTGCGAGGGCGGGAAAGGCCAGCGACAACGACGCGAACGACAATGTGGCAAGCACAAACCGGACGGTGCGTTTCATGCGCGATCTCCAGCGGTAGGGATGTCGCCTGCAGTATATGCACCGGCCAAGGTGACGATAGCGTTGGTGGTGCATGAGGAAGTTATCTTCCGTACATCGTCGCCCGGTTCAGGCCGGCGTGCGGGCCACGAAACGCAATGCCACCGAGTTCATGCAGTAGCGCAGGCCGGTCGGCCGCGGGCCATCATCGAATACATGGCCGAGGTGGCTGTCGCAGCTGGCGCAGCTGATCGCGGTGCGGCGCATGCCGAACATGCGGTCGGTTCGTTCGACCACGTTGTGCGGGGAGATCGGTTGCCAGAAGCTGGGCCAGCCGGTTCCGGAATGGAACTCGGTGGCGGCGTCATACAGGGCGGTGGCGCAGGCGAGGCAGCGGAACAGGCCGGCGACGGCAGGCCTGGTGTGGTCGCCGCTGAATGCCAGTTCGGTGCCGTTGCGACGCATGATCTGGTAAGAGGCCGCTGGCAGGCGCTGTCGCCATTGTGCGTCGGTGAGCACGAGCCTGGGTATTTCGCGTGCGCCCAGGTCGCGGCCATCGTCGCCGAAGATTTCGAGCAGCACCTTGCCGGGCTTGCCGACCGGTGCATTGGAGGCGGCGTAAAGGCGTGGTCCGATCAGCGCCGTACCCGTCAGCAGCGCCGCGCCACCGGCCAGCGTGGCGCGCAGAAAGTTGCGGCGATCCATCGCGAGGGTTTCATCGATGCGTGACATGACAGCCTCCGTTGATCACGGGATTGGGGATTGGGGATTCGGGATTCGGGATTCGGGATTCGCAAGAGCAAAGGCATCGCCTGTGAGCGGGCTCCTCTGCGGTCGGGTCAGCCGAACGTGAAGGCGTAAGCCCGTACGTCCGGATCGAGGAAGGTGATTTCGAACAGGCGCTCGCCGGTGCCGCTGGCCTGGCGCACCAGTTGATAGAGCCGCTGGCTGTCGACCGTGCCATTGCCGTCGGCATCGGTATCCATGCCGTGGTCGACACCGGGTGGCTTGCCGTCGATGCTGACGCGGAAGCGCACCGGCTTGCCGTTGCCGTCCGGGCCCGGGCTGCCCGGGCCGAGCACCAGGTGCAGGTCGCGGCCGCGGAAGCGGTAAGTGATGCTGCCGCCCGCGTGATCCAGTTGCGCGTACTCATCGTGCACGGTCCAGCGGCCGTCCAGCGCCCACTGGTTGGTGGCATAGGCCTTTGGCGCGTGGTAGTCCCACGGGTCGTCATGGGCCACCCTGCCACCGGCAAAGTTCATCGCCCGAGCGTAGCCCACGTAGGTCTCCGGTGAACGGGTGGGATCGCCAGATGCGGCCGCCTCGACACCCCGGTGATCGTCGTTGACGTAGCCGCCAGGCAGGTTTTCCTGGCCAGCATCGGTCAGCAACTGACGGATCAAATCCTCGCTTTCGTGGTAGCCGCCCTCGCCAAAATGGTGGCTGCGGATCCGGCCTCGCGCATCGATGAAGTAGTGCGCCGGCCAGTATTGATTGTGGAAGCCTTTCCAGATCGCGTAGTTGTTGTCCAGCGCCACCGGGTAGTCCACGCCGAGATCCTTCACCGCCGTTGCCACGTTGTCCGGATTCTTCTCGAACGCGAACTCGGGTGAGTGCACGCCGATGATCACCAGGCCGTGATCCTTGTACTTGTCATACCAGCCGCGCACATAGGGCAGGGTGCGAATGCAGTTGATGCAGGAGTACGTCCAGAAGTCGACCAGCACCACCTTGCCGCGCAGCGATTCCACCGTCAGTGGTTTGCTGTTGAGCCAGCCAGTGGCGCCAGCCAGCGACGGGAACTCACCTTCCACCGGCAGCGGATCGCCGGCCTTCAGCGGCGCTTGTGCTGCTGGGGCAGGGCGCACCGCGCTGATCAGTTTCTGTTCGATGCCGCCGGTGCTGGCCAGCGATATGCGGGTCAGCAGGCCGGTATCCAGCCCCAACGCGATGGCCGCCACTCCGCACAACACCAGCACGCCGAGCGCGCGGCGTACCCACTCTCCGGCACCCAGCGAGCGCTTCATCAAGGCGAACACCTTGCCGCCGATCAGCAGCGCAATGGCCAGCGAGGTGGCGGCGCCGGCGGCATAGGTGAGCAGCAGCAGGCTGGTCTGTACGTTGGCGCCATTCAACGCCGCACCCGTCAACAGCAGACCCAGGATCGGCCCCGCGCAGGGTGCCCACAGCAGGCCGGTGGCGACGCCGAGACCGGCGGCGCCCCAGATCGAATCGCCTTCGCGATCGGAGCGGTTCGACAGGCGATTGCCCAACGCCACGAACGGACGACTGATCCACTCGGCCAGCCGCGTCGACAACAGGGTCAGCCCGAGGAAGGCCAGCACCACCAGCGCCACGTAACGGCCATACTGGTTGGCGTGCACCGCCCAGCCGCCGCCCACCGCCGCCAGCGTGGCCACGGCGGCAAAGGTGATCGCCATGCCCAGCAGCATCGGCAGGCCGTTGCGCATGAACGGTTTGTCCGAGCGTGCGAACACGAACGGCAGCACCGGCAGGATGCAGGGACTGAGGATGGTCAGGACGCCACCGAGATAGGCGAGGATCAGCACGAGCATGGGTTTGTGGTTCCTGGGAGGTTGTGTGGCTAGGAGCCTGTCGGGCTTTGGTGGTCGAGTCGAGGATTTGGCTGTGCGAGGATAGATTTTCGACGATTCGCCGGCCCATGGTGGTTCCAGGGGCCAAGAAGCGGCGGAAATATAGACCGCACAGTCGAATTCGCAGACCGGCCGACCAAAGTCCGACAGGCTCCTAGGTTGTCTGGCTATTCGCCGCCGATTGTTCGCCGGTTACACCGTTTGTACGAGGTAACCGGCGGTGCAGATGCAACGAACACCCAAGGCAGCCCCTGCGCCGTCTTCTGCTGGATCGCAAATGTCGCAAACCTTGACCGCCACCGGCTTCATGGGTGTAGATAGTGGACGCTCCCGCCGGGTCAGTCTGCTTCGCAACGTGTCAGCCGAATCCCCCTCTGTCAGTATTGATGGCACGTCCGACCAACGTCGGGCGGCGTGGATGGCTGCGGCGCAGGCTGGCGACCGGCGCGCTTACGAGAAGTTGCTGGCCGATTCGGTGGCCCTGATCCGCGCCGCCGCGAGGCGCCGAGGCGTGGCCTTCGACCATCTCGATGACGTGGTGCAGGAAACCCTGCTCACCGTGCATCGCGTGCGGCATACCTACGACCCGACGCGATCCTACAATGCCTGGCTCACCGCGATCGCCAGCCGGCGTGCGATCGATGCGTTGCGCAGCCATGGTCGCCGCGATCGCCGCGAGTTGCACGACGAACTTGCCGTCGACAATCATCCGGACGTCGATGACGCCAGCGCCGCCACCGAAAGCGAACAACGTGCGCGGCAATTGCACGATGCCATCGAAACCCTGCCGCCGGGCCAGCGCCAGGCGATCGAGCAGCTCGGGTTGCGCGAACGCTCGTTGAGCGAGGCGGCCGAGCTGACCGGACGCCATGCCGGTGCGCTGAAGGTCAACCTGCATCGCGCGCTGAAGGCGTTGCGCGAGCGTTTCCATGGAGAACCCTGACGTCATGTCCAGCCCGCAATCCCATGCGGCATTGATCGACCGCCTGGGCACCGAACTGGTGCCGGTGCGGCGTCTGCTGCCGCCGTGGCTGCGCACCGTCGGTTGGCTGTTGGTGGTGGTCGCGATCGCGGTCGTGCTGTTGCTGCATTACGGCGCGGAGCCGATGTTGCGGCGCTGGACTGGTACGCCGGATCTGGGTTGGGCCGGCATGGGTGCGGTGATCACCACGATCTGTGCGGCCTGGTCTGCGTTTGCGCTGGGTGTGCCGGGAGGGCGCACGGGATGGGCATGGTTGCCGCTGCCGGGCGCGCTGCTGTGGATTGGCGCCAGTGGCCTCGGCTGCCTGCGCACGTGGATAGCTCCGGGCACCCAGGTTGCCAGCCTGCATCAGTCCGCCGATTGCCTGGTCTTCATCATCAGCTTCTCGATCCCGCTGTCGGCCTTGCTTATCCTGATGCTGCGCCGTGCCTGTCCGCTGCGCCCGGTGCTGACCGCGGTGATGATAGGTCTGGCCAGCGCGGCGGCCTCGGCCAGCCTGCTGGAAATCTGCCACTCGTTCGATGCCGCCGCCACCGACCTGCTGACCCATGCTGCCGCGGTGGCGGTCGTGGTGGCCGTCAATGCGGCGATGGGTGGCCGTCTCCTCTCCAAACGCGCGTCCGCTCCGTTTCCGTAGGAGCCCGCTCGCGGGCGATGCTGTTATTCGGTGTTCGGTGTTCGGAAGAGCATCGCCCGCGAGCGGGCTCCTACCGGAGGCGGATGAAATGGTTCAATCGCGGAAATTGTCGAACTGCAGCGGCAGATCGACGTCGGACTTGCGCAGCAGCGCCATCGCCTCCTGCAGGTCGTCGCGCTTCTTGCCGGTGACGCGCAGCTTGTCGCCGTTGATCTGCGCCTCGACCTTGAGCTTGGCGCCCTTCAGCGCGGCCACCAGCTTCTTCGCCACCGGCTGCTCGATGCCCTGCTTGACGGTGATCTTCTGGCGCGAGCCGCCCAGGTTGGTCTCCGGGTCGCCCACGTCGAGCGCGCGGATGTCGATCTTGCGCGCCACCAGGCGCCCGCGCAGGATGTCGAGCATCTGCTGCAGCTGGAACTCGCTGGGTGCCGCCTGGGTGATCACGGAATCGTCCAGCGTGTAGGAGGCATCCTGGCCCTTGAAATCGAAGCGGTTGGAGAGCTCGCGATTGGCCTGGTCGATGGCATTGGTCAGTTCGTGCTTGTCGACTTCGGAGATCACGTCAAAGGAAGGCATGGCAGTGCTCGTGCTGGGCGGCGCACCAGTGTAAGCGATGCAACCCGCCGCTGAGGGATAATCCCGCCTGACAATCCCGCATGACCAGGCACGGCGGAACGAACCGGACGATGATCGAATGAAGGTGGATGTGTTGATCATCGGCGCGGGTGCCGCCGGCCTGATGTGCGCGATCACCGCCGGCCAGCGTGGCCGCCGCGTGCTGGTGATCGATCACGCCAACAAAGTAGGCAAGAAGATCCTGATGTCCGGCGGCGGACGTTGCAATTTCACCAACCTAGGCGTCACGCCCGCCCAGTACTTGTCGGCCAATCCGCATTTCGCGAAATCCGCGCTGGCGCGCTACACGCCGTGGGACTTCATCGCGCTGGTCGACAGGCATCGCATCGCCTACCACGAGAAAGAGCTGGGCCAGTTGTTCTGTGATGACTCTTCCAAACAGATCGTGCGCATGCTGCTGGATGAATGCAGCGCGGCCGCGGTCACGGTGGAGGCGGGTTGTGCTGTGCACAGCGCGCGCAGGACGGCTGAAGGTTTCAGTGTGCACACCGCCCGTGGCGAAGTGCATGCGCAGTCGCTGGTGGTGGCCAGCGGTGGCCTGTCGATTCCCAGCATGGGCGCCAGCGGCTTCGGCTACGAATTGGCGCGCCAGTTCGGCCATGCCGTGTTGCCGACCCGTGCCGGGCTGGTGCCGTTGACGCTCAGCGGCAAGCACCAGGAGCACTACCACGACCTGGCCGGCGTGGCGCTGCTGTCTGAGGCCTGGGTCGAAGGGCACAGTTTCCGTGCCGGCCTGTTGTTTACCCATCGGGGTCTCAGCGGGCCGGCCATCCTGCAGATTTCCTCGTACTGGCAGCCCGGCGATGACCTGCGCATCGACCTGCTGCCGGAAATGGAAGCGGGCGCCTGGCTGGGCGAACAACGTCGTGCGCGACCACTCGCCGAGCTGAAGACCGTGCTTGGTGACGCACTGCCGAAACGACTGGCGCAGCGCCTGTGCGAGCACTGGCTCGACAACCGCCCGCTGCGCCAGTACCGCGAAGCCGAGCTCGACCAGATCGGGCAGCAGCTCAAGTCCTGGCCGATCACGGCCAGCGGCACCGAGGGCTATCGCACGGCCGAGGTGACCCTGGGCGGCGTCGATACCGATGGACTCTCCTCCAGCACCATGCAGTCGAAACTGGTGACCGGCTTGTATTTCATCGGCGAGGTGGTCGACGTCACCGGCTGGCTTGGCGGCTACAACTTCCAGTGGGCGTGGGCTTCCGGCCGGGCTGCCGGCGAGGTCGCTTAGCAGGTTGTTGAAGAGGGCTGTCCTGCCCTTTTCCAACGCGCCGAGTCCGGTCACAGCTTCTCAGAGCGGTGGATGCACCGTCGCGTCGTAGCGCTGGCCAAGCCGGCGTTCGACAGTCAGCGTGCGGTTGTATTGTCGTCGCCAAGGGGATTCGCGAAGCATGAACGTTCCGCGTGGTTCACTGCCTGCCGGACTACCACGAGGAATGCTTTATGAAAGTCGGATTCATCGGTCTGGGCGCGATGGGTAGCGCGATGGCCAGCAACCTGATCGCCGCCGGTCATCTGGTGACGGTATGGAACCGGTCCAGCGAAGCTTGCGCGCCACTGGCGTCGCTGGGCGCCAAGGTCGCCTCTACGCCCGACCGCGCGGCGCAGGGCGACGTACTGTGCAGCATGTTGGCGGACGATCATGCCGTGCGAGCGGTGATCCTCGACAGCGGACTGCTGGATTCAATGGACCGCGGCACCGTGCACGTGAACCACGCCACCATCTCGGTGGCGCTGGCACGGGAACTGGCCGCCGCGCACGCGGAGCGCGGGCTGGGCTACGTGGCCGCGCCGGTGTTCGGTCGTCCCGAGGCGGCGGCCGCCGCGAAGTTGAACATCCTGGTGGCCGCCAGCGCGGCGCTGGTTGCGCAGGTGCGGCCGCTGCTGGAGGCGATGGGCAGCAGGATCTGGCCGCTGGGCGAGGCACCGGAGCGCGCCAACGTGGCCAAGATCGCCGGCAACTTCATGCTGGCCAGCGCGATCGAGAGCATGGCCGAGGCCACGGCACTGACTCGTGCCCATGGTGTAAGCGCGGCCGATTTTCTCGAGGTCATGACCAGCACCCTGTTCGCCGCGCCTGCGTATCAGGGCTACGGCAAGCTGATCGCCGGGCAGCAGTTCAAGCCAGCCGGCTTCCCGCTGCCGCTGGGATTGAAGGACGTGAGCCTGGCACTGGCGGCGGGCGAGGCAGCGCGGGTGCCGTTGCCGTTCGCCGGCGTGCTGCGCGACAGCCTGCTCGAAGCGCTGGCGGCAGGCGACGCCGACCTGGACTGGTCAGCGTTATCCATGGTGGCGGCCCGGCGCGCGCATCTGGACGAGCGCAAATAGAGGGGCAGGTGGCAGGAGCCTGGGCGGTGGAAACCAGGCAGGCGAGGCAAAGCCGTTTCGGCCGGCAACACACGGAGCGCCGGCATCCTGCCGGCATGCTTTTAGAATGGCCAACCAAAGCTAGGGCGACCACGCCAGGCTGCCGTCGACCACGGTGCGGCTGTGACCGCCGACCCAGATCGTGTCGCTGTCGATGTGCACGATCAATTGCGCATCGTGCCCGATTTCGCGGCCCTGGCTGACCCGGTAGCCGCGTGCCAGCGCGCCGTGGGGCTCGGCGTGCGCGATGTAGGCGGCGATCAGTCCGTTGGCGGCGCCCGACGCAGGGTCCTCCACGATGCCGACACCGGCCGGGAACGCGCGCACGACCAGTTGTCGCCCGCCCTGGGCCGCGCGCGCAAACGCGCACAGTCCCATGCTTTCAGTCGCCCTGGCCAGCGCCAGGATCGCGGCGTGATCAGGTTGCCACGCGCGCAGGCTGGGCTCGTCCACCAGTTCGGCCAGCCACCAGCGTCGACCTCCATCCACCAGGGCTGGTGGCAACGTGCCGCATTCGATACCGGCGAGGCTTGCCGCCAGCAACGGGTGTGCATCGCGACCCGTGCGCAGCACGCGTTCGCCGGGGGATTTCAGCAGCAGTTCGCGGTCGGCACCGCTGCCCTCGACCCGGATCGGCAGCAAGCCCGCACCGCATTCCTGCCATACCAGTCCATCGCGTGGCTGGGTCAGCCCGCACTCGAGTGCGGCATGTGCGCTGCCGATGCTGGGATGACCGGCAAAGGGAATCTCGTTGTGCGGCGTGAAGATGCGCACGCGATAGCTGGCCTGAGGGTCCGTGGACGGCAGCAGGAAGGTGGTTTCGACCAGCGCGGTCCAGCGTGCGAAGCGTTGCATCGCCGACGCGTCCCAGTGGTCGGCGCCGATCACCACGCCCAGGTGGTTGCCACCTCCGGCGGTGGCGGCGAACACGTCCAGGTGCAGGTAACGAAGCAGGGTCATGCCAATCACCGGGCCGCAGGGAACGGCGCAAGGCAGCGGATGATATAGCTGCGGACGCGGTTGCGACACTGATCATTTGCGGCAGCGACCATGCCATCCTCCATTATCCCGGCGCGAGTGCGGCGCGGGTCGACAAGCCTGGTTCCACGCGCCAAGATGCCACCTTTTGCCTGCGCGCCACGGAACCGTCCATGCTGATCACGCTGGTCATCATCGCCATCACCGTCATCGTCTCATTCATGGCGTTCAACAACAGCCGGCTGATGAACGACCTGATCCTGTGGCCGCCGGCAATCACCCGCCAGCGCGAGTACCACCGGCTGGTGACCTATGGGGTGGTGCACGCGGATTTCGGCCACCTGTTGTTCAACATGTTCACCCTGTTTTTTTTCGGGCGGGCGATGGAGCCGTTCTACACCGGCATGCTCGGCACGCTGGGCTTTGCGTTGTTCTACGTTGGCGGGCTGGTGATCTCGATCCTGCCTACCTACCTGAAGAACCGCAACAACCCGAATTACCGCAGCCTGGGCGCCTCCGGAGCGGTTTCGGCGGTGCTGTTCTCCTACATCCTGATCGCGCCGTGGCAGCAGATCATCGTGCTGGTGATACCGATGCCGGCGATCGTCTACGCCGTGCTGTACACCGCCTATTCGATCTACATGGACCGGCGCGGACAGGGTAACGTCAATCACAGTGCGCACCTGTGGGGCGCGGCCTACGGCGTGCTGTTCACCATCCTCGTCAATCATCGGGTGCTGCCGCATTTCGTCGATGCGCTGCTGCACCCGCGCTTCTGAATATTCCCGCGAAGCATGTCACGGGAGCTGCCGCTCGGCACGCTGGGGGATGAACGGTTCGTGCACTGCGTAATGCTGCGTGCGTCCAAGACGTGCATACTGGGGTTGGTTTTCACTGGTCACCGCAGGAGAACGAACGCATGGCTATGACACGCAAGTCGGCAGCGAAGAAGTCCGCGGCAAAGAAGACGCCCGCCGAGAAGGCAACGACGAAGAAAAAGAAGGCATCGACCAGCAAGGCATCGAGCAGCAGTTCCGCCAGATCAGCGCCACGCAAGTCGGCAGCGAAGAAGACGGCAGTGAAGAAGCCTGCGGCGAAGAAGGCAACGGGCAGGAAGGCAGTGGCGAAAAAGTCAGTCGCGAAGAAGGCGGCCGCGCGCAAGGTCGCTGCGAAGAAAGCCTCGCCAAGGAAAGCGGCCACGAAGACCGCGGCAAAGAAAACCGCAATGAAGAAGGCTGCGGCCAGCAGGAATACCGCAAAAAAGACTGCGGCAAAAAAGGCTGCCGTAAAAAAGACCACCGCAAAGAAAACCGTGACCCGGAAGGCCGCGCCAAAACGCGCAGCGGCGAGGAAGCCTGCCAGCGCCAAGCCGATCGCTCGAAAGGCGCCGCCGAAACAGGCAGCCCCCAGCAACGCCGCCCCCACGAAAGCCGCGAGCAGGCAGGTGAGCAGCGCAAGGCCAGCGGCGGGTAACGCGAACGCGAAGCCCGCGCCGAAGAAGCCCGCTTCGCGCAGGCCTGCCGCGCAGGAGCCGGTGCAGCATATAAGCCCGGAAGAGGCGGTCGCCCATATCCAGGCGCTGCTTGATGCCAAGCACGAACGCGTGGCGCAGGGGCCAACCTGGCCAGGCGCCAATCCCTCCCATCCTGCGTCAAATGGAACAGAACTGCACCCGCCAGTCGCCGGTGCCGTTGACGGTGGGGATGCGCACGTGCCGGCGCCCCAACGCAACGAGCAAAACAGGCGCAAGGATTGATTCACAAGCTCTGAGTTCCTGGTCGCGGCGGGTTGCTCGCCGTCGCGCATGGTCGGTGACATCACGGATCGGCCGCGCATGGCGACTCAGTGAGGGTTCAAGCGCGCTGGTGCACGCTCAAGCCACCAATCGCAACGGAGACGGCGCATGAAACGCCTGTTGGCCAGCATGGTTCTGATCGTCGCCACCTCGGCGTTGGCCGGGTGTTATTACGACCCGGGCTACAGCTACGTGCGCCATTCCAGTGTCGGCGGCGATGCCTACTATGGGCAAGGCGGCGCCGCGTATCAGGTCGCTCCGAGCTATTACGGCGGCTACTACGGTGGCTACTACCCAAGCTATTACTCAGGCTACTACGGTGGTTATGGCGGTTACGGTTGCTGCTATGCACCCGGCGTGACGATCGGTGTCAGTCGGGGCTGGTATGGCGGTCAGCATGACCGCGGGTACCGGGATGGGCACTACCGCGGTTATCGAGATGGCCGTGATCACGGCTATCGCGGCAACGGCAACGCAACGCGTACGCGTGCCGCCCAATCCCGTCAGCAGCCTGCCCGCCAGCAGCATGCTGCACCGCATCGGGGTGCCGATCGCTCGCGCGGCAGGGGCGAACGTGACCCCAACCGGCAGTAGCCGGGCGCGCCGCAACCCGTTTCGAGGACAAGCTTGATCCCGGTGGATTCCTCGCGCAGGTCGTTCCCTGGTCTGCTGCTGGCGGTGGTGGTCGCCAGCCTGCTGCTGTCAGCCTGCGGCAGCATCCGCTACTACGCGCAGGCCGTGCACGGGCAGGGCGAGTTGATCGTGCATCGTCGCCCCATCGACAAGCTGCTGCGCGACCCGCACGCTGATCCGAAGTTGGCGGCGCGCCTGCAACTGGCGCGTCAGGCGCGTCGGTTTGCCTCGCAGCAACTGGGTCTTCCAGACAACCGCAGTTACACCAGCTATGTACAACTGGATCGTCCGTATGTGGTGTGGAACGTGTTCGCCGCACCTCGCTACTCGGTGCAGGCCGTGCCGCAATGCTTTCCGATCGCCGGTTGCGTGGCTTACCGGGGCTGGTTCAACGAGACGGCAGCCCGGGCCGACGCGGCGCGATTGCGCGCCAGGGGTGACGACGTGTGGATCGGCGGCGTGCCGGCGTACTCGACCCTGGGTTGGTTTGCCGACCCGATTCTTTCCAGCATGTTGCGCTGGGACGATGACGAGCTGGCCAGCACCATCTTCCACGAGCTGGCCCACCAGCTGATCTACGTGAAGAGCGATACCGCATTCAATGAATCCTTTGCCACCTTCGTGCAGGAGCAGGGCTTGCGCGCGTGGCGCGCCTCGCGCGGCATGCCGCCGCAGGATGGGCAGCAGCAAGTCATGGCCGACGGTTTTTCCCGTCTGGTGCTGGATCTGCGCGAACGCCTGAAGACTTTGTATGCCAGCGGTGTCGATGAGGCAGCCATGGCGGCCGGGAAGCAGCGCGGGATCGCGGAATTCCGCACCCACTACGAGCATTGGCGCCAGCAACACTGGCCGGGCGATCATCGCTACGACGCCTGGGTGGCGCAACCGATCAACAACGCGCGGCTGCTGCCGTTTGGCTTGTACGACCAGTGGACGCCGGCATTTGCCGTGCTGTTCCAGCAGGCAGAGCGCAACTGGCCGGCGTTTTACGCCAGCGTGCGTGGCCTGGCACGAGAACCGAAGGCACGGCGCGACCGCGAACTGCAGGCGCTGCTGCCCTCCAGACAACATGTGGATACCGCGGCGACCACGGTCAGCCCAATGTGATCGCCACCCACGCCTAGCTGGTGCAATCGGGCCGGACGAACCGACTCGCAGCACGGGTCCTGGCCTCTCGGAGGTTGTGAATAGTCGACGGGCTGGCGTGATGCCCAGTTCTTCCCTTCCCCTGCGAAGCGGGGGAAGGTGCCGAAGGCGGATGGGGGTGCTCTTGATCCTGCTCTTGCATGGCGAACGCGTGCCTTTCCGCCTTCGGCATTCCCCCGCTGCGCGCGGGGCAAGCAAGAGCACTATTCGTCGCCGCTCAGTGCTGGGTAGCTGGCTCGATCTTGTGTGCGGCCATGTACCGCAGATAGGCCAACAGGTCGTCGAGAGCGGCGTTGGACAGCGCCTGCGCGCCGAAACCCGGCATCTTCGCCTGCGGCCATCGGCGCAGCGACTGCGGGTTGCGGATATACGCGCGCAACAAGTCGGCACGCAGGTACTCAGTGGGGTTGTGCGGGAGGTTCAGGTCCGGGCCCAGCTTCGCGTCACCGGCGCCGTTCAGCGTATGGCAGGCGAAACAGGTGCGTTGGAACACGGCCAGGCCGCGTCGTACCGCGTTGCCAACGGGCACGGCCGGATCGGGCAGGATCGCCGGGAAGCGCGCCGCGACGCTGTCGAGCTTGCGGATCGTGGCCAGCTGGTACGGCCATTGCTCCGGGCCGATCCGGGCAGCCTGCGGCTTCGTCCACACCACGTAGAACGGCCCGGCGCTGCCATGCTGGCCAGGAAGGTCGGGCCACGGTCGGGCTGGCTCCTCGATGGCCAGCCAGGCCGCGCTGCCGCGCTGATTCAGGATCAGCGCGGCCGGAATCTCGGCGGCAAAGCCGTCGGCGCCGACGAACTGCAGGTGGTCGGCTGGGCCGATGCCGGGGAGCAGGTCGGCCAGCGGTATCGCGCGGTAGCGCATCGGGCGCTTGAACGCCACATCGGCTGGCACGTTGATGGACTGCACGTCCGGGCGTGCCAGCAGCGCAGCTGTCGACCAGTGGATGGTTCCATGTCCCAGGTCGATGCTGAGCTCGGCGGCCTGCGCGGGACCGCCCACGCCCATCACCAGCAAAATCAATGCGATCAGGCAGCCGCTGGGCAGTTTCATCGGTACTCCAGACAGGGCGGTTTTCGCCAAGGATGCCGTCCAGTGTAGGCCAGTCGAAGTCCAGCAACAGGGCGTTCGGCGACGCGCTCCCTGTCGCTACGCTGAACGCGATCCAACGTGCACATTGAACTCACATGGGCGAGGACACACTAACCCCACGTATCGCCGTGGTGGCGACAAGAAGTGGTGCAGTTCACCGCGCTGCTGAGGGGCCGGCCTTACCTCCCCTGGAGGCCGCCTGACAAACCCCATCGGTCCTCCCCTGGCCGGTGGGGTTTTTTTATGCGTCGCGTCCGCTGTCTCCGAGCCTGCCGTGCTGCATGGACCGTGCTGGATGGGGATAATGGGGCAGGCAAGGACTTCCGTCACCCGCCTGGGCCACTGATGATCATTGATTCGCTGCTCGACACCGACCTGTACAAGTTTTCGATGATGCAGGTGGTGCTGCACCAGTATCCGGCCGCCCAGGTGGAGTACCGCTTCAAATGCCGCACCCCGGACATCGATCTGGTCTCGTGCATCGACGAAATCCGTGCCGAGCTGGCCGCGTTGTGCGGGTTGCGCTTCCAGGTGGATGAGCTGGATTACCTGCGCGGCTGGCGTTTCATCGCGAGCGACTTCGTCGATTTCCTGGGCCTGTTCCAGCTCAACGAGAAATACGTCCGGATCACGCCGTCGCCCGACGTACCCGGAGAGATCGACATCCACATCCGTGGTCCGTGGTTGCACACGATCATGTTCGAGGTGCCGCTGCTGGCCATCGTCAACGAGGTGTACTTTCGCCGTACCAGCGCCGGGCTGGACCTGGCCGAGGGGCGTCGGCGCCTGCGCGAGAAGATCGCACTGTTGCGCGACACGCCCGGTTATGCCGATTGCCGGATCGCCGACTACGGTACCCGCAGGCGCTATTCGCGGCGATGGCAGGAGGAAGTCGTCACCACCTTGCGCGATGAGCTCGGGGCGAAGTTCGCCGGCACCAGCAACGTGTGGATGGCCTGCAAGCTGGGCCTGACACCGCTGGGCACGCTGGCGCACGAATACCTGCAGGCGCATCAGGCGCTGGGACCGCGGTTGCGCGACTCGCAGGTGGCCGCGCTGGAGGCGTGGGCGCGCGAGTATCGCGGCGATCTCGGCATTGCGCTATCCGACGTATACGGGCTCGATGCGTTCCTGCGCGATTTCGACATGTACTTCTGCAAGCTGTTCGACGGCGCCCGGCACGACTCCGGCGATCCGTTCGAGTGGGGCGAGAAAATGCTGGCGCATTACCGTGCGAACCGTGTCGATCCGCGCGACAAGGTGCTGGTTTTCAGCGATGGCCTGGACATCCCCCGCGTGATGCAGCTGTACGCGCATTTCCGGGGGCGCTGCCTGCTGGCTTTCGGCGTGGGCACCAACCTCACCAATGACGTGGGACCCGCACCGCTCAACATCGTGATCAAGATGATCCGCTGCAACGGCCAGCCCGTGGCCAAGCTGAGCGACTCGCCGGGCAAGAACATGTGCGAGGACCCGGCCTACGTGGCCTACCTGCGCCAGGTGTTCGAGATCCCCGCCGCGCAGGGTTGATCGCTGGTACTGCGGCGTTACGGCATGACGCCGAAGCCGTCGTTGCTGAAGCAGGGCACGGTTCCGCGCATGCTGATGGCCGTAGAAGTTGGCCATCCAGATGGCCACCCTGCAAAGGAGCAGCGTGCAAGTGGTTACGCGGCGAGGCAACCGTCCCGGGCAAAGCGGACGTGGATGGCGTACGCTGACGAATTGATCCTTGCCACCGGAGTCCCGCCATGACCACCAGCGTCTACGATTTCACCGTGAACGATATTGATGGCAAAGCCCGTTCGCTGGACGAATGGCGAGGCAAGACGCTGTTGATCGTCAACGTCGCCTCCAAGTGCGGGTTCACCCCCCAATATCGCGGCCTTGAAACGCTGTGGCAGGACCAGCGCGACCAGGGTCTGGTGGTGATGGGTTTTCCGTGCGACCAGTTCGGTCACCAGGAGCCGGGCGATGAAGCCGAGATCAAGGAGTTCTGTCACGCCCAGTACGACGTGACCTTCCCGATGTTTGCCAAGGTCGAGGTGAACGGTGACGCCGCCGATCCGCTGTACAAGTGGCTGAAGGGCGAGGGCAAGGGCATTCTCGGCAGCGAGGCGATCAAGTGGAACTTCACCAAGTTCCTGGTCGGCCCCGATGGTCACGTGGTGAAGCGCTATGCGTCCACCGACACGCCGCAGAAGATAGCCAGGGATACGCTGGACAGGCTGAGCGCCTGATCGGTCCTTGCGACCACACTGACCGATCAATTACCGCCTCGGTCGTCCGCCAGCAACACCGCGACTGCGTCCACGTCACGGCTGGCCGGTGGCGCGCCCGCCGCTGGCGCATAGTTGTCCAGCATGATGGCGAACGCGAGATGGTCTCCGCTCGCCGTGGTGACGTAGCCTGCCAGGCTGTGCACGTGGGACATGCCGCCGGTCTTCGCGCGAAGGTTGCCCGCCGCGGCGGTCTCGCGCATGCGATGGATCAGGGTGCCGTCCACGCCGGCCAGCGGCAACGCCTCGCGCCATTGATCTGCGTAGGGTTGTTCCGCCAGATAGACGAGCACGCGCACCAGCGCATTCGGCGTCACCAGGTCGCGCCGCGACAGGCCGGTGCCTTCGGCGATCTGGCAGCTTGCGGGAGCGATGCCGATGCGTGGCAGCAGGTCGCGCAGTGCATGGATGCCCCAGGCCTGGCTGTCCCGGAAGCCGCCGGGCGGCTGGCTGCCGTTCGCCTGTGCTTGCGCGCCGATGCCCAGCAGCAGGTTCTGCAGATACAGGTTCTGTGAGCGCTTCAGTCCACGCTGCAGGATTTCCATGACGGGTGGGGAGCGCAATTCGGCCAGGACGTGCGTGTCGACCATCAGGGCATGGTCGTCCAGCGGCCAATGCAGCACCTCGGTGGCGCCGCTGAAGTTGATGCCGCGATTGGTCATGGCCACGCGCAACTGGCGCGCCGCCTGCAGGGCCGGGTCGACCATCGCCAGGCGGAAGCGGGCAGGCGCAGTGCGGGCCGGGATGCTGCCGAACATGTACAAAGTATCGCTGCCGGGCGCACGGTAAAGATTGACGTTGCTGTTCGAGGATGCCGGCGTGGTCTCGATCCGGCCCAGCACCTTGGGGATTCCATCGACGGGTGCGAGCCGGACACTGGCGGACGCGCCCGGCGAGGCGCCCGGGGTTACCGTGACGCTCACGATATTCTCGTCCACGCTCAGCGCCGACGACGGCACCGCGAACCAGCTTTGCAGGTCACCCGCTTCCCAGCCGGCGCCGAAGGGAGGGCCGGTGAAATAGCTGTCGTCCGCGATCAGGTCGCCGTGCACCTGGCGGATGCCGCGTGCGTACAGCTGGGCTGCCAGTTGCTCCGCCCAGTCGCTGCTGCTGGTTGTGCCGAGGGTCGGGTCACCCGTGCCATACAGGATCAAATGGCCATCCAGACGGCCGTGGCGAACCGTGCCGCGGGACAACAAGCGCGTGGGAAAGCGATAGTCCGGGCCCAACGTGGCAAGGCTGGCCGCGGCGGTGAACAGCTTCGCGGTGGAGGCCGGCTGGGCCAGCCGATCGGCGCGGTGGGTGTACAGCGTACGGCCGCTGTCCAGCGACACCACGGCGACGCCCCAGCTGGCGTGCGCAAAACGTGGCTGCGCTATCAACCCGTCGATCCATGCGGCGAGGCCTGAAGTGGGGCTCGTCGTCGGCGTTGACGGGGTGGTGGAACACGCTGGCCCCGCCAGCGAACTGGCGACTGTGAGGCCGAGCAGCAGGAAAAGGTGGGTGTGGCGACGCGGTAATCCAAGCATCCGCACAGTATCGCCAATCATGCCGGCGCGTGCAGGACCAGTTGCGTCGTTCTGATAATCTTGCATCCCTGTGCCGACGGTCGTCGGTGAATACCCACTCCCTCATGAGGACTGATATGCAGATTGCACCAAACTCCGTTGCCGCCTTCCATTACACGTTGACCGACGACCAGAGCAAGGTCATCGACAGCTCGGCAGGCCGCGATCCGCTGACTTACCTGCATGGCAGCGGCCAGATCGTGCCTGGCCTCGAGAAGCAGATGGAAGGCCGCTCGGTGGGCGACAAGTTCAACGCCGAGGTGGCGCCCGAAGAAGGCTATGGCGTGCATCATGCCGAGTTGATGCAGGAAATTCCGCGTGAAGCGTTCCAGGGTGTCGAAGACATCCAGCCCGGCATGCAGTTCCAGGGCCGTGGTCCGCAAGGCGAGATCAACGTCACCGTGACCCGGGTCGAGGACGGCAAGGTGTTCATCGACGGCAACCATCCGCTGGCCGGCAAGACCCTGCATTTCGCCATCGAGGTGACCGACGTGCGCAAAGCCAGCGCCGAAGAGCTGGAGCACGGCCACGTCCACGGCGCCGGTGGCCATCAGCACTGATGGTGGTCGCGAACCCCGCACGACGCAGGCGCGGGAACGGTACCCACCGCGCCGGCGTCGTTGAAGGTGGGCTCAATACCAGTCGAGCAGCGACACGCCCAGGCCCACGTAGGTGGCGTTGTGGTTGTAGTCGATCAGGCTTTCGCCGTAGCCCTTGAACAGTTCCGCATAGCCGCGCAGATTGCCGGCGATCGGGAAGCTCCAGCTGAGGCGGGCCGAGCCGTGCTGCCGGCTGCCGCCGCGGAATGAATCGCGAACGACCAGGCCGAACTCCTGACCCTGCCATTCGTGCACGATTTCGATCTCGCCACGACCCATGTAATTGCTGATGTCGGGATTGTCGTCACTGTTCCTGGGTTCGGGTATGCGCCACCAGGGTCGGAACATGACCGTCCAGCCGTCGCGCTCGAAGCCGACGTTGGCGATAACCCGGTTCCAACTGCGTGACAGCGGATCGCCGCGGCCGTTGGACTGGTGATCCACGCCAATACCCAGCAGTCGGCCCTCCCAACCCAGTACGTTGTAGTGGGTATCGAAAACCAGCATCGCCTCGGGTTCGTAGTCGGTCTCGCGAAACGGTCGCGAATGGTGGCTGTCGTAGACCTGCCAGCGGGACGATTGCGTATAGCCCACCCACAGATCGCCCGCATCACCGAACACGCCCTGCCAGATCTTGCTCTTCAGGCTGAGCTGGAATTTCAGCTCGACATTCTGCAGTGGCTCGCTTTGGCTCACGGTATTGTCGGGATTGGGACTGTGCGGACGCCTGTTCTGGTTGCTGCTGGCGAACACCGGCAGCACATAGACCGGCTTGTAGCCACGGATATTGAAGGTGCCCAGTTTGCTTTCCGGGGAGAGTTCCCAACGACTGTCCAACAGGGACAGCGGTGTAGCCACATTGTTGTTGCGCGTGGTCGAGCCGCCTTGGGCGTCATGGCCGAACATGTCCGCGCCGGCCGGCGCCTGCACCTCGCGCTTCTGTGCGGCGGGAAGATTCACCCGACCCGTAGCGTGGTCGTAGCAGATCAGGCGCTGTGCGTCGCTCTCGATCGCGGTGCAACCACGGATGTCGGTGGGATCGGGGTTCTGTGCGCGTGCCGGCATGGCAGTTGCGCACCACGCCAGTGCTGCGCAGGCGGCAGCCAGGGGAAATTTCATGGGAACTTCCAGGTATGGACGACCGGCAGCAGGAGCGGATCGGGTGTGACGGCAAGTTTATCCAGAGCGCGTGAACGCGCGTTTCACGCTCGCCTGTCCCGACGCACCGGAAGGGCCACGCCGCCGCCGCGGCATGGCCCCTGTGCCCACGCTCCTAGTTGAGCTGCTTCATCCAGCGTGCGTATTCGGACTTGCTGATCTTGCCGTCCTTGTTGCTGTCGGCATTGAGAAAGTCGTTGGCCAGCGGAGGATAGGAGGCAGCCTGCTCGGGGGTGATGCTCTTGCTGCCGCCCGACAGCTGGTTGAAGTCGGGCGCCGGGCCAATCGTCGGCGCGGGCGCGGGCGCGCTGTTGACGACGACCTGACCCTGCGGCGTCTGATAGGTGGCGGATTGGGCGGCAGAGCCGGCCGCCGCCGATTCCGGCGTCGGCTGTGCAGGCGGCATCGGTTGTGCCGGCGGAGCCATTTCATTTGACGGCGGCGGCGGAGGTGGTGGCGGCGGTGACGTCGCGGCCTGTGCCATGTCACTTGGCGGCGGCGGTGGCGGAACGTCTTGCGCAAAGGTGAGCGCGGCGAACAGCAGTGCGCTGCCCGTCATCGCGGTGAGAAACGGCTTGCGAAATTTCATGATCATTACTCCGTGCCAGAATGTTCGGTCAGAATGTGTGCCTGACTTGCCGCAGGCCTTGCTTGTCGAGGGCCTTGGCGGTCCATCGCGTCCCGCGTCCAGGCCGATTGCCCAACTGGTTGGGCAACACTCGGCGCAGGCTAGCAACTGCTGTGTATAGAGCAGCTCAAGATCAGGGTTACGAATGCGTGAAGACAAGGTGCGGTTGAGTGGGGGTTCAGCGGTGCAGCCTTCGCTGCGACCGCAGCAGGCGCGCCTGCTGCAACTGGCCGCGCAGGGCCTGCTGCAATCGCCGCGGCGGCGCGCACGGCGCGACGACGTGGTGGCCGCGATCGAGCGCATGCGGCTGCTGCAGATCGACACCATCCACGTGGTCGCGCGCAGTCCGTATCTGGTGCTGCATGCCCGACTTGGCCAGTATCCGATGGCGTGGCTGGACGAGGCGCTGGCCGACGGGCACCTGGCTGAGTGCTGGGCGCACGAGGCCTGTTTCGTCAGCGCGGCGGATCTTGCGTGGCATCGGGCATGGTGCGGACAGCGTGGGTACCACTGGGCGCACAGGAGTGCGGCGCGCATGTACCGCGACCAGCGCGCGGGCATGGATGGCGTGCTGGAGCACATTCGCTCGTCCGGCCCGGTGCGCACGGCGGATTTCGCCCGAGCCGAGGGCGGCGGCGAATCGGGCTGGTGGGCGTGGAAGCCCGAGAAGCGGTGGCTGGAAGCCTGGTTTGCGTTGGGCGAGCTGATGGTGCTGCGGCGCGAGCGGTTCCAGCGCGTCTATGACCTGGCCGAGCGCGTGCTGGCGCGATTTGATCCGCCGCCTGAACCTGCAGTGGCGTTGTTGCCCGCGGCCGACCTGCGCCGGCACTTCATCCTGGACAGTGTGCGTGCGCTGGGCGTGGCGCCGGCAAGCTGGATTGCCGACTATTTCCGGCTCAAGCCAAGGGTCACCGAACACGAACTGGCGCCGCTGCTGGCCACCGGCGAACTGCTGGCGGTCACGGTGCAGGGTTGGGACAGTCAAGGCTATGTGCACCGCGACAACGTGGGCCTGCTTGAGCGGGCACGGCAGGGCCGGCTGCGCGCCACCCATACCGCGCTGTTGTCACCGTTCGATCCGCTGGTTTGGGATCGGGCCCGGCTGCGCGCGATGTTTGATTTCGACTACAGGATCGAGTGCTACACGCCGGCGGCGCGTCGCCGCCATGGCTATTTCGTGTTGCCGATCCTGCATCGTGGGCGTCTGGTTGGCCGGCTGGATGCCAAGGCGCACCGGGCCGATGGGGTGTTCGAGATCAAGTCGCTCCATCTTGAGCCTGGCGTGGCGATCGAAGCGCGGCTGTTGAAAGCGCTGGCCGGGACGATCGCTGGCACCGCGCGCTGGCACGACACGCCCGAGGTCCGCCTGACCCGGACCCGACCCTCGTCGCTGGCCAGACAGTTGCGCGCGGAACTGCGCCAGCTTGACTGAGCGCCAGGCTTGCACAGCCAGGGCATCCAAGGGGAAACTCGAGAAACCTCGCCGGGCTCTCGCCCGTAGGAGCGCCCTGTGCGCGATGCTCTTCGTCACGACACGGAAAGCATCGCGCACAGGGTGCGCTCCTGCGAAAAACCGGTTTTTCGAGGCTCTCTAGGGTGAGCTGGCGGCGGGAGCCGGACTCGCCTCGCAGGACTTGCCGTGCAGGGCCTGGCGCAGGCTGCGTGCCAGCGAGTTGCAGCGTTCGGCCAGCTGCGGGCGGATATCCGGATTCTTCGAGTCACGCAGAAGGCTGGTGCGCATGGCTTCGTAGCGCGACTGCAATTGATCGGGTGCGAAGATTTTGGCGGCGCGGTGGCAAGCGAGGTAGCTGGAAAGATAATCGTCGCAGGCCGCAATGCCGGTACGATCCGGCAGATTTTCGTTGCGGCCTGCACTGGAGGTCGTCGGAGTCTGGCGCGTGGTGCTCTTGCTGCCGCTGACGGTGGTGCCTTGGTGCACGGTGCTCTTGTTGCCGGTGGTCGCCGGAGCTTCTGGTCGAGTGGTCGGTTGCCGGGCGCAGCCGGCGAGCAGGGCGCCGGCGAACATCGTCGCGGCCAGGGCCATGCGGGTTGGGATCGGCATCATCAGATCTCCTGAACAGGTCGGGTGGGCCGGGGCGACGGCCGCCGCCGGGGTGTCTTTACATCACTTGACAGGATGCCAAGTCAAGAAAAACTGAATTTCACCCATTGTTGCGCGCGGCCGCCGATTTGTCGCGCCATCCACACGGGTTCCGGCTTGGTTCGGCGCGGGATGCGGGTTGGTAAAAGGCGTGGGGTTTCGCTATCGAGCGCACCGAAAACCGGCCCCGGCACCCATTTTGCGCGGTTTCAAGAGTCGGCGGCACAAACGGCTTGACAAATCACCATTCTTCAAAAAATCCGTTATGCTTGGGCTGCTGCGTCTGCTCGGCACGTGCGTGTCCACTGGGGATTTTCTTGAATCCATCCGTTGCACCCGACCTCGGCATGCTCAGTAAACCGTCGGCCCGTTGGGGCCGGTTTGTCCATTGAGTCTGGATTGGATCGGAGCGTGAGTCATGTCGGATCGTGAAACAGGTACAGTCAAGTGGTTCAACGACGCCAAGGGGTTCGGCTTCATCAGCCGGGAGAGTGGCCCTGACGTGTTCGTGCATTTCCGCGCGATCACGGGTTCGGGTTTCAAGAGCCTGCAGGAAGGACAGCAGGTAAGCTTCAAGGTGGTTGATGGTCAGAAAGGCCTGCAGGCCGAAGACGTCACGCCGGTTTGATCCCGCCTGTTCCGGGGTCAGCAAGGGGTCGGCATTTGCCGGCCCCTTTTTTGAGGTGATCGCAATCATTGGTTAGGCTGTACAGATGCCTGATCCCTTTGCGCCCCTCGTATCCACGCCAGCCGCCCAGAGCACACGGGAACCGTTGGCCGTGCCGGTATCCAGCGGCGATGGCGCACGTTTCGAATTGCTGTGCGTCGTGCCGGCGGCACCGCGCCGCCTGCTGTACTGGCTGCCGGCGATGGGCGTGCCGGCACGGCACTATCTGCCGTTTGCGGAGGCGCTGGCGGCGCACGGGGTGGGTGTGGTGCTGCACGAATGGCGTGGCATCGGATCCAGCAATCGACGCGCGGGGCGTCGCTGCAACTGGGGTTACCGCGAGCTGCTGCAGGTCGATCTGGCCGCCGGCATGGCGGTGCTGCACGAGCGTTGGCCACAGGCCAGGCGCAGCGTGGGCGGACACAGTCTTGGCGGTCAGCTCGGCCTGCTGCTTGCGGCGCTGCATCCGGACGTGTTCGACAGCCTGGCGCTGGTAGCCAGCGGCGCGCCGTACTGGCGCCAGTTCCGGCATCGCTGGGCGATCGGGCTTTGCATGCTATTGGCGCCGCTAGCCGCGCACCTTTTCGGTTACTTGCCGGGTCGCCGCCTCGGCTTCGCCGGCAACGAGGCGCGCGGGGTGATCGCCGACTGGACGCGCAGCGGTCGCAGCGGTCGTTACGCAGCCACCGGCATGCGCGAGGATCTCGAAAGCGCATTGGCCGCGCTGCGTCTGCCGCTGCTGGTCTTGCGCCTGCGCGACGACTGGCTGGGGCCGGCCGCGTCGCTGGACTGGCTGCTCGGCAAACTGGGGCCGGCCGGGCAAACCCTGGAATTGCTGACGCCGCGGGACCTGGCAGGCGCGCCAGCGGACCATTTCAGCTGGATGAAAACACCCGAACCTATCGCCGCGCGCATGGCCGATTGGTTTGCTGCGCTGGATACAACGTCCAGTCAACCTGTCGACCCGCCTGCCGACCCGCCGGCTGCCGACCCGCCGGCTTGATTCCGCCCGTCGCGCCTGCATCTCGAAGGCTTGATCCAGCCTGGGATATCCGATGAACCTGTTTGATCCGCTCACCCAGCGCAGCCTCACCTTGCGCAATCGTCTGGTCGTGTCGCCGATGTGCGAGTACTCGGCGCTCGATGGCGTGCCGGACCATTGGCATCTGGTGCATCTGGGCAGCCGCGCCGTTGGCGGGGCCGGCGCGGTGATTACCGAGGCCACGGCGGTATCGGCGCAGGGGCGCATCTCGGCGCAGGACACCGGACTTTGGAACCAGGCGCAGGTCGAGGCATGGCGGCCGATCGCCCGCTTCATCAAGGCGCAGGGCGCGATCGCCGGGGTGCAACTGGCGCATGCCGGCCGCAAGGCCAGCACGCTGCGGCCGTGGGATGGGCATGGCCCGATACCGGCCGGGCAGGGCGACTGGCTCACCGTCGCGCCTTCGGCGTTGCCGTTCGATGCCGGCTGGAACCTGCCGCATGCACTCGACGAAGCCGGTGTCCAGGCGGTGATCGCGGATTTTCGCGATGCCGCGCGGCGCGCGCTGGATGCGGGCTTTGAACTGATCGAGCTGCACGCAGCGCATGGTTACCTGTTGCACCAGTTCCTGTCGCCGCTGAGCAACCAGCGCGACGACCGTTACGGCGGCAGCCTGGACAATCGCACCCGGCTCACCCGCGAGGTCATTGCCGCCGTGCGGGAGGTATGGCCGGCCGAGCTGCCGCTGTGGCTGCGCATCTCGGCCACCGACTGGGCACCGGAAGATGGTCCGCGCGGCTGGGACATCGAACAGAGTGTGCAGCTGGCGCGCGAGCTCGGGCCGCTGGGCGTGGATCTGGTCGATGTTTCCAGCGGCGGCCTGCTGCCCCACGTGAAGATCCCGCTCGGGCCTGGATATCAGGTACCTTTTGCGGCAAGGATCCGGCGCGAGGCCGGCATCGCCACCGGCGCGGTGGGCCTGATCACCGAGCCCGAACAGGCGGCCGCGATCATCTCCCATGGCGAGGCCGATGTCGTGCTGCTCGCCCGCGAGAGTCTGCGTGACCCCTACTTTCCGCGCCGCGCGGCTGCGGTGCTCGGCGCGAAGATCGAAGCGCCGCCGCCGTATCAACGGGCCTGGTGATGGCGGCCTGGTGCCCATGAGGAGAAATTGATGGACGCGCATCCCAGTCTGATCGAAGGCAAGCTGCACGACCTCGGCGACGGCTTCACCGTGCGCCGCCTGTTGCCGGTGCTGCAGGCGCGGCACGTCGGGCCGATGGTGTTCTTCGACCACATGGGGCCCGCCGTTTTCGGCACGGGCCAGGGCATGGACGTGCGACCGCATCCGCACATCGGACTGGCCACGGTGACCTGGTTGTTCGATGGCGCGATCCGTCACCGTGACAGCCTCGGCTCTCTGGCCGATATCCGGCCGGGCGCAGTGAACTGGATGACCTCGGGGCGCGGCATCGTGCATTCCGAGCGCACCCCGCCGGACGAACGGCGCGATGGGCAGCGCCTGCATGGGGTGCAGATCTGGGTGGCCTTGCCGCAGGCCGACGCCGAGGTGGCACCTGAATTCCATCACCACGAGCGTGCCGCGTTGCCGAAGCTGCAATGGCCCGGCGCGGATGCCGTGCTGATCGCGGGAAGCGCCTATGGCGAACAGTCGCCGGTGCGTGTGTTCGCACCGATGTTCCTGCTCGAGGTGAACCTGGCGGCGGGCGCCGAGCTGGCCATGCCGGATGAGCACCTCGAGCGCGGCGTGTTCGTGGTCGACGGCGCGGTCGAGTGGGGTGGACTGGAGATCGCGGCTGCCCACATGGCGGTGCAGGCGGGCGCGATGGCTCCGCTGTTGCACGCGCGCGAAGCCAGTCGGGTGATCCTGTTCGGTGGTGCGCCGCTGGATGGCGAGCGTCACCTGTGGTGGAACTTTGTGGCCAGCTCGAGGGACCGGATCGAACAAGCCAAGGCCGATTGGCGCGAAGGTCGCTTCCCGCCGGTGCCGGGCGACGAGCAGGAATTCATTCCTCTACCGGCATAGTTCCCTTTACCGGCATAGGTCCACGCGTATGGCGCGCGGTGTGGGGCGGCCGATGCCCACCGCTTTTTCGACGGCGGGCAGTAGGGCGGGCATTGCCCGCCAGTGTCGTGGTCTTCGATCCAAAACCCGGCAGGCAGTGCCCGCCCGGATAGAATCGGGTCATTCACGCGCGGAGCGTCACATGTCCAGCTACGCCAACTTTGCCGAGTTCTATCCGTTCTATCTTGGCGAACACCGCAATCGCACCTGTCGTCGACTGCATTTCATCGGCAGCACGCTGGTGATCGCGGCGCTGGTGCTGGCGCTGTGGAGCGGCCAGCTGCGCTGGCTGTGGCTGATGCCGCTGGCCGGTTACGGTTTCGCCTGGGTCGGTCACTACGGGTTCGAGAAGAACCGTCCGGCCACCTTCAAACACCCGCTGTACAGTTTGATGGGCGACTGGGTGATGTACGGGCAGATGCTGACCGGCAGGATCCGCTTCTGACGAGCAGGTTGTTGAAGAAGGGCTGTCCTGCCCTTCAACGCGCAGAGTCCGGCACATGTATGCATGCCATCCTTGGCATGCACCCTACGGGCCAGCCTGCGGCTGTTCAAATCCGCTCCCAGCGGATTTGTCCGTACTCGGCTACCCGACTGTCTCAACGGTATTTCTGGTGGCAGCTCTTGCAACTGTCGTTGACCGGCTTGATCGCCGCAGCCAGGGCGGCGCAAGTGGTGGGCGCCCCCAGCACCGCCTGCTGCAGGTGATCCTGCAACTGCCGGGCGTGGTCGGCGAAGTCCTTGTCGTCCATGCCGAACGCCGGCGTGATGTCGGTGGCCGTGGACTCGAGGCGGGCCAGGTGATGCTGCATCTTGGGTGCGTCGCACTGGTTGGCCTTGATCGCGCGCGTCAGCCCGCCCATGTGATAGCCCATCGTGTGCATCACCGCCTTGGGCATCGGGTTGCGCTCGTTCAGTGCATTCATCACGTTGACGGTACCGATGATGCCAATCACCAGGCCGAGCAGGATCATCAGGGCAACACGCATCGGTTCGGCTCCATTTCGTGGGGGAAAGCATGCAAGCATAGTCCGTCGGATCGCCGCGAATCCAAGCCGGCACGATAAACTGCATTTTTGCCGTGGCCGGGACGAGTGGTGACTCCATCGGAACAAACCAGTCATGCCGAGCGCTTTGCGGGCGTCGAGCGCCTGTACGGGCTTGGCAGCGTGGGCACGTTGACGCAGAAGCACGTGTGCGTGATCGGCGTGGGCGGCGTGGGTTCCTGGGCCGCCGAGGCGCTGGCGCGCAGCGGCGTGGGCCGGCTCACCCTGATTGACGCCGACGAAGTCTGCGTGTCCAACACCAACCGCCAGCTGCATGCGCTAGATGGCGAGTACGGCAAGTCGAAGGTGGGCGTGATGGCGGCGCGGGCGCATGCGATCAACCCGGCGATCCGGCTGGAGGCGATCGAGCGCTTCCTTACCCCGTCCACGCTGGACGAGTTGCTCGACCGCGGCTACGACGCGGTGCTCGATGCCTGCGACGCGTTCCGGGTGAAACTGGAGACGATCGCCTGGTGCCGCCGGCGCAAGCTGCCCATCGTCAGCGTCGGTTCGGCCGGCGGTCGCACCGACCCCACCCAGATCCGCGTACGCGACCTCTCGCGCACCGAGCACGACGCCATGTTCAGCCTGATCCGCAAGAAGCTCCGCGCGGACTTCAACTTCCCGCGCAATGCCAGTCGCTACTTCGGCGTGTCAGCCGTCTATTCATTGCAGAACGTGCAGTACCCGCAACCAGACGGGACGGTGTGCGGCACGCGGCCGCCCGGCGGCGAGGCGATGAACCTGGCCTGTGGCGGCGGCCTCGGTGCGGCCACGCACGTCACCGGCGCGTTCGCGTTCGCCGCGGTGGGCAAGGTGTTGGAGAAGCTGCTGGAGAAATGACGATGTTCCTTCCCCCGTAAAACGGGGGAAGGTGCCCGCAGGGCGGATGGGGGCACCGCTGTGGAGTTTCGGCGCTCGGGCGAGAAGGATCAGCCTCGTCCGCTAGCGGTATGAAGACGCGGTCACGGCACAACTTCCTGTCCGGCTGCTCTTCGCAGCCCAAAGCGTCCCCCATCCGCCCTGTCGGGCACCTTCCCCCGCAGGCGGGGAAGGAACCAGTAGACCCGCGCCGTATCTGGTCCAGCGCGCACCTTCCCCGCAGGGCAGGGGGAAGGAAGCGGTGAGGAGCTTTACCAACCCATGTATTGGCCGCCGTTGATGGCCAGGTTGGCGCCGGTCATCCAGCCGGTTTCCTCACCGGCGAGGAAGGCCACCGCGTGGGCGATTTCCTCCGGTTTGCCGAGCCGGCCGATCGGGATTTGCGCCTCGATCTTGGCGCGCACGTCCGCGGGTACCGCCATCACCATGTCGGTGGCGACGTAACCCGGCGAGACCGTGTTGACGGTGATGCCGAATTTCGCGTTTTCCTGGGCCAGCGAGATGGTGAAGCCGTGCATGCCGGCCTTGGCTGCCGCGTAGTTGGCCTGGCCGTATTGGCCCTTCTGGCCGTTGATCGAACTGATCTGCACGATCCGGCCCCACTTGCGCGCGCGCATGCCTTCGATCACCGCGCGGGTGACGTTGAAACACGAATTCAAGTTGGTGTTGATCACATCCGTCCACTGCTGGTAGTTCATCTTGTGGAAGGTGGTGTCGCGGGTGATGCCGGCGTTGTTGACCAGGATGTCCACCGGGCCGCATTTTTCCTCGATCGTGCGCATCATCGCCATGCAGGCTTCGGGATCGGATACATCGCCGCGCACGGTGCATACCTCGATGCCTTCATTGGCCATCGCCGCGCGCCAGGCCTCGGTCTTCGCCTCGTCGCGGTAATTCGTGGCGACCTTGTGTCCCTGCTTCGCCAGATAGCGAACAATCGCGGAGCCAATACCGCCGGTGCCGCCGGTAACCAATGCCGTACGCTGGGTCATGTCGTCGATCTCCTGTGTGCTCAAGCCAAGACTGCGGATTCCTGCCATCGTCGCGCACGGTTGTCGAACCGGGCAATGCGGGATGGGTCGATCCGGTTAGTTATAGCCGTTCAGGCGACAGAACTACCGCTGCAATGCCGCAAAAGCGCGGGATCGAAATCGGCCAGTGCGTACGCCAGCAGATCGTCCACGCCGGCGGGCCTGTCCGGCAGCGGTCGGCGCAGGAAGGCGAGCGCACGACGCAGCGCGGGGGTGGGATCGTTCGGGTCGATCGGCCATGCGCGGGCGGACTTGGACAGCTTGTTTCCGTCCACATCCAGCACCAGTGGCAGGTGGCTGTAAACCGGCGTGGGCAAGCCGAGACAGCCTTGCAAAAAGATTTGCCGCGCGGTGGAGTCGAGCAGATCCTGCCCACGCACCACGTCGGTGATGCCCTGCAATGCGTCGTCCACCACGCAGGCCAATTGATAGGAATAGAACCCGTCGGCGCGCCTTATCACGAAATCACCGACGACCTCGCGCAGACGCTCGCGCTGCGGTCCCAGCAAGGCATCGTCGAAGCCCACTTCGACATCCGGGACGCGCAGGCGCCATGCGGGCGTGCGTCCGGGTTGGCTCGCGGCCACGCATTGTCCGTCGCGGTGGACGCCGCCGCTGGCCGCCAGCTGGCTGCGGCTGCAGGCGCAGGGGAAGATCAGGTCGGCATCCCGCAGCTGCTCGAACGCCGCGTCGTACGCCGCCATCCGCTGCGACTGGAACAACGGCGGCGCGTCGGCGACCAGGCCAAACGCGGGCAGCGCGGCGAGGATATCGGCCGCCGCACCGGCCACTTCGCGCGGCGGGTCGATGT
>Ga0208357_1000225_pt1 | contig 46626 bp, 37 predicted proteins | sample NGESurdeep092012_6_FD_184487 | JGI IMG/M metagenome (GOLD analysis project Ga0208357, IMG submission 184487) | Arctic peat soil microbial communities from Barrow, Alaska - NGEE Surface sample F52-2 deep-092012 (SPAdes) | ecosystem: Environmental > Terrestrial > Soil > Wetlands > Peat ...
GGGCGGACCTGTGGGGGCGGGTGTGCGTAAGTGCCTGACTGCGTGCATAATGGTGTCATCAGGGGCGGATGTGACCGTGCACATCAAGAAGGGGTCGGCGAGTGTGAGCATGGATCCGCAGCCGCGCCGGGCACCAAGTATTCGCGATGTCGCGCGCCTAGCGGGTGTCTCGCACCAGACGGTGTCCCGGGTGATGAACCACCATCCGTCGGTCCGCGACACGACAAAAGACCGAGTGTTGCAGGCCATGGAGACCCTGCAATACCGACCGAATCGCGCGGCACGGATGCTCGTCACCAGTCATTCGCGCACCATCGGAGTGATCGCTGCGGCCAGCGGCTCGTTCTATGGCCCCTCCAGCAGCATCACCGCAATCGAGGATGCTGCGCGCGCAGCAGATTATTACGTATCGATCGCCAATCTCGCTGCCTTGGATGAGGCCTCGATCAAGGCGGCCGTCGACCATTTGACCGCGCAGGCAGTTGAAGGCGTCGTCGTCATCGCACCACAGGAACGGGTGTTCGACGCGGTCGCCACTCTCTCACTGCATGTGCCGTTCATCACGTTGCAGTCGACGGGCGGATTCGAAGGCCCGAGCGCGTCCGTCGACCAGCTGGCGGGTGCCCGGTTGGCGATGCAGCACCTGATTTCCCTGGGACATCGCCGAATCCTTCACGTGGCCGGACCGCAGGACTGGTTCGAGGCAGAAGCCAGGTTGAGCGGATACCTCGCAGAACTGGAGTCGAACGGACTCGCGCCGTTGGAACCCGTGCTCGGCGATTGGACCGCGAAGTTCGGATATCAAGCGGGCCGCGAGTTGGCACGCCGACGTGACGTGACAGCAGTCTTCTCGTCGAACGATCAGATGGCGCTCGGGCTGATGCACGCAATGCACGATGAGGGGCTCGATATCCCCGGAGACGTCAGCATCGTGGGCTTTGACGACATTCCAGAGGCGGCACACTTCTGGCCGCCGCTGACCACGGTGCGGCAGGACTTCGCGGAGCTCGGCAAGCGCTCGATCGCGCTGCTCCTGCGGGAACTCGGCGGTGAAGTCGTCTCAGGGCGAGACGAGATCACTCCAGAGCTCATTGTGCGATCCTCAACTGCCGCCTCGGCGGCTTAACGGGTCAGAGTCCGGACAGGTCAACTCGCTGATCCGCGCATCTCGCCGAGCAGGCGACCGCGATCGCCGGCGAGCTTGCCGCCGCGCCGATATTCGTTGGCGACCAGCTCCATCAACTCGTCGACGGAGGTGTCTTGCGTGCGCTTGTTCAGTGTGATCTCGCCATGCTGCAGAAGGTTGATCCTGTCGCAGACGTCGAGCACCTGGGTGTAATTGTGGGCAATCAGGATAATCGAGACCTCGCCGCGCTCGCGCAACATCGCAATCAGATCCAGGATGATCCCGCCCTCTTTTGCTCCCATCGCGGCGAGTGGTTCGTCCAGCAGCAGCACATTGGCATTGGAGTAGACAGACCGTGCAACGGCGATTGCCTGCCGTTGCCCTCCTGAGAGATTGGCAACCTCGTCGTTGACCGACGCGATGCGGATGCCGATGTCGTCGAGATAGCGCCGTGAATCCCTACGCATCTGGGACCGCTTGAGGAACGGACCGAATCGAGGCTCCCTGTTCAGATGTAGATTCAGATACACCGGGAGCGTGTTGATCAGGGCGAGGTCCTGAAAGACGGTCTCGATTCCGTGCGCCCGCGCATCCGCAACGCTGGTGAGTTTGGTCGGCACACCGGCCAGTAAAATTTCGCCGCTGGTCGGCTGGTGGAACCCCGTGATGATCTTGATCAGGGTCGACTTGCCCGCACCGTTATCCCCGATCAGCCCAAGAACTTCGCCCTTGCGAACGTGAAGGCTGACGTCGTTCAGCGCCGTGACGGAACCGAACTTCTTACTGATGTTGCGGACTTCGATAGCCGGAGGTTCGTTCGATTCGTCCGGAGGAGTGCCGACCGGTACCGTTGTGCTCATTTCATTGCTCCCTTGCTCGGGTGCGGAATCGGGCAAGCCACGTGTTGAGTGCCATCGCCAATAGGATCGCGATACCCTCCACGATCACGAACGTCGTCGCACTGATGCCTTGGATGTTGAAGCCATCTTGCAGAACTGCGAGCAGCAGTGCGCCGAGAGCGGCTCCGATCACGGTTCCGGATCCACCGAGAAGGGCGGTTCCACCGATGACGGAAGCGGCGACTGCCATGAACATCAGGTCATTGCCTCCCGCGTTCGGATCGAACGACTTCGCGATGTTGGTTCCGTCGAGGATGCCGGCGAAACCGGCGAACAGCGCCGTGATCACGAATGCGCGGATCTTGATCTGCCTGACCTTGATGCCGGATTCGGATGCACCGAGCACATTTGCTCCCGTCGCGATCGTGTGGGCGCCCCACCGCGTCTGGGTCAAGACGATCTGCATGACCACAACGATGACCAGAGTCCAGATCAGCTCTGACCACGACCATCCGCCGAAGATTTGCGAAAAAGCGCCCGCCTCCGGCGCGGGGAGAGGGGTGCTTCCGGCCAGCGTCAGAGATATCCCGTGCAAAACGTAGAGCGTGCCGAGCGTCGTGATGAAGGACGGCAGCTTCAGGAATTGCGTGACGAGCCCGTTGAAGAGGCCGATGACCGCTGCAGCGATCAGGCTGATGATCATGGCCAGCCAGAGCGGCATGCCCTGGCCGTTTTCACCGTTCAGGGTGACCATGATCACCGGGACCACCGCGAACGTCATGCCTGCGGACAGGTCGATCTCGCCGCAGATCAACAAGAACGTCTCGCCTGCTGCGATCAGTGCGACAGCGCTGAAGAAGTTCGCGATGTTCGAGATATTCGACGACGAGAAGAACGCAGGATTCACGGCACCGAAGTACACGATCAGTGCAATGTTGACGACGAGCACGGACAACTCCCGCACCCGCAGAAGCCGCGAGCCGACGCCGATCCATCGGCTCGCGGGCGGGGGAGCTGTCGTACCCGTGGTATCCGTCGCAGTTACCGACATTGGTTCACCGGACCCTCCTCGAACGGCACAACGCTACTTGATGTAGAGCTGCGTCTTGGAACTTCCCTCGAAGCGGTTGGGAGCCTTCAGATAAGGCGCGACGTTGTCCTTTGTGACGAACTTGAGTCCGGTGTTCGTCATGGGAGGGGCAACGAGGGTGCCGGACAGCTTGTACAGGTAAAGGTACAGCGTCGGCAGGAAGCCTTGAAGATAGGCCGACTGGTCGATTGTGAAGTCGAGGTTTCCGGCCTTGATCGCCGTTTCAGTCGCTGGGAGCAAGTCGAAACCGCCCCCATGGAAACCCTTCGCCGGGAGCGCGTACTTGGTCATCGTGGCGGCAACACCTGCGGTACTGCCCGCGTCAACGGCGAAGAGGCCCTTCGTGTTGGGGTTTCCGGTGTGGTACGCGTCGATGGCGGTGATTTCTTTACCTTCGTCCGCGCCGGTCGCGACCTGTTTGACGGTGAACGGAAGTCCGCTGGCCTTCAAGGCCGCAGCGGCACCATCCGCCCGCGGCTGGATGTTGAGGGAACCCGGAGTCGCGATGAAGATCGCGACGTCGCCACCACTGGGCATGAGTGTGGCGATCCGCTCACCCATCGCCTGGCCAGACGCATACAAGTCTTGCCCGATATAGCCGAGACGTGCGTTTGTTGCCACGTCCGAGTTGTATGAAACCACGGGGATGCCCGCGGCAAGTGCCTTTTGAACCGGCTCGTTGAACGCCTTCAGGTCAACCAACGCGACGGCGATGCCATCGACACCGGCCGTGATCGCCGTGTTCATCGCGTTGACCATCTGAGACACGTTCGACGTCTCTGACCCCGTCCACTGCGGCGTCGGCAAGTTGAGCAGGGCTGCCGCGTCCTGGAGGCCGTACTGTGTCGCCTGGAAAAACGTGTTGGTCGTCACGTGGTTCACGAAGGTGAACTTGAACTTGGGTGTGCTGGCAAAGTCTCCCGGGCCGCCACCACTCCCTGTCGCTGCTGCCTGACTGGTTCCGCCTGTGCACGCTGCGAGCAGAGCGGCCGATGCGGCCGCTACGCCAGTCAGTCCGGCACCGCGCAGAATGCTGCGTCGAGTGAGCGGATTCAACAGTGCTTCACGCACTTCTTCTGCCATGATTGTTCCTCCTTGAGCAAGAGGAGTTCACAAGGCCACGCTCACGCCGAATCAGCCTTGGAGCTCTCGATTTCGGATGTCATCGGCGCTCGGTCGCCATCGAAATGACGGGCTGTGCGGGCTGGCACTTGTTTGTGACTGTAGCCGTGCTTGTTTTCAGTGTCAATCGCCCACAACATGCGGATGTGACCGTTCTCATGTATTTGCTGTGACCGTTCTCATTAATGTGATGTGACCGTTATCATGTGTGGCCGACTCGTCGCGTTTCGAGGAAGCCCACGGCGCCATCAGCTTGACAGTGACCACGCCCGGTCGGGTAGCATAAGAGAGTCAATGTGACCGGTCACATGCGATCGGTCGCCGCTACGAAAGCGTCAGAACAGGAACCAGCGCCGTGACTCCCCTCGACCCCATTGCCGGGCCCCGTGATGCCACCGCCGAGCGCGGAGGCGAGAGTTACGTGATCGGCGTCGACTACGGCACGCTGTCGGGTCGTGCCGTCGTCGTTCGAGTCTCCGATGGAGCGGAGCTCGGCACCGCCGTGCTCGATTATCCGCACGCCGTCATGGACACGGTTCTTGGGTCGACCGGAGCCGCGCTCCCGCCGGACTGGGCACTTCAGGTGCCGAGTGACTACGTCGACGTGTTGAAGGATGCCGTGCCGGCAGCCGTCGCGGCCGCAGGTATCGATCCGCACCTGGTCATCGGCATCGGCACAGACTTCACCGCCTGCACCGTGCTGCCAGTGCTTGCAGACGGCACACCGCTGAACGAATTGCCCGAATACGCCGATCGCCCGCACGCCTACGTCAAGCTGTGGAAGCATCACGCCGCGCAGCCGCACGCCGACCGGATCAACGCGCTGGCGGCGGAGCGCGGCGAGAGTTGGCTGCCGCGCTACGGCGGGCTGATCTCCAGCGAGTGGGAGTTCGCCAAGGGCCTGCAACTGCTCGAAGAAGATGCGGAACTGTACGACCGGATGGACCACTGGGTCGAGGCCGCAGACTGGATCATCTGGCAACTCACCGGGCGTTACCTGCGCAACGCATGCACCGCCGGCTACAAGGGCATCCTGCAGGACGGTGTGTATCCGAGCCGCGACTTCCTGGCGGCCCTCAATCCGGCGTTCGCCGCGTTCGCTGACGACAAGGTCGCGCATGAAATCGGGCAGCTGGGTGCCGTCGCCGGCACGCTGAGCGCTGAGGCGGCCGGCTGGACCGGCCTGCCGGAGGGTGTCGCCGTCGCGGTCGGCAACGTCGACGCGCACGTGACCGCGCCCGCCGCTCAGGCGGTCGAACCCGGCCAAATGGTCGCGATCATGGGCACCAGCACCTGCCACGTGATGAACGGCGACCATCTCGCGGAGGTCCCAGGCATGTGCGGTGCCGTCGACGGCGGCATCGTGTCTGGGCTGTGGGGTTACGAAGCCGGGCAGTCCGGAGTCGGCGACATCTTCGCGTGGTACGTGAAGAACCAGGTTCCGGGCCGCTACTACGAGGCCGCGGCGAAGGCCGGCCAGAACATCCATGAGTATCTGACCGAGCTGATCGAAGACCAGCCGGTCGGCGCGCACGGCTTGATCGCGCTCGATTGGCAGTCGGGCAACCGGTCCGTGCTCGTCGACCACGAACTCTCGGGCGTTGTGCTTGGCATCACCTTGACCACGCGCGCTGAGGAGATCTACCGAGCGCTGTTCGAAGCAACGGCATTCGGTACGCGCACGATCGTTGAGACGTTCAACGCATCCGGAGTACCGGTCACCGAGTTCATCGTGGCGGGCGGCTTGCTCAAGAACGCGTTCCTGATGCAGACCTACTCGAACATCTTGCGGATGCCGATCTCCACGATCGCGAGCGACCAGGGCCCCGCGCTCGGCTCGGCCATCCACGCAGCGGTCGCAGCGGGCGCCTACCCGGACGTGCGGGTCGCCGGTGCTGCGATGGGCAAGCTCAACCGCAACGTGTACATGCCGGATGACGCGGCTGCCGCCGCGTACGACCGGCTCTATGCGGAGTACACGCTCATCCACGACTACTTCGGGCGTGGCGGGAACGATGTGATGCACCGACTGCGAGCACTCAAGCGCGAGGGCGCGGGCACGGTTGCTGACTCGACGGCGATCGACACGACGTGCGACATGGCGGAGCAGACTGCATTCGAGGTAGAAGTATGAGCACGATCGAGCCAGCGGTCGAGGTCGCGATCGCGCGGGTTCGCGCGGAAGTGGCGCACCTGCACGGCGAACTTGCGCGCAACGGCCTGGTGGTGTGGACAGGCGGCAACGTGTCTGGCCGCGTGCCCGGCGCCGATCTTTTCGTCATCAAACCAAGCGGGGTCGACTACGCCGACTTGACGCCGCAGAACATGATCCTGTGCACGCTCGACGGTGTGGTCGTTCTCGGCACTCCGGGCGCAGAACGCTCGCCCTCGAGCGACACGGCTGCACACGCATACGTCTATCGGCATATGCCGGAAGTCGGTGGGGTGGTGCACACGCACTCGACCTACGCAACCGCGTGGGCTGCGCGCGGCGAGGAGATTCCGTGCGTCCTGACCGCCATGGCGGATGAGTTCGGCGGGGCGATCCCGGTCGGCCCGTTCGTGATCATCGGCGACGATTCGATCGGGCGTGGCATCGTTGCAACGCTGACCGGGCATCGCAGTCGAGCGGTGCTGATGCGCAATCACGGACCGTTCACGATCGGCGCGGATGCGCGCGACGCGGTCAAGGCCGCCGTCATGGTCGAGGACGTGGCCCGCACTGTGCACATCGCCCGAGCCGGCGGTGAACTGCTGCCGATCTCGCAGGACGCGATCGACGCGCTCTTCAACCGCTACCAGAACGTTTACGGGCAAGACCCGCGAGGAGCACTTTCATGACCGCACTCAGCACCTCTCTCGACCAGTACGAGGTCTGGTTCCTCACCGGCAGTCAGGGGCTCTACGGCGATGAGACGCTGCGTCAGGTGGCGCAGCAGTCGCAGGAGATTGCTCGGACGCTGGGGGCGGCATCCGATGTGCCGGTGCGAATCGTCTGGAAGCCGGTGCTGACCGACTCGGATGCCATCCGCCGGGCTGCGCTCGATGCAAATGCCACCGACAGCGTGATCGGCCTGATCGCGTGGATGCATACATTCAGCCCGGCCAAGATGTGGATCGCCGGCCTCGACGCCCTGCGGAAGCCTCTGCTGCATCTTCACACGCAGTCGAACGTTGCGCTGCCTTGGTCGGAGATCGACATGGACTTCATGAACCTCAACCAGGCAGCGCACGGCGACCGTGAGTTCGGCTACATTCAGTCCAGGCTCGGGGTCGCGCGCAAGACGGTCGTCGGGCACGCCAGCGATCCGGCCGTCACGGCGAAGGTTGCGACCTGGGCGCGCGCCGCGGCGGGCTGGGCGGCGACGCACGAGCTGAAGCTTGCGCGCTTCGGCGACAACATGCGCTACGTCGCCGTCACCGAGGGCGACAAGACCGAGGCCGAGCTGCGCTTCGGCGTGCAGGTGAACACGTGGGGGGTCAACGAGCTGGCGGATTCCGTCGGCGCGGCATCCGACGCATCCATCGACGCGCTCGTGGCCGAGTACGAAGAACTGTACGATGTCGTTCCCGAGTTGCGACGGGGCGGCGAGCGTCACGAATCGCTACGCGACGGTGCCGCGATCGAGTTGGGGCTGCGCTCGTTCCTTGAAGAGGGCGGGTTCGGCGCGTTCACCACGAGTTTCGAAGACTTAGGCGCGCTCACGCAGTTGCCCGGCTTGGCGGTGCAGCGGCTGATGGCCGACGGCTACGGCTTCGGCGCGGAAGGTGACTGGAAGACCGCGGTGCTCGTGCGCGCGGCGAAGGTCATGGGTGCCGGGTTGCCGGGCGGTGCCAGCCTGATGGAGGACTACACCTACGATCTGACGCCGGGCGCCGAACTGATCCTCGGTGCGCACATGCTCGAGGTCTGCCCGACGCTGTCGAGTGAGAGGCCGACACTGGAGATCCACCCGCTCGGCATCGGAGGTAAGGACGACCCCGTGCGACTCGTGTTCACAGCGGATGCCGGCCCCGCGGTCGTCGTCGCCCTGTCGGACATGCGGGAACGGTTCCGCCTCGTGGCAAACGTCGTGGACGTGGTCGAGCCGCCGCATCCGTTGCCGAAGTTGCCGGTCGGCCGCGCGGTCTGGGAGCCGCGGCCCGACTTCCAAACTTCGGCGGCCGCCTGGCTGAGTGCGGGCGGTGCGCACCACACGGTGATGTCCACCGCCGTCGGCCTCGAAGTGTTTGAGGACTTCGCCGAGATTGCACGCACCGAGTTGCTTGTGATCGACGAGGCGACGACGCTGCGCGAGTTCCAGAAGGAGTTGCGCTGGAATCAGGCGTACTGGCGGCTGGCGCAGGGGTTCTAAGTAGATTCGATGCGTGTCTGCACGCCACACGGTTGCGGACATTGCTGTTGCGGACGGTGCTGACCTGCGCTACAACTGCACAGAAGCAAACAGATGCAGAGGCCGCAACGAGGAGGTAATCATGGCTCAGCTTTCACCCATCCAGCCGTGTCTGTGGTTCGACGATCAGGCGCGCGAAGCGATGGAGTACTACGTGGGCGTGTTCCCGAATTCGCGCGTCGGCTCGATCGTCGAGTACCCCGATGAGGCACTCGACGAACACTTCACCGGCATGTCCGGCAAAGTGCTCAACGGACAGTTCACCCTGAACGGGGTGGACTTCGTCTGCCTCGACGGTGGACCGATATTTACCTTTAACGAGTCGATCTCATTCGTCGTCTCCTGTGCGGATCAGGCGGAGATCGACCACTACTGGTCGAAGCTGTCGCACGTGCCCGAGTCGGAGCAATGCGGCTGGTGCAAGGACCGGTTCGGTGTCAGCTGGCAGATCATCCCGGAGAACATGGGCGACCTGACGCGCCGGCCCGAACAAGTCGCTGTGATGATGAGCCAAAAGAAGATCGTGATCACCGAGCTCGAAGGCGCGTGAAACGGGACGCACTTGACGCAACTACGCGTTACTCGATGGCCGGGGCAGCCGGCGTTTGAGCCGAGTAGCGTTGCAGGGGACCTGCTCGTGAGGGTACTGGTTCGGGCGAGGGAGGCAGCATGGGACCATCCCAAGTATTGATCGACGCGTTCGATCGAATCCAGAAGATTGTTCACGCGGCGATCCGCGACGCATCTGCGGAGACATTGGCCTATCGGCCGGATGCGGAGGCCAATAGCGTCGCCTGGTTGGTCTGGCATCTCACGAGAGTGCAAGACGATCATCTCGCCGATGCTTTCGGCACGCGGCAAGTGTGGACAGACGACGATTGGGCCGTGCGCTTTGGCCTGCCGTTCGCCGACTCCGCAACCGGGTACGGACACAGTCGTGACGAGGTTGCATCTGTGCGTGTAAGCGCCGAGCTGCTGCGGGGTTATCACGACAACGTGCACGATCGAACCATCGAGCTTCTGAAAGACATGACCGCGCAGGACGTGGAGCGAATCGTCGACACCGCGTGGGATCCGCCGGTAACACTTGCTGTGCGCCTGATCAGCGTCATTTCGGACGACCTGCAGCACGCAGGCCAAGCCTCGTACGTGCGCGGGCTTGCCAAACGCGCTGGAGTCTGACCCTGGCCGGTGACCCTGCAGACCCGACCTTCGGCGGTGCACGATGCGCTTCAGCGCCAAGTCGGAATGGGTTTTCCAGGGCGCGTGTGCAGGCGAGATTCTACGCCGCTTGACACCAGTTGCACTCAGAGGTAACGTCGTGTCGAGACATTGGTAAGCGCATTCCCATCTCAGTAAGCCAATGCCAAACATCCGACCGGCCGCACCATCAAGTAGCGAGCCAGCCTGGCACGCGGGTGTCACGCAGTGTCGGAACTTGCCACTCAATGAGGAGAAAGAATGCAACGCAAACACCGCATCAGGCGAGCTCTCGGAGTGCTGACAAGCACTGCCGTGCTCGTTGCACTCACCGCGTGCAGCGGGGCAGGCGGCGCCCCGACCAGCCCCACACCGTCGGCCAAGCTGAGCGGCACCCTGAATGTCTGGGTTCGCGCCGCCGGCGATTCCGCGCAGGCGTATCAGAAGATCTTCGACAAGTTCACGGCGAAGACCGGGGTCAAGATCAATATCTTTTCCACGCTCACGGACTTCGAGACCAAGTTGAATGCTGCTGCTGCAGGCCACAAGCTGCCTGATGTCGTTGTGGACGACGCTGCACAGCAGGGGAATTTTGAGAGCCAGGGCATCATCCGCCCAATTGACCGCAAGAGCGTCGTCGGCGGAAACAACCTGACGGATGCCGCGTGGAAGTCTGCACAGGACTCGTCAGGGCAATATCTTGCAGTTCCGTTCTCTGCGCAGGCGAACCTGTTGTTCATCCGCACGGACTGGCTGCAGAAACTCGGCCTTCAGGTGCCGAAGACCTGGGATCAACTGGTTAAGGTCGCCAAGGCTTTCACGACGGAGGATCCCGACGGCAACGGCCAGAACGATACATTCGGCCTCGCGATTCCAGGATCGACGACCCGGGGATACGTGTCATGGAACTGGTCGACCTATCTGTGGCAGAACGGTGGGGACTATATCAGCCAGAAGAACGGCAAGGTCACGCCTACTATCAATTCGGCCAAGGCTGTTGCGGCAGCAAAGTGGTATGAGGACCTCTTCTGCACCGACAAAGTGGTACAGCCTGGCGCGCTCAACGCCGTCAGCGCCGATTCCAACAAGGCGTGGCAGACCGGCGTCGCCGGAATGTACCTGACCGGGCCTTACGCCATTGCCACCTCGGACGCGACACCCATCAAGGGCAAGTACACCGTTGTGGCACCTCCCGCGGGCCCGGACGGGTCCAGCGTTCTGGCTGAGGGCACGAACATATACATGATGGCGGGATCGAAGCAGGAACAGGCCTCTCAAGCGCTGGCTGAGTACATGATCACTGCAGAAGCGCAAAAGATCGGTATGGTCGGCGTGCCGACGGCGAGCATCGTGCGACTGCCGGTCAACTCGAAGGTGGACGCGAAGGCGGTCTACCAGGATGACCCGCGATGGGAGGTCGCGCAGCAGGTTTACAAGACCAGCGCACACTACGAGCCGGTCGCGTTACCGCAGTGGCAAGAGATGCGACAGGCAGCTTCGGATACGTTGAACAAAGTGATCTCCACCTGCGGTGATCCGAAGGCTGCGCTTGACGAGCTCAACAACACGTACAAGTCGTTGTTGGCGCAGAAGTAGGCATCCACTTGGTTCAGGTCAAAACGGTTGCGCCGACGCCGAGGCGGCACTCCGACGACGAACAAGCACTCTCGGGCCGACCAGTCATGGTCGGCCCGGGTGGGTCCCCGGCCCGAGATCGCATGGGGCGAATCACGCGACTGAAGTTCATGCGTGGCGTGTCGCCGTGGGCCTTCCTTGCTCCGGCGCTACTCGTATTCGCGGTCTTCAAATTCTGGCCGACGTTGTATGGCATGTTCCTCAGCTTCTTCAACGTCCGACCGTATCTGGGAAACCAGTGGATCGGATTCGATAACTTCACCCGGGCGTTCAACGATCCAACGCTATTCGCCGCGACCTGGCACACGCTGCTCGACGCGGCCGTGACAGTCGCCGCATCGATGCTCATCGGCTTCTTCCTCGCTCTTCTGCTCGAGGGCCCGACGCTGCACCTTCGGATCGTAAGAACAGCGGCATTCCTGCCGGTCGTGACCGCCATGGTCGTCGTTGCTCAACTCTGGGATGTGCTGCTGTACCCAGGCCAGTACGGTGCTGTGAACAGCGTGCTCGGAGCGGTTGGAGTGGGACCGCAGGGCTTTCTCAGCGACCCGAATCAGGCGCTTGGCTCAGTGATGCTCGTACAGATCTGGAAGAGCGCACCGTACGACATGGTCATTTTCATCGCCGGCCTCGCCGGCGTGGATCGTCAGCTCTATGACGCTGCCGACATCGACGGTGCGAGTGCGTGGCAGCGACTTCGTTACGTCACGATTCCCGCGCTTCGACCTATCACGACGATCGTGCTGACACTCGGCATCATCCGCGGCCTCAGGGTTTTCACCGAAATCTTCGTCCTGACAAACGGTGGGCCGGCGGGCTCGACTGAGACGATCGTCACCTTCCTCTACAAGGCCGGCATCGAGAACAACAAGCTCGGCTACGCCTCGGCCATCTCGACCATGCTTCTCATCGCCACGGTCGTCCTCACCTGCCTCAATTTGTGGTGGCGAGCCCGAAAGGACCGATCATGAGCACGACAAAAACGGCGTTGGGCATCCGGATGCCGTCGCCGCGGCTTTTGCGCGGGAAGATCGCGCGAGGGGTTCTGTACCTGCTGGTACTCGCAGTATTCCTGGTGCCGGTATGGTCGATGGTTGCGACCGTGTTTAGTGGGATACCGATGAAGTCGGGAGAGATCTCGCTCTTCCCGCTGGATTTCACTTTCAACAACATCATCCAAGCGTGGAACTTCGGCGTGGCAGTCGGGCTCTTCAACTCGGTGGTCGTGGTCGTGATCGGACTGGCGCTGCAGCTCACCGTCAGCTCGTTGGCGGCGTACTCGCTGGCCCGTAAGAAGTTCCGCGGAATGAGTGTCGTGATGGTATTGATCCTCGCGACCATGATGATGCCCGAAGAAGTTATCGCCATTCCGCTCTACCTGGTGCTCGGCCAGATTCCGGCACCGACGGAGAGTGGCTCCCTGCTCAACTCCTTCGGGGGGCTCATACTGCCCCTGGTCGGCTGGGCGCTCCCGATTTATGTCCTTACAGGTTTCATGCGCAACATTCCCCTCGAACTGGAGGAATCGGCGCGGATGGATGGGGCAGGCGATTTCCGGATCTTCTGGAAGATCATCCTCCCGTTGTGCAAGCCGGCACTGGGCACGTGTGCAGTGTTCGGTTTCCTGATGATCTGGGACCAATACTTGCTGCCCCTGCTTGTCGCACAGACGCCGGCAAAATACACACTGACGCTGATCGTGACGAGCCTGCAATCGAGTCAGGAACTCGGCGAGGGTGTTCGACTTGCCGCGGCGTTGATACTGATGGTTCCCGGCGTCATCGTCTACCTGATACTGCAGAAATTCTTCGAGCGCGGGCTGCTCGGAGGCTCCCTGAAGGGCTAACCGAGTCTGCTCGCTACGATGCGAACGCTGTACGTGCGTGCTCGAGGTCGATCCGCGCGAGTTGATCGACGTCTTGCACGCCCGTGTACTGCGCGCTCAGGCAGACGGTGCCGGTGAAAGTCGTTGCAGCGACCGCCGAACCGACGTCGGCCCAGTCGCCGAGCCCCTCTGCTCCTGAGACCCACACGGGCTGCCAGCGTGTGCCGCCTTCCTCTTGGGGGAGCCGACGATAAAGTCCATTCTTGAGATTGATCATGCCGATGCGGCCCTCCAGCTGGGCGAGGGCGAGGTCCGGGTCCTCCCCGGACAACGCGTTGTGTCCGGCGTCCCATGCGGCGAGGATGTGCTCGCGCGGGAGATCGGCGAGGAGGCTTCGGAGCCCGCCTGCGGTCGAAACAAAGCGGCCGTGGTGCTGCTGCACCAGCACTGCCACCGAATAGCGTTCACACAGCGGGACGAGCGCGGCAAGTTCTGCGCGGATCCGTGATTCGGATTCAAGATAGTCGGCGACGACCGGAGCCATTACCCGGATAAATGGAATGCTCGCGCGTTCGCATGCCGCGAAAAGTCGTTCGTCGGCGTTGCCTGCCACGCTGAAGATGCGCAAGTCGGCGTCGGCAAACGTCCGCGCCAGATCGGCCAGTCGTTGTTCGACATTCGTCGGGGTGACCTCGTGTCCGTCGCGCACAGGCGCCTCGATCCCGTCGAATCCGAGCCGTGCGACCAGTGATGCCAACGCCGGGCCGTGTAACATCGGCCATGGCTTGGCGAAGACCGACCAGGTATACCTCGACACCGCTCGCGGGTCGCTCACGCGTCGATCCGCAGTTTGTGTTCGCGCAGCTTGTCCTCGTTGACCGTGATGCCGAGTCCGGGCGCATCGGGCACGACGATGTGCCCTGCGTCGAAGCGAAGCCCATCGACAAACAGCTCGGCCAGCAGCTCCGGGCCGTTCAACTCTGCAGGCAGCGACAGGGAGAGTGTACTGAAAAGATGCACGGCGGCCGCGAACCCGACGCCGCAATCGGTCAATCCGCTGGCCAGAATTTCGATTCCGTTCGCCTGCGCGACGTGCGCGGTCTTCAAACTGTTGCGGATGCCTCCGGACTTGCAGATCTTGACTACCACCAGGTCGGCGGCCTCGAACCGGGCCAGTTTCGCGACGTCCCCGGACGTGAAGCAGCCTTCGTCGACGGCGATCGGGACCGAGCTTCGTGCTCGGATTGCTGCCATTCCGAACCAGTCCGTGCTGGCCACCGGCTGCTCAGCACAGACGAGTTGGGTGAGATCTGAAATGCCGTTGAGGAGCCGGGCCATGGACGACGGGGAGTAGGACTGGTTGGCGTCCAGCCACAGCGGTTTGCCGGCAGTGACTCTGGAGACGGCCCGAATGCGCTCGATGTCGAGTTGCACGTTCCCCGTGATCTTGATCTTGTACGCGTGGTAGTCCGACGATTCCTCAGCCCGTTGTGCCATCTCGCCGGGGGTATCGGCGCCGATGGCGGAACACAGTGGGATGGTATCCGTGATTTTTCCGCCGAGTAGTCGGTGGATCGGCTGGCCTGCGATGCGACCGGCGAGATCGTGCATAGCGATGTCGATCGCTACCCGCGCGAAGGGCATCCCGTTGGATACGGAGGGGCTGAGGGCTCTGTTGGCGCGAGCCTGGAACAACTCGACGTCGAAAGGAGACAGCCCGATGACGAGTGGCCCGAGATGGTGGCGGATGGCGGCCACCATCGTCTCGATTGTCTCGTAACTCCAGGTGGGCAGCGCACGTTGCTCCCCCCAGCCGACGTGGCCGTCATCCGTTTCGAGTTTGACGAAGAGAACCGCGCCCGTCATGTTCGACCCGCTTGCGCTTCCGCTGCCCAGCGTGAATGAATGCTTGAACGGTGCCGCCACCGGGATCAGAGTTATTCGGTCGATAGTGCTCATGAATGGATGCTCCTCGTCGTTGGCCCGGTCGCGTTGCCCCGGTGGCGTTGGTCGGGTCGGTGGTTACGCTGAGAGTCGCCACACAGCAGGGTCCACGAAGCCGCTCCCCTGTTCGCCGTCGTCGAGCCAGCGCATGATGTCACGGACGACGAATTCCATCAGCGCGAGATGCCCTTGCGCAGTGTCCCCTGCAATATGTGGACTGAGCAACACGTTGGCCGCCCCACGGATGTCGGCGCCTAGCGCCGGAGGTTCCGACTCGAAGACGTCGAGCGCCGCCGAAATTCTTCCCGTTGCCAGCTCGCAGTAGAGCGCGTTCGTATCCACCGTGGTACCCCGTGACGAATTGATGAGGATTCCGCCGTCCGGGATTCGCGCGACGAGCGTCGCCGTGATCATGCCCTCGGTCTCGCCGGTTGCGGGGAGGTGGATCGAGACGATGTCACTTCCCATCACGTCCTCGAGCGGCGCCTTCGCGGCGCGCAGAAGCGACGCCGCGTCGTCGCTGAGATAAGGATCAAAAAGCCGTACGGTGACATTGAACGGCCGCAGAAGCCGCATGAATGCTCGTGCCGTTGAACTTCCGCCGACAATGCCGACGGTGCGACCGCGGAGCTCCTGCCCGCGGAAGCCGTCGCTTTTCCATCCGCCCGCCCGCATGCGTGCGTCGAAGCGCGGAAGGCGACGCAGAAGCGTCATCGCGGCGGCCAGGCAGTACTCACCGACGGAGTCGGCGATTCGCGGGGCGGCCGAGAAGACCGCATCGAGATGTTCGAATGCATTCTGTGGGAGGATGCCCTTGACCGAGCCGGCTGCATGACCGACGATGCGCAACGAAGGCAGCGAGCGCAGGAGCGCCCCGTCAAGGTGGGGAGAACCCCAACTCGTCAGCAGTACCTCCGCATCGCCGAGTTGCGAGGCCAATTCCCGCGATGTTAACTCGGGTCCGCTATTCCAGCGCATGTCGAACGCACCCTCGAGCAGGCGTCGGGCGGAGGTGCTGCACACGTCCGTGACTCGGTTTGGGCTTGAGGCGACGAACACCTTGGGCTGCATTGATCCTCCGTCGTCGATCGCTCGGAATGCGCTTACCACAATGCCCTCGACTTTACGCGGATCGAAGTCGAATTGTCAACGTGACCCGGCGGGTTGGCGCCGACGTGGTGTGCACGACGAAGGCCGGTCACCTTCGCCGTGCACGCCACGTCGGCTGTATCCGGCGGTCAGCTGAGGAAGTCGGCTGCCGGCCGCAACTGCCAGATGTCTCCATTCTTCGGGGGTAAGGGGATCAGGGGGAGCGCCGCGATGGCGCTCCGATCGCCGGCGTCGGCAGCCGCATGGATGACGTCGAGCATGCGGAACTGCTGGAACAGCGTCTCCGGATACGGCCAGTCCAGCGCTCCGGTTGCAGCCGGGATAACAAAATCGACCGCCTTCGCCAGCGAGCCGCCGTTTGGCGTGGTGTACTCCCAGAGATTGACACCGACATGATTGCCGACGTCAGCGAGACGCGTGAGCGCCATCAGGTTGAACATCGAATAGTGCCAGCTACGCGTTCGGGATAGTTCCAGAGGCTGGCTGCCGTCGCCGGCTATCTGCACGTCGAGTCGGCTGGTGGCCGCGGGGAGAACAATATTCTTGGCAAGTTCGGGCTGCCCGATGTACAACGCGAGCGCAGCCTCCTGCTCGTCGAAGAAGCTGCCGTGATTGTTTTCGGCCGCTTTCTCCTCGCGCCCGTTCTGGCTGGTCTGCAGCCATTCGAGGAATTGTGAGAACCAGGAAGTCATACCTGCGTGATCCTTGTCTGTCCATCCCGGGGCACCGGAGTCAAGGACCGCGACCGCATCGATCACGTCAGGCAGAGCCTCGGAGAAGTCGATGATGCCGATACCGCGGCCGTCGACTGTGCATGGGATGAATTGAGTGAAGTCGAGATTCGGATTCATCCCGGTTTTCGAATCAAGGAACCAGGTGCGCAGGTCGAGCGTGGCGCGCTGGGCGTACTGCGGCTCACCCGTGTAGTACCACGCCAGCGCGAGCTTGTAGATGGCGTCGAAGGCCACTCCGCGATCGTTGTGGTCCTGGATCGCGTCGGCTCCCGGATAGCGCTGCCCGTCGCGCTGCACATACGGGCAACCGTACGGGTTATCAGCAGTCTGCGGCTGAGTCGGCCACCAATATGGCGCCTCGCTGACATAGTCGCGCTTGTCGCCGCTCGGTGGTACCAGATCCTTCGACGTGACGCTCCAGGGTCCCGCTGTCAGCGCGGCATCCGCCTGCGTCAGGAGTGTGTCGAGTTGTGCCCGCAGCCTCGGATCGCCGGCGCGCAATTCATTGCGTGTATTCAGCATCCGTTGGCCGTCGAGAACGACTGTCTTCGGGGCGCAGAAGCCGTGCGAGATCGGTCCGGCGCAGCGGTGATGCGATGCCGCCGGCGGTTGCGCGGGCGGTGACGCCGAAGCCATTCCAGGAACGACGAGCAGCGACAGTGCCGTCGTCAGGGCGAGGGCAGAGGTTCGGACAAGCCAGCGGCGTTGCGAACGTCGTGGCCTTTCAATGGTTGTGAGCATGCTTCCTCCTCGATGAGTGCGGCAGTTCCGCGATGAATGCATCGGTGTCGGTTCCGCACCCGAAGATCTGGTTCGCTTTGAAAAATCTAGGAGAAGGGAATGCGCTTACCGATGTATTCCGGCGACCCTATCCCCAATCTCGGGGTAGCGTCAAGGCATTCGATGCGGCATAGTAAGAGTGGGGCAAGCGCATTCCGAACTTTGTCGTCGCCCTGAACGCCGAGGAGAAGTGCATGGGGCTCGACAGCGCGAGGTTGGGTTGGGAGAACCCGCTCCCCGGCGAGGATCGCGCGCTGAGCCCGATGACCGGTCTCACGCGGCAGCACTGGGCCGGAGTGGCGGACAACCTCCTTCTCGCTGTGCGCGCTTATCGGTCTCCAAGTGGCGCGCACATCGACCTGCCCGGATACCCTGCGCGCGCTGGGACCCGCTCGGACGGCCTCGAGGGATTCGCGCGCACCTTCCTGTTGGCCGCCATACGCATGGCCGGCGAGAACGGGGCTGATGCGCATGGACTCTTTGCGGACTACGTCGCAGGACTGGTTGCCGGAACCCAACGAGCCAGAGCCACTACGCTGAAGGACGAGCGTTGGCAGGCGATCGGGGATACCGGCCCGGGCGGGCAACCGATGGTCGAGTCGGCATCCATCGCGCTCGGCCTTCAGTTGACGCGTCGATGGTCGTGGGATGTCTTGAGTGCCGAACAACGTGACGATGTGGAAGCGTGGCTGAGAGGCGCGCTCCGCCGTGAGCCTGCACCGAACAACTGGTATCTCTTTCCGATGACCGTGGCAGGCTTCCTGGATTCGGTGGGGCGGGGCGATGACGAGACGCGATCGGGCATCGAGCGGGCACTCTTCCTGCTCGAAGGGTGGTACCGCGGCGAGGGCTGGTACAGCGATGGCGACGGTCGCGCATTCGATCATTACGTCGGGTGGGCGTTGCATTTCTACCCGGTGCTGTATGCGATGTTGCGCGCGCGCGAGGAACCAAGCAACCACGTGTCACGCGATTTGGAACTGTTCGAGAGACTGCGGGATCGACTCCGCACGTTCCTCGCAACGTTCGCTCTCACTTTCGACCGCAACGGCTCCCCGATCTACCTCGGACGCTCGCTGACCTATCGCATCGCGGCCGTGGCGTCGCTGGGGCTGGGGGAAGTCGCCTCGTGTTCGCCGCTGCGCCCAGGACAATCGCGCCGTGTCATGAGTGCGACCCTCAAGTACTTTCTCGACCGCGGGGCCGTGGTTGACGGACTCCTGTCCAGCGGCTGGCACGGAACACACGCGGCGTCCGTGCAGCCGTACTCGGGTCCGGCGTCGCCTTACTGGGCGTCCAAGGGATTCATCGGCCTGCTCTTGCCGGCAGAGCATCGGTTGTGGGCGTCGCCGGAAGAGGATCTCGAGGACGAGACTCATGACCAGCTCCGCGGGCTGAGATCCGTCGGCTGGCTGATCCAGCGCACCGGGAGCGACGGGATCGCGCGTGTGCACAATCACGGCAGTGACCACGTAGTGCATGGGGCGGCCGACGGAGGACAGCCCGACCCGCTCTATGCGCGGCTGGCTTACTCCACGAGAACAGGGAACACCGCTCTGAGGAATCCGTCGGACAACGATGTGCAGGTGACGTTTCGCGGCGTCCCCAGCGTGCGTAGGAGAATTCATCCACTCGGCGTCGGAACAGACTGGGCAGCCTCGTTTCATGTGCCACGCTTTCCGCTTCCGATCGCTCTCTCTGGAGGAGGCGCAGAATCAGCTGGCCCTGTGTTGCCATCGTGCCGCATCGAAAGCCTTGTGATCGCGCGGGGTGCGTGGGAAGTGCGCGTGCATCGCTTCATCGGTATCCCTAATGGCGCGTCGGCGAGGCTGTCTGGCTGGGCTCTTGCCGCAGACACTCCGCGGAACTTCGTGATGACCGGGTTCGGCGGCTCGTCGGCCGACAGCAACGCGGACGGCGCGAGCACTGCGATCTCGCTCGCAGCCGCAGGTCTTCATTCCGATCTTGTTGCGCTGCTCGGCTGGTCGGACGTTTCGCACAGTGTCGCACCCCAGGGCACCGCCTTTGGACGCTTCGCCATAGTGCCAGAAGCCACGGCGCTCGTCGTTTCCGGTTTCTTCGCTGCAGCGCTCAGACTGACCGAGGGCGATCGAAGCATGCCGCCCGACGTGACCGAGACGGGCGAAATACTGATAGTGCGGTGGGGCGACGGTTCTCATCGTGTGAACTGGACCGCCAAGGAGCCGGACGTCGTGTGGAACGGCCGGAGGGAGGATCGTCAATGAACACGAAGTTGAAAGGGCTGCTCGTCATGGAGCAGTCGCGGCGGAACGACGTGTATCCACCGTCAGTGCTGGAACGACTGCAAGCGACGATCGATTGGGTGGCGCCAGCGTGCACGCGCGAGCAACTCGAGTCGGATCCGCAGCTGATGGTAGATGCCGACGTGCTCTTCACCGGATGGGGTGCGCCCGTACTGGATGCTGCATTTCTTGCGCTAGCACCGCGGTTGCGTCTCGTGCTTGCCGCGGCAGGCTCGATTCGGGCGACGACAACGACGGAATTCTGGGACTGCGGAATACCGATCGTGTCCGCAGCATCCGCAAACGCGATACCCGTCGCGGAATACGCCTTCGCCCAGATCATCCTGGCACTCAAGCAGGCTCACAGGATCAGTCGCGAAGTCCGGGCTACACGATCGTATCCGGACAAATCGGGCGTGACCGGGGCGTACGGGGCGAGGGTCGGCATCCTCTCGCTCGGTGAAATCGGCCGTCTGGTGGCCGCGCGGATGGCCACGCTCGACGTCACGGTCGCGGCATACGACCCATTCCTCGGCGAGCAGGCGGCTCACCGTTTCGGGGTGCAGACAGACAGCCTCCAAGGGATCTTCGCGACCAGCGACGTGGTCAGCGTGCATACGCCGCTGTTGGATGAGACCGTCGGCTTGATCGACGAGCCGCTGTTGCGCAGCATGAAACGGGGGGCAACACTGATCAACACCGCGCGAGGTGCGGTCATCAATGAGGGCGATCTTGCGCTGGTGCTGCTGAGCCGCCCTGACCTCACTGCGGTGCTCGATGTGACCTGGCCGGAACCGCCTGCCACGGACTCTGCTCTGTTCGCGCTGCCGAACGTCGTGCTCACCGGACACGTCGCTGGGTCGCAAGGTCGGGAATGCGCGCGCATGGGCGAACTCGTGACCGAAGAGGTCGAGCGGTTCGCGCGGCGCGAGTCGCTCAAGCACGCGGTCGACGCGTCGACGGCACAGAACAGGGCATGATCGTGTCTCATGCCACCACGTTCCGACTCGGATTGATGTCCGTGACCTTCCGGGCGAGGACCGTCGCGGAAGTCATCGACATCGCGGGTAGAGCCAATCTCGGCTCCATCGTCTGGACTGGCGATGTCCACGTGCCAGTCGGCGACACGGCGAGAGCAGAGACAGTTCGACGGGCATGCTCGCAAGCCTCGATCGTAGTGGATGGCTATGGGTCGTACTGGCGTGCCGACGAGCTTCCTTTCGAACCAACGCTCGCAACCGCGCACGCGCTCGGTGCGGGAGACATCCGGATCTGGGCGGGCACCGCGGCTGCCGCCGCGGTTGACGAGGTCGGGCGCAAAGCCATTGCCGCCAGAGTCGCGGCCTTTGCCGACCACGCGGCTTCGTTGGGCGTCAGGCTGAATCTAGAATTCCATCGCAACACGCTGACCGACTCGGCCGACTCGACGGTGCGCCTTCTCGATGAAATCGAGGAACTGCGTGGGAGTGCCCAGTTGCCGGTTGCGAGCTATTGGCAGCCGCGCCCGGGCATATCGACCTCCGAGGCTGTCGACAAAATCAGCATTCTGGGACAGCGGCTCAGTTCGATTCATGTCTTCTCCTGGGCAGGCGATGGAACGCGCCTGCCCCTCGAAGCGCGCCGCGAGCAGTGGATGGCCGTGCTCGCCGCGTTGGCACCGCATCCGCCCGGTGCTCAGTATGATCAAGCACGCGCGCTCCTTCTCGAATTCGTGCAGGCCGACTCGGAGGCGCAACTCATGGAGGATGCTGCCGAGTTGCATCACCTGCTTGCGCTTGCCGACACGGAGGGAGCTTAATGCACGGGAAAATTGGATTGCGCCGCGCGACGGCGAAATCGAAACGAGACGTTCGTGCGCGGATAGGAGACGCGGCCAATGGTGGATAGAAAGCGTATATCGGCGGCGACATTGCAAGACGTGGCCCGTGAGGCCGGCGTTTCGCTGGCCACGGCGTCACGCACTCTGAACGGCAGCACGCGCCGTGTCAACGATGAATATCGGGATCGCGTGCGCGCCGCTGCCGCGCGTCTGAACTATTCGGCGAACCTGTCCGCGCAGGCCGTCGCGCGCGGCAGATCGAAGTCGATCGGGCTGGTGGTCGGCGACATCGCGGACCCTTACTTCTCTTCGATCGCGGCAGGCGTTTTCCGGGCGGCCGAAGAAGCCGGACTGATCGTGACTGTCGCGGCGTCCGAGCGCCGACCTGAGCATGAGATCAACATCGTCGCGGCACTGCGCGGGCAGAAGCCTCAGGTGCTGCTTCTGGCAGGCAGCCGGATAGTCGATGAGGCGATAACCCTCAGACTGGTGGACGAGCTCAAGGCATTCGAGCGGGACGGCGGGCGCGTAGCGCTCATCAGTCAGGAAGGCCTGCCGTTCGACACGGTAACGCTTCAAAATGAGGATGGCGCTCGGCGACTCGCTCGGCGCATGGTCGAGTTGGGTTACACCCGATTCGCTGTGCTTGCCGGGCCGAGGAACCTGCTCACCGCGCGCGATCGATTGAAAGGGATTCGAGCCGGGCTCGCGGAGCTGGGCATCGATTTGCCCGGCGGGAACGTGATTCACGGCGAGTTCACCCGCGACGGTGGCTATGCAGCTGCGGGTGAGTTCCTGAGCCTGTACACGGACGCAGAAATCATCCTTGCCGTGAATGATGTGATGGCGGTCGGCGCTATGGCGCGGCTTCGGGAGTCGAATCTTAGCCTGCCGGGCGATGTCGCGGTCGCGGGATTCGACGACATCGCGACGCTTCGTGACGTGACCCCTTCGCTGACGACCTTCCGATTGCCGCTCGAGAGTCTCGGAAGCATCGCTGTCGCGCTTGCCCTCGACCCGGATGCGCCCGGCCCGCGCCTCCGCACCGTGGACGGCGATGTCGTCGTGAGGCAGAGCACTCCTCCTCGCGTCTGAGCCACTTCTTGCACGCGGCGCAGGTTTTCGATTAGGCTGGGGGAAGCGCTTTCCCACCGCAAGGGTGAGTGGCACGTATTCGAGACGGGACTATTTCAGTGTCAGAGTCGACCATCGGCATCATCATGAACGGCGTCTCGGGGCGCATGGGTTATCGACAGCATCTCGTGCGCTCCATCCTTGCCATTCGTGAGCAGGGTGGGGTGCTGTTGAAAGACGGCAGCCTCATTCCGGTCGAACCGATCCTCGTCGGCCGCAACGAGGCCAAGCTCAAGGATCTGGCCGACCGCCACGGCCTCACACACTACACAACGGATCTCGACGCGGCATTGGCCGATCCCCGGTGGCAGATCTACGCGGACTTTCTTGTCACGAAGGCGCGCGTTCCCGCAATCAAGAAGGCGATCGCTGCGGGTAAGGCGATCTACACGGAGAAGCCGACCGCCGAGAGTTTCGAGGAGGCACTCGAACTCGCTGCGCTTGCCGCTGACGCCGGCATCAAGAACGGCGTCGTGCACGACAAGCTGTACCTGCCGGGCCTGCGCAAGCTGCGCCGCCTGATCGACTCCGCGTTCTTCGGCCGCATCCTGTCCGTTCGCGGGGAGTTCGGCTATTGGGTGTTCGAGGGCGACTGGCAGGACGCCCAGCGCCCCAGTTGGAACTACCGTGCCGAGGATGGCGGCGGCATCGTCGTCGACATGTTCCCGCACTGGAGCTATGTGCTGGAAAACCTGTTCGGACGGGTCGAGTCCGTGTATGCACGGGCGGTCACCGAGATCCCCGAGCGCGTCGATGAGCGCGGCCTGCCGTATGCGGCGACCGCGGATGACGCCGCGTACGCGGTCTTCGAACTCGCCGGCGGCATTACGGCCCAGTTGAACTCGAGTTGGACCACCCGAGTCAACCGCGACGAACTGGTCGAGTTCCAGGTCGATGGAACGCTGGGCAGCGCCGTTGTCGGATTGTTCGGCTGCAAGATCCAGCCGCGCACCGCGACGCCGAAGCCCACGTGGAACCCGGACATCCCGGACACACATGACTATGCCGCCGACTGGATCGAGGCACCCACCAACGATGTCTTCGAGAACGGCTTCAAAGTGCAGTGGGAGGAATTCATCCGCCACGTCGTCGAAGACGGGCCGAACCCTTACGACTTCCTGGCCGGCGCGCGCGGTGTGCTGCTCGCTGAGAAAGGACTCGAAAGTTCGCGCACCGGCCGTCGCATCGAGCTCCCCGTCGTCACACTGACCGACGATCGCGATTCCATCTCGGAAGAACTGTCGGGCATGCGATGACGCAGGCGCTGTTGCTCGATGGCGCTGGTCGCACGCGAACGCAACCGCTCGCATCCGCCCCCGCATTCTCGAGGCCGACCGCTCCGCTGCAGTCGCGCATCGCATACGCGGCCGCGCATGTGATTCCCAAGCCGTGGGCGGAGAATGTTCCCGGCGCCCCGGCCGACATCGACTGGGATGCAACGCTCGCGTTTCGCCACCACCTCTGGTCGTGGGGCCTCGGCGTTGCGGACGCGATGGACACGGCTCAGCGCAACATGGGCCTGGACGCCGAGGCGACCCGCGAACTGATCTCCCGCAGCGCGGCAGAAGCGCGCTCCGCGGGCGGAGCCCTCGTCGTCGGCGTGAATACGGACCATGTCGACGACGAGTTCATCTCCCTCGATGCGGTGATCGACGCATATGTCTCGCAGCTCGAATTCGCTGAGGATGCCGGTGCCGGCGTCGTTCTGATGGCTTCGCGCCATCTGGCGCGGGCCGCGCAATCCGCTGCCGAGTACGAACGCGTGTACGCGGCCGTGCTCGCACGCGCCGGTGCCCCGGTCATCCTGCACTGGCTGGGTGAGGCGTTCGATCCTGTGCTTGCCGGGTACTTTGACCCTTCGACAAGCTCAGGGACCGATGTCTCTAAGTCGTCTGACACGGTCATCCGGATCATCGAAGCGAACGCGGCGAAGGTGTCCGGCATCAAGATGAGCCTCCTGGATGCGCCGGCCGAGGTCGCATTGCGCGCCCGGCTCCCCGAAACGGCGACCATGTTCACCGGCGACGACTTCAACTACGTGGGCCTGATCGCCGGCGACGGAGCGGTCGCGGTCGACGCCTCGCCCGTTGGTCGAGTAGCCCGCGACGAAGGAGCCGGTGTATCGAGACCCCCGCACGCGTCGTACTCCAACGCGCTTCTGGGCGCGTTCGCCGCGATCGCGCCGAACGCATCCGCCGCGATCCAGGCGCTGGATCAGGGCGACGCGGATGCCTACCGGCGCATCCTCGGTCCGACAGAAGCCCTATCGCGCCAGATCTTCGCCGCCCCGACCTTCAATTACAAGACCGGCATCGCGTTCCTGTCCTGGCTGAACGGTCATCAGGGTGCCTCCAGCATGGTCGGCGGGCTGCACTCCGCGCGCAGCCTGCCGCATCTGTCGGAAATCGTGCGATTGGCCAATGCATCCGGTGCTCTGGAACAGCCGGAGTTGGCCGCTGCTCGGTGGAACGGTCTCCTGGCTCAGAACGGAGTCAGCGCATGAAAGCGCATCCGCGCCTGTCGCTGAATCAGGCGACGATCAAATACGCGACGCTCGAGGAAGCGCTGGGCGTGACCGCGGCGGCGGGCATCCAGAGCATCGGCCTGTGGCGCGAACCGATTGCTGCGGTCGGGCTCGACGATGCGGTCAAGCTGGTCGGTGACTCAGGCCTGCGGGTGTCGAGCCTGTGCCGCGGCGGGTTCTTCACCGTGCCCCCCGGCGCCGATCGTGCCGCCGCCATCGACGACAATCGGCGTGCGATCGAGGAGACTGCCGTACTCGCGGCTGCGGGGACAGCAGGCTCTGCAGCCGTGCTCGTTCTCGTCGCCGGAGGGCTACCCGAAGAATCACGAGACCTCCCCGGTGCGCGCGAGCGCGTGCGCGACGCCATCGGCGAACTCGAAGCGGATGCGGCGTCCGCCGGAGTCACGCTCGCGATCGAGGCGCTGCATCCGATGTATGCCGCGGACCGCGCCGTCGTCTCAACGCTGGGGCAGGCGATCGACATCGCTGAGCAGTTCGGCCCGTCCGTCGGCGTTGTGGCGGATGCGTTCCATGTCTGGTGGGACCCACAGCTGCTCGAGCAGATCGCGCGGGCGGGTCAGCTTGGTCGGATCGCGAGCTACCAGGTCTGCGACTGGATCACCCCGCTGCCGGCCGACGTGCTGTTGGCGCGCGGCATGATGGGCGACGGGCATATCGACTTCGGCCCGCTGACTCGCGCAGTCGAGGCAGCAGGTTACACGGGCGACATCGAGGTCGAGATCTTCAACCAGGCGATCTGGGACATGGCGTTCGCGCCCGTGGCCGAGCGCACGGCGCACGCCTTCGGCGAGCACGTCGTCCCATTCCTCGCGCCTTCCCTTCGCTGAGGTGCGGACTTTGGTCGCTTCGCCGCGTGGCAAAGCGACCAAAGTCCGCACCTCACCCGGAAGTCTCCCCCGTTCCGCGACCGCCGCGGGCCGAAGGCCCCGGGCCGCTCACGGGCCGACGAGCGGCCACGAGCGCCCGTTCACGGGGCCACGCGCGCCTGTAGAAGTGCCGAGTGCGTCTAAGTGGTCGTTTCGGCTCCGCAGAAGGTGCTCAGTACGGCCACTTGAGCGCACTCGGCCGCTGGAAACGGGCGCGGGCTTAGACCTGCGCGGCCGCGGCGGCAGCCGCAGTCGCTGCTGCCGCCTCAGCCGCGTAGCGCGCATACTGCTCGCGGATGACCGGGCGGTAGTCCGGCGCCGGCGACGCCGCAATCGTGAGCGGCCAGGCGGGGCGCACGCCCGTCAGCGCCCACGCGGCCTGCACGGCTGCGCCATCCGCTACGTATTCGCCCGGCGCCGGAACGATCACGGGTGCATCGAACACCTGCGCCGCGATGGCCTGCACCGCCGGGTTCTGCGCCGCGCCGCCGATCAGCAGCAGCCGTCGTTCGCGCACGCCGACCGCGCGCACCGCGTCGAGCCCGGCTGCGAGTCCGCAGAGCATGCCTTCGACCGCGGCCCGCGAAATATTCTGCCGTGTTGTCGAGCCGAGCGTGAGCCCGTGGAAGCTCGCCGTCGCATCCGGCAAGTTCGGAGTGCGCTCGCCCTCGAAATACGGAACGAGCACCACACCGCCGGCGCCGGCATCCACCTCAAGGGCGAGTCGCGCGAGCGCGTCGTGATCGACACCGAGCACGCCGGCAATCGAACTGAGCACGCGCGCGGCGTTGAGTGTCGCGATGAGCGGCAAGAATGCGCCGCTCGCATCCGCGAAACCGGCCACAGCACCGGTCGTGTCGAGCGCGGGTTCGCCGGTGACGGCAAAGACCGTGCCGCTCGTGCCGATCGAGACGACCACATCGCCGGATGCCGCCCCCAACCCGAGCGCCGCCCCCGCGTTGTCGCCCGCCCCGACACCGACGACGATGCCGTCCGGGGTCGTGCCGGCGCGTTCGCCGGGGCCGAGCACGCGCGGCAGGATGGCGTCATGCCCGAGCGCGCGTACGAACAGTTCGCGGTCGTAATCGCCCGTTGTCGGGCTCCAATATGAGGTCCCGCTGGCATCGGAGCGGTCGGTCGTCAGCTCCTCGAGCGCCGGGCCGAGGGGGCTCTCGCCGGTCGGGCCATACCCGCGCAGCCGCCAGGTGAGCCAGTCGTGGGGGAGCGCGACCGCGGCGACCTTCGCCGCATTCTCCGGTTCGGCGTCGCGCAGCCAGCGCAGCTTGGTCGCGGTGAAGGATGCGACGGGGACCGTCCCGGTGCGGCGCGCATATGCATCGGCACCGACCTCGCCGATCAGATCGAGTGCGGCCTGAGCGCTCCGCGTGTCGTTCCAGAGCAGGGCGGGGCGGATGACGCGACCCAGGGCATCCAGCACGACCATGCCGTGCTGCTGTCCAGCCACGGATACGGACCCGACGCCGTCGAGGCCACCGGCATCCGCAATGGCGGTGAGCAGCGCGCCCCACCAGGCCGCCGGGTCAACCTCAGTCCCGTCCGGATGCGCCGCGCGGCCGGAGCGCACGAGCGCACCGGTGGCGGCATCCCGGACCACGATCTTGCAGCTCTGGGTTGACGAGTCGATGCCGGCGACGAGTGTCATCTGTGCTCCTTGCGTGAAACACCCGCTGAGGTGCGGACTTCGGTCGTTATTACCCGGGGGAAAGCGACCGAAGTCCGCACCTCAGCGGAGGGTGGTAGAGAGTTTAGCCTCAGCCGCGAGCGCCGAGCAGGTGCTCGAGTGCCAGCTGCTGCAACCGCACGAAGCCGAAGCCTTTTGCACCGAAGTACGAATCGGCGTCGAAGTCCTCGAATGCGCTGCGGTCGGCCAGCAGGTCGTCGTACGACTCGCCCGCACCCAGTGTCGGTACAGAAAGCTCGGGCACACGCGAGGCGGCAAGCGCTTCCTGCACCTCTGGGTCAGCGCGGAACGCGGCCGCGCGCTCCTTCAGCAGAAGGTAGGTGCGCATGTTCGCGGCGGCCGAGTCCCATACGCCCGAAATGTCTTCCGTGCGCGACGGCTTGTAGTCGAAGTGGCGCGGGCCGTCGTAGGACGGGCCGCCGTTCGGACCACCGTTTTCGAGGATGTCCACGAGCGCGAACGCGTTCTGCAGGTCGCCGTGACCGAAGACGAGGTCTTGGTCGTACTTGATGCCGCGCTGGCCGTTCAGGTCGATGTGGAACAGCTTGCCCTGGTACAGCGCCTGCGCGATGCCGGCGGCGTAGTTCAGCCCGGCCATCTGCTCGTGGCCGACCTCGGGGTTGATGCCGACCAGCTCAGGCCGCTCGAGCGTCGTGATGAACGCGAGCGCGTGACCGAGCGTCGGCAGCAGGATGTCGCCGCGCGGCTCGTTCGGCTTCGGCTCGATCGCGAAGCGGATGTCGTAGCCCTTGTCCGTGACGTAGTCGCCGAGCAGGTTGACGGCCTCGCGGTAGCGCTCGAGCGCCGCCTGGATGTCCTTGGCCGAGTCGTATTCTGCACCCTCGCGTCCGCCCCACATCACGAATGTCTTCGCGCCGAGCTCTGCGGCGAGGTCGAGGTTGCGCAGCACTTTGCGCAGTGCGAATCGGCGGACCGCGCGGTCGTTCGAGGTGAAGCCGCCGTCCTTGAAGACGGGGGCGCTGAACAGGTTGGTGGTGATCATCGGCACGATGATGCCGGTGTCGGCGAGCACCTGCTTGAGGCGGTCAATCTGCTTCTGCCGCGCAGCATCCGTCGATCCGAACGCGAACAGATCGTCGTCGTGGAAGGTCAGGCCGTATGCGCCGAGTTCGTTGAGCTTGTTAACGGCCTCGACGACGTCGAGCTGCGGGCGGGTCGGACCGCCGAACGGGTCGGTGCCGTTGTAGCCGATGGTCCACAGACCAAAGGAAAACTTGTCTTCGCGGGTGGGTGTTGCAACCATGGTTGTCCTTCAGCTTCCTTGATGATTTGTTGTTACTTAGAACATATCAGGAAAGCCATGTTGAGTCATCCCTTTGTGCTCACCGACTGGAGGGTGTCCAACGGTGGCCTGCCTGTTGGTGCGAGCCCGACCGAGGCGCCGTCGTGCCGCTGGCAGGCGACCAGGACCTGGGTCGGTGGGCCGTCTCGCCCCTTCAGATGTGCGATCAGCGCCTCGGCCGCGCGCCCGCCGAGCTCGCCGCCGGGCGCATCGTAGGTGGTCAGGCCCGGATCGATGAGCAGTCCCAGGGCGGTGGCTGGCGCGATCGAGACGATCGAGAGGTCGCCTGGTATCGCAACGGCGCGTCGCCGCAACCCGTTCACCAGCCCGAAGCTCGCCTCGTCGTGCATGACGATGATCGCCGTCGTCTGTGGTGCCTGCTCGACAAGCTGGTGGGCTAGGGCGAGTTCGGCCAGCGGATCACGCGGGACGCGGAACACTCGGCCGTCCAGGCCCAGGTCGGCCGTCGCGTTGCGGAAGGTCTGCTCCGCACGCGTCGGCGGGCTATAGCCGGCCAGCGCTGTGCCGTCGAATTCTTCGATCACCAGTGCGAGCTGCCGGTGGCCGAGCCCGGCGAGGTAGTCGACGGCATCCGTCGTGGCCTGTTCGAAGTCGATGTCGACAAAGTCGATGCCGTCGGTGTCGCGCGTGCGCCCGATCAGGGCGAACGGCGCGTTCGCCTCGCGCAGTTTTGCGACCCTCTCGTCGTCCAGCTGCACCTCCAGGAGGAGGACACCGTCGGCGATTCCGCTTTTGATCAGGGAGGTCACCTCGGCAGCTTGATTGTCTGGGCGCACGGGCCAGAGCATCAGGTGATAACCCTGCGCTTCCGCAGCTGCGGCCGCAGCTTCAACGAAGGAGTTGAGGTTGCGCTCCATCAACGGGTACAGCAGCGCGATAACGTGTGATCGACGGGTCGCTAACGCCCGGGCCGTGGCGTTCCTGCGGTAGCCGAGTGCGTCGATCGCCTCGAGAATCCGCTCACGGGTCTGCGGGGTCACCGGTTTCGTGTTGTTGACCACGAAAGACACGGTGGAGATGGAGACGTTCGCGCGGTCTGCGACCTGCTGCATTGTCACCACGGTGCATCTCCTTGTCTTCGGCTTGCCGTAGCCAGTATTGCACTCGCATAACGAAATCTGGTCAAGCGCTTGACTTTGGGCGCGGCGTGCGCGCACAATACCGGGAAGTACTTGCCGGAGTTTCATCGCAGACCCCCCGGTCTTTATTTTTGAAGCTGTAGTCAAGCGCTTGACTAAATTATCCGTTGACAGCAGAATTCCCTCTGGAAGCGAAGCAAAGGAGCTCATCCGTGAAAAAGTCACGCATCATCGAAGCAGTCGCGGGAGTGGCGGTGATCACACTCTCGCTTGCGGCCTGTTCCGCGGGAACGACCAGTTCGAGCACTTCAGGCGCAAAGCAGACGCTGACCGTTGAGGACTACTACAGCGCGAACCCGAGCATGAGCGGCTACAACTCCGTTTACGCAGAGTGCGGAACTCAAATAGGCGCCAAAATCAACCCCGTGCACGTCGCGGGGGCAGCGCTGATCGCGAAGGTGTTGCAGCAGGCATCGTCGAAGACTCTGCCCGACGTGCTCATGCTCGACAACCCTGACGTACAGCAGATTGCAGCAACGGGCGCGTTGACTCCGCTCAAGGACTACGGCGTCAGCGCACCGAAGGGCGACGTGCCCGCTGTGGTGCAGGCCGGCACGTATGCCGGGCAGGTCTACGGTCTCGCACCCGTGATCAACTCGATCGCGCTCTACTACAACGTCGACATGCTGAAGGCCGCCGGCGTCACCCCGCCCAAGACATGGGACGAACTCAAGGCCGCCGCACTCAAGCTCACCGACCAGAGCAAGGGCGTGTATGGATTTGCCATGAGCAACATCAACACCTACGAGGGCACCTGGCAGTTCTTGCCCCTCATGTGGAGCAACGGCGGCAATGAGAAGAACATCGACACGACGGCCACCGCGCAGGCGCTGCAGTTCGACGTAGACCTGCAGAATGACGGATCGATGTCCAAGAGTTCGGTCAGCTGGGCACAGGCAGATGTGAATGACCAGTTTGTCGCAGGCAAGACCGCAATGATGATCAATGGCCCATGGCAACTGCCCGTGCTCAATGCGACAAAGGGTCTCAACTTCGCCAGTGTTCCGATCCCCACGCGTACGGCGTCTCAGAAGGTTGTGTCGCCGCTCGGTGGCGAGACGTACAACGTGCCGAACACGGGCGACAAGACCAAGATGGCGCTCGCCGGCAAGTTCGTCGAATGCTTGAACGAGCCGGCCACGCAGCTCAAGATTGCCAAGATCTCCGGCAACCTGCCGGCTGATGAGGCATCCGCAGCGACGTGGGCGAAGTCACACCCCCAGGTCGAGTCGTTCGTCGAAACGGTGAAGACCGCTCGCGCCCGCACGGCGCAGCTCGGGCCGAAGTGGCCGACCGCCGCGACCGCCATCTACACGGGTGTGCAACTCGCACTGACGGGCAAGGCAACTCCGCAGGCGGCGCTCCAACAGGCGCAGGCACAAAACAAGTAGCGACGACGCCGGGCAGGCGACAGCTGCCGCCTGCCCGGGGTCCGATCCGCAAAGGAGCGTGAGATGACCTCAGTAGATGCCGGCCTTGATCGCAGGGCCGGGTCTCAGCTGCACGACAGGAGAGCACCGCGACGCACGTCGCGTATCGCGCGCTCCGTGACGAAGTGGCTGTTCGTGGCCCCGGCCATCGTGTTCGTGTTGGTGTTCTTCGGTTACCCGATCATCGAGAACGTGGTGATGTCGCTGCAGAACTACACGACAGCCACGTTCTACACGGGTGCCGCGCCCTGGGTCGGGTTCGCCAACTATCTGAGCATCTTCAGCGACTCGATTTTCACGACGACGATCGTCAACACCGCCCTCTTCACGATCGGGTCGATCGTGCTGCAGTTCAGCATCGGGCTCGGGCTCGCGCTGTTCTTCAAACGTCACTTCCCGTTGAGCGGATTCCTGCGTTCACTTCTGCTGCTGCCGTGGCTGCTTCCGCTCATCGCATCCGCCGCGGTGTGGAAGTGGATCCTCGACCAGGGCAGTGGCGCACTGAACCAGTTCCTCAGCCTGTTCGGCGTGAGTCCGCTTCCGTGGCTGGTCAGCCCGAGCTTGGCGCTGATCGCCGTGATCGGAGTGAACATCTGGCTGGGCATCCCGTTCAACACGACCATTCTCTATAGCGGGCTGCAGTCGGTGCCTGAGGAGTTGTACGAGGCGGCCTCCCTCGACGGCGCCGTCGGCTGGCGTGCGTTCCGGCACATCACTTGGCCGAGCATCCGCCCCGTGGTCAGCGTCGTGATCGTTCTCGGGGTGGTGTACACGCTCAAAGTCGTCGACATCATCCTCGGATTGACGGGCGGCGGTCCGGCGAACTCGACGGAAACCCTCGCGACCTGGGCGTACCACAAGTCCTTCGTTCAATTCATGTTCGGCGAGGGCGCGTCGGTCAGCAACGTGTTGATCGCCGTCTCGCTGGTCTTCGCGATGATCTATCTCTATATCAACCGCAAGGGGGTCGACGAATGACGGTGACTCAAGCGATCGTGCTGGCGACGGGTTCGCCGACCAACCGTCGCAGGCACGCCAGAACGTGGCCGATGACTGTGCTCGGCATCATTTTCCTGGCTGTGATGATCTTCCCGGTCTACTGGATGATCAACAGCAGCCTGCAAGCGAACTCGGGTGCTGCGAATACCGCCTGGTTCCCCTTCCACCCGACCTTCGCCGGTTACGATGCCGCGATCCAGCAGCAGTGGCCCAACCTTGTGACCAGCCTGATCATCTCGGTGAGCGCCGTGGCGCTGACTCTCCTGGTCGCCACCCCGGCAGCCTACGGTCTCGCTCGCTTCAAGATGAAGGGGATGACCGCGTTCGTGTTCGTGCTCCTGATCACGCAGATGATCCCGACGATCGTGATTGCCAACGCACTGTACACACTGTTCAACAACTGGGGCCTGCTCAACTCCTACCTCGGCCTGATCCTGGCGGACAGCGCGGCTCAGATCCCGTTCGCGATCATCCTGATGCGCGCCTTCATGGCGTCCATTCCGCAGAGCCTGGTCGAAGCCGCGCTGGTGGACGGCGCGAACAACTTCAGGGCTTTCGTCTCGATCGTCGTGCCGATCAGCAAAAACGCGATCGTCACGGCCGCGCTGTTCACGTTTCTGGGTGCCTGGGGGGACTTCCTCTTCGCGCTGACCCTGACCAGTACGCCGGCCGTGCGCCCGATCACGCTCGGAATCTACAACTATCTGGGCGCGAACGTGCAGCAGTGGGGGCCGGTCATGGCCACGGCCGTGATCGCGTCCATCCCGGCGGGAATCCTGCTCATCCTCGCTCAGAAGTACATCGCGGCGGGTGCGCTCGGCGGCGCGATCAAGTGATTCGGCCGAACAAGTTCACTGCGCCTGCCGCGCTACTTCACTCAACAAAAAGGAGAACCCGATGAATATCACTGCCGACCGGCCTCTGCGCGTCGTCGTCTGGGGTGAGAACCGCCACGAGCAGGTCGAGCCACACGTGGCCGAAATCTATCCCGATGGCATGCACAACGCCATCAAGGCGGGGATCGAAGAGAACCTCGGCGACAGGGTGTCCGTCACGACCGCGTTGCTGGACGATCCCGAGCACGGACTGACCGAGGAGCGGCTTGCAGAGACAGACGTGCTCACCTGGTGGGGGCACGCCGCCCACGCCGAGGTCTCAGACGAGGTCGTCGAGCGCGTGCACAGGCACGTGCTGGAGGGCATGGGCCTGGTCGTGCTGCACTCCGGGCACTGGTCGAAGATCTTCACCAAGCTGATGGGCACGACCTGCACGCTGCGCTGGCGCAGTGAGCAGGATCGTGAGCTTGTCTGGACGGTCGACCCGACGCATCCGATCGCCCAGGGGGTACCGCATCCGATCGAGATCCCGCAGCAGGAGATGTACGGCGAGCAGTTCGACATTCCGCGCCCCGACGAGATCGTCTTCATCAGTTCGTTCTCCGGGGGAGAGGTGTTCCGCAGCGGCATCACGTATCGGCGCGGCAACGGCAAGATCTTCTACTTCAGCCCCGGCGACCAGGACTTCCCCGTCTATCATCACAAGGATGTGCGCAGGGTCATCGCCAACGGCGTCGCCTGGGCGGCATCCGAGCGACCCGCTCGGAAGCTGCCGGTGTTGCTGCGGTATGACTCGGGAGACTTCTTCAACGGCAAGGATTATCAGGGCGCCATGCAGAACACGGGTGAGCACGAGTGACCTCGTTCGCCACTCTCCCCGATAACGGCCCGGTTCGAGTCGTGCTCGTCGGTGCCGGGAACATGGGACAACACTGGATGCGTGTGGTCGAGGAATCCACGAACGTCGAACTGGTCGGACTCGTCGACCTTGACCTCGCCTTGGCGCAACGCGTGGTGGCCGAGCATAGGCTCTCCGTGACCGTCGGTGGCTCGCTTACCGCAGTCGCCGACGAGTCGGGCGCCGAGGCGGTGATCGACGTGACCGTTCCGCCCGCGCACCACGCCGTCAACACGGAGGCGCTTTTCGCCGGCCTGCCTGTGCTGTGCGAGAAGCCGATCGCCCCGACAGTCTCAGAGACGCTGTCGCTGATCGCCGCGTCGGAGATCTCCGGCCGCCTGCTGATGACAAGCCAGTCACGTCGCTACTACCCTGCTCTCGCTGAGTTGAGAGACATCGTGCCAACGCTCGGCGACATCGGCGCGGTGACGACAGAGTTCTTCAAAGCGCCGCACTTCGGCGGTTTCCGTGACGAGATGGCGCATCCACTGCTGATCGACATGGCGATCCACGCTTTCGACGTGGCACGGTATCTGCTCGACGCGGATCCGGTGACGGTCGACTGCCGCACCTTCAACCCGAGCTGGAGTTGGTACCGGGGCGATGCCGCGGCCACCGCCCTATTCGAATTCGAGGGCGGCACACGTTACAGCTATGTGGGCAGCTGGTGCAGCCCGGGGCTGGAGACGTCTTGGAACGGGAACTGGCGGGTCAGCGGATCACGCGGCACCGCGACCTGGGATGGCGAGAGGGAGCCTGCGGTCGAGTACGTCGACGGTGCACCGCCCAGTGCCGGTCGAGTGGATCCGGTGCGGGCGGAGATCGCCGGAGCCCTGGATGAATTCGTCGAGGCGCTGAGGACCGGCGTGGCGCCATCCGGAGAAGTGCATTCGAACGTGCACAGCCTGGCCATGGTCGAAGCCGCCGTGCTCTCGGCCGATCGAGCGGGCACCGTCGAGATCGCCGTGGTCATGGAGGATGCCTATCGCACCGCCATCGAGAACGAACGCCGTGACGACGTCCGAGCCGTGCTCGAATCGTGGGGCTCCGCATCCGCACGTCTCGGAAGCGGTCGCGAGGTGCGCAGCCACGGCTCTGAACGGCGGCCGGGGCCGACACATCCGATCGAGGTGTCCCCGTGACGCGGATGGAGAATCACGTGCGGACGATTGTGGGCCCGGTGGCCGGTTCCAGGCTGGGCGTGGTCGTACCGATCGGCGCTGGCGATGTGCGACTCGGCGATGGCACGCTCGGCCGGTGGCAGCGCCGTAATCGGGCGGTGACCATCCCGCATGGGATTGCGGCGCTGGAGGACGAGGGGGCTCTCGACAATCTGCGGCGGCTGATCGGAGCATCGGATGCGCGCTTCCGCGGCCCGGTTTTCGTCGACAGCGACGTCTACAAAGTGCTCGAAGGCGTGGCGTGGGAATTGGGCCGCGCAGAAGATGCTGAGCTGCGCGCGTTCTACGAGAACACCATTGGGTTACTCGCGCACGTTCAAGACGAAGACGGCTACCTGGATTCGGCGTTTCAGCGCGAGGATCGTGCACAGGAGCGATGGACTGATTTTGCCGGCGGGCACGAACTGTACTGTGCGGGGCATCTGATCCAGGCCGCCGTCGCGTCTGCCCGCGCGCTCGGCGACGACAGGCTGCTCACGATCGCTGCTCGTTTTGCAGACCTGATCGTGCGATTGTTCGGCGGGCCGGAATCATCCGCGTATCCGGGGCACCCCGAGATCGAGTATGCGCTGGTCGAGCTGTACCGCCTGACGGGCCGCCGCGAGTATCTCCGCACCGCGCAAGCCTTTGTCGATCGCCGCGGCACCGGCTGGTTGGGGCGTGGCGCGTTCGGCTCCACATACTTCCAGGACGACGCGCCGATACGCGCTACAGGCGTGATGCGGGGCCACGCCGTGCGCGCGTTGTATCTGAACAGCGGAGCAACGGATGTCTACCTCGAGACCGGCGATCCGACCTTGCTCGCGGCGCTGAAGACTCAATGGGATGACATGGTCACCCGGCGCAGCTACATCACGGGAGGCACCGGCTCCCGTCACAGAGACGAAGCATTCGGTGATGCCTACGAGCTTCCAAGTGATCGCGCATACGCAGAGACGTGCGCTGGGATCGGCACGATGCACTGGGCGTGGCGCATGTACACGGCCACAGGGGAGGCTCGCTTTGCCGACTTCTTCGAGACGGCGCTGTACAACGTGGTAGCTGACGGGATATCGGAGGGTGGCACGCAGTTCTTTTACAGCAATCCGCTGCAGTTGCGCGCCGACCACGTGTCGGTGCAGGAGGAGGCGACCGCGCACCGTCTGGATTGGTACTTCTGCGCGTGCTGCCCACCGAATCTCATGCGAACCTTCGCCAGCATCGAAAGCTACATCGCATCAGTCAGCGACGACGAACTGCAGCTTGTTCAGTACACCCGCTCGCGGATCGAAACGAGCGTGCGTGGCGGCCGCGTGGTGCTGGAGGTGGACACGGACTACCCGCTCGACGGTGTTGTACACATCACCGTGGTTGAGGGCGTCGGCGAAGGCACGCTCGCGCTGCGGATTCCCAGCTGGAATACGAGTCGTCGGGTGTACCTCAACGGCGAGCGTGTCGACGTGGATTCCGAGCAGGGTTGGTTGCGACTGCATGGCGCGCTCGCCGCGGGCACGGACATCCGTGTGGAATTCGACATGAGTCCGGAGTTCGTTCGCGCCGACCCGCGGGTCGACGCCGTGCGCGGCGCAGTAGCGCTCAGACGCGGCCCCGTCGTGTACTGCCTCGAGCAGGGGGACAACGCGAGCGACCTGGAGCGGGTGGCCGTTGATCCCGGGCACGCGCCGGTGGAAACCACAGCGAGCACACCGCTCGGCCCGGTCGTTCGGTGCGCAGGTGCTCTGATCGCGTCGACGGACGGCCCGTTGTACGCCTCGTGGCCGCCGCCGGATCCGACCGATCTGCGCGAGGTGGACCTGCACTTCCGGCCGTACTCTACCTGGGGGAACGGCCCGCCCGGCGCGATGCGTGTCTGGTTGCCGACGGGACGCGGCCCGAGTGGCGCGCGCGCAAAGCTGTAACGTGTCCGTCGGCGATGCGACACCCCGGCACGCAGAAGCGGAGACCTCGTTATGAAGGAACCGATCAGGAATCCGGCGCAGATCGAGCTCGATCGCCCGGCGGACCATTTCCACGAGGCATTCCTGCTTGGCAACGGCTCGTTGGGCGCGGCTCTCTACGGGAGGCCCGAGACGGAGTGGTTCGATCTGAATCACGACACCCTGTGGTCGGGCGGCCCCGCGACCGAGACCTCGGGGCGCACCGATGATGCCGCGCGAAGCCAGGCGCTGCAAGAGTTGAGAGCGGCTATTGCCGAAGGAGATCACGAGGCTGCCGATGCTGTCGCGCGCGAACTCCAGGCGCCGGGTTGGACCGAGTCGTACCAGCCCGTCGGGCGACTCGCCTGGCGATGGAGGCGTCGGGGCGATGCGGGTCAAGGCTATCGGCGCGTACTCGACCTGAGCCGCGCACGTGCCGAGGTCCACTCCGGAGGCGAGAGCATGTTCTCGTTCGTCTCGCATCCCGACCGCGTCCTCGTCGTTCAGACTTCGCAGTCGGATGATGCTCCGCCGCCGGACTTCGTGACCCCTCACGTCGCGGCGTCCGTAAATGTCGAACAGCTCGACACAGTTACGTGGCTGACGGCGGTGGGTCGGGCTCCCGCTCATGTGATCCCCGAATACGAGCGCGACGAGCATCCGATCCTCTACGACGCCGAGCCTCCCGCCGCTGACGGAACTGTCGCGGCGGGCATGGGCTGGGCACTCGTCGCCGCAGTTCAACGGACGGCGGGGGGAGTTCGACTGCTCGCGGCGGTACACACCGGCTTTCGCGGTTGGAATCAGCGCCCCTCCGCAGACCTGGCGACTCTCTGCGCGGTGGCGAGATCGCGGGTGGCTGCGTCACTCGCTTGTGAGACCGCCGAGCTCGTCGCACGGCACGAGGATGACTACCATGCCCTCTTCGATCGCGTGCGTTTGGATCTGACGCCGTCCGGAGACCGCGCCGCGGTCGAGGCTCAGCGCTATTTTGACTTCGGTCGCTATCTGCTCGTTTCATCGTCGCGACCCGGAACGCAAGCCGCAAACCTTCAGGGTATTTGGAATACCGACGTGCGGCCGGGGTGGTGCAGTGAGTACACGACGAACATCAATGCGGAGATGAATTACTGGGGCGCCGAGGTCGCGGGCCTGCCTGAGCTGCACGAACCACTGTTCGACCTCGTGTCCGAACTCACAGACTCCGGACGGTCAACGGCCAGGTCGCTCTACGAGGCGCACGGCGCCACCACCCATCACAACACCGACCTATGGCGTTTCACAGCCCCGGTCAACGGCGATCCTCAGTGGGCGAACTGGCAGATGGGTCTCGCCTGGATGTCAGCACATCTAGGGACCAGCTTGGACTTCAAATGGTCTGAGGAGTTCGCTCGCGAAAGCGTGCTACCCATCTGCCGGGAGGTCGCCGCCTTCGTTCTCGATCAGTTGGTGGAGGACGGCGGCACACTCCTCGTCAGCCCGTCGAGCTCGCCAGAGCATCAATTCCGCGATGCGGGGGGCGTGCGAGGTGCAGTCACGGCGGGCGCGACCATCGACCAGGAAATCGCCCGCGAGGTGCTCGTCCGGCTCGTTTGGCTTGCGAAGCGGCTCGATGAGTCGGACGCACTCAGCGCACGTGCCGCGGCAACCCTCGAACGGCTTCGAATGCCTTCGATCGACGAGCACGGGCGCCTGCGCGAGTGGGATGCGCCGCTCCGGCCGGTCGAGCCCGGCCACCGGCATCTCTCGCATCTCTATGGTGCGTTCCCCGGCACGCGGATCACTTCGACCGCGGCGCCGGGAGAGTTCCAGGCGGTCGGTCGTGCGCTCGCCCATCGTCTCGAGAACGGCAGCGGGTATACAGGCTGGAGTCAGGCATGGGTGCTCTGTCTCGCAGCGCGACTGCATGACCGGACGCTGGCCGCGGCCTCGATCGATGTGCTGATCCACCAGCTCAGTTCGCCGTCCTTGCTCGACCTGCATCCGCACGCGGACCGCCCGGGCGGCGTGATCTTCCAGATCGACGGCAATCTCGGTGCCGTCGCCGGCATCGCGGAGCTGCTTTTGCAGAGCCACGACGGAGCGATCTCACTGCTGCCGACTCTGCCCACGATGTGGAGCGCCGGTTCCGTGCGCGGTCTGCGTGCGCGAGGCGGCCACGTGATAGACATCGTTTGGCGTGACGGGCGGCCCAGGTCGGCCCTGATCCATTCAACTGAGCCGGGCGATGTCGTCGTCGAGCTCGAGGAGGGTGGGTCGCCGCGAATCGTGGACAGCGGCGGCTGCTCCATCGAGGCGACACGGTTGCCAGAGGCCGCGATTGGGCGCTCGCGTTGGCAGTGGGCGACGTCACCTGATGGAGTCTCGGTTGTCGACTTTCCTGGCTGATGGCTCACCTGAATCCTGACCATGCGGATTCCACTCATCTCATGATCGCATTCAGAAGTCGGCGCCGACGGTGATCTTGACGAACCCCCACACGATCGTCTATGGTCATCGAAGCGGTTCGATTAATTCGGCCGCAATGGTCGCGATTTCCATACTTTCCGTCCCGAGGCGAGTGTCGACCGAGTCGGACCAGCAAGACACCACAAAGGAGTGAGATGGAGCGCGACCAGGAACGCGGAACCTGTCGGCCGATCGCCGCCGCGGTTAAGGTCGCGCTGTCGTGACGGCGCAGACGATTCTCGAGGAGGCGCCGTCGAGCCCGGTGCCGCAGAAGCCGCGCAGGGATTCGCCTACGAAGCCCAGACGCACCGGCAAGAAGTCCGTGGGAATGTTCCTGTGCATCACCCCGCTGCTCGGGCTCGTCTTCGTCTTTTCCTATCTGCCGCTGTACGGCTGGATCTTCTCGCTTTACGACTACCAGCCTGCGCTCGGCTTGAAGGGCAGCCAGTTCGTGGGCCTGCAGTGGTTCCAGATGCTGGTGAGCTCACCGACGCAGATGGCGCAGATCGGCCAGGTGCTGATCAACACGCTCGCTATGAGCTTCCTCGGTATCGCCACCTCGGTGTTGCCTGTCATATTCGCGGTGCTGCTCCACGAGGTCAAGGCACCGTGGTTCCGCAACACCGTGCAGACCTTGACGACGTTGCCCAACTTCATCTCCTGGGTGCTCGTCTATATGATCGCCTTCTCGCTGTTCTCGAGTTCCGGCCTGGTCAACAGCGTATTGGTCGACTCGGGCATCATCACGACACCGCTGAAGTTCCTCGACTCGGGCCAGCACGTCTGGCTCATGATGCTGCTGTGGAGTCTGTGGAAGGGGCTCGGCTGGGGTGCCATCATCTATTTGGCGGCCATCACGGGCATCGACCCTACGCTCTATGAATCGGCCCGAATCGACGGTGCCGGGCGATTCCAGCTCATGCGCTACATCACTGTGCCGCAGCTGATGCCCACGTATGTCGTGCTGCTCATGCTGTCCGTCGCCAATCTGCTGAACAACGGCATGGACCAGTACTACGTGTTCCAGAACGCATTTAACATGCAGCACATCCAGGTGCTCGACCTCTACGTCTACAACGTCGGCATGACCGGCAACAACCTGTCGCTGGCGACCGCGATCGGCATGCTCAAGAGCCTGATCTCGGTCATCCTGCTGCTCACCGTCAACATCATCGCGAAGCGCGCTCGCGGAACCTCGATCATCTAGGAGCCGACAACCATGGCCATTGCATCGGATGCCCACCTCCCACACGGCAAGCGCCTGCCCCATTCCAAGCGGTTACGACGCACGAAGGGCGAGAAGGCCTTCAGCGTCGTCAACTACGCAATGTTCGCTCTGTTCGCGCTGATCTGCGCGTATCCGTTCTACTACCTGATCATCAATTCAGTCAGCGCCAACAATCTGGCGGCACTCGGCGACGTGCGATTCTGGCCGATCGGCTTCCACCTCTCGAACTATGGACAGGTGTTCCAACTGCAGGGACTCACGCTGGCAGCGGCTGTGAGCGTGGCGCGCACAGTGCTCGGCACGGTGGGCACCGTGTTCGTCTCTGCGTATTTGGGGTTCATGTTCACCCAGGAACGCATGTGGGCGCGGGCGTTCTGGTATCGGTTCACCGTTATCACGATGTATTTCAGCGCAGGGCTGATTCCGGTCTTCCTGATCATCCGGGGTCTGGGTCTGACGAACAACTTCTGGGTGTACGTGATCCCGTACCTTGTGCAGCCCTTCAACATCATCCTCGTCAAGACGTTCGTCGAGTCGATGCCCCAGTCGCTGCAGGAGGCGGCCGAGATGGACGGCGCCAACATCTTTCAGGTGTTCTTCCGCGTCTATCTGCCCAACATGACGGCGATTCTGGCTACGGTCGCGATCTTCTCCGCCGTTGCCCAATGGAACATGTTCCAGGACACGCTGATCTACATCACCAATCAGAGCCTGTACACGCTTCAGTACCTGCTCTACATGTTCATCAACCAGGCGAACAGCCTGGCGCAGGCCGCCCAGAACGCGGCCGGGGGCAATCTCAGCTCGATCGCCAACGCCGCAACCACGCAGACCCCCACCTCGATCCAGATGACAGTCGCCGTGGTCGTCGTGCTGCCCATCATCTTCGTCTACCCCCTCTTCCAGCGCTTTTTCGTGAAGGGGATCATGCTCGGTGCCGTCAAGGGTTGACGGCGCCGATTTCGCGATCCAAAGAATCCAAGAAAGGTATGCAATGAAGCGCAGACAGTTCATAACCGCGGCATTCGTCACGGCTCTAGCACCGGCCACGTTGGCAGGCTGCACGTTGGTCAATGGCGAGACGACATCGGCGGCCGGTAAATCCGGAGCATTTCCGACGAAGTGGTCCAAGCCGATCACCATCGACGTCTTCGACGACCTCGCGAACTACCAGGGCATCCAGACTGGATGGTTCGCCAAACTCGTCGAAGAGAAGTTCAACATGAAGCTCAACGTCATCGCGCCCAACGTGGCGGGAGGCGGCGAAACGCTCTTCAACACCCGCTCAGCGGCCGGAGAACTAGGCGACCTGGTGGTCTTGGGCTCGTCGCAGCACCTTGACGAGTCGCTGAAGGGTGGGTTGCTTCTGGATGCGTCGACTTACTACAAGAACATGACGGCCACAAAGAAGTATGACACCGCGGTGGCCTTCACCAACAAGGGAAAGAAGGGCACGTACGCCTTCCCGACGTCGGTGTCGAGCCTGAAGCCCACGCAATCCTCTGAGGGCACGGACCCGACTTTCGGGCCGTACGTGCGCTGGGACGTCTACAGCAAGGTCGGATTCCCGAAGATCGACACGCTCGAGGACTTGATTCCCGTGCTGGCAGACATGCAGCATGCTGAGCCCACCGCACCCAACGGAAAGTCCGTCTACGCGGTGTCCTTGTTCAAGGACTGGGACGGCAACATGATGAATAACGCGAAGCAGCCGGCGTGCTACTACGGCTTCGACGAAATGGGCTTCGTGCTGGCGGCCGCCGACGGGTCATCCTATGAGAGCATCGTCGACTCCGACTCCCACTATGTGCGCTCTCTCAAGTTCTTCTTCAATGCGAACGCAGCCGGGCTTGTCGATCCGGACTCGCCGACGCAGAATTACTCGACTCTGTTTGCCAAGTATCAGACCGGGCAGGTGCTGTTCTCGTTCTGGCCCTGGCTGGCGCAACCCGCTTACAACACGGACACGAACATGGCGGCCGGCCGCGGGTTCGAGATCGTGCCGCTGAAAGACATGAAGATCTTCTCCTACGGCTCCGAGGTGTATGGCAACAGCAACTACTCCATCGGGATCGGGTCCAAGGCCGCGGATCCGCAGCGCGTTGCGGCTTTCATCGACTGGCTGTATTCGGTAGACGGTGTGTATGCGAACGGGAGCCAGACCGGTTCGGCCGCCGGCCCGAAGGGGCTCACCTGGGAACTGACGTCGGGAAAGCCCGCGCTGAACGCGTTCGGCAAGAACGCCTTCCTGGGCGGCGCAACAGACCAGGTGCCTTCCACGTGGGGTCAGGGGACCTTCACCAAGGGTGTCTCCGCGCTGAATGTAACGACCGTGACCGCAGTCGACAAAGACCCGTCGACCGGCTACCCGTACATGTATCAGATGTGGCCGAGCTACGAGAAGCTGATCGCCAATCCCCTCACGAAGAGCTGGGCGGGCCACATGGGCGATGCTGCGACCACGATGGCCTACCTCAGGGACAAAGGGGAGATCATCGTCGCTCCCGGATCGGGCTACGTCGCTCCGCAGGACAACTCGGAGATCCAGACGCTGCGCAACCAGATCAAGGCTGTGATCGTCCAGGACTCCTGGAAGATGTCGATGGCGACCAGCAAGTCGCAGTTCAACTCGTTGCTCAAAGACATGCAGACGACCGTCAATGGGCTTGGTTATCAGAAGGTTCTGAAGGTCGACATGGAGCACGCGAAGGCGCAGAACGCCGCCCGCCTCGCAGTGGCCAAGAAGTTCGGCTGACTCGATCGGTAACGGGGCGGGGTCTTGCGACCCCGCCCCTTCACGCGGCGGTCATCGCCTGACGCTAGTGTTTGGCGAACACGCTGCGGAACAGGAGCGCGACCGCATATGCGCCGACCGAGAACCCGATTGTCGCCACGATTACGATGAACACGGGGAACACGGCGGTGAGGCTAACGACAGTGGCGGGGATGACCGCCAGCACGAAGGTGCGCCACGGTTCGACCACCGACAGCAGCATCGCGTTCTTGACGGTTTGGCGCACCGAATTTCGGTAGCGTGCCACTAGCGCCATGCCGTAGAGGAACGCTGTGAACAGGTAGACCGCGCCGAGGAATGCGACGATCGCTGCCGCCAACGAGACGATGCCGCCTTGAAACAGCCAGAACAGCCCGCTGAACGCGAGCGCTACGAGTGGCGCAACCAAGCACAGGTAGACGGCCGTTGCGCGCCCGGCATTGCGCCGCAGCGCCGTCAGATAGTCATTGATAAGTTGTCCGCCCTCATCGTCCGAATACCGCAGGGTCGCTTCGAACAGCGCGCTCGTTGCCATTCCGATGGTGATCACAGGAATGCACGTGATGACAAAGAGCACGTTCAGTGCGACGAACATCACGAAAGTCGATGCTCCATGAAAGGTCTTGCTGTTCGGATCAATCTTCATGTCGATGCCCGCTGCCTCGCCTCCACAGTGGCCTCACTTTTGCGGCGCGGCAGATTTCGTCCGCACGGTAAGCGACGGCGCGATGAGCCGCACACTGGGAGGAGTGCCGCCGTCGATCATGTCGCAGATGACGTCGGCAGCCGCAGCTCCGATTGCTTCGGCCGGCACGGCGATGCTGTCCACGGGCCCGGGGACAGCGAGTGCAACGTCTTCGGGGCAGAGCGCTACGATGGCTGGCGCCGCCGGCGTGTGGACTCCGGCCTCGATCAACTGCGCGTACACATGCGGAAGGGCCGCTTCGTTGTGCACTAAGAAGCCCGTAACTTTGGGAACTGCCGCAAGCACCTCCTCGACGACGGTCGTTGCACCGGCGTCGCCTGGGCACGCATGCACGGTGCCCACCACGCCCGACGCTGCGCACGCTGCGAGGAACCCCCGTGCAAGGCGATCCGCGTACGACGTGTGCCTCGCCATCACCTCGGCGGGCGACCCGATCAGTGCCAGGCTGCGGTGGCCTTGTGCGACAAGGCGTTCCACTGCGAGCCAGCCGGCTTCTTCGAAGTCGAAGTCGATGCAGGGTATGCTGCGACGACCCTCGGGTAGCCCGATTAGTGCGCTCGGCTGCTCGAGGTGTGTGAGCACGCTTATTCGCGGATCGTCGGATTCGATGTCCATGAGGAGCAGGGCATCCACCATCGAACCTTTCGCGGCGCGCTCCATGCCCCGCGGGTCGTCGCTGGTGAGCAGCAGGATGTCATAGCCGTGCGTGCGTGCCCTCGCCACAACCCCGCTTACGACCTCCATGACCACATGCACGTCGACGCCTGAGCGTAGCGGGATCTGCAGACCGATCACGTTTGTGGAGCGGGATGCCAGTGAACGGGCTCCGGCATGCGGGCTGAATCCAAGTCCGCTGATCGCGCGCTCGACGCGTCGACGGGTCTCGGGCGAAATCGTTCGCTTGCCACTCATCACATAGGACACGGTCGAGATGGAGACGCCTGCCTCTTGCGCAACGTCGGCGATTGTGACCATCTGGGCGCTCCTGCCTTTCCCGCACGTGCCGCTTCCCGACGCCGATCGGCCGGGAATGCGAATGCGTATCGACGCCGCGTGGACATCACTCGCACACATCTTATAAGGTTGCATGGTGAAGCGCTTCGACGATGTGGCAGACGATGTCGCAAATAATGTGCTGGAACCGACTCCTGCAACGGGTCGGTCGTCCGGTGCGGACTTCGCGGCGCTTTGTGCCGATCTTGGCCTCTGCTTCGGTGGTGACTACAACCCCGAGCAATGGCCGCGTAGCGTGTGGGCGCAGGATGTCGACCTCATGGTGCGTGCCGGTGTCAACCTGGTCACCATCGGCGTCTTCAGCTGGGCGACGATCGAGCCGGTTCCCGGCGAACGGAACTTCGACTGGCTCGACGAGGTGCTCGATCTGCTGCACAGCAACGGCATCGCGGTCGATTTGGCAACGCCGACGGCATCGCCCCCTGCATGGCTGGCGCTACGGCATCCCGAGACGCTCCCGGTGGATCGCGACGGCGTGCGCTTGGTCCCGGGCTCCCGTAATCAGTTCTCGCCGGCCTCCGTTGTCTACCGTGACCACGCCCTGGCGATCACGCGCGACCTGGTCGAGCGCTACGCAGATCATGCTGCGGTACGTCTGTGGCACA
>Ga0208357_1000226_pt1 | contig 46600 bp, 38 predicted proteins | sample NGESurdeep092012_6_FD_184487 | JGI IMG/M metagenome (GOLD analysis project Ga0208357, IMG submission 184487) | Arctic peat soil microbial communities from Barrow, Alaska - NGEE Surface sample F52-2 deep-092012 (SPAdes) | ecosystem: Environmental > Terrestrial > Soil > Wetlands > Peat ...
TCTTTCCGTATTTAAAAACCATTCGCTTTGCGCAAGATAAACCAGCAGTCCGTCCTTGTCTTTAGCAATATTGCCCGATTTAAATTTTATAAATTCTTCAAGTTTTTTAGGATCTTTCGATGTGATCCAGCAGGCTTTATAATAAGGAAGAGAGTTTAGCTGTACAGATGCACCGTATTCGTGCAAAAGACGATATTGAATTACTTCAAACTGCAATTCTCCCACACAGCCTATTATTTTTTTATTACCGCCGAACTGTGTGAACAATTGCGCTACGCCTTCATCAGTTAATTGCAACAATCCTTTTTCAAGCTGCTTGGTTTTCATCGGATCTTTATTCACTACTTCTTTAAATATTTCAGGGGAAAAAGAAGGGATACCTGTGAAATAAAAATCTTCACCTTCAGTAAGCGTATCTCCGATTTTAAAATTCCCGGTATCAAATAAACCTACTACATCACCGGGATAAGCAGACTCAATTATATCTTTATTTCTTGCCAGAAATGTATAAGGATTACTGAACCTAACATTCTTGCTTAGGCGCACATGGTGGAAATATTTATTACGCTCAAATTTTCCTGCACACACTCTTAAAAAAGCAATTCTATCACGATGACGAGGATCGAGATTTGCATGAATTTTAAAAATAAATCCGCTGAATTTATTTTCCAAAGGCTCTACAATCCTTGTAGTTACTGCCCTGTGCTGGGGCAATGGCGCTATTTGTATAAAAGTTTCAAGCAATTCTTTTACCCCGAAATTGTTGATAGCGCTTCCGAAAAATACAGGTGCTATCTTTCCTTCCAGGTAAGGCTGGTTGTCAAATTTTCCATAAACACCATCCAATAATTCTAGATCTTCCCTTAATTGAGCGGCATCCTTTGCTCCTAATTTTTGTTCTACAATCAGGTCATTAATATTTTCTATCGGCAAATCTTCTTCCGTAGTTTTTTGGTTAGGGTTAAATAAAAGAAGGCTTTTTTCATAAAGATTATAAACGCCTTTGAATTCTTTCCCCATTCCAATAGGCCAGCTCAGTGGATGTAATTGAATCTTTAATTCCGATTCTATTTCATCTAAAAGATCAAAAGGATTTTTGCCATCACGATCTAATTTATTTACAAAAACAATCACCGGAATAACACGCATACGGCATACTTCCATCAATCTTTTCGTTTGCTCTTCCACTCCTTTTACACAATCAATAACCAGTACTACGCTGTCAACCGCGGTCAGGGTTCTGTAAGTATCTTCCGCAAAGTCTTTATGGCCAGGCGTATCAAGAAGGTTCACTAAAATATCCTTATACTCAAAACTCATCACCGAAGTAGCAACAGAGATGCCACGTTGCCTTTCTATATCCATAAAATCGGAGGTAGCATGCTTTTTTATTTTATTACTTTTTACTGCGCCGGCTGTCTGAATAGCGCCGCCAAACAGTAAAAACTTTTCTGTCAAAGTAGTTTTTCCCGCATCCGGGTGAGAGATAATTGCAAAAGTCCTTCTCTTTTTTATTTCGTTGATTTGTTTCGTATTTACTTCCGACAGCATTTTTTATTTAAAAAATTTTGGCTGCGAAGTTAAGTTAATTCGATAAGGTGTAATTCAGAACTCAAAAGATGATTGTATAATCTAGAAAGGATTCTGCTTAGGATTTTGCCTTGTGTCAATAATAGTAAGCAATTCAATAATTTGTTCAGTTATTCTATAATACAACCTATTGTGTGGAGTAAACAAAATACTTCTTACAGAAGAATTCTTATAAGATTTAATTCCAACAAATGGACGCTTTGACAAATTCTCCAATTTTTTATTTACAGTATCTTCAAAATCTGAGGCTATAGAAAATGACCAATTAGTTATGAGGTAAGTAATTATTCCATTATAATCTTCCAAGGCAATTTCTGACCAATTTTTTTTGTAAGCCATTCCCTGGAAATTTTTATAACATCTTCATGAGGAACTACTTTTCCTTTATCAACTTGCTTAATAGCTTGCTCTAGTCTTTTCAATTGGTCAGATGTCAATATATCAAGTATATCCTTCTGGTTTTTTATCGCATAAACTTCGGCAGCATCATTCAACATTTGGAGCTGAGATTCATCCTCAATCATATCAATATAACTATGAAGTTGTTTTTTAATTTCAGGATTATCCATTTTTTTTTATTTACTTAAAATTACTAAAAATCTTTTTAATTATCCAAAGGTTTACGTAAAACTTTGATTGCAGCTCCGTGCGGAAATTTAGGTCAGAGGTAAAAGATGTACTCGGGCGCAGTGGTATGAGGACTTACAGTAAGCAAACAAAAAACACAAATTCCTTTTTTCAATCTTACTGAAAATTGCTTTTAATAATCCCAATTATTATGCATGCCTCATATTAGCTCATTAGTCAACGGACAAATTACCACCTTAGCTAATTAACTTACTTTTGCAATACTTAAAAAATAGCTAATGGAATTCAAGTTAACCGAGGAGCAAATAATGATACGACAGGCCGCACGTGACTTTGCCAAGTCTGAATGTTTACCTGGCGTAATAGAGCGTGATGAGCATCAAAAATTCCCTTACGACCAGGTAATGAAATTAGCCGACCTCGGATTTATGGGAATGATGATAAGCCCAAAATATGGAGGCGCAGGATTAGATGCGATCAGTTATGTATTGGCAATGGAAGAAATAAGTAAAGTGGATGCGAGTACGAGCGTGTGCATGAGCGTGAATAATAGTTTGGTATGCTATGGAATTGAAGCTTTTGGCACAGAAGAACAAAAGAAAAAATATTTAACTCCATTGGCACAAGGGAAAAAGGATGGTAAATTATATATCGGAGCTTTTCTGCTAAGTGAGCCCGAAGCTGGAAGCGACGCTACTTCGCAAAGAACTACTGCCGAAGAAAAAGAGGGCCATTACGTGCTTAACGGCGTAAAAAACTGGATTACGAATGGCAATACTGCTTCCGTTTATCTCGTGATGGCACAGACACATCCTGAAAAAGGAAGCCGTGGTATCAATACATTTATTGTAGAAAAAAATTGGCCGGGAGTAACAGTTGGTGCCAAAGAAAATAAACTGGGAATACGTGGCAGCGATACCCACAGTATTTCGTTTACAGATGTAAAAGTGCCTAAAGAAAACCGCATCGGTGAAGATGGCTTTGGTTTTAAATTTGCCATGAAAACTTTGTCGGGAGGAAGAATAGGTATAGCCTCGCAGGCCCTGGGCCTTGCGTCAGGTGCCATGGAAAGAGCCATTGCCTATTCAAAAGAAAGGAAAGCTTTTGGTACAGAAATAAAAAATCACCAGATCATCCAATTTAAACTTGCTGATATGGCTACAAGAATTGATGCAGCAAGACTTCTTTGTCTTCGTGCCGCCTGGCAAAAAGACAAGGGGGAAGATTATACTGAAAGCGCTGCCATGGCAAAAGTTTTTGCCAGCGAAACCGCTATGTGGACTACTTCCGAAGCAGTTCAGATCCATGGAGGTTATGGTTATGTAAAAGAATACCACGTAGAGCGATTGATGCGCGATGCTAAAATTACCCAGATATATGAAGGTACTAGCGAAGTGCAGCGGATTGTGATAAGCCGTGGAATTTTGAAGTAATTGCAGATCTAACAAGTTTTAAAAACCTGTGAGGTCTTTTAATTACTATTAAATTATTATAGGAAGAACCAGGAATTAAATTTCATTATTCATGGGTGTAAATTCAGAACATTATAAAAAAATAGTTACAGAGTTAAAAATAAAAAACGTAACCCTCGTTGCTGTTTCCAAAACAAAATCTGTTGAAGAAATTCTGGAATTATATAATCTTGGTCAAAGGGATTTTGGAGAAAATTATGTACAGGAATTAGCAGACAAATATGAAAAATTACCAAAAGATATCCTTTGGCATTTTATTGGCCATCTTCAAACAAATAAGGTAAAATATATTGCTCCCTTTGTCTCATTAATACATAGTGTTGATAGTGAAAAATTATTAAAAGAAATAAGCAAGGAAGCAAAAAAAAAGGACCGTATCATTGAATGTCTTTTGCAGGTACACGTCGCTAATGAAGAAACAAAATTTGGATTTGATGAAAAGGAATTAGAAGATTTTTTAAAATCTACTGCTGCGGGGTTGAATTATCCTGGCGGAAATTATAAAGATTTTACAAATGAAAAAGAGAGCCCATTTCAAAATATTTATATAAAAGGATTTATGGGAATGGCCTCTTTTACAGATGATGAAAAAATTATAAGGAAAGAATTTCAGCTTTTGAAATCATTATTTGATAAATATTGTCATCTGCAAACTACGAACTACAAACTGCAAACTCTATCAATGGGAATGAGTGCTGATTATAAAATCGCGATAGAAGAAGGAAGTAATATGGTGCGCATCGGCAGTTTGCTTTTTGGAAAAAGGAATTAATCATAAAGAAATAATAAGGGTGTATTTTGTCTTTTAACATTTACAAACACTATTTTTTTTGATGATTAGTTAAATTTGAATTTATAAAAATAAATTTCTTTGGAAGCAGGCATAATAAACCACCAGTTTGAAGCGGAAAAAAACCGGAAAGCAATGATGTACACCATCATCTTTTGCGGATTATTTTTATTGATTGCCATATTTTATACATGGCCGATAATAGTGCCTCCTACACCAACAACTTTAGACCTGATTCAAATAAACCTTGGTAATGAGCAGGAAGGAATGGGTGAGGTACAACCGCAAGTAAGAGGCGAACGCGCCCCTGATAATCAAAGCGTGGCTTCGCATCATTCTGTACGTAAAGTAAATGAAAAGCCCTCACAAAATATAAAGGCAGAAGAAAGCAAAGATGAAACAGTAGCGCCAGTGATAAAATCGGAAAAGAAAAATGAAACGGCCAAAATAGAAAATAAAGAAGCTACTACAAAAGCCTCAAGAAATATTCATCCTTCCCCTATAGTAAACCCCAATCCTTCCCCTCCAAAACCAAAAATCCCTTTATACAAAGGAGGTACAGGTAACGGCGGGAATGGCGCTACAGAAGATAATGGATATAGAAACCAGGGATACAAACCCGGTAATGGTGATGCCGGCAGTCCCAATGGCAATCCGGACTCTTATGGAAATTCTGACGCTGGCAGAAGTGGGGTAAGCGTAGTACGCGGGCTTTCAGGGCGCAGACCTATTCACTTTCCGAATATGCAAGGCGATTTTAATGAAAATGCAAAAGTGTATGTGGATATACAGGTAAATGCTTCTGGAAAAGTTATTAGCGCTGTGGTGTCGAGAGGAACCACTACCTCAAATTCATCTTTAAGAAATACAGCTCTTGAAAAAGCCAGGGAATTAAAATTTCCTCCTGCTCAAAGTGATATAGAGAGCGGAACTATACTTTTTATATTTGTGCTAAAGAGTTAAAAAAAAATTACTAGAAAAGATTTGAAAAGAAATTATTCTTTTTGGATGATTATTTTAACGTGAAGTAGGCCCGGTTGATGTAAACAATGTCCACGGCTGAGCTTTCATATCAACCAAATATTTAGATTGCCAATCATATTCAGGGTGTGATGCAAAAAAAGTTTTTGCAATAAAATTCTTTCCATCGGGGTTACCCATATGAGCCCAAAAAGTTAAATCTTTAATCATAGCAGCCGAAGCCACCTTAGCTTGAACTACGCCACCCGGATAATAAGCCGGCCAATCAAATTCAGGCGCCCCGTGCGGGTCTTCATCAATGCTTCCTGCAATTACACAACGGTTTTGAGCTTTTTCGTGTGTAAGTTGATCATAATTATCCGATTCCATTTTCATTCCTACCTGTGCATCAATTTTTCCCTTATACGCAGCAGTTAGTACATTCCAACGACATTCACGAGAAATGGGAGATGTGGTAGAATCTTTTACGATAAATGTTGTTTCTTCCCGGGCAAGTTTTACATCGCTTGGAAAGTTGGATCCAATATACACGCCGTCTTTTGTACGCCACACGCGATGATCTTTCAATCCAAGTTCCAGCCTGGCAATTTCATTTGTTTTAATATCACCCACCAGCCAATCATTGGCATAACCGCCATTGTTACCATTTAGCATTATCCTGACAAAATCATTTATACTATTTGAATATTGCTCTGCTTCACGGGCACGTACAAATTCAGGAATTCCTTTTGGGTCAAATCCTTTAAAACCTGTGATTGTTGTTTCTGTAATTGCGATGCCAGCACTATTCATGGCAAAATCATCTCCGCTATGTATAAAGCCAGGGAAAATATCCATAAAAATATGATTACCATGTGTAGGAACAATATCGGCAATGATATTCCATCTTTCCCCATCTATGTAATCTGACCAGTTGTTATGGCCTATCACAATTTTACCGTCTTTTGTATATTTTCCTGTAGCGATAAAGGCACTACATTTTCCTGGTGCTTTATTCAACATCGAATCTGCCTTCAGTTTGTTGGCGAGATAAGGAACGTAATATCCTGAAAGTTCAATGTTAGCATTGAGGGCCACTATATCATATACATCATAATGCTTACCTTTTGCCGCCAGTCCCTCCACAATACCTTGCATTTCATTTTGATATTCTTTAGGAATTTTATTCCAAAACATATTCTTAGAAGCATCACGGTAGAATTCCCAGTCTTTATTAGTGGTGTGTTGCAAAAAATATTGCATCACATGTATGCCATCATCAATTTCGGTAGCAAGCAGGTAACCTTGCTGAAAGCCGATATTTTCCGGAGATCCCTGCAGATGAATATATATCCAGCCATTCTTATCTTTACGATAAGCATTGCCCAATTTGGGGTTTGGTTCCGAAAAGGATAACATCGGTAACACGATTATTAACACAAAAGGAAGGAATTTTTTCATAAAAGAAATTTAGATAATAAAGATATGTGAAACGTTAATGATGCGAAAAAAAATAATCGGGAGAAAGATATTTTACATTGCGGAATATCCATACACTATGTAAATTGTGAATTATTTCAACCAATCAAATAATCAACTAATTAACAAAATTGACCTACGAAGAATCTATACACTATCTATACAACAAGCTTCCCATGTTTAGCCACAGTGGGGTAAAAGCTTATAAAGCAGACTTAAAAAACACGCTTTCACTTTGTAATTTTTTAGACAATCCTCAAAAGAAAATAAAAACAATTCACATTGCAGGCACCAATGGTAAAGGATCTGTGAGCCATATAATAGCTGCTATATTCCAGGAGAATGGATTTAAAACAGGATTATATACTTCACCTCATTTAAAAGATTTCAGGGAAAGAATAAAATTAAATGGAGAAATGATTCCACAAAATTTTGTTGTTGATTTTGTAGAAAAAACAAAAGATATTTCTAAAGAAACTAAGCCTTCCTTTTTTGAACTGACATTTGTGATGGCACTGGATTATTTTGCCAAGCAAAAAGTGGATGTCGCAATTATTGAAACGGGCCTTGGTGGAAGGTTAGACAGTACCAATATAATAACACCTTTATTATCAATTATTACCAATATTAGTTTTGATCACAAAGATATCCTTGGAGATACACTCGCAAAAATAGCTTATGAAAAAGCAGGCATTATTAAATCAAATATTCCGGTTGTTATCGGCGAAAGTATCCCTGATACAAAAATTGTTTTTCAAAATAAAGCGAAAGATATGAATGCCGAAATATTTTTTGCAGATGAGAGGTATGAAATTATTTCATCAAAATATGATTTGAAAAATTTGGAGGTAGAAGTGTTAAATAAAGAAACCAAAGTGAGAAAAAATTATAACCTTGATCTAAACGGCACGTATCAACAAAAAAATATTCTTCCCGTTCTTGCAGCAATTGAATTATTAAAAACTCATTTTTCATTAAAAGAAGAGAAAATAAAAATTGCTTTATCTAATGTAAAAAAACTTACCGGTCTTCATGGAAGATGGGAAGTAATCCACGAAAAGCCAATAGTAGCGCTCGATGTAGCACATAATGAAGATGGAATAAAACAACTTTTACTTCATATAAATAAAAATAAATTCAAAGGATTACATATTGTTTTTGGAATGGTAAAAGATAAAGAAATAGAAAATGTACTGATCCAATTGCCTCACAATGCAAATTATTATTTTACCAAAGCCCAAAATCCACGTGCATTATCAGAAGACGAATTGAAAAGAAAAGCAGAAGGATATGATCTTAAAGGGAACTCTTTCCCTGATGTAAACAAGGCATTGAAAGCGGCGCTTGGAAATGCGAGTGAAGAAGATCTGATTGTAGTATGCGGAAGTGTGTTTGTGGTAGCAGAAGTAGAAACTGCAATTTGAAATTCTACAATTCTCCCAACTCTTTCAAAGCATAAAAAACACAACTGTTGTGAGTAGCCTGCATGATCTTATTTTCAAGAAAAAGCTCTTTTAATTTCTTCACAGAAATTTTTTCTACTTCCAGTTCTTCATTTTTATCTAATTTTTGCCCACTTGTTTTTATTCCACCTTTGGCTAAAAAAAGATAAGTATAATTATTTAGTACACCCGGATTGGCAGCTATTTTTCCAACCTTGATGATGGAAGAAAATTCGTAACCGGTTTCTTCTTTTAATTCTCTCTTCATGGCTTGCTCCGGCGTTTCATTTTCATCAACAAAGCCACCAGGAATTTCAAGAAGAGTTTCCTGTATCGGATGCCTGTACTGCGTTACCATCAAAACCTCTCCTTCTTTAGTTAGTGCTACCGCGCACGCTGTAGTAGGCAATTCCACTACAAAGTATTCTTCAACAATTTTTCCATCGGGCATTTCGCATTTGTCTTTGCGGGCAGTAAAATATTGATGCCTGCTCAGATATTCTGATGATAATATTTTCCATTTCATTGTTTCATTTTTAAATTGTACTCCTGGTTCACTAATTCCAATTCATGCTTTTACGCAGACTAGTGATATGCGCCGTATGATGCCTGCTATGCCAGGAATAGGATTTTAACAGTGCCCATAATGTAATCTTCACTTTCCGTTCAGGATGATAAATAGCACGCTGCCATTGGCTCTCATCCATATCATCCATAATACTACACCACCTTGTGTGCAATGCATGGAGAAGTGTAATAGAAATATTTATAGGTAATTTTTGGGTATCAGAAAGAAGAACCCACGCATCCTGGTCATAAGGTTTTATGGCGGGATTATCTTCAGTCAACCCAAGTTTAAATCTCGTGTACGCATTAATGTGACTATCTGCAATGTGATGTACCAACTGATGAACTGTCCAGCCACCCGGACGATAAGGAGTTTCCAATTGCGCGGTATCTAAATTTTGAATGGCAAATTCCAAAGAAGTTGGGAGCAATCGTATATCGTTTATAAGCGATGATTTTAATTCTTCATTAAATTCACTTTTATATTCATCCTGTTCATTCTCTTTTCCTATAGGATAGCGAAGGTCTTTCTCTTCTTCCATAAAAATTTTTATTTATTTACAATGCCTAATAATTCTATAACGAATACAAGTGCAGAACCACCAGGAATAACACTTCCGGCGCCTCTATCTCCATACCCTAAATCTGAAGGAACATACAATTTCCATTTGCTCCCCACGGGCATCAACTCTAATGCCTCTGTCCATCCGGGGATAACCCTTGTAAGAGCGATGGAAATAGGTTCGCCTCTTTTATAAGAGTTATCAAATTCTTTTCCATCAATTAATGTGCCTGCATAGTTAACAGAAACTGTATCTTTTGAAGTAGGTATAGCACCTGTTCCTTTGGTTATAATTTCGTATTGCAATCCGCTTGGCAGGGTGATTACTCCCGGGCGTTTCCCATTTTCTTCCAAAAATTTAACACCTTCTTCTTTTGAAGCACTTATTTTTTTTTCTAAAAATTCCTGTAGCTTAGTTTGTATATTCATGTTACATGCGTCTTCTGAGATGGTTAATGTTTTATTGTTATATACATCAAGAAATGCCTTTTTAATATATTCCGTATTTACATTTTCTACACCCTGGGTTTTGTAATATTCTGCAACCTGTACCCCAATTGAATAACTGAGACTATCGGTAGAAGACATCGCTGTCTTAGGTTTTACCGCAATGTGATTGTGTTTTGCAACAGGATTTTTTGTTTGAGCATATGATACGGTAACCGGTAACAATAATGCGAGAAAAATAGCTTTCATTCAATTTAATTTGTTGGATTAATTTTTAAAAATTCGCGCAAATATAGCTTAATCTTCCCTGAAATCTTTTCCAGTTAAGTTAATAAAAACGTCTTCGAGATTAGCGGACTTGGTTTCTTTAGGCCTTTCAAATCCCGAAGCCACCAGCTCATCTATTAATATATCAGGAGATTGTAATGCAATAATCTTTCCTTCATCCATAATGGCTACCCGATCGCACAGGTATTCTGCCTCATCCATGTAATGGGTAGTAATAATTACTGTAGTACCTTCCTTTCTTATCCGCTGAATTAACTCCCACAAATTGCGCCTTGCCTGTGGGTCAAGGCCGGTTGTAGGTTCATCTAAAAAAATAATTTTGGGTTTATTGATCAAAGTAGTCGCAATGGAAAATCTTTGTTTTTGACCACCACTCATTTCCTTATATTTATTTTTTGCCTTGTCGTTGAGGTTTACCATTTCAAGTAATTTCTTAGGATCCGTTTTGGAGTTATATAACCCACAAAAAAGATCAATCAATTCAAGCAAATTCAATCCGGGATAAAAACCGGAAGTTTGTAATTGAACGCCAATAATTTTTTTTATTTGCGCCGCATCGTGGTCAAGGTCTAACCCATCCACAATGATCTTCCCTGATGTTTTATCGCGAAGTGTTTCTATTATTTCGAGAGTAGTTGATTTTCCTGCGCCATTGGGCCCAAGCAATCCAAATATTTCACCTTCATACACATCAAACGAAATGCCTTTCACAGCTTGAAATTTGCCGTAATTTTTTTTGAGATCTTTTACCGAGATGATTGTTTTCATATTATTTTCGATTACGCGAATGTCGCTACTGACATGTTGCTCCTCCGGAGCTATTAATTGATAATTGTTTTCTTTTTTGACGCTACCGATATACCGCACTTACGGTGCTAATAGGCATTACGAACCAGGAAGTAAACAATTCTCCAACTCTTCCATCATTTTAATGCTTCCAATAAAAAATGGCGTTCGCTGGTGTAATTCTACCGGCACTTTTTCCAGAATTCTTTGTTTTCCATCTGTAGCTTTCCCTCCCGCTACTTCCAGGATATATGCGAGCGGATTACATTCATACAATAAGCGCAATTTACCATTTGGTTTTTCATTGGTACCCGGGTACAAAAAAATTCCCCCTCTGATCAGGTTACGATGTACATCACTCACCATGCTGCCTATATATCTTTGCGTGTATGGTCCGCCGTTACTTTTATTTTTTTTCTGACAAGACTCAATGTATTTTTTCACTTCATCGCTGTAGCTAAAATAATTTCCATGATTCACAGAATACATTTTCCCGTTTTCAGGACATTTGATATCCGGATGGCTTAAACAAAATTCGCCAATAGATTGATCTAATGTAAAACCATTTACACCTCTTTTGGTGGCGTAAACTAAAATCGTGGAAGATCCATATATGACGTAGCCCGCTGCCACCTGGCGAACGCCGGCCTGTAAAAAATCCTGAATTGTAACGGGTGTTCCTTTCTCAGTAATTCTTCTATAGATACTGAAAATGGTACCTATAGAAACATTTACATCTATATTGCTGCTGCCATCTAACGGATCATACATGCAGATATATTTCGAATTGCGACTTATATCGTCTTCAAAAATAACAACATCATCCAGCTCTTCACTTGCGATACCTGCACAGCTTATACCATGCCTCAGTACACCTGTAAACTGATCGTTTGCAAATTCATCAAGCAATTTTACCTCTTCACCCTGAACATTTATTTCGCCTGTATCTCCAAGAATATCTACCAGGCCTGCTTTATTTACTTCTACATTTACGCGTTTTGCAGCAAGACCTATATCCCGTAAAAGTCCAGCCAGCTCTCCGGTTGCTTTAGGAAAAGCCCGCATTTCCCTGATAGTGAATTCGTCAAGAGTCAGTACTTTTCTATTTACCATTGAATCCGTATTTATTAATTTTTACGAACAAAAGTAGGGTTTCTTTCAAAGGTTTAGAATTTGGCGGGATAGAATTCCAATAAGCCACATCCGCAACCTAATGTAAGACCGGACTAAATCAATAGAAATTTATAAAGAGTACTCTTAAACCATGCATATCGAGCGCTTGCCTAAAAATCGTATTTATACGATTCAATAATCCGTAACTATACTATTAATATATTTCGTCTAATTACTATTAGGCTGGTAATTATCTTAACAGAAAAATTACGCAATTCCGCGCTTGTCTTACGTATCGCATAGACATATCTTTGATCCGGAAGTTGATTGATGATCAACAAACATGGATCATTGCCATAAACAAAATAAGAATTTGATATTGATCAATAATTTTTACATCCTGTACCCTTAGATAAAAATAATTACCCCCATGAAAGCAAAGCTGTAAAAGGCAAACTAATTTTTTCCTGAAGATAGATTATACCCCAGGACAAAATTGTGAAAAACTTCTGCACTCATTCTGCAGAAGTTTTTTTTATTTTATTAATCTCCTGTTATATTCCAGTTTAAAACACTGCACGCAAAATCAGAAATATCGGACTGGTACAAATTGAGGACAACAATCATTGTAACATTAAAAGTACATCCACAACCTTTAGAAGAGGATTATATTGTTCATATTAAATTTGTTTTTATTAATTTAAAATCTTCTCAGTTAATTTATAGATTATATTATATTTACAAATAGATTTGCTTTTGGTATTCTTTTATTCTGACATCCTATCCTATTGAAAATTAACTGCTAATTGAATGTCAACAACCATATTTTATAAACCGTTCAATAAAAATTTATGAACAGGAAGATAATTCCTTTTGCAAATACTACTCTTATCAGAGCTGTCACATATTTCTTATTCCTTTTTACGACAATACAGTCAAGCGCTCAGCCAGGTAATGAAAAAGGATTACCCTTTATTACAAATTATGCAGCAAAAATCTTTAATGGCGGTGCCCAAACCTGGAGCATAGAGCAAGACAATAATGGAATCATGTATTTTGGAAACAATGGTTTTGCCGGGAGAATAACTGCAATGAGTTATGATGGAGTTAAATGGAATCAAATAGCAAGTTCCGGAATCGGAACAGCCACTACAACAAGATGTCTTGAAAAAGACAAAAATGGAATTATTTATTACGGGAGTGTGGGCGACTTTGGCTTTTTCGGACATGATAGTCTTGGGCAAGCAAAAGCGGTTTCCTTATTAAAATATGTATCGAAGGATAAACGTAATTTTTTTGATGTATGGTCTTTGCAAATAACTGATAAAGGAATTTACTTTCAATCAAGAGAAAGATTATTCAGGTTAACAAAAACCGGATCCGGAATAAACCAGCAATGGACGTCCAAAACATGGGAACCTGTTACGCACTTTATGTATTCCTTTTATTTGGATGGAATACTTTATGTTCATGAACAGGGAATCGGCCTTTTAAAAATGATAAATGATTCATTAAAACTTATTCCCGGTAGCGAATTTCTCGGTAAAGACCGGGTACAGGTAATGTTGCCTTACATTATCAACAAACATTCGGCAAATTCCTCTTCACAAAAAGAATATCTCATCGGCACAATGCAAGGTGGCCTTTACATTTTCGACGGACTAAATTTTAAACCTTTTAAGACTGATGCCGATAGTATTTTAAAATCAGCTTTGCTTTATAAAGGAATTATTGTTAATCGGAATTATGCATTAGCTACAACAGGCAAAGGACTAATCATTATCAATCCTGAAGGGAAAATACAAGAAGTAATTAACAGAAGTAAAGGACTACCGAGTGAAACAATTTATGGTGTTTTCCTTGATAAGGCAGGCGCTCTTTGGTTAGCCCTGGGGAATGGTATTTCTAAAGTGGCTATAAATTCTCCTTTTACCAAATTTGGTGTTGAATCAGGTATTACTGCAATTGCACTTTCTATGGCACGTCTACCAGATGGCTCATTGTACCTGGGGTCTAACAACGGTTTATTTTCGTATAATCCATCCTCATTAAAGTTTGAAGTGAATGAACAGATACCTAAAACCCAGGTATTTAATCTTTTAGCGGATGGAAATAACTTGCTTATCCCCACAGATGGCCTTTATGAAATAAAAAATAATAAGACTTTGTTGGTTCGACCCTCCATAGCGGGTAATTTACAACTTTCAGTCTTAGCCATTTCAAAAAAGTATCCCAATATTCTGTATGCAGGCACTAGTTATGGGGTTACACTTTTTATCCGGGATTTAAATTCAACGGCTGGATGGCGCTACGTTGGGGAGTTACCTCAAATTAAAGAAAGAATATTCACTTTTGTGGAAAAAAAAGATGGTCAAATGTGGGCTGGGACACTAGCTGGTTCATTATATCTTATTACTCTTTCAATGGACAATAAAGGGATTCCAGAGCTCCCTAAAACAATAGTTAAAACCTTTGGACAAAAGGAAGGTTTTAAAACTTCATTTTATAGCGTATTTACTTTAAATCATACCATTTATTTTGGAGCTGATTCCGCTACTTACACTTACAATGAAAGCAACAACCGGTTTGAAAAATCTTCGTTTAGTGGACTTATTAATTTTTCCGGTGTAGAAGATAGTACCGGGAAAATATGGATGGGAGATGGTTATGTTGATAATCCGAAAGTAATAATAGCAACGCCACAGGGAGACGGAAAATACCAGTTAGATTCAACTTCTCTCTTACCTATTATTGATATAGCTTTTAATTCTACTCCTTATCCTGACATCAATGGTAAAGTATGGTTTATTTCAAATGATGGTGGCCTCTACCTTTATGATCAAAAGATAAAAAGTAACACGGAGCAAAGTTATAAAACATTACTCGACAATGTTTCGGCAGAAAAAGAACAACTAAATCCCCAGAAAGCTACAGGCTCCAAACCTCCTGAAATAAAGTTCAATCAAAACTCTCTCCGGTTTGAATATGCAGCACCTTTTTATGAGGAAGAGAATAAGACACAATACCAGACATGGCTTGAAGGCTTTGAAAAAAACTGGAGCGCATGGGGGAAAAATACCTATAAAGAATACACCAATCTTTCTCCCGGAAAATATACATTTCATGTAAGGGCAAAAAATCTGTATCATAAAATAAGCGAAGAAGCAGTTTACACTTTTACCATACTGGCACCCTGGTATCGAACTTGGTGGGCATATTTGCTATATGCATTAGCCGCTATTTTAATTATCTATTTATTTATAAAACGACGCACAAAGCATCTTGAGGAAAAGCATCGCGAACTCGAAAAAACTATTGATGAAAGGACTGCTCAACTCAGTAATAAAGTAGAAGAGCTGGCTGTAATCAACAGTGTACAGGAAGGGCTGGTGGCTCAACTGGATATTAACAAGATATATGATTTGGTGGGCGAAAAGATACGCGAGATTTTTAACGTACAAACTATTGTTATTTCAACTTTTGACCCTCAACTAAACCTTTTAACTGAAAAATATTCTTATGAAAAAGGAGACAGATCGTTGTTAAACCCAATGGAACCAATTGGATTTAGTAAACGTGTTATTGATAGCCGCGAAGCCATTTTGTTGAATAAAAATGTAAAAGAAGAAAGCGCTAAAATTGGAAGTGTAAACCTGGTAGGCGAACCGGCCAAATCTTTAGTTTTTGTTCCTATGATTGAAAACGAAAATGTTACCGGCCTCATCTCTTTGCAAAACATGGACCATGAAAATGCATTTTCTGAATCAGATGTAAATCTCCTTAAAACACTTGCCAACAGTATGACAGTCGCTTTAAAAAGCGCATCTCTTTTTGACCAAACCAATCAATTATTAAAAGAAACAGAACAGCGCACTGCAGAATTGGGTGTGATTAATAGTGTCCAGGAAGGATTAGTAAGAGAGATGAATATGCAGGGCATTTATGACCTTGTAGGTAATAAGATCCGCGATGTATTTGATGCACAGGCCGTTGTTATTGGCAGTTTCAATCTTGATGATAAAACTGAATATTTTAATTATCTTATTGAAGATGGTAAACGCTATTATCCCAATAGTAACCGACCAATCGATAAATTGAGACAACAACTTATTGAGTCGAAACAGAAGATAGTAATACATAGTAAAGGCGAAGCATTTGAATGGTTTGGGAACACAATTATAGATGATACCAAACCGCTTCAATCTGGGGTATTTGTACCACTCATCATTAATAATAAAGTAAAGCGTTATGTTAGTTTACAAAATATTGACAAGGAAAACGCCTTTAGCGAATCTGATATAAGATTGTTGGAAACACTTTCTAACAGTATGAGTGTCGCATTGGAAAACGCTCGTTTGTTTGATGAAACCAACAGGCTTTTAAAAGAAACTGAACAGCGCACAGCAGAGCTTTCTGTAATCAACAGCGTCCAGGAAGGATTAGCGAAAGAATTAAATATGCAGGCCATTTACGAATTGGTAGGCAACAAACTAAGCGATGTAATGCACACGCTCGATATTGATATACGTTTATTTTCTCCGGAAACCAACCAGGTCTTTTATCCTTACATGCGCGATCATGGTTCTATAATGAAAGTTGCCCCGAGCCCTATGCGGGGAATGTCAAAACATGTTTATGAAACCCGGCAAACGCTAATTATAAATGAAAAATTAGAAGAGCGGATGAAGGAACTTGGATCTGTTACGATATCAGGCACCCAGATGGAAAAATCTTTTATGGCTGTTCCTATTATTGTAGGTAATAAAGCACTGGGCATGGTAAGTATCAGTAATTATGAAAAAGAAAACGCTTTTAGTGATTCAGAAGTCCGACTTCTTCAAACGGTAGTTTCTGCCATGAGTGTGGCGTTGGAAAATGCTCGTTTGTTTGATGAAACTACAAGACTTCTGAAAGAAACTGAGCAAAGAACTTCTGAGTTGGGAGTCATTAATAGTGTTCAGGAAGGGCTTGTGAGAGAAATGAATATGGGAGCAATTTATGAGTTGGTGGGTAACAGATTGTGTGGTTTATTTCCCGATACACAAACGCTTGTTATACGCACATTTGACCATTCAAAAGAATTGGAACATTGGCAATATGCAAAAGAAAAAGGAGTCATGCAAATTGTCGGGGAACGTCCTTTAAACTGGAACAGTAAGGAATTGATTCGTACAAAAAAATCATTAAACATTAATGAAAATTATGTAGAAACCGCAAAGAAATACGGAAGTTCAGGAGTTACTGCAGGTAAACCGCCTAAATCTGCAATTTTTGTTCCAATGATAGTTGGGGATGTAGTGAAAGGATCGGTTAGTCTGCAAAATGTAGATAGAGAAAATGCCTTTACTGATTCTGATTTGCGTTTATTAACTACGCTAACAAACAGCATGAGTGTCGCTTTGGAAAATGCCCGTTTGTTTGACGAAACCACACATTTATTAGCTGATGCAAAGCAAAGAGCTTCAGAATTAACAACCGTAAACAATATCAGCAAAGCATTGGCGTCACAATTGAATCCGAACGAACTTATTAATTTGGTTGGTGATCAGTTGCGCGATCTTTTCAAAGCCAATATTGTTTATCTGGCTTTGTTAGATAAGAAAACAAAACTTATTCATTTCCCTTATCAATATGGGGAAATAATGCCTGCAAGAAAGATTGGTGATGGGCTTACCTCTAAAATAATAATGACGGGAGAGCCACTTTTGATCAACAAAGATTTGAGCATTAAACATGAGGAAATGGGTATATCACAAATGGGAACTCCGGCTTCTTCTTATCTTGGTGTTCCTATTCCGGAAGGGGATGGTTTTATCGGCGTGTTGAGCGTGCAAAGTACAGAACAGGAAAACAGGTTTAATGAAAATGACCAACGACTTTTAACTACAATTGCTTCTTCTGTTGGCGTAGCATTACGGAACGCACAACTTTTTGAAGACGTGGAACAGGCAAAAATGGAGGCTGAAAAAGCTACTAAAACTGCAGAAAAAGCGAACGAAGCAAAGAGTGCATTTCTATCCACTGTAAGCCACGAATTAAGAACTCCGCTGACTTCTGTTTTAGGCTTTGCCAAAATAATTAATAAGCGTCTTAACGATAAAATATTTCCAATACTGGATCAATCAGATTCCAAAACTGGAAAAACGGTTAACCAGATCAATGAAAATTTGCAGGTTGTAATTTCTGAAGGGGAAAGATTAACTCATTTAATAAATGACGTTCTTGATTTGGCAAAAATAGAAGCCGGAAAAATGGAATGGAACAAAGAAGACGTTTCATTGCCGGAAGTGGTAGAAAGAGCGATAGCTGCGACGACCTCACTTTTTGAACAGAAGGGCATCAAACTTGTTAAAAAAATTGATAATGATGTTCCCGTTATCACAGGTGATACAGATAAGCTGATTCAGGTGGTCATCAATCTTTTTTCTAACGCCGTTAAATTTACCAATGATGGAAAAGTTACCTGCGAAGTGGAGAAAAAGAATAATGAAGTAATAGTAAGTGTTACCGATACAGGTATTGGAATAGCACCGGAAGATTACGGAGCAGTTTTCGAACAGTTTAAACAAGTAGGTGGAGATACGCTTACCGACAAACCAAAAGGTACCGGGTTAGGACTTCCCATTTGTAAAGAAATTGTTGAACATCATGGCGGTCGAATTTGGGTGGAAAGTAAAGTGGGTAAAGGAAGTACATTTTCATTTGCTCTGCCTTTTATCCCTTCAGCAGAAAAAACCAATAGAAAAGAAAAACCCATTCATCTTAATGAACTCGTAAAGCAGTTAAAAGAACAAATGGTTTTTTCCCAGTTAAAAATGGTTGGGAAAAATGCCACTATTCTTGTGGTAGATGATGATGATTCTATCAGATCCTTATTGGAACAGGAATTAGGTGAAGCCGGATATTTAATTGAGCAGGCTGCAAACGGAAAAGCGGCATTGGAAAGTATCAGAAAACATCGCCCCGATCTTATCATCCTGGATGTAATGATGCCTGAAATGAATGGTTTTGACGTGGCTGCCATTTTGAAAAACGATCCGCAAACAATGGATATTCCTATCATCATTTTATCTATTGTGCAAGACAAAGCGAGAGGATTCAGAATTGGCGTGGACCGCTATTTAACCAAGCCAATTGATACTGCGCAATTATTTACAGAAGTAGGTAATCTATTGGAACAAGGAAAATCAAAGAAAAAAGTAATGGTGGTAGATGAAGACAGTGAAGCGGTGCGTTCTTTAACTGATGTATTGCAAACCAAAGGCTATACGGTGGTAGAATCGGATGGAAAGGAATTGGTAAAAAATGCAATAGATACAAAACCGGATATTATTATTTTAAATTCTGTGCTGTCGGGCAACCAGGAAATAGTAAAAACATTACGTTTTGAAAAAGGATTGGAAAACGTATTGTTCTTTATTTATCAGTAGTTGAGTGAGTGGTGAATGATCAGTGGTCAGCGGTGAATGGGATAATCAGTAAACAAAGAAATAATGGCAATTTCTATTTTTCTTTTCATGAAAGATTAAATAACTAAAAACTAAAGATTAATAATGGATCAAAAACTTTTAATTGTAGATGACGAGGCACACATTCGTATGCTGCTTGAACAAACGCTGGAAGACCTGGAAGATGAAGGCGTAAACTTTTTTTCAGCACAAAATGGAGAAGAAGCTCTTGAAATTATCCAGGCAGAAAAACCGCAATTAGTTTTTCTGGATGTGATGATGCCAAAAATGAACGGAATGGAAGTATGCCGCAAAGTAAAAAAAGAATTAAAACTGGAAAATGTTTTTATTGTATTACTCACTGCCAAAGGCCAGGAACTTGACCGGCAGAAAGGTCAGGAAGTGGGCGCTGATCTTTATATGACCAAGCCCTTTGACCCCGAAGTGATCCTGGAAAAAGCAAAAGAAGTTCTGGGTTTATAAATTTAATTCAGACCGATAAAAAGAGGATAATATAATGGCTAAATTAAGCTTGAAAAATATTTTAAGTAAAGAAAATGATAATATTCATATTATAAATTCTTTAGCCACACAGTTAAAGGCCGACTTTTCCATTGAAGATACTTATGGCAAAATTCTTTTTTCAAATAATAGTCTTTCTTCTGATTTTCAATTTCCCGTTCTTTTTGAAAATGAACCTTTTGGTTTGGTAAAAGGAAATGAGAAAGCTGAAGTGATTGCTGAAATTTTATCAAATCTTTTAAGTAAAGAATCAGAAAGAAAAAAATTAGGAAATGAAGTTTTAAATCTCTACCAGGAAATAAACCTAATCTTTAATTTTTCTGATAAGCTGGCTCAAACAATAGGTGCGAAAGCTATTTCAGAAATTACCCTGGACGAAGCCAGCCGTGTAATTACATCTGATAGTGGTGTAATTGTTTTGTGGGATGAAGCTAAAAAATGTTTGGAAGTAGAAGCATTTACTGACGAGTTATTTTTCGGTAAAGAAATTATTAATAGCAAATTATCTATGTTGCTCGACATCATTTTAAGCGGTCAATCAGAGATCGTAAGTGATGTGACTACACTACAAAATACAGGCATTATTTTGCCTGAAATAAAATCAGTTATCTATTCTGCTTTAAAAGTAAAGCACCGGATCATGGGGGCTATTATTCTTGGCTGCAATGAAACAGATGCCTATACAGCTAATTCATTAAAATTGCTTACTACTCTTGCATTGCAGTCTTCATCGGCCATTGAAAGTTCTTTGTTATATGAAAAAAGTATCCACGAAGCTGAAGAAAGAGAAGCTGCCATGCGCAGGATATTTGATGCAACTGATAAATTTGTTCCTTATCAATTTTTGAAATCATTGGGGCACGAACTTATCACTGACGTGAAACTGGGAGACCAGGTAGAAAAAGTTGTAACGGTTCTCTTTACAGACATTCGCAATTACACAAGCCTTTCCGAACAAATGACCCCGGAGGAAACCTTCGGTTTTATTTGTTTATTCAATGCAAAGATGGGGCCTGTCATTCGTAAGCATAATGGATTTATTAACCAATATCTTGGAGATTCCATTATGGCTATTTTTCCGGGGAATGCCACAGATGCTTTGAATGCAGCAATAAATATTCAAAAAGAAGTTCAGGATTTTAATAAATTAAGGCAAGAAAAAAATAAACCGAATATTCAAATTGGTGTAGGAATGCACACAGGCCCTCTCATCATGGGCATCACCGGCGATCATGACCGAATGGATGCGTGCACCATTTCTGACACAGTGAATACGGCTTCGCGCGTGGAAACTCTTACCAAGCATTATAAAGCCTCCATTTTATTGAGTGAAGCAAGCCTGAATCAAATTACTCCTAAAGAAGATTTTCATTTGCGCAACCTGGGCCTCGTACAATTAAAAGGTAAACTTTCATCCATTAATATTCATGAATGTTTTAGCAGCGATGACGAAATGAAATTGCATAAAAAATTAGAGACTCTCACTATTTTTAATGACGGGGTTTCATTTTATAAGAGCAAATTATTCAACAATGCAAATGATGCATTTAAAAAAGTAATTCAAATAGATCCCAATGATCCTACGGCAAAATTTTTTTATAATAATACCCTCCAGATTATTGAAACTGGTATTCCTGAAAATAAGGCGGGAATAGTGGAGATGGAAGAGAAGTAGGACGAACAAATAAAAAATAATAAAACAACGTCGCCTGACTGTGTCTTTCAGGTAGCAAATAAGTGGAATCTCTTATTTACCATTTAACCAATTCACTCTCCGTGCTTCGCCTCTCTTTGGGATAAAAATAATCCGACCATTACTAAAACAACTCCAAAAATTGTGTAAAGACTTATCACGTCATTTAATATTATTGCTGCGATCGCAAATCCAAATACAGGGCATAGAAATAGCCACAGTCCTGCTTTCACAGCATTCTTTTTCAATAGCCATAGCCACAATTGGATTGCAAAAATAGAAACGAAAACAGCAAGCCACAACGTGCCGACCCAAAATTTAGAATTGAAATGGTTATTATTTCCATGATATTCAATAAGGGTAAAGGGCAATAATAAAATTCCGCCAATAGTAGTTTGCCATCCATTAATGGTCAATATGCTCAGGCTGTTCCATTTTTTTGCAGCGAAATAAATTGCACCAATAGAATAAGACAACATACTGAACAGTAATAAAACTAATCCGCTAATAGTGATCGAAGCATTTTTAAGTAAAGGCCACGAAGCAATGACTACCCCGGTTGTTCCTAACAGTAAAGCAACAATTACTTCTTTTTTCAATTTTTTCTTTAAAAAAAACAGAGACGAAAAACTAATAAATAATGGATTGGTAGCTATTGCCAAAGCGCCCACACCGGCAGTTACATGTTGCATAGCAATCACATAACAACCGAGGTAAATCGTAATATTGAGCAAACCGTAAATAGCAATCTGTTTCCATTCGTTGCCGGTTGGTAAATTCTCTTTTCGTAAAAGGTGTGTAAAAATCAGCATAATAAAACCGGCTACAGCAAATCTCACCTGGGCGATAACTAAAGGTTGGGAAACATCAAGAGCGATCTTAGTAGCTGTAGAAGCTGATGCCCACAGGAAGGCAAACAGTACTCCCGCTCCTATCCATTTATATTGATTCCTGATTTTATTTCTGTTTTAATTTTCAAATATAAAAAGAGAGATTATAATTCAAAAAAAAAAATGAAAGAGGTAACAATCTAAAATAAATTTTTACTCATTCCTTTTCCAAAGAAAAAATTTTAAATAATAGTGATTTTAAATAAAACAGGAATACGTGATAAAAGTTGGTTTACCGAAGTCCTTCATATCACAATTTGGCACTCTCATTAATCGTCGCTTTTCTTTGAAAATAAAAAATCCCAATAGTTCCTGTTATTACCAATACCGCCGAAATTAATTCGGCCTGCGTAGGATGCAAACCAAAAATAGAATAAGTAGTATTTACACGGATGGTTTCTATCAAAAATCTTTCAATGCCATTTAGGATCAAATAAATACAAAACATTACTCCCGGCGCTGTAATTTTTTTTCTTATTGACCATAAAAAAAGAAAGAGTAACAAACAGGTCACTATTTCATAAAAAGACGTAGGAAAAACGGGTAGAGGCAACGCCCTGCAATATTTTCCCTCGCAATTGGGCAATAAAATTCCATCCTCGTTTACATTATGCGGAAAGGTATAAGCAAACATCCATGCAGGCAAAAATGAGGGTCCTCTAAAACTTTTATGCGGAACTTTATCGAGAGAGATTTCATGACGATCAGTAACCATGGTAGAAACTCCCGGAGCGTCCATTACGGTTCCGTTTAAGAAATAAGTGGAATATTCCTGCAGTTTTTTTTGAAATTGATCAGGAGTAGCAGGCGCCACATGGCCGGGAACATCACTGATATAGGCGCTGTTAAAGATCCCCCAGTCTCCGTCGCCTGCGGTTTGGCAACCCATGCGTCCTATTGCGTAAGCGATCATTAAAGCAGGAGCTGCAGCATCTACCAAATAAAGAAGTCCGATACCTTTCTTTCGGGCGTATATTAAAATAGCAATTGCTGCGAAAATGAGACCTCCGTAAAAAGTAAGGCCGCTCGGGGCTATTAAATTCCCTATCGGATTAGAAATAAATCTATCCCAGTTTTCAAGATTATCAAATATTTTGGCGCCAATAATTCCAAACACCAGCGCAAAGATCACAATGTCTCCTACCCTGTCGTGAGGCCATATCCTGATTATTCTATTTTCCGGCTTAGAAAGTTTTTGTTTATTTCTTTCCCTGTATTTTAAATAAATAAGTGCTGCAGCAACCAGGATTCCTCCAATCCAACTTCCCTCATAAGAAAAAATGTAACCCTGGAGATCAATACCATTCTGCCGGCTTGCCAAAAAAGCACCGATCAGTTTATAACCAAAAACAAAACCTACCAAACCATTAATGAATAATTCAAGGAAAGACGCAGGCTTTCCTGTGGTGATAGTTTCTTCACGAGGTAATAAAAGTCCTTGTTTTTCTTTTCGCTTCAGTTCGAGTGTAAGAAAATAAGCAGATATTATAAATCCAAGCGCAACAAAAATACCAAAGCTGTAGAAGATTTTGAATGCATTAATTTTCCATCCAAACCAGTCGTTAAGTACATAATATAAATTGGGATACATGGTAATCTTTTAGCTTTGGAAAAAATTTCCTGAACTTTTTTACACAAGGTATTTTTATAAAAAAAAATAAAAACCTTCTTTTTAAGGAAGGTTTATTTAAAAATTATTTTAGCAATAAGCTTCAAAAGCTGCTGATAAATTATTTGAGATCAATTCAGCTGAACTTCCTTCTATATTGTGTCTTTCAAGGAAATGAACCAACTTACCATCTTTGAATAATGCTATTGAAGGCGATGATGGAGGATAAGGCAACAGGTGCTCACGAATTTTATTTACTGCATCGTAATCAAAACCTGCAAAACTGGTAGCAAGATGATCTGGTTTTTTATCACTTGATTCCACTGCAAGTAAAACGCCTGGACGCGCACTGCCTGCTGAACAGCCGCATACAGAATTGATTACGACTAAAGTAGTTCCTGACTGGTGCAAAGCATTTTCAACTTCTGCTCCTGTTACCAAATCAGCAAATCCATTTTCAGTTAATTCTCCCTTCATGGGAATTACTATTTCTTCCGGATACATATCTTTAAGTATTTAAATTTTTAGAATGCAAATTTACGATACTTAAATGTTTATTTGAACATTGATTTTCATAAAGCATTCAGAAATTTTGTCGCTAAAAAAATTCAGAGTGGACATTTTGTCTTAAAAAAACTGCATTATTTCCGATTATTGGCATTGGTATTTATTTTGATCCCCCATTGTAAAATAATTTTAAAAACAATTAAAAATAATTTTTATGACTACATTTAAATTTAATCAGCCAACATTGAAAACATTAGATAGTTTTCTTGACAATTTATTAAACGATATTCCGGTAACAAATAATAGCATGAATCATCCTGCAGTAAACATCGAAGAAATCAACGATGCTTACGAACTCGAATTTAAAGCACCCGGCAGAAAAAAAGAAGATTTCAAAATTACGGTTGATAAAAATATCCTTACCGTTTCTTTTGAAAAGAAAGAAGAACAAAAAGAAGAAACTAAAAAGTTTATCAAAAGAGAATTCGTAACAAAATCTTTCAAAAGGTCTTTTACCCTTGATGAAAAAATAAATCCCGACGATATTAACGCTAAATATGAAGACGGACTGTTACGCCTCACTCTTCCCAAAAAAGAAGAAGTGAAAGTGATGCCTAAGGAAATAGCTGTACAGTAATGGGGTATATGGTATCCGGATTTTTGAAAACCTTCTCAAATTTTGAGGAGGTTTTTTTATGAATCTATTTTTAAATAAATTATTTTATAATAATTTAAATTTCGTAATTCTATTTTCTCTTTTTTACTATTTGATTATGCTTTTTATTTATACCCCAATATTTTCAGCATACTCGCTGCATTTTGTTCTTTTGCATAAACCCAATCTATCAGTTTACCGTTTTTATCACGGTCAATAACAATATACTTAGGAGAAGGAATAAGACAATGTTTTATACCCCCGTATCCGCTAATTTGGTCCTGGTAAGCGCCGGTATGAAAAAAGCCTACATACAATGGCTCGCCATTAGTTATTTTTGGCAAAAACACTTCATTGATGTGTTCTTCAGAATCGTAATAATCGTGACTATCGCATGTAATGCCTCCAAGGGTTACCCGCTGGTATTCATTGTCCCATTTGTTTACCGGGAGCATTAGAAATTTTTCGCCAATTCCCCATGTATCTGGCAATGTAGTGATAAAGGAAGAATCAATCATGTACCATGTTTCGCGGTCGTTTTGTTTCTTTTCGCCAATTACACTATAAATATGTGCCATGCTTTCTCCTACGGTATAGCTTCCGAATTCAGTAAAAATATTGGGCATGGGAACCTTACTTTTCTTACACCCATTTTTAATATTACGAACAATTTCGTTAATCATAAACTGGTAATCATACTCAAACCCAAGCGAATGTTTTATAGGAAAACCGCCACCAATATTAATTGAATCCAGTTCAGGGCAAATTTTCCTGAGCTGACAATACAGGTTGATGATCTTATTTAACTCACTCCAGTAATAAATATCATCTTTAATTCCTTTGTTCAAAAAAATGTGGAGCATTTTTAACTGGAACCGATCTTCATACCCCTCTATTTCATCTACATAAAATTCCAGGATATCTTTTGCACGTATGCCTAACCGTGATGTATAGAAAGGGAAAGTAGGTTCTTCTTCAGCAGCCACACGAATACCAATATTAAACGGGACTCTTACCGATTTCCGGTATGCTTTCAATTCCTCTTTATTATCAAGGATCGGGATTACATTTTTGAATCCTGTATTTAATAACCGTGCAATGCGGCTGGTGTAAGATCTCTGTTTAAAACCATTGCAGAGAATAAAAGTATCTTTTGTTATTTTTTTCTTTTCATAAAGCTTATTAATAATCTCTATATCATAAGCGAAAGAAGTTTCCAGATGAATATCATATTTTAAAGCTTCTTCCACAATAAAAGAAAAATGGGAGCTTTTGGTGCAATAACAATAATTATAACTCCCTTCATACTTATGTTTTTTTATGGCTTTGGCAAACATTTCTTTTGCCTTATTTATCTGCTTGCCAATCTTGGGCAAATAAGTAAATTTTAAAGGCGTGCCATATTTATCAATCATTTTTTTTACATCTACTCCATTGTATTGCAGATAACCATCTTTAAGTTTATAATCTTCCTGTGGAAAATTAAATGTTTGATCTACAAGATCCTTATAAGTATTGTTCATTAGAAAAAATTATCGTCTTTAAAAATATTTACAAATGTAAATGAATGGAGAATAAAATGATGAATTGAAAATTGAGAATTAAAATTCTTTATCCCCAAAAATTATTCAAAAGACATAAAAAAAACCGTCCTGGTTTCTAGGGGACGGTTTTCAAATAAGTTGTTGGAAATTACTTTACTGATAAAATAAGATTCTTAAAGCTTTCGGGTTCATTCATTGCCATATCAGCAAGAATTTTCCTGTTAAGATCAATATTTTTTTCATTTAATTTATGGATAAACTGGCTGTAGGTCATGCCCTCAGCTCTTACTGCGGCATTGATACGGGCAATCCATAGCGCGCGATATTCGCGTTTTTTAAGTTTACGACCTACGTAGCTATACGTAAGCCCTTTTTCCATTACATTCTTTGCAACGGTATAAACATTTTTTCTTTTACCATAATAACCTTTGGCCGCTTTAAGAATTTTTTTCCTTCTTGCCCTGGATGCGACTGCATTTGATGAACGTGGCATATTTAATTATTTTTTGATTTAGGATTTTAGATCCGGGATTTTATCCTTTTCTAAAATTATTAAGTTTTTAATTTTTAATTTTCCCGCCTAATGCGGATAAGAGACTGGCTTTATTTCATTCTGAGAAGCCGCATCACAAATGGCCTGTTAGGATTACTAACGATTCCTTTTTTGCGTAAAGCTCGTTTGCGTTTAGTAGTTTTTTTCGTAAGAATGTGGCGTTTGAAGGCTCTCTGATGAGTAATTTCACCGGTACCTGTCACCTTAAAGCGTTTTTTGGCGCTGGAGTTGGTTTTTACCTTTGGCATTTTTATATATTTACTTTTACACCCTTGCCGGCGTCCCGAACAGACGGGAACTTATGGAGCCATGTGGGCAATATGTTTTTTTAAAAACCACTTCAGCCAAAACACAAAATGCTGAAAGGGGTGCAAAAGTAATAAAAAGATTTTTAAAATCTTTAGAATTTTGAATTCCCGCTTCTAATATAAACGTTTCGTGAAATTAATTAAGAGGGCGGCAGGATTAAAGGCCTGCAGTAAGGCAACAAATAAGTATGATTTGCATTTTTCTTTTTACCAAATCCTCACTCTCACACTATCTGCCCTGTACATTTTATCTCCCGGTTTTACATTGAAGGTTTTATAAAATTCATCAATATCGCTGAAAGGTCCGTTCACTCTATATTTTGCCGGAGAATGGACATCAGTCATTAATTGTGTTTTAAGACTTTCAGGACGTGTTTCATACAGCCAGCTCAAAGCATATCCCATAAAAAAGCGTTGCATCGGAGTGAGTCCCCAGAGTGTTTCATTCTTCTTATATGCATCAGATTTTTTGAAAGCATCTATACCTATTTCAAGCCCACCAAGATCTGCAATATTTTCTCCCTGGGTAGCTCTTCCGTTGATGTGCACACCAGGTAAAGGCTCGAAATCATCGAACTGTTTTATAATTACCGCAGCTCTTTTTGCAAATTCAGCAGAATCATTTTTTGTCCACCAATTATGCAAATTTCCTTTGGCATCATATAATCTTCCCTGGTCGTCAAAACCATGTGTAATTTCATGGCCGATATAACTTGCTCCTACATAGCCATACATAACGGCATCATCCAAATCCTTATCTGCATAACCCGGAACAATGAATGCCGCAGCAGGAAAAACAATTTCATTATTGCTTGGGTCATAATAAGCATTATAGGTTTGCGGATACATATCCCATTCGTCTCTGTCAACGGGTTTGCCCAATTTATTCATTTCAAAATTGTGCCACCATATTCTTGAATTAATCACATTTTGCACATAGCTTTCTCTACTTATTTCCATTGCAGAAAAATCTTTCCATTTATCAGGATACCCGATTTTCTTTTTGATAGCTTCTAATTTAACTATGGCTTTTTGTTTGGTACTATCGCTCATCCAGGTTAGTTTTTCAATTCGTCCTTTATATGCAGAACGAATTTCTTCAGCCATTTTTTCATAGCGTTTTTTGGAAGTTGAATCAAAATATTCTTTTACATAAAGTTGTCCAAGAAGCTCGCCCATGGCGCCTTCTTCTGACTGTATTACTCTTTTCCAGCGATCCTTTCTTTCTTTTGCCCCACTAAATAATTTGCTATAATTAAATGCTTCCACTCCATATTTTTCCGGCAATGCATTTGAATACGAATTTACCAACCGGTAGGTTAAATAATCTTTCCAATCGTTAATTGGTGTTGATTTTAAAATGCCATCCAAAGTTTTGAAAAATTCAGGCTGCCCTACAATTACAGAATCTATATTGGCAACGCCAATATTCTTTAAAAAGTTTTCCCAGTCAATAGATGAGGAGAGTTTTTTAAGATCCCCAATTGGCATTTTATGATAATTGGAATATGGATCGCGTAAATCAGCAAGTGTACGTGAGACCTTTGCCAGCCTGGTTTCCAGTGCCAAAATGGCGGCTGCAGTTTTTAAAGCCGACATGGAATCGCGGCCCTGAAATTCGAGAATCTTTGCAATATGGGCAACGTAAGCTTTACGAATATTTGTGGTGGAGGAGTCTGTTTTAAAATAGTAATCGCGTTCCGGAAGTCCTAAGCCGCCCTGGTTAAGCTTAAATGCCATTACATCACTATTCTTATCATCTTGAGAAACGTAATTACTGAATAATGCACCAACGCCGATCTTATCAAGATCAGCGACTATTTTAATAAATGAAGGAACGTCAGTAATTGAATTTATTTTATCCAAATAAGGCTGCAAATATTTGGTGCCCTGCTGTTCTATAGTAGCACTATCCATTGCTGCTGTCCAGAAATCTCCGATCTTTTGAGATGCTGAACCTTTTGCTCCTCCTTCTTTTGCTGCGGCTTCACTGATTTCGTGAAGGCGCTGTTGATTTTCATTAAATACAATATTTCCGATTCCCCAGGAACTTTCGTCAGCAGGAATAGGATTGTCTTTTATCCATTTTCCATTAGCATAGTCAAAAAAATCATCAACCGGATTAACAGTCGTGTCTATATCTGCGGCAAATACATCTTTTGGTGTTTCTGCAGTTTTTGTTTTACAGGAAAAAATACCAAAGCAAATAAGAATGTAAAAAATATTTTTTTTCATTTGATAAAATTGAGAGGTAAATGTAAGGAAGTATACGGTTATGATTATACTGTTGGATTATTTTTTTAATGAATTATTGTTGGGCTATTAGATTGAAGCGCACTTTTTTATATTCTACCCATTTATATTTAGTGTTGATTTTATTAGAATGTTAGTTTTGCCGAATAAGTACAAATATGACTCCTCAACGATATAACCGTCTCACTTCCGTTCTCCATCATCGGCAGCCGGATCTTACCGTAGTGCTCGAAAATGTTTTTGATCCGCACAATGTTTCTGCGGTTATGCGCACCTGTGATGCTGTGGGAATCCAGGATGTGTATATTTTAAACGACCGTATTCCACCACACAAAAAATGGGGTTACAGAAGCTCCTCAACTGCTGCCGAATGGCTGACGGTTCACCAGTTTACAAATGCTGAAAGTTGTTTTGAAGAGATAAGAAAAAAATATAAAAAAATTTATACTTCCCATCTTGGAGAAAATTCGGCGAATGTTTACCAAATGGATCTCACACAATCCATTGCTTTGGTTTTTGGAAATGAAACTTTTGGGGTAAGTGATGACATCAGGAAATTCGCTGATGGCGATTTTATTATTCCCCAGGTAGGCATTATCAAATCGTTGAATATTTCTGTGGCCTGCGCGGTTACTTTATATGAAGCATTCAGGCAGAAAAAGGAAAAAGAACATTATAAAGAAAGTCGTTTACCGGAAACAGAGTTGCTGAAACTGAAAGAAAAATGGGGAATTACCGGGGAATAAAAACCCTTTTTAGATATAAAAGCAAATGCAGCAAACCCACAAATAATAAAGATTCCTGTTTTCTGATACCCCTTCATGTTTTTTGAAAAAAGGATTGCTTTTATTTGCCGCAAGATTAATTTACACATCTAAAAATGCAATTTTGACTGATTTCCATTCCTCAAAACCTGCCATGTATTTCAATTACCTGCCAACAAATCTGTTAAAAAAAATTGGTACAATTATTCGTGTACATTTGCAATCCAAATAAATAAATTAAAAAAAAATCACAATTATGGCAAAAGAAACTTTTGAACTCTTTGACGACCGGGTTCTGGTGAAACCCAATGCGGCTGAAGAAAAAACTGCCGGCGGAATTATCATTCCGGATACTGCAAAAGAAAAACCTCAGAAAGGTAAAGTAATCGCAGTAGGAAAAGGAAAATATGCTGAACAAACGGGCAATCTTATTCCAATGCAAATAAAGGTAGGAGATACCGTAATGTATGGAAAATATGGAGGAACAGAAATCAGTATCGGAAGTGAAGATTACCTGATTATGCGCGCTTCAGATATTTTAATGAAAGTTAGTTAATTCATCATTTTAAAAAATTTAATAAATAACAAAATGGCAAAACAAATATTTTTCGAAATAGACGCCCGCAATAAAATGAAAAAGGGCGTAGATACTCTCGCCAACGCGGTGAAAGTAACACTTGGGCCTAAAGGCAGAAATGTGGTTATTGATAAAAAATTTGGCGCACCACAGGTAACTAAAGATGGCGTAACGGTTGCTAAAGAAATTGAACTGGAAGACCCAATTGAAAATATGGGCGCCCAGATGGTAAAAGAAGTAGCTTCCAAAACTGCTGATATAGCTGGTGACGGTACTACTACTGCTACTGTTCTTGCTCAGTCAATCATCAGTGAAGGCTTAAGAAATGTGACTGCCGGTGCAAATCCTATGGATTTGAAACGTGGTATTGATAAAGCGGTAACTGCTGTGGTTGAACATCTGAAAAAACAATCTGTAACCGTAGGAAACGATAATAGCAAAATACAACAGGTGGCTTCTATTTCTGCTAATAATGATGAATCTATTGGCAAACTGATCGCCCAGGCAATGACCAAAGTTGGTAAAGAAGGTGTGATCACTGTAGAAGAAGCTAAAGGCACAGACACTACAGTAGAAGTAGTAGAAGGTATGCAATTCGACAGAGGATATGTATCTCCCTATTTCGTTACCAATAGCGAAAAAATGGAAGCAGATTTAGAAAATCCTTACATACTTATTTATGATAAGAAAATATCTTCAATGAAAGATATTCTTCATATTCTTGAAAAAGTAGCTCAAAGTGGTCGACCTTTATTAATAATATCTGAAGATCTTGAAGGAGAAGCATTGGCAACTCTTGTTGTTAATAAATTGCGCGGCACCTTGAAAGTGGCTGCTGTAAAGGCTCCGGGTTTTGGTGATCGCAGAAAAGAAATGCTACAGGATTTGGCAGTCCTCACAAAAGGAACTGTTATTAGTGAAGAACAGGGTTACAAATTAGAAGGAGTTGAACTCGCTTCTTTGGGGCAGGCAAGTGCGATTACTATTGATAAAGACAATACTACCATCGTGGGTGGTAAAGGCGATAAAAAAAATATTACAGCAAGAGTAAACCAGATAAAAGCACAGATTGAAAGTACAACATCAGATTATGACAAAGAAAAATTACAGGAACGCCTTGCTAAATTGAGCGGCGGTGTGGCTGTACTTTATATAGGCGCTGCTACCGAAATGGAAATGAAAGAAAAGAAAGACAGGGTAGATGATGCACTTCATGCTACAAGGGCAGCCGTAGAAGAAGGAATAGTACCAGGTGGTGGAGTAGCTTATGTTCGCGCAATTGAAAGCCTGGAAAAATTGAAGGGTATCAATGACGATGAAACTACAGGTATCCAGATCGTAAAACGCGCTTTGGAAGAACCTCTTCGCCAGATAGTAGTAAACAGTGGAATCGAAGGAAGCATAGTGCTACAAAAAATCAAAGATGGTAAAAAAGATTTTGGTTTTAATGCCCGTACAGAAGTTTACGAAAATTTGATGACTGCCGGCGTTATTGATCCTACAAAAGTTACACGTATTGCTTTGGAAAATGCAGCCTCTATTGCAGGAATGTTATTGACTACTGAATGTGTAATTTCTGATAAGCCAGAAAGAGACAAACCAGGTATGCCTCCAATGGGTGGCGGAATGGGTGGTGGAATGGGTGATATGGGCTATTAATAGTTCCATTCACCTAGTGTGATATACAATTTAAAAAACTCAAATCCCTTTGCAGAAATGTGAAGGGATTTTTTTATGAGAAAAACTTTTTTGAAATAAACAGAAACTTTTACGGCAAAACAACAAATAACCAGTTTTTTACTTTTTTAAAAACGTTTTTATTGAATAATCTTATTCCAGACCAATAATTTTTTAAAAGGAAATCTTTTAGGGTAATAGATGATACAAACGGCCTGTTGCAATCAATTAAAAATTCATCACGGGAATAAATTAATGAAAACTATCCTTTTGTATTAAAGTATAAAGTGAGAGCGTGCACACCGTTTTTATTTATATTAAACAAATCTACCTTTTCTGCTGGCAGGCATATTGGCAGAATTCCTGTCATTCATTTTTAACCCAACCTTATTTATAAAGGGCATAAAAAAACTTCCTGATTTTACAGGAAGTCTTTTTAGAAAATTGTTTGTATTTATCAATCAGGAGAATAATCCGCCTTTCTTAAAAGTGCGGGTTCCTTCGCCAATTTTAAAACCATTATTATAAATTTCGATTTTGTAATCACCTGTCTGGAATTTACTGTTTTGTGACCACTCCACACTTACTGCCTGTTTTTGTCCTTGTACATAATTGATCTGTATTTTTTTAGTAAATGACTTTTGCTCACCATCACGGGTAGTAAAAGTGCCGGATCCTAATGCATCCACAGAAACCGGTTTGCCATCTGGTGCTGTAATACATACGTAAATATCCTGCATGCCCGAAGGAGTAATTCTGTTTTCATCTATGGTAAATGACATCTTCAATTTATCCACTCGTTTTGCAGTACTGGTTACCTTTTCTTTACCGCTCTTTTTTTCTTTGATACCTTCGATAGTGAAATCAGATGCGTGTAATGTAGAGCCTACATCTATTACACTCTCTTTTTGTTTTATAACCCCGTTGGCAGAGTCATAATTTTTTTGAACGACATCTCTTTGCTGAGTTACTACCCTGTTGTTTTCTGTTAACTGGGCATTGGCAACTGTGAGAGAATCTATCTGTGCGGTATAGGTTTCAATATTCCCTTTCAGTTGAGCAATCAATCTTCTTGCTTCTGCAAGTTGTGCCTGTGTGGCATTTTTATTATTGATGATAGCACGCACCTTTGCCTGAAGCCCTTCTATGTCTTTATCTTTTGTTTTCAAAAGACTATCGGCTTTTACATTACTTGTTTTAAGAGCATCGAGCCTGAGAGCAGCATCGTCTAATTCCCGCTGCAACTCATTCTTAGCGGAATCGCTGTTTACGATCTGGCTGGTGAGGTCTTGCTTTTCCTTGGTTGTTTTATTTTTATCAAAAATAATATATCCCCATGTGATTAGCAGGGCGATAACTAATATAGCAGTTAAAATATTTCTGCCAGTATTGCTTTTGGTAGTTTTTCCCTCATCCGATTGGCTTTCAGGAAAGTTTTCGTAACTCATGATGTAAGTTTTATTGTGATTTAATATAATACGTTATTTTCCAAAATCATGCCAAATAGTTAATATTTATAATGATTTCAAAAAAAAGTTGGTTAAAGCACAAGTTAAGTGTAAAATTTTATCTTTGGGAAAATGAATACAAATTCTATAATTGCCGAATGGAAAAATAATAATTTTAAACCTGTTTATTGGCTTGAAGGAGAAGAAGATTATTTTATTGATGAAATAATGGAATATGCTGAAAAGCAAATTCTCTCTTCTTCAGATGCAGAGTTTAACCAAACTGTATTTTATGGCAAAGATGCTAACTGGGCTGATATTGTAAATGCATGCAGGCGTTATCCCATGTTTTCAGAAAGACAGGTAGTGCTTTTAAAAGAAGCTCAACAAATGAAGGATATAGAAAAACTGGAATCCTATATTGAAAATCCATTAAACTCTACGGTATTAGTAGTTTCTTACAAAGGAAAGACATTGGACGGGCGTGGCAAATTTTCAAAATTAATAAAGAAGAAAGGCGAAGTTTTTTTGTCGAAAAAGATTTATGATAATCAATTACCGTCATGGGTCAGTTCTTATTTGCAGATTAATGGATTTCAGATAACCCCCAAAGCCCTCAATTTATTAGTTGACCACATTGGAAATGATCTTTCACGGATAGTAAACGAAATAGAAAAATTATCATTGAATTTAGGCAAGGAAAAAAATATTACCGAGGATGATATTGAAAAATACATCGGCATCAGCAAGGAATATAATATTTTTGAATTGCAAAAAGCGTACAGTAAAAAGGATCAGGCGAAAGCCATTCGTATAGTTCAATATTTTGAGGCCAATCCCAAAGCAGTTCCCATCCAGTTGGTTTTACCTTCATTATACTCTTACTTTTCTAAAATTCTACCCATCTATCAAATGACTGATAAAAGTGAAAGGGTATTGAAACCTCTATTTTCTTTTAATTCGCACCTGGTTGATCAGGTTTTGGAAACAATTAAAAATTATACTTTTTCCCAGGTGGAACAGATCATTCTATTATTACATGATAGCAATCTTAAAAGTATTGGAATTGATAGCTCGGGCGTTTCTTCCGGATCACTGATGAAGGAACTCTCTTACAAAATAATTAATTGCCGTAAATAAAGAGTTATTCAGATGTACTTCCATCTATTACCTTGATATGTTTTTTGTGTTTATTTTTTTCCTGGTATTCCAACACTTCTTTAGGTACTATTTTTTTCATTGGATCATCAGAAACAAGATTGGCAGGTTTAGGCTGGTCTAATAAATAACCTCTGTCATAATTTTCTGTCTTAATTATTTTTCCTGTACCAGGCTCATAATAATCCCATTCTCCATCTTTTACACTGTATGGTTGGGCTTTTACAATTTTATAGCTCAAAATTTCATTGCTGCCGGTACCATATATTGGAATCGTGTCATAAGGTTGATCCGGATTATAACCCCTCCAGTTTTCTACTCTTATTAAATCGCCAAGGTTTGTAAAATATTCTGATTTTCCATCTTTATCGCCATTTTTATAATTTTCATACGCTATCAGATCCCCCATCAAAGTATATTTTCTCCAATGGCCTTCTTTTTTCCCATCTACAAAAATCCCTTCTGCTTCGTATCCCGGCTCACCCCGCAAAGGATCCACATGTACAACCCATTTTCCCTGTTTCAAACCGTTATTGTCAATAGCATTCAAAGTATCACCATTAGGAGATATTTTATAGGTTTTAAATTGAGCATTCGCATTGAAAAGAATAAACTGAAAAGCTATGAAGAACAGCCCTATTTTTTTTGCTGATTTGATATTTAAATTCATTTTTAAAAAATTTAAGCGGTTTCCTATTTCAAAATTACCAAAATAATACTGCCTATTCATTCGGTTTAAGGGGCGTCTGAAAAAATTAACTTACTCCCAATTAAAAGCAATAACTATTCCGAAGAGGATTTATTGTAAAAAAAATGGACTCGAATACTGTAAATTGACCACTATAATTCTTAAATTTTAGCGTTCCTGGTCATAAAAACTAATATTTCCTTAAACTCCTGAAATAGTAAACAATTCGCTATTATTATATTTATCTTCCCACAGATACCAGGTAAATTTATTATTTAGTAAAAACCAAATTATGAAAATTAATATCAAGGCATTAAAATTCAGGGCAAAGAAAGAATTGAAAGAATATGTAAATGAGAAAGTAAGTAAGTTGTCGCGTTTTGATGACAGTATCATAAGCGCTGATGTAACATTAATGCTGGAAGGCGGAAACATTCCTGAAAATAAAATTTGTGAAATAAGATTAGTAGTACCCGGGTATGATGAATTTGTAAAGAAAAATGCCGTAACCTTTGAAGGAGCTGTCCTTAGCTCTGTTGATGTTCTTCAAAAGGTTCTCCATAGAAAAAAAGCGCAGGCTTAAAAATGATATTAATATTGCAAATCGGCCTCAATGGGATAATGATCTGAATATGGGACATGTAAGACCTGGAACTGGTTTACTTTAAACTTTTTATCTGCCAGTATATAATCTATTCGTAGTGTAGGCGAAATATAACGGTAAGTACGACCTATAAAGGATCCTTTTTTTAAAAATGCATCCTGCAGATTTCCCTTAATAGTGAAGTAGGTATTTGAATTAGGCACATCATTAAAATCTCCCGTAATAATAACAGGGTAAGGGCTTTCAGCTATTTTTTGTTTTACAATTTGTGCCTGAAGGTAACGATACCAATACGCTCTTTTTAATTTAGAAACCAAATCCCTGAAATCATTGTAACCCGGATCCCCCCCGCGTTTTAGCCTTGATAAGCTTTCGAAATCTGATTGCTCAAAGCGAACAGACTGAAGATGTGTAGTAAAAATTCTGAAAGTATCTTTCCCTTTATTTATATCAATATAAATGAGGTGCTCGGCCTGGGTGTGTTTACCATAACTAAATACAACGGAATGAATAACGGGGTATTTCGAAAATATAGCTACCCCCCTTGTTGTCTTATCAGAAGTTGTATCGGTAGGTGTGACAAGATAATAAGGAAATCCCATTTTAATAAACTGGGAAACATTCGAGTTTGTATCCTGGGTATTTTTAAGATCAGAATATTCTTCAAAGCAAAGTATATCCGGATCCTCATTTTGTATTATATCAAACATATAAGGTTTAAAACTTTGTTCGCCATTCCTCGTTTTTTCAAAATCCAAGCCCCAACTTTCTACATTCCAATGCAATATTCTTAACGTATTTGGGTTTTTATCCGAAGAAAATTCCTTATTTAAATGAAAAGAAAAGACAGCCGCTACTTGTTGAAAGCCAAGCAGCATAGCTATTATAGAGACCAAAACCCATTTTGATTTTAATAATATCCATAAAATAATAAAGAAAAGCAACGCGAAAAAAAATATTGGAAAAGCGAGCCCCGGCAAAGCGACAAGCCAATTGATACCTGTATTTACAAAAGGTACCAGGCAGACTATTAAATAAGCAAAAATTATAAATACATTGATAATAACAAGAATCTTTCGGTAGAGTGGCCGCCTGTAATCGAACATATAAATATCATTTCCTTAAAATGGGGATAAAATTACATTAGGAATTTTTAAGTGGTTATTAATTTTTAAATCTGTTAACTTTTGGAAAAGGCATTTGATCAAATGCCTTTTTAGTTTGATTGCTTATTATATATTAGAATATATTTGTCATATTGTACTTGATATAAGCAAATCAATGATATCATCAATAAGAAAAATCCTTAAAAGGTCTTTTGACAGAATCAACAATGAAAAAATTAAGTATAACTTTTTGCAGGCAATACCATTTTGGGTTGCCTCTTTGATCGCCGGTTTGATGGCAGTATCCTATTCACGAGCGTTTGCCTTTCTGGAATCACAAACTTTTATAATTTTTCACAATCATGGATGGGTAATATTCATTTTATCCCCGGTATGTTTTATAATAGCCTGGTGGCTTGTGGTAAAATATGCCCCTTATGCCCGCACCAGTGGCATCCCGCAAGTGATGGCCGCAGTAGAATTTGCAACAACGAATTATGATAAAAAAATAAAAAAATTACTTAGTCTCAAAGTTTTTTTTGTAAAAATGGCTTCTGGGCTTCTAATGATTTTGGGAGGAGGTGCAGTTGGAAAAGAAGGGCCTACCATTCAAATGTCGGGAATCATATTTAGAAAAATAAATGAATGGCTGCCAAAATGGTGGCCACCGGTATCAAGAAGCAATATGATAACCGCAGGTGCTGCTGCGGGACTTGCAGCGGCTTTCAACACTCCTTTGGGAGGTGTCGTATTTGTAATAGAAGAACTCACTAAAACCCATTTAAGTTATTTTAAAACAGCATTGTTTACCGCAGTTATTATAGCAGGACTAACGGCACAAGCGATTTTAGGGCCCTATTTGTATTTAGGTTTTCCTAATGTTACAGGTGTTTCAAACTCATTTTTTTTCCCTTTGATAATAGTGGCAATTGTGGCTGGATTGCTGGGAGCTTATATGTCAAAAATTATTTTGATCCTCTTTAAATGGAAAAAGAGTTTTAAATTTCGTTATCAACATTTGATATATGTTTTTGCCTGCGCCATTCTTACCGCTTCTATTGCCTTTTTTATTGACCCAAGCATACTCGGATCAGGCAAAGAAATTATGCTGACAACATTATTCTCTTCTGATAAATATGTACATTGGTACACTTCTTTATTCAGGATCCTGGGACCTATTTTAAGTTTCAGCACTGGTGCTTCCGCAGGTATTTTTGCACCATCATTAGGAGCAGGTGCCAGTGTAGGATCGTTTATGGCAAGCTTGTTTCATGCTTCTTCATCTAATGCCAATTTACTGATATTATGCGGGATGGTTGGTCTGTTAACCGGTGTAACACGTACACCTTTTACTTCCGCAATTCTTGTACTTGAAATGACTGACAGGAACAGTGTCATTTTTTACCTGATGATTGCCGGTTTAGTAGCAAGCATTGTGGCTTTATCGGTAGATAAACATTCTTTGTACGATCATTTGAAAGTACAAAGTATCTACGATTTGACCCGCGAAAAAGAAGATGAGACAATTAACAAGCCGGATATTGTAACACAAAGTGAATAAAATAATTATTTTGATTGAATGTTCATTTGATTACAGCTAATATACTTCGTAATATTATTCTTCCTTATGCCTTTTTTCCAAAACTTCAATCACATCATCCAGGGTTTTATTTTTTGCCTGCAGTAAAATGAGGTAGTGAAACAATAGATCAGCGGCTTCATTCAAAAAAAGTTTTTGATTATTATCTTTGGATTCTATTACTAATTCCACAGCTTCTTCGCCCACTTTTTGCGCCATGGCATTGATGCCTTTTTTAAATAGTGTGGAAGTATAAGAACCGGAAACAGGCCTTTTTTTTCTTCCTTCAATAATCTTTTCGAGGGTACGCAAAAAGTCTTTTCCGCTGTTTTCTTCATTGAAACAAGTCTCAGCGCCGGTGTGACAAACAACTCCGTCAGGCTTTGCTTTTATTAAAAGCGTATCAAAATCACAATCCAGTTTGATGTCAGTAACGTGTAAAAAATTTTTACTGGTTTCACCCTTCACCCATAAACGATTTTTGCTTCGGCTGTAAAAAGTTACCAGACCGGAGTCTATCGTTTCATGAAAAGCTTCATAGTTCATGTATCCAAGCATTAAGACTACATTGGTTGAGGAATCCTGGATGATTACCGGCACTGTGCCACTTGAGGATTTTGCAAAATCAATTCTTTGCACCAAATTGGAGAAATCTTTTTTCATGTATTGATATTTAATTAATTCGATACGAATTTCAAGAATTAGAACGAATTATTTTTTTAATTAAACAAAGAGTTGCAGTAAACGAACAATTAATAAACATTCCCGCTTCTTGCTATTTTTTGAAAAGTTATAAGTGGCTTGACGCCACACGTAACGACCGCTAACACCGCCAGTAAACGAACAATTAATAAACATTCCTGTTTCCTCACACTTATAAAAAACATCCGCGATCTGATGCCACACGTACCGATTGCTAATCCCACCACACCATTAATTTAAATCCTAACATTAATATTCCTTTTGGCTAAATAATTTTTCAAATCAAGGATTTTTATTTCTCCAAAATGAAAAACGCTTGCAGCCAAAGCCGCATCTGCATTGTCTTTTATAAAAACATCTTCAAAATCTTTCATCGTACCTGCGCCTCCGGAAGCTATTACAGGCACCGACAACTGATCACAAAATAAAGCCGTAATATCATGTGCAAAACCATTTTTTGTTCCATCATTATTCATCGAAGTTAAAAGAATTTCACCTGCACCAAGATTGATCGCCTCCTTTGCCCAATCTAAAGCCATCCGGTCAGTTTTCAATCTTCCTCCGTTCAGGTAAACGTACCAATTACCATCGTCTTCTTTTTTGGTATCTATTGCCAAAACTACACACTGACTTCCAAATTCTTTTGCCATCAAATTTATTAAATATGGATCTTTAAAAGCGGCAGAATTCACAGAAATCTTATCAGCGCCATTTTGCAATAATTCAAAAGCATTTTCAACAGAAGAAATACCCCCGCCGACAGTAAAAGGGATATTGATATTTGAAGCAATTTTTTTCACAAGTTCTACCAGCGTTTTCCTTTTTTCAACAGTAGCAGTAATATCAAGAAATACCAATTCGTCTGCGTCTTGTCGTGAGTAAAAGAGTGCCAATTCAACAGGGTCTCCCGCATCACGGATGTTTTCAAAATTAATCCCTTTTACAGTTCGCCCGTTTTTAATATCAAGACATGGTATGATTCTTTTTGCCAGCATTAATTGTTTTTTAAAAATCCTTCCATTTGTTCTAAAGTAATTTTTCCTTCATAAATCGCTTTCCCTATTATCGCGCCTGAACAGCCAATCTCTTTCAAAAGCAACAGATCATAAAAGCATGAAATACCGCCGCTGGCAATAAGCTTTAAAGAAGGGAATTCTGCTAAAATTTCTTTGTAAAGCCCGGAAGCAGGCCCTTGCATCATTCCATCTTTCGAAATATCAGTACAAAAAATTTGATCAATTCCATTGGAAATGATTCCATTTATAAAATCGAAAATATCAATCCCGGTATCTTCTTTCCATCCTTGAATTTTTATTTTTTTATCAAGAACATCTGCTCCAGGCAAAAATTTGTCAGATCCAAAATCATTGATCCATTGTGAAAATAAACCAGGATCTTTTACTGTTACGCTTCCAACACTTACCATCGCTGCACCCGCATTAAATATCAATTTCAAATCTTTAGTATTTTTTATTCCACCTCCAAAATCAATAGTTAGCAAAGTGTTGTTCGAAATATTTTCAAGCGATTTTATATTTTTTAAAGGATTGCCTTTTGCACCATCCAGATCTACTACGTGCAATCTTTTAATTCCGAATGCTTCAAATGTCCGGGCAACTTCAACCGGATCGTTATTGTAAATAGTTTTTTTATCAAAATCACCTTTTGCGAGTCTCACACATTTTCCATCTATAATATCTATGGCAGGAATTATTTCCATTTATTAAATGTTTAAAAAATTTGAAATAATCCTCTCGCCGGAATCTGCCGATTTCTCTGAATGAAACTGAACTCCATAAAAATTATCCTTACTCATAGCTGCGCTAAAAGGATTGATATAATCAGTTGTGGCTATAGTTTCGTCCGAAAGCAATGCATAATAACTATGCACAAAATAGACATACGACTTTTCCTCAACACCTTTAAATAAAGGCGAAGAAAGGCCATAAATCGTATTCCATCCGATATGAGGAATTTTTGCAGGAACCAGGTTTTTATTTTGATAAACAGAGTCATCAAATCTCTTTACATCTGAATTAAAAATTCCAAGACATTCTGTATTTCCTTCTTCACTAAAATTGCACAGCAACTGAAGGCCAAGACATATTCCAAGAACAGGTTGTTTTAAAGAAATAATCAATTTATCAAGTCCCTTTTCTTTCAAATATTCCATTGCCGAAGAAGCATTTCCCACACCGGGAAAAATGACTTTATCCGCAGCAATTATTTTTTCATGATCATCAGTTACAATTGCATTTATGCCTAACCGATGCAAAGCATAAAGTACGCTTTGTACATTTCCGGCATTGTATTTTATAATGGCAACATTCATAATATCCCTTTAGTAGTGGGTAACGCATTATTTAAAGGATCTCTGCGAATGGCCATTTTTATTGATTTGGCGAATGCTTTGAAAATTGCTTCAATTTTATGATGTTCATTGGTTCCTTCAGCTTTAATATTGAGGTTAGATTTTGACGCGTCTGAAAATGATTTAAAAAAATGATAAAACATTTCTGTTGGCATCTCTCCTATCTTTTCTCTTTTAAATTCCGCATTCCAAACGAGCCAGTTTCGTCCCCCAAAATCAATGGCAACCTGGGCCAGCGAATCATCCATTGGTAATAAAAACCCATATCTCTCTATACCACGTTTATCACCGAGCGCAATTAAAATTGCTTCGCCAAATGCCAAAGCTACATCTTCAATTGAATGGTGCTCATCTATATGAAGATCTCCATTACAATGAATTTTGATATCCATCCCAGAATGTTTGGCCACTTGTTCCAACATGTGATCAAAAAAACCAAGGCTGGTTTTTATATCAGCTTTGCCCTTCCCATCCAAATTAATTTCTACTTCAATTTTTGTTTCATTTGTGTTCCGGGAATGTGAAATTTTTCTTTGAGGAAGTTTTAAAAAATTATAAATGTCTTCCCATTTCTGCGTTTCAAGCGCTATAACATCTTTCAGTTCATCCCGGGAAATGGTAATTTCAGAAGTGCCCAATTCCTGGAAATTATTTAGAAAAAAAGCCTTACAACCCAGGTTCTTTGCCAATTCCACATCAGTAAGCCTGTCGCCAATTACAAAAGAATTTGTAAGATCATATTTTTCTTCATCAAAATATTTTTTCAACATTCCTACTCCCGGTTTCCTGGTGTCTTTATTTTCATGGGCAAACGTTTTATCAATAAAAATGTCAGAGAATTCAATTCCCTGTTCTTTAAAAGTCTTTACTACAAAATTTTGTATCGGCCAGAAAGCTTCCTCAGGAAAAACATCCGTACCAAGTCCATCCTGGTTGGTAACCATTACCAAATCATAATCTAATTCTTTGGCAATTTTAGAAAGATATTCAAACACATGCGGATAAAATTCCAATTTTGAAAAAGCATCTAACTGGTTAGTAACAGGTGGTTCAATAATGATTGTTCCGTCACGGTCAATAAACAAAATTTTCTTATTCATAATTTTTTAAAGTTTTTAAGAGTGTTTCATTTTCTATAGGTGTTCCAACGGTTATCCTGATACAATTTTCACACAAAGGTTCATTACTTCTGTTACGTACAATAATTCTATGCAATAATAAATATTGATATAGCTTATCTGCATTTTGCACCTTCGCTAAAATAAAATTAGAATCAGAAGGATAAATATTTTTAATAAAATCAAATTCTTTTAATTCCTTTTCAAGGAGAATTCTTTGCTCAATGGTTCGTTTAATATTTGCGTTTACTTCATTGAGTTTTCCTAATGCCTCTAATCCTAATTGCTGCGATGACTGGTTAATATTATACGGAGGCTTTACTTTATTGAACAAATCAATAATTAATTCTGAGGCAAAACCCAATCCCAGCCTTAATCCTGCTAACCCCCATGCTTTTGAAAGCGTATGCATCACAATCAGATTTTCATATTCTGTCAACTCTTGCAAAAAAGGCTTTTGCCTGGAAAAATTAATATAGGCTTCATCAATGATTACGATCCCATCAAAATTATTTAGTAATAACTCTATATCCATTCTATTGAAATTATTACCCGTAGGATTATTAGGCGAACAAATAAAAAGCAATTTTGTATGCTCATCTATCGCAGATAAAATACCTTCCACATCTAATTGAAAATCTTTTGTAAGTAACACTTCGCGGGCTTCCACAGCATTTATATTGGCACAAACCTTATACATTCCATAAGTAGGCGGACAAATAATCACGTTGTCTTTTCCGGGTTCACAAAAAATCCGAAAACCAATATCAATCACTTCATCACTTCCATTTCCTATAAAAATATTTTGTGGTGGCACGCCTTTTATTTTTGAAAGTTCCAGTTTTAACTGCCACTGTAATGGATCAGGATACCTATGAAGCCCCATCCCCGCACCTTCTCTCTCGTATGAAGGGAGCACAACCGGTGACCCATAACTGTTTTCATTAGCGTCCATGAAAACTTCGGCATTTCCCCTGTATTCACTCCTGGCAGAAGAATACGGCTTTAATTGTTTTATGTTTTCCCTTACAAGATTGTCCAAATTAAATTTTTCCATCTTCAATTTTTTTTAAGCGAATACTTACTGCATTCTTATGAGCCAAAAGTCCTTCAGCAGAAGCCATTGTTTCCACTGTGTTACCAATATTTTTTATTCCACTTTTCTTTAACTTTTGAAAAGTAATTTTCTTTACAAAACTATCTACAGAAACGCCGCTAACTGTTTTGGCCAATCCATTAGTAGGCAAAGAATGATTCGTTCCCGAAGCGTAATCACCTGCGCTCTCGGGGGAATAATTTCCAAGGAAAACACTTCCGGCGTTGATTACATTTTCAGCAAGTAGTTCTGCATTTTCAGAAGCAATAATTAAATGTTCCGGGGCATACCTATTTAAAAAATTGAAAGCATCTTTCACATCTTCCATCACTAAAAATCTTCTGTTCAAAAAACTTTTTTCAATAATTTCTAATCGGGGGAGCTCAGGCAATTGCTTATGAATTTCCTGAATAACTTCTTCAATTATTTGTTTGTTTACTGCTACAAGTATTACCTGGCTGTCGGCCCCATGTTCAGCCTGGCTCAGCAAGTCGGCAGCAACAAACTCAGGGTCACAGGTTTCATCAGCATATATAGCCAGTTCACTTGGACCCGCCAACATATCAATAGATACGCCGTTTATATTAACTATTTTTTTTGCACAGGTAACATATTGATTTCCTGGCCCAAAAATCTTATCCACTTTTTCTACGGTTTGCGTTCCATAAGCCATGGCAGCTATTGCTTGAGCACCGCCCCCTTTATAAATATTTTTAATACCAAGAATATGAGCCACAAATAAGACCGCAGGATCAACTTCTCCATTTTTATTTGACGGAGTAGTTACGAAAATATTTTTGCATCCGGCAATTTTTGCAGGGATGGCAAGCATTAACAAAGTAGAAAATAAAGGGGCACTTCCTCCCGGAATATATAATCCCACTTTTTCGACAGGAACACTTTTACGCCAGCAAAAAACGCCGGGGGAGGTTTCTATTTTCTTTATTTTTTCAAACTGCTTCCTATGAAATTTTTCAATATTTTTTTTTGCAAGAAGAATAGCATTTCTAAGGCTTTTATTAACTTTCTTTTTTGAATTTTCAATTTCGTCTTCTGTTACCCAAAGATTTTCAGGAGCGAATCCATGAAATTTTAAAGAATAATTTTTCACTGCAAAATCTCCTTCATCCTTAACGGTATTAATAATTTCAGAAATTGTTTCTACCAGTTTTTCTGAATTGATTCCTGGCCTTTTTATAAGCTCCGACCATTCGGTTTCAGGTGGATTTTCAATTATCGCATTCATATTTTTGCTTTTTAAGAAATCATTTTTTCAATAGGTACAACCAGGATTCCTTCAGCTTCAAAACCTTTTAATTTTTCTATTACATCCCAAAAATCATTTTCATTTACTACGCTCTGCACACTGCTCCAGCCTGTCTCTGCCAGCGGAACTATGGTCGGGCTTTTCATTCCCGGCAGCAAGGAGCAAATATTTTTCAACTGGTGGTCAGGCGCGTTCATCATGATGTATTTATTATTTTTTGCAGCCTTCACCGCATTCATCCTAAGCAATAAATTATCAAGTATTTTTCTGTTTTCTCCATTCAGGTTTTTGTTGGCCACAAGCACCGCTTCTGAATTCAATACCACTTCTACCTCTTTTAAATTGTTGGTAAAAAGCGTGCTACCGCTGCTTACCAAAT
>Ga0208357_1000228_pt1 | contig 46213 bp, 44 predicted proteins | sample NGESurdeep092012_6_FD_184487 | JGI IMG/M metagenome (GOLD analysis project Ga0208357, IMG submission 184487) | Arctic peat soil microbial communities from Barrow, Alaska - NGEE Surface sample F52-2 deep-092012 (SPAdes) | ecosystem: Environmental > Terrestrial > Soil > Wetlands > Peat ...
GTCTCGAAAACTGCTGTGTCTACGGGCACCGTGGGTTCAAATCCCACCTCCTCCGCCAGCGTGAAACGGGTGACTTCGGTCACCCGTTTCTTCGTCTTGCGACACCCTCGAGCAGCGCCAGTACGATAAGTAGGTCTTACATTGGTCCAACTGTTCCAGGAGCACACCATGGTTTCGTCAATTGATTCATCCGTCGGCACCGAACGCAAGGTCGTCACGGAAATCCCCGGTCCGAAATCTCAGGCACTGCACGCACGCCGCAAGGCCACTGTCAGCGCGGGTCTCACTCAGGGCTTTCCGGTCTACATCGAGCGCGCTATGGGCGCCATTCTTGTTGACGTTGACGGCAACGAGCTTCTCGACCTCGGATCCGGCATCGCCGTGACCGGCATTGGTCACGCGGTACCCGCCCTCGTGGACGCCGTGAGCGAGCAGGTCGCGAAGTTCACCCACACCTGCTTTATGGTGACTCCTTACGAGAGTTACATCGAGGTCTGCGAAGAGCTTGCTGCACTCACTCCCGGCACCCACGCCAAGACTTCGGCATTGTTTAACTCTGGCGCCGAGGCGATCGAGAACGCCGTCAAGGTCGCTCGCCTCGCTACTGGTCGACCAGCGGTGATTGTCTTTGAGCACGCCTATCACGGACGCACCAACTTGACCATGGCTCTCACGGCGAAGAACATGCCGTACAAGGACCACTTTGGTCCCTTTGCTCCCGAGATCTATCGCGTACCGATGAGTTACCCCTACCGCGACGGGTTGAGGGGTGCAGATGCCGCTGCGCAAGCCATCAAGATCATTGAGACTGATGTAGGCGCCCAGAACGTCGCGGCGCTGCTCATTGAACCCATTCAAGGCGAAGGTGGCTTCATTGTTCCGGCCGAGGGATTCCTTCCCGCTCTATCGAAGTGGACAACTGACAACGGCGCGGTCTTCATCGCCGACGAGATTCAAAGTGGCTTCTGCCGCACTGGCGACTGGTTCGCCGTGAATCACGAAGGCGTTATTCCCGACATCGTCGCGACCGCGAAGGGTCTTGCCGGAGGCATGCCACTCGCGGCTATCACCGGACGCGCGGAGTTGATGAACGCGGTGCACGAAGGTGGCCTTGGCGGCACCTACGGCGGAAACCCGGTAGCGGTCGTAGCGGCCCTCGCCACGATCAAGACGCTTCGCGACAACAATCTTGCGGAGCGCGCTCGTGAGATAGGTGACGTGATGTTGAAAAATCTTCGTTCGCTCCAACAAGACGTTGCGGTAATCGGCGATGTCCGAGGGCGTGGCGCCATGGTGGCCATTGAACTGATCGAGCCTGGTACCACGACACCAAACGGTGCGGCCGCGAAATCCGTGATTAGTTACTGTCAGCAGCAGGGTGTCGTCGCACTTATCTGTGGCACTTACGGCAACGTGATTCGCTTGCTGCCGCCGTTGATCATCAGTGACGAACAACTCGCCGATGGACTCAGCGTCCTCGGTGCCGCCGTGCGTTCTGTTCAGTAGCCCTTCCAGCGCTCACCATGCGTCTATAGGGAGTTCATGAGTTCAATACCCATTCACGTGCGCAACGGGTTGAAGTTCGTGGCGCTACTGGGCGCGGGCGCTCTCGTCTTGGCGAGTTGTGGCGTGACCCCTACATCTATTCAACGTCTGAACGGCCAGCCGTCGCTCAGCATCTCGGTGCCGCTTTCGAACGTCGGCTGCACGCTCAATGACGTCTGTATCGCCCTAGGGACCTCGAACGCCAGTGCCGGGCCACGATCCGCCGGCGAATTCGCCACGCCGACCGGACACTGGTCGAACCTCACACTTCCTAGTACCGCGCCGCCTGCCGTTACGTCAACGGCGTGTTTCTCGACGCAGTGTCTCCTCGGCGGATCAGTATCTGGTCGCGACCTCTTGTGGCGCTTTGACGCCACGAGTCACACCGTTACCATTGTTAACCCTCCGTCCGGAGGTAGCGGCGTGAGCGCGCTGACGTGTAAAGCACTGAACTGTGCTCTCGTTGACTCGAGCGCGCGCTCATCGGCACCGCGCTTTAGCTTTAGCGCCGATGACGGCGCGACGTGGTCTAGTCCGACATCGGTGAGTTGGGCAAGCGGCGACGTGATCACTGCACTTTCTTGTGGCGAAGTCTTTGACTGCGTCGTCAGCGCCTTGACCACACAACACCAACTCCAGATCTTCATCACGCGCAACGATGGAGTCACCTGGACGCAACGCTCGACGCCAAGTTCGTGGTCAACCCTCTCATCACTTACGTGTGACGGCCTTCGTTGCGTAGGTCTCGCGACCATCAACGGCACCTCGGCCATTGTGCGCACCAACACGTTCGCTCGACTTTGGACCAGCGCCTCACTGAGCCATCGCACGAACGCGCTGGCTTGCGTCGCGATGAGTTCATGCGTCGCCGTCGGTCAGTACGCGACGTCGTCGCCATGGCTCGCTACCGTCGAAGGCCGCACTACCTCGCCAGCTCGACTGCGCTACGTACCAACGCCCCTGCTCGATGTGGCATGTGGTTCGAAAGTCTGCGCAGCGATTGGCTACACGACGGTCTTAACGCTGCCGCTAACGCTTAAGAGCAGCGCCTAAGAGACCCGGCAGTTTCGCCCACGAAGGTTTTGCCTCGAAGGCCAGGAGTTTTCTCATCACCACGCTGGCGTTTTTATTGGTGGAAAACCACGCCGGATCAGGCCTAGCGATAAAGGGACCTCGAACCACAGATTTTTGCGGTCGCGCGAAGAGGTACGCGTTGCCCACGACGCCACTCCCCGACTGGATATCGGTGATGGGGTGGCCGGGGTACGCACCCCACGTGGTCGTCGCTAGGGCGAAGCTCAGCGCGTGCCAAAGATTGATGCCAATGGAGCCGTAGCGAAGTTCGGCAATAGCCTCGTCGATCGCCGGGCCGGTCTCGGGGTCTTTCATCGCACGAGGATCAGCGATCAAGGTCATCGAAAGCGTCCCCCAGACGACGTCGTTACAAAAGTCCGTTGCCTTACGCACGAAGTCGGCCGCCGTGCTCGCGCTCAGTGCGGTCTCGGCGGTGAGCGCGCAAAAAGCCTCAACGTTGAACACGATGTCGCCGCCGTTCGTTGGATCAACGTCTCGAATCAACGTCCACGCAACGGTGCCGGGGGTGACGTCGCCGAGTTGATCTGCTTCAGGGTGGCTCGCGAGGAACGTCGCGCGTCGCTCGTTCGCGCCCGGGTAGTACGCACTGCGCGTGGGCAGCGACGCCAAGACCGCTTCGAGCGCTTCGAGGAACTCGTTCCGCTGCGACCACTGGGCGTGGGTGACGATGACGCGTGGCGTAAGACAGTTAAAACCCGCGTTGTTCGCGATCATCGTCGCGACGTGCTTGGCCTGGTACGCGATCTCTTTCTTCGACCACTGGCCAGGGACGATCACAACGGGCGAAACATTTCCAAGCTCACAGCTGACGGGCTTCATGATCATCGGATCATTCTGCGCCTTTCGGCGTTCGCCCTCTCGTCCAACGCCAAAGACAATCGCGTCGTGGGTCTTATCAGAACCAGTCACGTGGACGTCAGTGATGAGTTCGTGTCTCGTTAAGTAGACGCCGACCTGAGCTCCACCGCTGACGATACGTAGAAATCCAGCGTCAATCAAGGAACTCATTGCTCGCGACCAGTACGGCGTCAGGTAGTCATTAACGGGATTGGCCTTTAAGACCACGACCTTGCCTTCGACGAAGAGCTTGCTCAAAACGTCGCGTGGGCCAAGTGACGCGACGTTGCCCGCCCCCAGTACCAAACACACGCCTTCGTGACTCTCAGGCGACTTGTACAACGCTGCTTGCGTGGCCCGCACTTCGTTCTCATCAACACCGGGCTCCATCCAGACTTCGCCCGTAACACCGCTGTAGAGAATCTTGTCGAACACTGACGCGGGCACGACCTGCACGGCAACGCGTTGACCGGGCTTGTGACGCACAGGACCCGGATAGTGGGGCCGACCCTTCGCGGCGATATCAAGCATCGACTGACGAAAAGCCTGAGCCATACGCACGAACGTTCCTACGCCACTGAAGAGTTCTTCGCCGCCTTCTGCACTATTGGGGTCATATCCCTTCGCCGCACATCCAGCCGCGCTCCACTCTTCAGCAACCGCGACTGTGTCCTCGACAATTCGCGCCAGCAGGTCCGCGCGTTCCCGGGGTGTCGTCAACGCCCACGCGTGGGCATTCTTGGCGACATCGTTTAGAGCTCGGTCCAGGGTCGACTCATCGAGAGCAGCGCGGTCTTGGTCACCTGACGTTGGCGCAACGGCCCCTCGTAGATCGCTCATCGAAACACCCTTTTCTCGCTGTTATGGGAGACTACTTCCGTGAGTTTCTCTGCGCCCGCGACAGTTCCGCCCGGTTGGTACCCTGACCCATCGGGGTCTCGCCAATGGCGTGTGTGGACGGGCACGCAGTGGTCTGAGGCCACTCGTCCCTACGGTGAATCTGAAGAGCCGACTCGATTCGCAACCGATTTGGTGCTTGCGCAGTCCATGCGTCGGGTACTTCGCACTGGGATAGTGGGCGTCGTAGGTGGACTGGGGCTCTTAGTGGGAGCGCTCGCCCACTGGACCGGTACTGCCCAACCAGCCCCACGGTGGTTCTTGCTCGGCGCGCTCGACGTCGCCGTCGCCTTACTCGCCGTGGGTTCGGTGGTGTGCGCTTTTGGCGTCAAGGAATTGAAGGGGCGCTGGTCGCTCGAAGCCCTAGTGCCAGGCGTCAATCTCTTTTTCGCGAGTGCCCTCGTTGCGAAACGACTCGGACGAAATCAGTCCTGGCGCGTACTGTCCGAAGTCATTCTTCTCGTCCTCTTCGTCCTCTCCCTCCACACGAATCTCTGGCTCGCTATTGGGCCTGTAATCGTTGCCTTCATCGAGACAACGTGGTTCGGCGCCCTAGTTGATCAACTCAACGGTCCATCGATTGACGAGATAGTCACCTCGTAGGATGACATCGACGTTGTCGCACGACAGCGTCACGGGGGTATGAGGATGTACGAATGGTCTGAAGAGCACCAGGCAATCATTGACGTTGTTCGGCGCTTCGTCGATGAAGAGATTCGCCCAAACCTTGATGATCTCGAACACAACGGCGTGCCGCCTTATGAGGTGTTACGAAAGTTCTACGAGGTCTTTGGCTTAAAGGCCTTAGCGCAAGAGTCCTTTAAGCGTCAGCTCGAACGAAAGATCTCCGGCGAAGAGACCGTGAACGAACGCCGCGGAGGCAACGATCCCGCCTTGACGCTTATTCCCACCATTGAACTGTGTCGCGTAAGCCCCGGGCTCGTGACCTCACTCGGCGTCTCGACCGGTCTAGCGGCGGGAACAATCAATAAAATCGGCACACCGGCGCAGATGGAACGTTGGGCGCTCGACTTAATGACACTCGACAAGATTGGCGCGTGGGCGATTACCGAGCCCGACTCGGGCTCGGACGCTCTTGGGGGAATGCGTACGAGTGCTGTACGTGACGGCGATGGTTACGTCTTGAACGGTCAAAAGACGTGGATTACGAACGGACCCTACGCCGATACCATCGTTCTCTACGCCAAGCTCGACAATGGCGACGACGACGTGCGCAATCGCAAAGTCCTCACTTTCGTTCTTGATTCAGGTATGGACGGCCTCGAACAGGTACGACCCATGCGCAAGATGGGTCAGCACGCTTCACCCACGGGCGAAATATTCCTCACTGACGTGCGCGTTGGGCGTGATCGACTGCTCGGTGAAAGCGAGGAAATTAAAGGCGGCGGGCGCCAAAGCGCCAAGGATAACTTTGTCTCGGAACGCGCCGGCGTCGCCGCCATGTCACTCGGCATCATCGAAGAATGTCTACGCATCTCCATCGATTACTCGAAGCATCGAAAACTCTGGGGCACCGCCATTGGCGAGTTTCAACTCATACAGCTCAAGCTCGCACAGATGGAAGTTGCGCGCGTGAACGTGAGAAACATGGTATTCATGCACGTCGAGCGATCGAAAAGCGGCGCTTTACCTAGCTTCGCTGAAGCGTCGGCCATGAAGCTCTACTCAGCGCAGGCCGCGTGTCAAGTGGCCGACGACGCGATCCAAATTCTTGGCGGCAACGGCTACATTGCGGAGTATCGCGTCGAGCAACTCAGTCGCGACGCACGAGTGCTTCGAATCTACGCTGGAACTGACGAGATGCAGGTCGTTGCTATTGCCAAGGATCTCATTCGCTCTTAAAGAACTCCGCGAAGTCTCTCGGCCACGTTTATCCAACCTTTATAGGCCTTCACTGATGGTGGCGCGCTCTCAATCGAGTGCAGTAGCGCGGGGACGAACTCCGGGTCGTCGTCGCGAAGCGACGCCGCAGATGCAACGTAGGTTCGAATTGTGAACACGATGGCTTTAGAGCGGGGCAGCTGACGAATTGTCTGGCGTTCGACGCGAAAGTGCCACCGAGAGAGGTCACCACTTGGCGCAACTCGCGCGCTCCCGGGCTGAAACAACGCCGGACTATCGAGCAGCGTCCAGTTCAGTCGCCAAAACGAACGATCGGGAGTGAGTCGATCAAAGAAGGCGTTCGTGGGACGAGCAAGCTCTTCGTCGTAGAACGGCACGGGTGAATGAATGTCATCGAGCGTCGCACCAATCTTTGACGCGAGACTCCAACGTGAGGGGAAACAGACGCACGCGGCGCGCAATCTCCATTCATCGTCGCGTACCAACACGCACAGGTCTTCTTGCACTATTCGACTCGCCTGCACAATGGGGTGTTCACTGCGAATTGTTCGGAACTCGATTTGAGGGTAATGACGAGTTAAGAAAGACTCCACCTCAACAAGTAGTTCGGAACTTGCGGCGTCGCCCTCTGAATTCGTTGCAACGACCGCGTCGTAGTCGCGTTCAAGAAGTGCCGTCTTGAGCAACAGCTCTTCGTCGTAGCGTTCGTCAATCTGCAACCACTCTCCGAGATCAAGTGGGCGAAGCCCCATCGCCAATCGCCACCCTCTGGTGTCAAGCGGCACGTAGGGGAACGACGTCACGGAGCTATCGTTCTCGATGACGGCGCACTACGAAGATATAGAAAAGCAGCGCGAGACAGGGCACGGCCACCACCACAAATCTCGCGACCGGCAAGACCGCGCCGCGATGGACGTTGACGACCAGCGTGCTCGTCGCCAGAACCGCGAGTTGGTGGGTCACGATACGTACTCCACTTCTCCACTTTTGCACGTTCGCGAGGGAAAAAATCCCTGGTGCAAGACCATTTGGTTATTGATAACTAGTAATAATATACGTAGTATTAGGTATGACTAGAAGCCAACGAGCACGTAGTGCGCGGGCCATCGCGAACGATGAAGCGATTCTTGAAGCGGCCATTGCTGAAGTTCTGCGTGTCGGCGTCGACCACGTCTCGCTCCGCGACGTCGGCCACCACGCCGGCCTCAGTCACGGTGCAACGTACGCCCGCTACGAAGACGTCGATGAACTGCTCGTTGACCTTTGGAACTCAATTCTCCGGCATCGAGCCATCGCGATGTTCGACGTCTGTATGCACGCGGCACAAGAACCAACAATTACCTCGATTAGCGCCATATTTGACTACATCAAGCAATCATCACCCGCCGACAACGCATTCATCCAAGTGCTGTTCACGGCCAGGAGAATTCCCACATTGCATGAAGAGGTTGAGCCATTTATCCACGACTACCTAGAAATGGGGTTGCGTGTCTCTTCGGACGAGAGCGCGAGTTTCGTCCGTGGGATCATGGTTTTTTCAATGATGTTGCTGCAAATTTTTACGCGAACAGTTTTTGAAACGGAAGATGGGTATCTTGACCTACTTCAGGATCTCATGCTGGAGACCCTCCAAACAGATCCTCGCGACATCAGTGAATTAGAAATCACAAAGTCTGACGATTGGATATCCATTGATGAGGGCGATGATCTCAAACAACAGCTCGCGTTCGCCACCGTCAACGTCGTTGGGAAAAGTGGCTACATGCGCGCCACAATTTCACGAATTGCGCGTCGCGCCAACTGTTCACCAGGAGCGATTTACAAGTTGTATCCATCGAAAGAAGACTTGGTCATCGCGGCCTCCAATGACCTCCTTCGAGTTCGGTGGATGAAGGCGACAAATTTCATAAACGTTCTCGAGGAAGGATCCATCACTCGACTTCTTTACAGTTCCGCGAGTGCCGAGAACGTTGTACACCAGAATTTCATACTTGAAGCATCGCTTGCCGCCATCCACAGCGAGAGGCTCCAGCAAGCGCTCGTCAGTGAATTTAGTGAGATTGAAAGCGTCATTCCGCTTCTCCAAAATGTCACTGACGACGAGATATCTCGCCTCCGTTTTCTCGTTCGATCCGTTATCTTCACCACTGTTGGCGTTGCATTCATTTCAACAATTACCGACAGCATGCAGAGCACCGACTTCAACCAGTTCGCCGAACCCTTTCGTCGCGCGATACTAAAAGAAGGAATGCCCAGGTGGGGTGGGGTGCGTCAACAGATACGTAATCTGACGGCGTCGAGCGGCGACTAGACCCCGTTTTTTGGCGCCTGCGAACCAGACAGGGCTTCGAGCCGATCCAGGATGCTCGTAATGGCGTCGTCTTGGGCAAGTAGGTGCTTTTGGATCTCTTCGGACTCTCTTAAGACAGCTTCGGCGTCTTTATAGGTCTCTTCTGATCGCTTATCGGCGGCCCTGGCTTGAATGTTCTGTCCGACAATGATGACGGGCAGCAGCACTAGCTGCAGGAAACTGCTCGAAAGCCACACGACGACGTAGTAGGTACCTTGGTGAATCGCCGAAGGCAGCGCGAAGAGCGCAATGATCGTAAACACGTACGCGCACCACATCGTTCCCACGACGAGGGTTACTTTGAGGCCAAACCTGGCGTTCATTCGGGTAAAGAAGTTGTCGTGTTTGGGTTTTCGAAAATCATTGGTCTTGATCGGATGACCGAGACTTTGAAGTTCGGCTACCCGAGGGTGACGAATGTATTCGTAGATTTTTGACATGCCCGAATTCTCACACGCCCAGTGGCGTATGGCGTGGAGTTAGGGGACTCCCTTAACGCACCATCAAATCGGGCGACGTCTCCATGCCCTCGCGCCATACCGAGCGCGCAATGATCTTTGTAATGTCGGCACGATCCTTGTAGCGCAGTGCGATTTCACGAGACTCTTCGAGCAGCCCCTCAGAGAGTTTCGTGGGGTTAAGTCCGAGCGCCAAAAACTTCTCCCGACTGACGTTGAGCTCGTTCTCCACTGCTTCACGACGTGGATTCGGCAAGTACGCAATTTCCGCGCCCGTCAACTTAGAGATCATCTCTGCTAGTTCCCTGACGCGATGCGTTTCAGTGACTTGATTGAAAACCTTGGGCTTCTCGCCTCGCTCGGGCGGATTCTCTAGGGCAATCTGAACGCAACGGACGGTGTCACGAATGTGTATGAACGCACGCGTCTGCCCGCCCGTACCGTGCACGGTGAGTGGATGGCCAATGGCTGCCTGCATTAAGAATCGATTGAGGACCGTTCCGTAATCGCCGTCGTAGTCGAAGCGATTAATAAGACGCTCGTCAAGGACTGTCTGTGGCGTCTGGGTGCCCCAGACGATTCCTTGATGAAGGTCGGTGATGCGCAGTTGGTCGTTGGCGCAGTAGAAAGCGAACAACAGTTGATCAAGTGTCTTTGTGAGGTGATAGACAGATCCGGGATTGGCGGGGTGAAGGATCTCACGCTCGAGGTCACCGTCAGGTGTTGGAACCTTCACGGTGAGGTAGCCCTCAGGAATCGGTGCCGAACCCGACCAGCCGTAGCCGTAAACACCCATTGTCCCTAGGTGAACCAAGGCAATATCGCGTCCACTTGCGACAATGGCGGCGAGCACGTTGTGGGTAGCACGCACGTTGTTGTCAACGGTATAACGCTTGGTGGCAGAGTTGCGCATGGAATAGGGCGCCGCGCGCTGTTCACCGAAGTGAACAATCGCGTCTGGCTGAATCTCTCGCAAGAGTGATCCGAATCGTTCGTACTCTTCGGCCAGGTCGAGGTGAACAAAGTCAATCTCGTTACCCGTGAGTTCCTTCCACACGCGCAGGCGTTCGCCAATTGGTCGGATAGGCGTGAGTGACTCGACCTCCAATTCAAGGTCGATCTCGCGGCGACTCAAGTTGTCAACAATCGTGACGTCGTGGCCAAGATCGGACAAATGCAACGAGGTCGGCCAGCCACAGAATCCGTCGCCACCGAGAACTAATACCTTCATGAAAACTCCTAATACGTAGGCGTAGGTGACGCCTGCTCAGACAGCAGAACCAAGATTTTATGGCTCAGAGTCTCTCAACTCTACCAATGAATGATGTGCCACCTATTGGCCATTACCAGGGCTACCAGAAAGAGCGGAACGGAAAAACGAGGCGTAGGGTGAAAAATCCGACCGCGTTTTAGGTCCAAGACCGGTTAGAGGAAAGAGTGAATTTATCTACCGCGATTAGGGCGTGCCTAACGAAGTACTCAACGTTTTCAGGTGTGGCAATCCGCTCGGAGTACTGGTACTTCACGCTATTCCTCGGGATCCTGCCTCATCGAGTTCTATGGGAGTTCGTATTTCTTTTGCCCGATGTAGCTGTCGCGGTTCGACGTCTTCACGACACCGGTCGCTCGGCGTGGTAGATCCTTACCGGACTAATACTTCCGTGGCTCATTGTCTTGTTCTGCCTGCCGTCAAAGTTGACGAACAATGGCTACGCCGACAATCGAGTAGTTCCCTTCGCCACCGCTTCGCTCACCGAGGAAAACTTGACGTCGACTTCACGGCAATGCGCCTCGTGTGGAAAATTACGGCTCCTTGGGCAGAACTATTGCGTGGGCTCTGGAACACAGATTTAACGACGACTGAATGCCACTTCATCTGTGACGAAAACATGACAACATTGAAATGCGAGCCTGAAGCCTTATTTCTACTGTGAATAGCGCCTCTTAGTGGATGGACACGGCGTCCGCTGGCAACTTCAGGGCCATAGCCTTTATCTAAAGATCTTTATTGAAAGAAACCCGTGAAGGCTTTTCCGTATGGTCAGACACTAGAGGGCGTCACATGCACGTGGCTTTCGCGCGAGCCCAACATCCGTAGCTTGTTTGGTCTTCGAGGACAGGGGCCAAGTTCATTGTCTCGTTGGACGTTTCGGCACACTCAGTGAGAAGAAGTGGGACGTCGCTCTGGCGCGGCGTGTGTCTCGTTGCACTTATTGCGCTGACGATTTCTTCGATACTCTCCTCGCCCGTTTCGGCTGCAACGAAAGTCAGACCGCCGACGATCATTCACCACGTGAAGGCGAAAGCGGGCAACGCTTCAGCGACCTTGACTTTCTCCGCTCCAGCGTCGAGTGGTGGCGCAAGGATCACCCACTACGAAGTAATGGCTCATCCTCAAAATCGAATTCACCGATGCGCAATCAGAACTTGTCGGATAGGTGGACTTGCGAACGGTACGACGTACTTTTTTAGCGTCGCTGCGGTTAATAGAGCTGGTCGAGGCCGATACTCCGTTCCGTCAAACAAAGTAACGCCACAACCACCAACGGCCACCGTAACGTTCGACGCCAACGGTGGCGTGGGCGTCATGGCCAGCGAGAGCGAGACCTTCAACGTGGCCACCGCCCTAGCGAGCAACACATTCATAGAGACGGGTTACACCTTCAACGGCTGGAACACTGCGCCCGACGGTTCTGGCACCACGTATCTCGAGAACGCCAGCTATCCCTTCACCGCGAGTATCACTCTCTACGCACAGTGGACGATTAACACCTATACCGTGACGTTCGACGCCAACGGTGGCGTGGGTGTCATGGCCAGCGAGAGCGAAACCTTCAACGTGGCCACCGCCCTAGCGAGCAACACATTCATAGAGACGGGTTACACCTTCAACGGCTGGAACACTTCTCCAAGCGGCGGGGCTACGAGTTACGCCAACGGCGCCCTCTATTCGTTCACCGCGAATATCACGCTCTACGCCCAATGGACCCTCGTGCCCGCCCAGATGCAGTTTCCCGGCTTGACCTCGTCAAACTGGGCGGGGTATCTCCTCGCTGGGGGAACAGGCGGGTACCAGGCGGTGAGTGCTGAATGGATCATTCCGACGCTGAACTGCGCCTCGCTACCAAATAGCTCTACAGCAGATTGGGTCGGCGTCAACGGAGCCGATGGATTCTCGGGACTCTTCCAAGATGGCTCGCTGTCGCGATGCTCGAACGGACATGAAACGACAACGGCGTGGTGGACCGACGAAGCTCAAGGATTTCTCACTCAGTCGCTCTTTACGGTCGCTTCAGGCGACCTGATCGAGGCTGAGGTCTACCAACAGGTATCAGGGGTATGGGTCTATTACATCAAAGACCTCACCACCGGGCAGTCGTCATCGTCTCCCGAGGCGTATTCGGGCGCCGGAATGACCGCCGAATGGATTGCCGAGGACTCGGGCATCCCAGGTGGAGGACTCAACACGCTGGCAGATTTTGGCATCATCTCGTTCACTGACCTGGGCTTGACGGTTCCATCGGGCTCGTGGACACTACCGCCCTACTCTGACGCCATCGAAATGGTGGCGCCCAACGGATCGGTTGAGGCACTACCAAGCCCGGCGCAAGGTTCGGGCGCGTCGGCGAATTTTACGGTGACGTACGAGGGCTGAGGCGAATCGCGTTCACCTATCAACGATCGAGCACAGATGCAATGAATTCAAAGCAACATTCGAACGAATAGTTTCACTAGACGAATGGAGTCTCGCCGTCGACGTCGTTGACCTTAAAAGATCTCAAGTGAGCCTATTGAGACAGTGCTGGGCAAGTCCCTTCGATAATTCACTTCGACTCTCTGGGACGATTTTCTTGCTGCACTCATTTTCATCTCGCGTTCTTCACGAAAGTACGTGAGCTCGAGTTGGTCAACTGCTTTTGCCGATTGACGTCTTACCCATTTAGTTTCTGTCGGAAACTACTGATGATTACTTGTTGAAGTGACGCCTCACTTTGATTGTGAACATACTGGGGGCCTTTGATTGGCATCCTCGTCCGCGTCTGGTGTGACATCGGGGATTCGCCCCCTGCCCGCATCGTTGTCGTGACTCGGAGGAAGTGTGGTGCCTGGAATACCTGTCGTGGTCGTCAGCCCAGAGCTAGGCGCACACGCCGTCTTGTTTCCACATCCGGCCAATGACAGCGAAGCGGCGAGGAGAGTCACGACGAGGAGGCTTGTTGTTCGAAATTGGCTTTTCTTGAGATGCGCACTCATAACTTCCTTTACCAAAGCAAGTCCTGACGATTCAGAAACCTCTTCACATTTGACCGTTCCAGTATAATTAGTGTCTTCAGAGAGTCCAACGTAGTTCTGCATGTAACAACGTTCGTCGTAGGTGAAATCTTCATCGAATGAATTGAAGTTGAAAAGAAACCAGGTACACCCACGCACGAGCCAACCGGCAAACGGGCTTCAGGTCATTTGGTGCGGCTGGAGGGATTCGAAGCCCCGACCCTCGATTCCGTAGACTGATCCGGCGCATTCGTACACGTGTTCTACTGTCCAAATTTGCAGTCCACGCCCGAAATTTTGTCCGTCGTTGTTCTTCGCTATTTGCCCATGTTTGAAAGTTTCATTCCCAATTTCAATGCCGTGAATTCGCGAATTCTGTCACCAGCCCGTCATCTCGAATCGACGAATCACCGAGATTCAATCCACGGCCAGTTCAAATCGAAAAGTCCAAACTCGTTAAGGCCCTAGCGTCCCTAGTGGCACAACGTAGACACCATCCGGACGGCGATAGGCATACTCAGTTGCCGTTACGACCAGCAGCGCGGACGCAGGCATTCCGAGACGGGTTTCATTAACTTTGAGCAAGCTCGCGGCGGCCTCGTCAATTTGATTTGAACCAAGTTTGACCTCAATGCCTATCCAGTTACCCTCTTCAACACGCTCAACTATCAAGTCAATTTCGAGTTGACCTTCATGCTCGCGGTAGTGATAGATAGACGCTCGAATGGCAGTGGCGTAGACGCGCACGTCGCGGGTAGCGAGGGATTCGAAAAGAAAACCCAGGGTATTGAGATCGGCCAAGAGTCGCTTCGGACCACATCCCATCAACGACGCGGCTAGCGAAGGGTCGACGAGATGGCGCTTCTCGGTCTTTCCCAACCGAGCTTTCGAGCGCAGCGATACATTCCACGCTTCGACATCGTCGATAATCCACATTCGACGCAGCGCGTCGGCATAGGCCGCTGCTGCAAGTCGCCCAAACGAGGGGTCTTCGCCCTCCGTGTCGGCGGCACGAGCGATCACCGTGCTGAGTGGCACAGGATGGGCACTGAGTTGCGCGTAAGCCAAGAGAAAACGTTGCACCTTACGAGGATCACGTTTGGCTTCCGAAACTTCACTGATGTCCTGATCCACCAACGTGCTTATGTAGCTCTCCAGAAAGTGACGAGCTTCGTCGACAGTCGCGTCGAGGAGTGCAGGCCAGCCGCCGATGACAATTCGATTTACGTACTCGAGCAACGCCAGTTCGGAGTGTTCAGATTCGAGTACTTGGTTTCCCGCGAGCAACGCTCCAAGCGATAGCGCTCTTGAAGACCACCCCTGTTCGAAGAGCGTCATCGGCCGCATGGCGATTTGTGCGATACGGCCCGATCCCGTGTGTCGAGCGTCATCACGCGGCAGCGACGCTGATCCGGTCAGGATGAACTGGCCCTTTTTGCCGCGGTCGTCGATCTCTCGGCGAACCGCGTTCCATAGTTCTGGCTCCAACCGCCACTCGTCGATCAACAGAGGAATCCCCTTGCGCGAGCTTAAGAGGCGTCTTGGATCGACTTGGGCTAACGCCCTGGCCTCACGGTCAATGGTGGACAATGGTGGACACATTGCAACGCAATCGACTCACCTCGCTAGCGCATCGGCGCGTAACTTTTTCACTTTCAAAGCGCAACAATTTCGCGTCAAGTGAGCGTTGCCTGAGGAAGTTCTACGGAGCAACAACAGTGTTCCAATTTTTCTGGTGGTGTCGAATCGAGGAGACGATGACCGTCGAAGATTCGGTTCGATAGTTCGTCTCAGTTATCAAATTGGTGTACATTCACCGAAAAAGAGACAGGTACTTTTGGAGTCGCTACTTGCCGTACTGGGCCACTTGGCGCTGCGCGCCCGCGGCCCAGGGGCGAAGAGTCGTTAATTGAACGAAACCGCTATGGGAATGCTTCTGATGCGTAATTTATCTTTACGTCTTTCGAGCGAAAACGCAGACTGAATCGAACTCCTACAGGTCAGAGATCGTCCCGCACCGGCGATTGGCGACGGTCGATTTGTCGATGTTGCGCGTTAGTTTGGTTGCAACGTGGGCATATGTTTCGAATCGACGGTGACCCTGCGGGCGATCCTGCCAAGTAGAAGTAACGCCACGATCCGCCTTTCGAGTCTTCGATCTCTCGCACTTCAAACGTCTCGCGCCAAATGTAGTCGCAGTGATTGCAGGAGAATTCATACAGTTCCAGATAACGATCAGCAATCATTGTTAATCACGCTTTCAGCCACTAGTTGCTCCGTTCGCTAACTCTGATCCTTGGGTTGTGCGTGGGAGTGCGCAACGTCGTCGAAAATTCCTCCGCATTCAGCGCAGACGAGGTGGGCCCAACACGCCGTTTCACCACCATCGTCGGACGCGGTGCTCGTCGCCTCTTGATACATCTCTGGAAGTCGGTTTTCGTATTCGGGCGGATCTTCAACCTCGCCGCGATCGATTGAGAAGAAGTCGATTGACAAGCTGACGGGGCCACTCGTTTCTAGCAAGTGATCAAGACCCGGAGGGATCGCCTGCGTAGCGGAAGAATCGATAATGACATCAACGTCAACTTCACCTCGGCTTGTAAAGCGCAGTCGACCACGATGCACCCTTATCCGTCCCCAGGTACCGTCCGCAAGACGGTGTGGACGTCGAAATCTCGCCGGTATGGTGTACTCGTCCCACCTCGGTGTCGATCGGACATGTTGCAGTCCATCCGGTAGCTCCGCTCGATCGCAGAGCGGACAGGAAAGCGAACTCCCGAGTCTTGAACGTCGAGTCTCTTGGTCGAGTACCCACGGGCGGACTTCGAACGGTGGACGATGGCGAATGTGCTGACGATGGCCGCACGAAAGCTCCGCGACCCAGTCGCCCTGGTCGTCGGCGTAGAAGCTCACGATCGCTCGGTTCATCCGGTTCCCGACTCGTCTCGATCTTCATCGAGCTCGAACGTTTCAACAACTTCTCGAGAGCGACGAGGCGCCGTGATCCAGTTGAGCGTCAATATACGCTCGGTGTGGCGTTCCTCCACGAGAAGCTTCTCTCGTGCTTTCAATAAGTCGAACTGCGTAATGAGCCCGTCAAGGTGCGTCGCGTCGTTGCGATCCACTACAGGGATCACGCTCACTCCGTGCATCGCCATTCGGTCGGCGACGGACCGCAGGATCTCGTCAGGGTACGCGGTGACGAGAACTTCAACCATTGATTCTCGAACCTGTCGACTCGGGTCGTCCTTGGCGCTGATAACCGTCGACCAGGGAAGGACTCCCCTCAGACGATTGTCGTCATCGATAACCGGATAGAGGCGCTGGCGCCGTTCGGTCGAACCTTCGGGCAAGGCGAGGTAGATATCGGCGAGTCGGCTCTCTGGATCAATGGTGAAGATCTCGGTATCCATAACCTCGCGCACGAAGGTCGCCTCGAGAGGATCGACCGAATATTCGCGCATGACGTGAAAACCGCGACGCGCGACCTTCTCGGTAAGGATCGAGCGCTTGAGGACGAGCACACTCACCAGGTGGGCGATGGTGGCCGCCACGAGGAGCGGCAGGAGAATGTGCTGATCGTAAGTCAGCTCGAAGGCGAAAATGATGGCCGTAAATGGCGAGCGTGTGACGCCCGCCAGAGCTCCCGCGAGACCCACGAGCGCCCAGACACCGGGCGTCGCGCCCGGCAACACGTGACCGGTCACACCGCCAATCGCGGCACCCATCATCAGAATCGGCGCCAGGATGCCTCCACTCGTTCCACTGCCGAGGCCGCCGGACCATATAACGAGCTTCACGACGAGTAGGAGAAGGAGCGCACCCACCGTCAGTTTTCCGAGCAGTTCAGCGTGAATGGTGCCGTAGCCAACGCCGAGCGCTCTCGGATCGACCAGGCCGCCCAGTCCGATAACGAGTCCGCCAATCATCGGCCACCACATCCAATGAAGGTGTTGCGTCAGTTTCTTGAACGCGTCCTCGCAAAGGTACACAGACTGGGTCATGACCCACGCGCCAAGCCCACACGCCACGCCAATGACCGCCGCCCCAAGGAGATCAAAGCCATCGATTGGCGCGTGTCCGGGAATGACGAAGATCGGCTGGGGTGTCACGAGGTGCGCCGACGCCAAGGCCATGCGAAGTGCGTCGGCCGTCGCCGCCGCAATGCCGATGAGCACCATGGAACGAGGCCGAAACTCAAACGCCAGAAGTTCTACCCCGAACAACGTCGCGGCGACGGGCGTCCCGAACACCGCGCTCATCCCTGCGGCCGCGCCCGCCACGAGGAGACTTCTGCGTTGCGCCGCCGTGAGCGGGAAAAGCTGTCCAATAATGGAGCCAATCGCGCCGCCGGTCAGAATGATTGGTCCTTCCGCCCCGAACGGTCCTCCCGTGCCGATGCTGACGGCGCTGGAGATGGGTTTCAAGATGGCGAGCCGCGGTTGCACTTTGCTGCCATTTATCAGGATGCGTTCCATGGCTTCGGGAATACCGTGCCCTCGAATCTGTTCCGAGCCGAAGCGAGCCATCAGTCCCACGATCAGTCCGCCACCAATCGGGATGAGAACGGCGATGGGCCCCAAGGTGTTGCCGTAAGGCGACACGAGATGCACGCTGAGACGCTGAAAGTAGAGGAGATTAGTGAAGAATCCAATCATGTCGAGCAGTGCGAGCGAGACGCCAGCACCAAGAATGCCGATACCTACGGCCAGGGGAACGAGCTTGAGGATGCCGGGCGTCGTCGTGAAGTCACCGAGGGCCTGCGCAGCAGTAGCCGAATGAGGAGCGTTCGCCGCCGAAACCGGCATCGAAAAACTCTCTCTCGCCGATTCATCAGGGTTAACGGATTCAGCCACCGTTGCCACATTCACTGACGGACCGTCGAAGGCCACGAGTCGAAGTTCGAAGACGAATCATCATTATCTAATAATCTATCGTAATACGATGCTATTATCGTACGAGTGGAACTTCCCGGCGAAACGTACGCTCGACTACTCGCCTTGCGAACGGGAATGCGGCACTTCGAACGTTGGAGTGAACAGCAAGCCCGAGCGGCCGGACTCACCACCGCCCAACATCAGTTATTACTTGCCGTTCGAGGGCACGCCGATTCGCGGGGACCCACCGTCGGCGAGGTTGCCGACTACCTCCTTCTTCGCCATCACTCGGTTGTCGGCTTGATTGACCGAGCGGTCGTTGCCAGGCTCATAAAGCGCACGCGAGATGAGAAGGACCACCGCCTTGTTCGACTCCAACTCAGCGCGAACGGCGCAAAGCGACTTGAGGACCTTTCGACACTGCACGTTGAAGAACTCAAACGACTCGGCGCTCCATTTCCGAACGCGTGGGAAGGGCTGGCGCCCGTACAACGAGCCCACGGGTTACCGGGTTCGCCCGCGATGTCTTCATGACAACCTGGCACAAGCTTCGGAGACTCGACGTAACTGATTGCTGCAATACACGGCAACTGCCCCGAATGTTTTGAGACTTGATTGATTCGAACTAATAGAGGAGACGTATGAGTATGGACGAAGAATTTCCGAAACGGCGAAGCGACGCCGATTCGGATGTGATGGGTGGCGACGACACAAGCGACGCCGAAGTGATGGGTAGCGACGACACCATTGACGCGAAAGTGATGGGTGGCGACGACACAAGCGACGCCGAAGTGATGGGTGGCGATAACGAGGAAGAATCGCAACCTTAAAGTCGGAAACGAAGTTCGATGACAAGAAGTTCATAACAGATATGACTAGAGCCGGGGCGAACAGAGTCCGTAGTTGAGATCTCGAGCTCGAGAGATGGTGCAACGAACTTGTTCGACACCGAAGGTCCTGAGTACGACGACCGAACGTGAGGAAACTACATCGTCCTCGACGACAAGGCGCCCAACTATAAGGTCAAGCGAAACGTGGTCTTGCCCGACAAGCGCCTTGACTGCCAACGCCACGCCAAGCTCGCTGAGCACTGGCCGTCGTGAGCGGTGTCACGACGGCCAGGCCCGTCGTAGTGGAACTCGAGTTGGCGCCGGGTCAGAGTATTGACATCGGCATCGGACATGCGGATGGCTGCGAAAACTACGGAACGATACGAGTGGAATTCATCAGAATTCAAACCGGCACATACTTCGGTAAGGACGACATCGCTCGTCTAGCAAACGGCGATGGCCGTCGTTAGTTGGCGCTGAGTCACCAATGTCGATGAACACTCCAACTTCTTGCACTCTCCCAACAAGATCGCAGCGTGGTCACGTCAACCCTCCGAGTTGAGCCCTCACGCGTCACAGGGGCAATTGACTGCGTGACATGACGTAAACCGTCGTATTACGTACAAGGAAAGGCAGTTGCTTCTATTGCTCCGAGTTCGACGTCAGTATTCGATGCGTAATCACTACCAAGTAGGAACCCACCTTCTCGTAATGACCATTCAATAATTAATGTCCATCATGGTCATTCAAGATGCAGCCAAGCAGGTGAGCTGCGTCAGCGTCCGATGACTCCAAGGCATGTGCGTATGCGTTGAGAGTCGTCGCGGCATTGGCGTGACTCAGCCGCCCCGCGAAGGTCTTCACCGAGACGCCCGATGCGAGCATTTGTGTAGCGGTAAAGTGCCGAAAATCGTAAAGGTGCACTCCACTAATGCCCAGTTCGTTGCACAATCGCTTAAACGCCAGGGTTACGCTGTGAGGGCGCCACGGTACGGAGCCATCAAGAGAACTGGCAAAGACGAAGTCGTTGCGTGAGAATTTTCTGCCACACGCCCTGGATCGTTCTTCACAACGCTCACGCTGCGAATCGACCACCCTCAAAGTCATCGCGTCAATTACGACCTTCCGCGAAGCGTGAGTCTTCGTTCCCTTTTCTATCAATCCGTCATTTCGACCATCGACAATTGAGTGCTTTATTGAAAGGCACCACTCTTGTCAAAGTCCCGCCAGCGAATCGCACACAGTTCTCCTCGGCGAGCTCCGGTAACCGCAGCCAGTCGCAAGAAACACGCAATGTCCGGATTTCGCTCTTGCGCGAAGTTGATTATTTTCGTGACTGTTTCAACGTCAGGAACCTCAAGTTCTACTCGGTCTACCCTCGGTGGCGACGCATTGAGCGCCGGGTTTGTCAAAATCCATCCCCATTTCAGCGCTTGATTGAGTAATCGCCGAATGAGCGCGTGTACGCGATGGACGCTCTGGGCGCTGAGAGAACGTCCACCGTTCACGCCACGCCGGCGAAGACTGGCATAAAAACTGTCCAAGTCACTCGGACGAATGGCGCGAACCTTGGCGCTCCCAAACTGGGGAAGAATGATCTTTACCAGTAGTCGGCGGTATTCGCGAAGTGTTGATGGCGAGAGCGTTTCCGACGCCAGTTCGAGCCATTTCGCGGCAAGATCATCCATCGTCGCGTGCGAGGTTTCGTGCGCCAGCCCGGCTTCAAGTATCAACTGACGAAGCTGCTCGTCAGCTTCTCGCTTGGTTCCGTGCACGGTTCTCGTGAGATAGCGCTGTCGGCCACTGGCATCCTGGCCGAGGAAGACTTTGGCCCTCCAGGTTCCACTCCCACGAGCTTCAAGATGGCCGCGCATCGACGTCAGCCCAACACTGGAGTAGGCTTCATTCCCATTGCATTCCCACGATGAAGGTGGGAAATCAAGTTACTTCTCGAGAACCCATTAATTACTGGGCTTTCTTGGTGAGGCATATACATAAGTCAGAGCCCAGAAACCCCTTGGGCTCCCGCACTCGGCTCTGCGTATTTTTAACTCGTAAATCATCGAGTTCTAACTGCGCGGATCTCAATGACCAGCATTTGCAGTGCCTTTGCTCACAAAGTTCGACTTGCCCTTCGTGTGCCGTTCACCTATCACCAAGGCACAGTGCTCTGTATGACCATCGAAGAACTTTTCTCGGACTTTGTTGTAAGAACTAAGGCACTCCCGGGCGTAAACGGGGTAACAACTATGAAATCGACCCGACGACACTACAAGGACACTGAGCAACTATCTCGCTCTGAGTTTGAGGAGTTCTATCGCAGCCACTACAACGTCATTTCGCGTTACGTGGCTCGGCGGCTTCCAACCAGCTCACACGACGAAGTAGTGGCTGCGGTCTTCGTCGTAGCTTGGCGCAAGTTCGCCAAAGCGACCGAGCCCTCCCTGCCCTGGCTGTATCGCATCGCAGGCTACGAAGTGGCCCACGAGCGTCGTCGATTAGGTCGCCAACCCGTAGCTGCTGAACTGAACGACCTTGAGCTCACCGACACGATTCCTTTGGAAGATGTCTTCGATGTCACGAGTGCCTTCAACCAACTGTCAGATAGTGACGCCGAACTTCTGCGGCTCGTGCACTGGGAAGAACTCAGTCGCAACGACATCGCAGGAGTTCTCGGCTGCTCGGTGAACGCGGTGAATGTTCGTTATCACCGAGCACTTGACCGACTGTCTGGTGCTTTACATCGACTCGCGAGTACTTCTCGCGACGCCCAATCCAACGACCAAACCCAGGAGAACTGCTCATGACCATCGACAACAACCTCGAGAGCCTTATCGAGGCCATCGATCCACTCAGCGAGGGACTCCAGATCCAGAACGCCACGCACGCCGACGCCATCTGGTCGAACGTGCTCGCCTCGACACAGCCCACTCGCCACAAGCGCCGCCGTCTGAGTTACATCGGCGCCGGCAGCTTTGCCACATTGGCGACGACGATTGCGGTACTCGTTGGCACACTGCCAGGCACGGCACCTCTCAGCGCTGCTGCAGCGACTCTTCACCAAGCGGCCTTGGCCGACGCTTCGTCGGCGAGGTTGCCTACGCTCGCCGCTGGTCAGTACTACTACCAAGAGTCCCATGTGTCGATGGTCTGTCAGTTCGCGAAGGCCGGTGTGAGTAGTAACAACAGCTTGATCTCCTACGTATCGAAGGGAACGATGCAGAGCTGGACTTCACCCGCCGGTGCCGGGCAGATCGTCATCACACCCACTCCCGTCAATCAAGGTGGAAGCCACTTCGCAACCCCTGCGGACGAGGCTCGCTGGGTGGCCGAAGGTAAGCCCTTCGTGCCGTGCGCGTTGGAGAGTGCGTCGAACACGATGGTCGGTAATCCCGCGAACGCGAATCCGGGACCGGCCGGTGGCTACGCCGCATCAGTGAGTGGCTACGCAGGCTTCGGGTTCATCTTGGGGATAGCACGGCAGGCCACGCCGGTGTACGTGAATGGAATCCGCGTCTCATTCTCATTACTCCTTGGCGGTAGTCAGAGCACAGATCTAAACGCAGGCACGAACGTGTCCAATCTCCCAAGCGACGTTGCCCAGATCACAGCGATGCTCGCAAACGGTGAGATCAACACCGATGGTTCGACATCAAGCACGCCTCAGGTCTGTCCGGTGGACGCAGTGGCTAACGCAGCACCTGGTTGCAACACGGATCAGCAGTTGTCGCTGATCGAGCAACTCTTGCAACTTCCCGAGGCCTCGGCCAAGTTCGGCTCAGTGCTTTACGACATCTTGGCTCAGATGCCCGGAGCGACGGTAGCAGCGAACACTACGGACAGCTTTGGCAACACTGGTTCGACGGTAACGGTTCCCGTGGGCGATTCGGCAACGGCGGTCAGTGAGTTCCAGGTCGTATTGGACCCAAACTCTGGTGCACTGTTGTCGAGCACGGCTCTTGACCGAGTTGTGCCAGACGGCACGATCAGCGCGACCTATTCGCCCGAGGCGGCCATCAGCTACGGTCCGATCTCCGTCGCGCAAAGTATCGGAGCACTACCTAACGCAGCGGAGTAGGTCACTTCGGGTGAGCACGACCGAGCAAGACCCCCACTTGCTCGGTCGTGCTTCGTCATTCTGCGTGCTATGTGACCTCTGGTAACAAGTCACTCCGGTCCTGAACGAGCGGCAAGATGTGCAGTCCCAGCCGCAGCGACCACTCGAACATTTCGCCGAGATCCGCCGGAGCCTGGCCTCGAAGCTTGCGCTCGAGCCATGCCTCGTTCTCCTCGACACCGACGGCGAGAAAGCTCAGCGGAATCCCTCGAGCCTTCAGTTCTGCTCTAACCGCGAGGGCCGTTTGGTGCTGAAACCAAGCCCAGGCAATCTCGCCCTCGCTCCAACCTTCCACCCGAACCGCCACCGCACCGCTCGAGCGACCAAAGTGTCGGGGGTTCGTGACGACCTTTGATGGGCGAAAACGCGGTAATCCCACGATTTTCAAGATATCAGAACTGACGTACTTTACGTTCGGTCATTTCGTCTTTTGAGCACGATGCAGCCATGCCTACCCACCGATCAACAGACAAAACTGCCGCGGCGAGTGTTTCTACGGGTAGGTACGCGCACGATAGGCGTGCCATGACCAAGCCTCGTGCCAAGTCAGTTGCACTCATCGAGAACTACCTGCCCGTCAAGGGGACCAACGCTCTCGTAAAACCTCCCCAGTGGAAGCGCGTCCAGAAGCTCGTGAAGGAGGCGGTGATGCCTTTCGCGAGCCTTCACGACGTTGCGGTACGTTCGTACTTGAAGGCGATGCTGCTGCTCGCGATGTGGGCCGACGACAACGGCTACGCACTCGAACTCGACGTGGTGCTTTCCGAGAACCTCATCTGGGCCTTCGTCAAGCAAGAGCCCTTCGGTGCTTTCGACTACGAGCCCCATCTTTGGCGCCTCGCCGCCGAACATCACACGGTGTCCGCGGTGGCCATTACTCGCGGGAAAATAGCGCGACCGAAGTACCTCACGCCGTACTCCGACGACGAACTCGCAAAACTCATCAGCTTCGCGAGTGACCTTACCAATCAGCACCGCCGCGAAACGCTGCTCGCCATCATCGTGCTCGGCGCGGGCTGTGGCATCTCGCGTCACCGGCTCCGCGGTGTCACCGCCAAGTCCCTTCACCAACACGTCGGTGAGACCTTCGTCTCGAGTTTCGATCTCTGCACGAAGGTCGAGACTGCCTTCGTCCCGCTCTTGGTCGAGGTGGCGGCGCTCCGCAACGAAGGTCCACTCGTTCGAGCCCTCGGCAACAACTTGACCGCTCACGCCGCCGAGTGGACCAAGGGGCTTCACGGGGTGCCCGTTCTCTCGAGCGACCGACTGCGCGCCACTTACGTCGTGAAGTTGCTCGAGTCCGGCACCAGCACGCTTGACGTACTTCGGTGGACCGGCGTGGAGAAGCTCGAAGGGCTCCAGGGATACCTGCCTTACGTAAAAAATCAACCTTGCGAGTGCAACCACCTACGAAAGGAAAGTCGTTGATACACAGCCAGATGGAACTCAAAGGACTCGTCACCGAAGCCGAGCGACTGCTGGACGAGAACGGCACCATTGCGTTCATCGAAGGGTGCATCAGCTCTGCCGCCGTGAAGAGCGGACGACCACGCGAGCTTTCAGTGCGGGCGCTGATGGTCGCACTCCAGGTGCAGGTATTTGAGGGACGCTTTCTACTCACGACCGTGCCTCGGCTCCTCAACAGTCTCGACCCCGCTACACGACGACACCTTGGTATCACTCGCAAGAGCGGCGTCACCCTTCGTCAGGTTCAGCATCTCTTTGACCGTATCGAGAAGACCCACTACGACCGCAATCGCGCCGACGATGGTCGCTACGACAACCTCGACACTCTGCTCAACAAAGTCGGCACTGCGGGCGGCCACAAAGACGCCAGCAACACCACCTCCATCGCTATCGACAGCTCGGACATACCGAGTTGGGGAACTGACCGGAGCCGGTTCGTCTTCGACGCCGAGGGTAACTACATCGGCAACGAGCGTCGTGCGAGTGACCCTGATGCACACTGGCGCAAGAAGGGACTGAAGGGCGAGAAGAAGGCGTTCTTCGGCTACGACCTCACGGCTGCGGTCACCGTGCAGGAAGAGGGCGGTCCCAACGTTCCACGAGCCGTCAAAGCGCTACGTTTTCGACCCGCTACTTACAAGACGACCGCGATGGCCCTGGCGTGCGCTACCGACGTGGCCGCGAAACAGGGATCGTTGGGCGACGTGCTGGTGGACCGCGAGTACACCAAGTCCAACCACGGCCGCGACTTCATTCTCGAAGTTCGCAAGATGGGCGGCGAACCTATCTTCGGTCTGCGCGTAAACCAGGTCGGCGTGTCGGGCCACGTCCGAGGTGCCGTCATCATTGACGGACAACCGTTCTCGCCGTCGTTGCCAAAAAGTCTGAGGACCATTCATCGCCCGTTGCCTACAGACACCTACACACTCAACCCCGACGCCCTAAAGAAGTACGAGGACCAGATAGCCGCGCGCTCTATCTACGCCCTCGTCCCTCACGGCGCGCGTAAGGCGAATGGCGCGCAGGTGTACCAGTGCCCCGCGGCGGCTGGCAAGCTCATTTGCCCGCTCGTCGCCTCGTCGCAGTTCTTGTCCCTCGGCACGATGCCCGCGGCCAACCCTCCAAAGGTCGCGCCCCTGGACTCCGTGTGTGACTCCAAGTTCCGCACCTTCAGCGCAGCCGAACTCCCACTCTCGCAGCGCCATCTTCACGGCTCTACCGCGTGGCGTAAGTCGTACGCGCGACGCAACGAAGTCGAGCGCCTGTTCTCGAATACCAAGGACCAGGCGTCAGAGAACCTGCGACGTGGCTCCATACGCGTACGCGACATTGTGAAGATGGGTCTCTTTGTCGCCCTCTCCCTCGCCAGTACGAACCGGCGCCTGGCCTCGAGCTACGAACGGCGCCGGCCAGAGCCGCCCAAGCGTGGTCGCGGTCGTCCTCGGAAGCACCCGGTCGTCGTGATGGCTGAAACCATCATCGCCACCGACACCGCACGCACGCCGCTTCGTATCTGACAGTCGTCATTAACTAACGCTTCACACCTGAGCCGGGACGCTTCACGTCTCGGTTCATTTCTTCATAGACCGAGCCACCCGTGGGGGTGGCAGTTTTTATTTGGACTGACATTTCGAGGTCGATCGACGCTGTATTTCTGACTTCTACAGTGGAGACAGGCATTTTCGGGTAGTTACGTAGATCCAAAGCCCTACTTATGGATAAACCTCTTGGTGCGGCTGGAGGGATTCGAACCCCCGACCCTCGGTTCCGTAGACCGATGCTCTAATCCGCTGAGCTACAGCCGCGTTGTTACTGGCTCACCATGCTAGCCGACCGCGTTTCCTCCGAGCCCGAGTGGCCTTACTACCATGCCTCTATGACCCGTTCAATCATTGACGACTTACCGGAACTGCTCGACCTCGCAAACGACCCCATGGTCGATCTTCGCCACGACCTGCATGCTCACCCTGAACTCTCGTTTGGCGAATTTCGCACCACCGGCGTCATTCGTGATCGATTGGTTTCACTTGGCTGGGAGCTTCGCGCATGTCCGACCGAAACGGGCGCCGTGGCACGACTCGTGGGCGCTAAACCAGGGAAGCGAGTAATGATCCGTGCCGATATTGACGCCCTTCCGGTCAAAGAGGAAAATGACATCTCTTTTCTTTCACGGAACGAAGGCGTGATGCATGCCTGTGGTCACGATGTTCACACTGCCGGACTCTTGGGCGTCGCGGATCTTCTAGCTCGACGCCGTGACGATCTGGCCGGTGAGTTCACGTTGCTATTTCAGCCCGCCGAAGAAGTCGCGGGTGGCGCCCGCGCGATGATCGCCGGAGGCGTCCTCGAAGACAATCCAGTGGACTTCGTCATTGGCGCGCACGTCACGTCGCTCGCCCCCGTTGGTGTCGTGGCGACTCGTGCGGGAATCATGATGAGCGAAGTGTGCCCTCTTGCGGTGCACATTACGGGACACGGCGGACACGGCGCGATGGCCACCGTTGAGGGCAACGTCGTGCTCGCGGTGAGCTCGTTGGCGCCCAGACTCCAGGAGGTCGTTGATGGACTTTCTTTCGAGGGAACGAACTGCGCCTGTTCAGCGGGTGTTCTCAGCGCCGGTAGTGCCAACAACGTCGTCCCACGCCACGCGCTCCTTCGCGGAACGCTTCGAACGTTCGCGCCCGGGCAACAAGATGTAGCCCTCACACGGCTCAGGGAAATTCTCGGCGAAGTTGAATCGCTCTTTAGCGTTCGTTGCGAACTGCAGATCGACGAAACAACGCCCGCCGTCACCAACAACGCCTCGGTCGTTAACAGCGTCATGGCGAGCGCGGCGAAAGTAGTGGGAGCCGCGAGCGTCCTTACGTTGCCTCCCGTGACGCCAAGTGACGACGTGTCAGAGTTCTTGAACCGCGTGCCAGGCTGCTATCTCTTCATCGGGGGCGCGATGCCCGACGGATCAAGTGGCATGCACCACAGCCCCGACTTCGCTATCGACGACAAGGCTTGTCGGATGGTTGCGGGCGTACTTGGCGCGAGCGCCCTCGATCTCGCTCTGGGGTAAGAGCCGAACGAACTCTACGACGTCCCTTGAGCGAAAAGTTTCGCCGCGCCACGCATGGGCGCCTCGTTGCCGTTAATGACAACGCGAAAAGGCAAGTGATCAAACTCCGAGGGCTCGACGCGACGAGCGTTGCCACCCGCTAAATGGACTGTGACCGCACCGAACTCTTTGGCGAAGCCATCGACAACCTCAGCCAAGGTAGCGTTCCAATGAGCTTCATCGAGTGCTCGAGCGCGCTCGCCCACTGTTTGGTCATACGTCTTAGCATTGCGGAAGATCTCAGCACCGACGTCGCGAACCTTCTGCAACGAGCCATCGGTTGAGAGTGCCAACCCAAGACCGGTGCCTAGTGTCAACACGAGCTCAGTACCGGTCCCTTCAATGCAGCCAAGGGCCGCCATCGTTGCATCATTCACGACGCGCACTTCTCGTCCCGACGCCTCTCGTAATGCGTCTTCGAGGGCAAAATCACGCCACGTCTCTTCCAGCGCCGGGTCGACGTCGGTCGTCACACCGCCTGGTCGTGAGAGGTTGCCAGGGCGTACGACGTGACCATCGCGAAACTCGCCAGGAAATCCCACCCCGACACGTCGACAACCACTCTTGGCAATGCGTTCTTCCAGAAATTCAACCAGACGCGCCGGTGAGCAAGGGTAAGGGGTGGGGCGTCGGCGAACGCCGCGAAGCAGGACGCCCTCGCCGCTCACGTGCGAGAACTTAATGTTCGTCGCGCCAATGTCGATGGCAAAAATCTGCTCTTGGAGCAGGAGAGATTGATACGCCATTGGTAAATGGTAGTTACCGTCAGCGGACGCCCCGGTCACGCAGGCGCCGCTCGCGCCACCAGGGGCGAAAGCGCACGCTATAGACGCGACTTCTTCCACTGACCACCACAGCCGTTCCTGGGGGCCGTAGTCGCAACGGGACGGGTTTGACGCCCTCCCTCTCCTCGAGCAATTCGGGCAGATAGGTTCCAACCGTCGGATCCGCGAGGCCCGCCATCACGAGACGCGTGGTGTGGTTGTTGACGATCGTCGCCGCTCGCGCTCCCCAGCGAGCCGCTAGTTGGGCAAAGTCTTGGACCACGGTGACGAGCGTCACGTCAAGGCCACTCACGGTGGCGGCCAGTTGATCCAGTTCGTCCAGTGAGGCGACGGTCGCCGCTTCGTCAAGCACCATCAATACCCGTCGCTGTGCCCCTTCGTCGACGAGACGTTGTTGCTCTTCGAGCACCATGCGCAATGCACCTCGAAAGAGAGGTTCGTAGTGACGCTGCTCGCCTCGAGGGCTGCACAAATACAACGTGTTCGCGCCATGAACGACCCTTCGAACGTGAGCCAATGGTTGAGGAAATCGCCACGGAAGCAGCATGGTTTCGGCGGTCGTGAAGACGCCATCCAACGTCTTTGGATCGTGATCGAGAAAACTTCTGAGGGCTTCACTCGCAAGCGTCGCGCTACGATCGCCAAGCCACGCATCGACGTGACGACGCTCAACGACGTTCGTCACCTCGAAGATGTTCTGACCGCGTTCCTTGGCCAGTGTCATAAGTGCGGCCACCAATTTGGTCGCGAGGGCATTCCAGAACTCAGTCTCTCCCCGCTCACCCGAACCAACCGTAAGGTCGCGCGCGACTCTGGTGGCGTGACGGAACGTGCCAACACCTTCGAGCGGATCCCATGTCAACCCGCCGTCGCGCCCCGGTTCAAGGACCTGCACGTCTCCTAAAGAGCGGCGCCACTCGATCGATGCTTTGACGACGTCATTCTTGACGCTCGTCACGACCAGCGCGTCGCTCCAGCGCAGAAGCGCTGGCATCACGAGCGACGACGTCTTGCCCGCCTGCGTGGGTCCAACAATTAGCAATGAGCTGCGCGGTTCCAACGTAGCGTTGCGTCCGAGCGAAACACCTTTCCAGAGTCGTCGACCCAGAACCGGACGATCGTTCATCGATTGACGCGCATGGCTGCGTCGGTGTCAATAAAGCGCGCGTCATTGCTGTCAGGGCGCACGCGAACTATGGATCGATGCGCGCCGTAGCGAACGAGGGCGACACCTTTGGGCAAAGAAGTTAGGTAGCGCTCTTCTCGTGACGTGAGTCCGAGTGCGACTGCCATTTCACGTGCCTCGTCGGGGGGCTGACGAAACAACCACGCAGTCTCGCACTCTCGAAGAAGCCCTTGCGCTCGTTCTCTCTGGGCGCTGCCCGCGTCACCGGCCGTAGCGACGTCACTCCAGCGGTGCAACACCAAGACGTGGGAGAGTCCTCGCGCTCGAGCAAGTTTCCATGATCCCTGCAACCATCGCAGTGCGTCAGCGTCACTCAGTAGTGCCCACGCTTCATCGAGAACGAGATAGCCAAGTTCACCGCGTTGACCGACAACTTGTTGGGCCGCAGCCACGGCGCTCAAGATCGCAACGGCGAGTGAGTTCGAAGACCATTGTGAGGAAAGGTCGAGTACCACCAAATCTCCAGAAAAGACCAGTGGCTCGCTGTTGCCATCGAAGAGTCCGGCCAGATCGCCATGGATAAAGCGATAGAGAATTAAAGCCAGGGATCGTTGCGCGCTCGGTGCTGGCGAGTCAAGATACGTCGAGAGCAGTTGGTAGAGAGACCAGAGCACGCGCGGTGGTCGCGGTGTCGACAGGCGCTTCCAGACTTCGTCGAGAGCGAAGTGTTGGTCAGCGTTCAGAGGAGCCCCCTGGGCACTCGAGAGCAGCGCTCTCAACAGGTTTCGCGCCTCTCGTTCGTCGCTCGAGAATGGGCTGCACCAGCCGTCGCGGCCCAACGCCAGGGGTGTCACCCCATGCAGCGCGGCGAGTTCTGCGTACTCACCCTTGGGATCGATAACTACGACTCGCCGACCACGACGAAGCGCTCGCTCGAGCTGCATTTTTACTACCGTGCTCTTTCCAGCACCAATGGAACCGGCGACGATGACATTTGGATTGGACACGAGACCCGCGCCGTATGCGTCAAAAGCGTCGAGTACAAACGTCGAGCCATGTTGTGCGTCACCAAGACTCGAACCGACAAGACCTGTGCCCGCGTCGTGAGCTGGCACGCGAAGACTGACGAGATCACTCGACGTCGCCCAGTGCGTCCATGATCTACTCACCAGCCCGGCCCACCCGGCAACTGAGCTCGGTGCCACTGCGCCTGATGACCCCAACCTCGCTCGAGTCGAAGTCCCGCGTCGTGGGCGTGGCGCCACATCGATGAACTTCGTTCATGAAGTTCATCAAGCGTCGATGCGCTCACGAGGAGATACACCGCTACGCGAAGTAACGAGCGACCCCCCGCCACCAGTGTCTCTCGCTCAGCGAGCCGCTCGATGCCTCGTACCGATCTTGCCGTTCGGCGAAACCCTACAGAGCGCGACGTCGCGTCGTCGCTGCCGACTCGATGTACCGCCCGGGCCGCGAGGCGTTGCGCCTTTGCTCCGCTCACGACGTCGACGTGCAGAGAAAGATCAAACGGTGTCGCTGTTCGAAGTACTTGTTCCAGGAGCGCGCGATTCGAAGGCACTGAGCTGAAGTCGCGAACTCGAAAGAGTCGTAGAAGCTGTTCCGATTCGCGAAGATAGGTGAAACGCTCGAGAAGACAGAGCGACGTCGCACCGTCGCGGAGCCCTACTGCCTCACGGGTGAGGTCGGGGTTCATCGTCCACCCATCTGGCGATGGCACGTCGATGGGCAGCGCCAACATCGTCGTGGTTCGATCACCGAGACAAAGAACGTGCTCGGAAAAATGTTGCCCAGCGGTAGCCGCGCTCGCGGCGTCGGCCAGAGAGGCGAGACTCTCCGCGTTCTTGACGTCGCTGCCCGACAGATCGAGACGACCTCGATGGTTGAGCTCATACGATCGAAACGACACGCTGCCCTTGGACCAAAGAGCTACGTCGTTTCCTAGCTCGAGCACATCGACCGTGCTCCAGTGCGTTCGTGAAACGAATCGAAACGTCGCGAGGAGTAGCTGCCCAACCGTGAGTCCGTCATGCGCCGGCGCGGCGCAGACCAACAGCGCGACACCAAACGCCACGTCGAGGATCGACGATGTAGGACTCATTACCCAATCGCTGACGAGCCCCAGACCAACGATGACGAGGGCTGCTTGATGGCGACGAACACCAATCCATCGACTATCCGCGTCAGTCTCGGCGAGGCCTAGGTGCTCACTCATCGAAGTGCCATCCAACGACAGGTCCCATGTCGTCACGGCGGTACGCAACGTGACCTCCTCGCAGACGCGGCGTTCCAATCGGTGGTGGAGGTGTCTCTCCGTCGAGGGGCGGCATTGGCGTCTCTGGCGAACCGGGCCACATCTCGAGACCGAGATCATCAGTACGCTCTGGCGGTCCAGGGACCGGGGCGTCTGGGGTCATCGCTTCTTTCACCATGCCCACCGGTCCGGACGCCACGTTGGTGGCCGAGCGCGTCGCGCGCCCACGCAGACCGTCGAGGCCGTGGACTGCTGACTGCTCAATGAACGGCACGACGCGAAGCACCAGGAACGGTGTGCACGTAGCGAGCAGAATCGTCACGGCGCCGGTGATCACCTCGGTCGCTGAAGGTCCCGCCAATTCATTCAGTCCAAGCACCAACGTGACAACAATGACGAACTTGCTCGCCGCGACGGCAAGAAATGTTTCGCCGAGTCGCCAACTGAGGCGGCGCATCGAGGGAAACGTTGACAGGGGCACCACGACTGGCACCAGAACGAGTAGCAGCGTCAGCACCACGACGCGAACTATCAATTCACACCACAGCAGCCACGTTCCAAGTACCACCGCGATGGTCATCAAGAAGAGTCCGAAACCTGGCGTCGAAGGGGCCAGATTGATGAGTGCTTGGCCCAATGTCGCTTCGTGTTGCGCCACGGTCGCCGCCGCGCTCGAGGACATCTGATTGACCGCCTCCATCACCAGCAGCGCGACGGGTCGAGCAAGAACAATGCCAGCCACACAAGCTGGCATGACGCCGAGATAGACCCGCCACAAGGCTGATGCCTCGCCGTGTCGGAGAGCCTGGAGCGTCGAAACCAAAAGTCCGATCATCATCAGTGGTGGCGCAAGAACGAGCAGCGTCGTGAACTCGCCATTGGCTCCTTGCATCACCGTCGCCGGCTCGGTCGCTGAGTTGAGCACGGCGCCAGCTGCGTCGAGGAGCCATTGGACGCTAGTGAGAACCCAGCTGGTGAGGGCGTTAAAGAGGTCGCTGAACGTGGATTTTGCGATGGACGAAGCGCATGAGCCAGGTGTAAACACGCAGAGGAGGCCGCTCACTGGTTAACACTGAGGCCCGTGTTGAAGAAGAAATTAATCAGATGCGGCGCGGCACCAATAAGTATCGCCGCCGCCAGCGAAGTCAGCACCGCGCGTCGACCCTGGGCGGATTGATGCATATTTTGTGTATGACTACCCACCGCCCACAGCGCCGCGCCGAGGAGCAGAGCCACGAGCGCGCCAATGAGCGCCCATGACGCAATTCCGTTCGCAATCTGCTGAAGCGCGGCGCCTCCAGGAAGCGCCGTGGTCGAGGGATTCAAAGAGACATCGGCGTAGAACATTGAGGTCTCGCTTTCGTAGGGGGAGCTCCCAACGGTCGGCATCGCCACCAACGTGACTACGTCTGCGAGACTGGTGCAGTGCTTGTTGCCTCCACAAAAAATCTGATTTCCTTGTGGCCCCCAATCGATCTCTATCTCGCCACTGCAGGCGTGTTGGTCGTGGGGATCATCGTCGGCATTTTGATATTCCGCCGCCGGGGACATCGCGCCATTGCTCAACGACTAAGTGCGCTCGCTTCGCGGCTGGCCGTTGAATCTCGCGAGGACAACGGCAAAGTCGAAGCAGCATTAAGTTTCTTAGAGGACGTCACCGGTGCGGCCCACAACGCCGTGAGCGAATCGAGCGCTGAGTCGATCCGTTTACGCAAATCGCTCGACACACTTCCTCTCGGACTCGTCCTCTGTGATGAGGCGGGTGGAGTTATTTTTCGCAATACCCAGGCCGAACATCTGATGGTCAGTCGCTACGGTGACGCCATCGCCGCTCAGGCCGTCACCGACGTGCTGGCCGATGGGTGGACGAGCGGTGTTGCCGAGCGCACCATAGATATCTACGGACCACCACGCCGTACACTCACCATTCGCGCCACCGTCATCGATGACGGTCGTCGTTCGCTCGGCGTACTCGCCGTAATTGAAGACGTCTCGGAGCGTCGACGTCTCGAAGACATCCGCCGCGACTTCATTGCCAACGTTTCTCACGAACTCAAGACCCCCATGGGGGCGCTCGGCCTACTCGCCGAAACGCTGCAGTTCGAGCGAGACCCTTCGGTGGCGCAGCGTCTCGCTGAACGAATCAACAACGAGGCCTTTCGGGTCAATCGAATTATTGAGGACTTGCTGGATCTCTCACGCATCGAAGGCCAAGGCTCGCCTCATCGAGAACCAATCGCGGTCTCTCTCATCGTCGCTGACGCAATCGAGCGCATTCGCACGGCGGCTGAGCAACAAGACGTCAAGATCAACTTCGAGGAACCTGAGACGAATCAAGTCGTTTTTGGCGATCGGCGCCAACTCACATCGGCGCTCCACGCGTTACTCGAAAACGCTGTGGTGTACTCGCCGACGGCCGGAACTGTGGACATTTCGATTAGTCGAATAGAAGCGTCGATCAATGAGGAAGGCGAGAGTATTGGGCCATGCGTGCACGTGGCGATCCGCGACCACGGTGTAGGAATTCCGGCCAAGGATCTGGACAGGATATTTGAGCGCTTTTACCGCGTTGATCCGGGCCGAGCCCGTGAGACCGGTGGTACAGGCCTTGGTCTCAGCATCGTTCGTCACGTCGCGCAAAATCACGGTGGCACGATTCTCGTCGACTCGCGCGAGGGCGAAGGTTCAACCTTTACTCTCGAACTGCCCATGAATCAGCAATGACGAAGAAGCGGGCCGACGAACGGCGCGTGAGCGTGTTGATTGTTGAGGATGAGGAGTCCTTCATTGACGCGCTCACCATTGGTCTCAACCGCGAAGGTTTTGACGTGGACGTCGCGCGCGACGGCCAAGAAGGCCTCGACACGTTCGCACTTGGATCCTTCGATGTTGTACTGCTCGACCTCATGTTGCCCAAGATGTCGGGTCTCGACGTTTGTCGGGCGATTCGAGCAACCAGCAGCGTGCCCATCATCATCGTCAGTGCCAAGGGCGAAGAGGTCGACATGGTCTTGATGCTCGAGATTGGTGCGGATGATTACGTCACGAAGCCGTACCGACTTCGCGAACTCGTTGCTCGCATTCGAGCAGTGCTGCGCCGTCATCAAAGTGACAACAACGATGGGGTTGACGAAGAGATCTCTCAGGGCAACATTCGCATGGACATTGACGCACGACGTTGCTACGTCGACGGCACGGAAATCAAACTTCGAAAAAAAGAGTTCGCTCTTCTGCGACTACTGATGGAGAATCCGGGGCGAGTGCTTACGAGAGAAGTCTTAATCGATCGCGTGTGGGGCAACGACTACGTCGGCGACACGAAAACCCTTGACGTTCATATCAAGCGACTTCGAACACTCATTGAAGACGAACCCAAACATCCCACCCACATCTCCACCGTGCGCGGTGTCGGATACCGCTACGAAGTTACGAAGCCTTAGGGCGAATCGTCGTATCGCCACCGAAATAAGGTGCGAGCACGTCAGGCAGTTTCACCGATCCATCCTCTTGACGATAGGTTTCAACGAGCGCAGCCCAAATCCGCGCCCACGCCAACGCGGAGCCGTTCACAGTGTGGACGAGTGCCGTGGTTCCCTCGCTCGTGCGATAACGCACATTCGCGCGACGAGACTGGTAATCACGGAACCAGCTAACTGACGAGACCTCCAGCCAGCGATCGACCCCGGGGCTGTAGACCTCGAGATCGATCGTGTACGCCGACGCGGTGCCGAGGTCACCGGTGCAGAGCGTCACGAGTCGGTACGTCAAGCCGAGTTCTTGCAAAAGCCCTTCAGCGCGGCGCAGAATGTCAGCGTGGGCCTCGTCAGATTGGCCTGGTGTGCAGTACGCGAAGAGCTCAACTTTGTCGAACTCGTGCACTCGTAGCAGCCCCCTAGTGTCGCGTCCTGCCGCGCCGGCCTCACGGCGAAAACACGCGGTGAGGGCAGTTAGGCGAAGTGGGAGAACAGCCTCGTCGAGAATCTCGCCTCGGTGTAACGAGGTCAAAGGAACCTCGCTCGTAGGAATCGCCCAAAGATCATCGCGTTCGATGGCGTACATATCATCGGCGGACTTGGGGAGGTGACCCGTCGCCATCATTGTCTCGGTCAACGCAAAACTTGGCGGTCGAATCTCCTCGTAGGCGTCAGCGTGGCGATCGAGCGCGAAAAAGCTCAGCGCGCGCAAGAGTCGAGAACCCGCACCGCGAAAGAGTGGAAACATCGAGCCGGCAATCCTCGCGCCGCTTTCCATATCCAAAATGCCCAACTCCGTACCAATATCCCAGTGAGGAACGCGTTGGTAGTTCGCGTACGTTGGTTGTGGGGCGCCCTTATCCATGTCGAGCCACCAGCGGCGAAGTTCGGGGTTGTCATTCTCGTCAGCGCCGTCTGGAACCTTAGAATCAGGGACATTCGGAATCATGAGCAGTGTCGCACGTAGCGCGCTCGCCACGCGTTCTGTCGCCTCACTCGCCACTCGCTCACGAACTCCTACTTCACGGCTCGTCGCCGCAAGGGTCTCAGCGGCGGTACCGTCCTTGGCGCGACGAGCCTCGCCCACCTGACGCGAAAGTTCTCTCACCTCGGCTCGCAGCGCTTCGGCCTCCTGGAGGCGGTGCCGGTGCTCGACGTCGAGCGCCAAAATCTCGTCCATCGTGGACTCCACTACCCCACGACGAGCCAGGGCGGCCTTTACGGTGTCGGGTTCGCGGCGCAACTGAGCCAGATCAATCATGCGACAAGCCTACCTAGGCGTTGTCAACGGGTTCCTAGAACCGTCTAGTTTCGTTAGGAATGAGTTACGCCGTAGAAGTCAACCACCTCGAGGTCTTTTTCGAAGAGCTACGCGCGGTCGATGACGTCACGATCAATGTCAGTTACGGCGAAGTCGTCGCGCTGCTCGGACCCAACGGCGCTGGCAAGACCACGGTTGTCGAGACGCTACTGGGCTTTCGAGCACCCAGCGCCGGCACGGTTCGACTACACGGCCTCAACCCGATGCGCGATCACCGCGAGGTCGTCGTGCGTACCGGCGCGCTCTTACAGCGCGGTGGCGTGTGGGCGCCGATGTCGCCGCGTGACGTCCTTCGTCTCACCTCCTCCTACTACGAAGCCCCGCGTGACGTCAATGAGCTACTAAATCTCTTAGACCTCGATCGTTGCGCGAAGACGCCCTGGCGACGCCTGAGCGGAGGCGAACAACAGCGAACGCTGCTCGCCCTCGCGTTGCTCGGACGACCGAGAGCACTTGTCCTTGACGAACCCACGACGGCCGTCGACCCCGAAGGCCGCCAGGTCATTCGTGACATCATCGCTTCGGAAAAGGACCGTGGATGTGCACTCTTTCTCACTACGCACGAGCTCAACGAGGCTGAGCGCCTGGCCGATCGACTTATCGTCATGCACCAAGGTCGCGTCCTGGTCCAGGGAACCCTCGAAGAACTCGCGGGTTCTCCCGAGATGATCGTTCAGTCATCGGGGTCGTTGGACCCTGCTCCCCTCGCGGCATTGCTCAACTGTGTGATAACGCTCGACACTCCCTTGCAGTTTCGCTGTGCGGTGGCATCGACACCCGAGCGGATCGCGATCGTGACGAATTATTTGGCGAGCATCAATCTCTCGATGGTGTCGCTTCGCACTCACGCCTCGCTCGAAGAGCGCTACCTCGAACTCATTGCGGACGAGCGAATCGAGCCACGACGATGAAGGCATGGTGGTTTCAAACCCGTGCTGAAGTCTCGATGACGATTCGCCGAGGCGAAACACTGCTCTTGACTATTGGCATACCAGTGCTCCTTCTACTCTTCTTCTCGCTCACCCACGTCACGTCCACGCCCGCCACGAATCGCATTGACTTTGTGGCACCGGGAATTTTGGCGCTGTGCGTGCTCTCAACGTCACTCGTCGCGCTCTCTATTGCCACGGGGTTCGAACGCTCCTCGGGAGTTCTTCGACGTCTTCACGTCACACCCCTAGGACAACGTCGCCTCATCGGCGCGAAGATCACGGGCGTCGTCGTCACCGAAGTGATTCAGGTCGCCGTACTCTCGCTCGTCGCGCTCCTCATCAAGTGGCGACCCCACGGAGGGCTCGTCGGTGCGCTCGAGGTCGTTCTCGCACTTCTTCTCGGCTCAGCGGGATGCGCTGGCATCGGACTCGCGTTCGCCGGGCGACTTCGTGCCGAAGTCAACCTCGCTGCCAGTAACGGCCTCTATCTCGTGCTGTTGTTGTTATCGGGCATTGTCGTACCACTCTCGTCAATGCCCTCAGCCATCCGAAGCGTCGTTATTGGCCTTCCGTCGGGCGCCATGGCCGAAGCGCTCCACCACGTCTTGGGCCAAGGTCGCGCGCCTAGTGGCGCGGACTGGATCTCACTTGCGGCGTGGGCCGTGGTCGCGCCACTCCTAGCGGCGCGAACGTTTCGTTTTGACTAAGCGGCCTTAAGGCTCTTGATGCCGGCGGCGAGCTTCTTCTCTGGAATAGCGCCGTAGTAAACGTCAAGTACCACACCCTCGGCGCTAATAAAGACGGTCTCGGGAACATTTTGGAATCCGAACACCCCACTCGTTACTGCACCGTGTGGGTCAACGGCCACGGTGAAGGTGACGTCATCTTTCTTAATAAAAGCCCGTCCGGACCCCAGTGGGTCGTTCGCGTCCATGCCGATCACTTCAACCGGGCTCGGACTGTTCGTGCGGACGTACGTGGCGACTTTAGGCATTTCACCTTGGCACGGCCCACACCAACTCGCGAAGAAAATCAACACACTGGCGTGACCCGAACTCCAGGGAGACTTCACCGTGCCACCGTGTAGTCCCGTGAGCGAAAATTTCTTGATGTGCGTTCCAACCAATGAGGAATTCGGCGCGTTGCCCCCAGAGGTGACTTTTCCTCCGGTGAGTATTGAAACGACCACAATGAGCGCCACGGCAATGACCGTGCCGATACCGATCGAGATGAACATCTTTGGCGATGGACGTCCCTTGGGGGGATTAGTGACTTCGGACAAGAACGTCAACCGCCATCAAGATGAACAGGGCCGTGAGGTACGTAATCGAAAAGTGGAAGAGCCGCATCGCTTCGCCCACGTCTGCTTTGCCCACGCGCGCGTGCTTAAAGAGTCGAAAGGCGTAGAAGGTGAACATGGCCCCGAGAACCGTGGCCGATATGGCGTAGACCCAACCGAGGTGAGCGCTCGGACCAATCAACAGCGTCAGTGCCCACATCACCACGGTGTACACAAGTATCTCGAGTGTCGTGCGACGCAGTGACGCCACCACGGGCATCATCGGCACGTGAGCAGCTGCGTAGTCGTCGCGGTATCGAACCGCGAGCGCCCAGAAGTGCGGCGGAGTCCAAATAAAAATAACCAGAAACAAGAGCACCGGTGTCCAACCAAGTGAGTTCGTCACCGCCGACCAACCAATAAGCACGGGAACCGCGCCCGCGGCTCCGCCAATGACGATATTTTGCTTGCTCCGACGCTTAAGTATCAACGTGTACACGACAACGTAGAAGGCAGTTGCGGACATGGCCAGCCACGCGGAAAGTTGGTTGACCCAGATCGCGAGCACCGCAAACGCCACAATTTCCAGTGCGCCCGCGAAGAGCGCCGCTGATCGAGCTGACATAACGCCCGTCACAAGAGGACGCCTCTTGGTGCGCTCCATGATCGCGTCGATATCGCGGTCGATCACCATATTGAAGGCGTTCGCGCCTCCGGCAGCGAGCGTGCCGCCAATTAGCGTCGCCACGATGAGCCACAGACCGGGAATACCGTTCGCCGCCACGATCATGGTGGGAATCGTGGTCACGAGAAGTAATTCAATGATGCGCGGCTTGGTGAGGGCTAGGTAACCCTTCAAGACCTCAACGGTTGAGTGCGACGGAGCCGCGGAGATAGTCACGAGAGCCATTCTACGGGTCCCGCAACTCCCTAGGCTAGGGAGGTGCTTTCTTCGACACGCCAACGCGTGACCGTTCCAGTATTTCGTTGGTTCGCGTTCGCGTCCTTCTTGTCAATGGTCCTCATTATCCTTAGTGGTGCGGCCGTTCGCCTCACTGGCTCTGGGCTCGGATGTCCCGACTGGCCTACGTGTTTCAAGCATCACATCACCAGTTCGTCGAGTATCCATTCGAAAATTGAGTTCGGAAATCGACTGGTAACCATCGCGCTCGTCGTTATCGTTGGTGCCACTTTTGTCGCTGCATTACTCCGTCAGCGTCGGCGAAAAGACCTCGTCGTCCTGTCGGGTTCTTTAGTCCTTGGCATCGTCGCCGACGCCGTTCTTGGTGGCCTCGTCGTGTACTCCAAGCTCAACCCTTATCTCGTGTCGCTTCATATGCTGCTTAGTCTCGCGACGGTGGTAGTAGCAGCGACGCTCTATCACCGCTCAAAGTACGTCTACGGCGACGGTGCGCGAGGCGACGTGCGCGATCCCAATTTTCGCTTCATCGCTCAGGCGCTCTGGTTACCCTTTTTCGTCCTCCTTCTTACCGGTACCGCTACGACGGGGTCGGGGCCACATGCCGGTGGATCTCAAGGCCAACTCGTCGCGCGACGGCTGCCTTTCGCCTTTTCTTCGGCGGCCTGGGTACATTCGCTCGCCGCCGTACTCTTCATCGGGCTCGTGACCGGACTACTCGTCGCAATATGGAAGAGCGGCGCTCCTAACGCGCTCATCATCGGCGTTCGACGACTCGTTTTTGTCTCACTCGCGCAAGCAGTGATAGGCGTCACTCAGTACCTCTCGCACGTACCTGCGTGGCTGGTTGAGATTCACGTGTTCGGCGCGGTCGCCTTAACTATCGGACTCGTGCAATTCAATTTCCGTCAGACCGCGCGCGATCGCGAACCTGGGACGAGACGAATCAACGAAAACGCGTCGCTCTCGGCGACCGCCGACGTACGTGGCTGAAAACGGGCAGCGTCGAGATCACACCCATGGCGTCACTGCCGACGCTGACATTCGCTTTGTCATAGCTTCACTGGCACTCCTCAGCGTCTTTCTCATCATTGAAATCGTGGCGGCGATACTTAGCTCATCGCTCGCGCTCTTAGCCGATGCCGGCCACATGCTGATTGACGTCGCGGCTCTCGCCACGAGCGCCTGGGCGCTTCGTCTGGCCAAACGACCCGCTCAGGGACGCTGGACATACGGTCTTAGGCGCGCGGAGATTCTTTCCGCGGCGGCAAACGGCGTCACGCTCGTCGCCGTGGCGCTCTTGATCGGCGTTGAAGCCGTTCAACGACTCGTGTCGCCTCACCACGTCACCGGCGGCCTGGTGTTCGTGGTCGCGATCCTCGGGGTGTCGATTAACGGTCTTGCCGCGTGGATACTCTCCAAGGCCAATCAGCGAAGTCTCAATATTCGCAGTGCTTTTCTTCACGTTCTTACCGACCTCTTCGCCTTCATCGGAACGGCAATAGCTGGTCTCGTGATCGTGTTCACGGGATGGGAGCGCGCTGACGCCTTGGCCTCACTGTTCGTGGTGCTCCTTATGATTCGAACCTCGTGGGGCTTACTGCGCGACGCCGGGAAGATTCTTCTTCAAGGCACGCCGGACAATCTTGATCTCGCCGACGTGCGCGCCCACCTGCTCGAAGTGGAGCACGTAGTAGATATCCACGATCTCCATGCCTGGACGGTGACTTCAGAACTACCCACACTCTCAGCCCACGTCGTCGTGGATGATCGTTGTTTTGCGGGCGGCCACGCACCGCGCATCCTCGACGCTTTGCAAAAGTGCTTAACGGAGCACTTTCGAGTTGAGCACGCAACGTTTCAACTCGAGCCCTCTTCCCATCTCTCACATGAAGATGGCTTAGACTTCTAGGGACGATGATTCCAGACCCTCGGTCCTCGTGAACACGGAGAAGACTGCGTGGCGATTCTGAATTAGGGACTTACGTCCCTAGGCATGGGCACCATATTTCTGTGAGAGTTATCGAAGTTATAGAGAGGGAGTACGCGTGTCGTCGTTCATAAACTTTGCGGCAATTTTTCCGCTCACCACACTCGGCCACTACATCCATTGGCATTTCATTCAAATCAGTGTGGCCAACCTGAGCGTCATTGTCTTGATGGTGATCACGTTCATTACCGCTCTCGTCGCGCCCTTCCCAGGACGACGCCGTCGTAGGGAGAACCGATGAGTTACAGCGAGATTGAGCGTCAGTGGACGACGCGCCTGCGACGACGCTTCGTCCGTCTTCTACCGCCCGAGAAGTTATTGCCCGACAACCAGCCAACCTACGTGTCATCGTGGATCTACGTCTTTGGCGTGACGACGTTGTCAGCGTTGATGGTCGTCATTGCCTCGGGTTGCGTGCTGGCTATTCGCGGTCCCCAGTGGTGGCACACCTCGTCGGTCGGCCACTTCGTGAACTCATTGCACCTCTGGAGCGTCGAGATCTTCTTCTTCGCCATGGTCGTGCACCTTTGGGGAAAGTACTTCATGGCGGCTTGGCGCGGGGGCCGTTCAATCACCTGGATGACTGGCGTCGTGACCTTCCTGGTGTCGATCGCCACCGCGTTTACTGGCTACGTCAGCCAGAGCAACTTTGACTCGCAATGGATTGCAACCCAGGCCAAAGACGGCATCAACGCCACCGGAGCGGGGGCCTACTTCAATGTTTTGAACATGGGTCAGATGTTGATGTGGCACATCGTGCTCTTGCCACTGGTCGCGGTTCTCTTAACGGCGTTGCACGTACTGCTTGTACGCGTCAAGGGCGTCGTACCTCCCTTTGAAGAGCAAGCCAAGGTCAGCGCATGAGCAAAAAGAACTTTCGTCCCGACGTTGACGCCGAGCCATGGAAGGGCGGCTACAGCCCCTACGACATCGTGAAAGAAGCCACCATTGCCTTGGTCGTCGTGGCACTCCTCACCGTGGTCCTGGCCGTTTTCTTTGGCTCCCCTGACGACCCAGCGATCACGATCAAGACCTGGTCGAACGCTACGCCCGTCGACTTCGCGGTGACAGCACTGAGTGAGTTGAACGGAACGTCGGGCGTCGCCCAGTACGGCGCGCCCTATAACACCGGGTCCAGCGGCCAGGCCCTTGGACCACTCAAGCTCGCCAAGTGGGTCGGCGTTCGAATCCCGGTCAATACCGTGACGGACTTCGTCATCGATCCACTGAAGGCCCTCCCCGACCAGCCTCTTTTGACGCAAGCTCTCAAGCAGTGGAAGAACGCTTCGCCCTCCACGCGTACGAGTTGGGTGACGAATTACACGAAGGCCTCGAGCACGATGACCTTCGCAAACAGACAAATAGTCGTCAACGCCACGAACGTAGGCCCCGTTCCCCTGTTCATCGACGATCTCACCCAGATGGCCCAATCGGGCGCGCTCGATCAGGCACTCGTGACCCAAGCAGGTTTCTACACCACGGACTACACGCTGCCGCTCTTGTTTTTGGCTGACGGTAGCTACTTAGCGAACCAAGCAGCGCGTCAACACCTCACTGGCGACCAGTGGGGCATGATGAACGAGACAGGCAACTACCCCGGCCAGGCCTGGCTGTGGTTGTACACCTTCTGGTATCAGGTTGCGCCCTTCAATAGCAGCGGCAACGGCGACGTTCTCGTGTGGGGCCTCATGATGGCGCTCTCGGCCGGACTTCTTCTCACGCCCTTCATCCCCGGCCTGCGATCAATACCTCGCAAGACCCGGGTCTATCGCTTGATTTGGCGCGAGCACTATCAAAACGTCGAAGAGAGCTAGCAGCGGACGCCACGCCACTAGTCGACGTGTTCAAAAGTGGAGACGATGGGGATCGAACCCACGACCTCAGGCTTGCAAAGCCCGCGCTCTACCAACTGAGCTACATCCCCGCAGGGGTTCCATTGTACCAAACGGCTCGATACTCGAGCAGACCGCGTCCGCGTCTACGCGCGAACCGGAGGCAAACTTACTGATTCGCCTCGAAAACGAGGTCCGACTTTGGAGATGATCACCAACGTCAAGACGAAATCCGTTACCGCGATACAACCGGGAAAGAGCACGCCAGCCGAGGTGAAGACCTTCAACGTGAGCACGGTGATCGTGCAGTTCAAAAAACCCATAAAGAACGCGATGGGGGACTCGGTACTCGGCGCGAGCCAAGCCTTTCGTAGGGTCGGCAGCGCGGCGATTTGATCGGCACAGACAAAGGAGATCAGCGCAATCGTTGGTTCATTGACGAAAGCCCAGAATGCCAATCCAGCGAGCGAGATGGCCCCACAAAAAATGTCAAACGGACGGATCTTCCAGACGCTGTGAGGGTTACGGAATGACGACATCACCACCACGATGGGCACAAAACCCAGCATGAGCGTCATCCACGACGCGAGTCCAACGTGCTGTTGGCGTTCAATGACGAAGGCAAGAACTCCCTCAAGTCCCCACAACGACCACGTGACGCGATTGGGTGACGTGTCGCCTCGAAGCGTGTCACGCACGTACATGGCGCCGCCAAATGCCGAGAGCGCGAGTGCGAGATAGATAAAGCGGGGATCAATCACCGGACAAGTCTGCCCGTTCTCGAACACCGCAACCGTCACCGACGCAGACTTGCCAGTAGCCTCGCTCATCGTGGACGTCAAAGAGTTTCTCAACATACGTCGAGTAGATGAGACGACCTGGCGTTTCGAAGTCACCGAGCGACTCATAACGCCAGGCAAGTTTCTCTTTGGTGGTTGCGGTTTAGCCTCTGGCATCGTTGCCCTCGAAGAGGCCAGCGGCCGTCCAACTATTTACGCAGCGGCCCACTATCTTTCCTTCGCGCCCCTAGGCGCCGACGTCAGCGTCGTCGTCGACCTGGCCGTCGTTGGTAATCGCGTCACCCAAGCTCGCGCAACCACCTACGTCGACGATCGTGAGATTCTGACGACGAACGCGGCTCTTGGAACAGGTGAACTCACGTCGCCCACGCCATGGATGCACATGCCCGACGTGCCCGCGCCAGAAGACTGTCCACCGCGAGAACCACTCCGTCGATTCGATAACTCGATCTTCAACTACATCGAAACGCGTACGGCCATTGGCCAAACCATTCGCGAAAACATCACCACGCCTGGCTCGCCGGTCTCCGCGGTCTGGGCCCGCGTCCCGAACCACCTCGATCCTTCAGCCGCCACACTCGCGATCTTTGGCGACTTCGTTTCAGGTGGGGCGACGCAGCCTCTCGGGCGTCACACCATGGGACGAAGCCTCGATAACACGATTCGCGTCGCGACGCTCAAGCCCACAGAATGGGTTCTCATTGAAATTCACATGCACGCTCTCTCGGGCGGCTTTTCGCAAGGAACAGGTTTTCTCTGGAGTCGCGAAGGCACGCTCCTCGGCACAGCCAGTCAATCGTTGTCCTCAAAGTATTGGAATCCTTCGGCCACCTAAAGCACGTCTGAGGCTGGTGTAGATTGGTACCCCTACGGGGCTATAGCTCAGTCGGTTAGAGCGCGTCACTGATAATGACGAGGTCGTAAGTTCGATTCTTACTAGCCCCACCATGCGGCATTTGGACAAATGAGCCCGAACCGTTCGGATAGATGTTCGGACAAATGCGGCTCATCGGATGGCAGCGGGGTCCACTATTCGAAAGAGTGAAGGCCCAACCCGTTGGCGCACAGGAACGTGACTCGCCAAAGCCCCGTGTGGCGGCGAATTAGACGTTGCCGCGGCTCAGGCTAAGGAGTCAGCTCGCAGCAATTGTCCGTCCAGTCGTAGCCACGTGATCCCCGCGGAATCGGCTGCCGGAGTGGCGTCGTGCATGATTCGGTGGAGTGCGCCCGTGGCCAGTTCTTCGGCGAGCCAGAGCTTCTCGTGGTCGTCCTCACTAGGTGCCTTGGCCTGATAGCCAAATCGCGTTTCCGGAAAGTCACCGTGCGAGAAGAACAGCTCCACTCTCTGGCCATCGTCACTGATGGTTGCGTACGCTGCCACCTGCACCTGCGTTGCACCCAGTTGGTGCGCAAAATCAATGAAGGTCCCGAAACTCGTCAGTTGCTCGTCGAGGGTACGAACGTTGGGCGCCACCTTCGAAATGTTAGGAGGTGGCTTGCGCGAGACTCGCGCATACCGCGTGGTCCAACTAACCGACGACGCTCGTGAAGGCAACGCCGAAAATTGGTGACCAAAGCCAACTGAGCTGGTGACGCATTCGAAATAGCCCCGTTTTCACCCTTGAAAGCCCTTTGATCTACTGGTCTATCCATTCGTCCGACTGCCCCACCATAGGGTTGCCAACTGATGTCACACCACACCCCAAGACTATGAAGTAATGAATTTAAGTGAGTGGGCCAAAGTACAGGGGATACATCCCCAAACCGCGTATC
>Ga0208357_1000229_pt1 | contig 46154 bp, 38 predicted proteins | sample NGESurdeep092012_6_FD_184487 | JGI IMG/M metagenome (GOLD analysis project Ga0208357, IMG submission 184487) | Arctic peat soil microbial communities from Barrow, Alaska - NGEE Surface sample F52-2 deep-092012 (SPAdes) | ecosystem: Environmental > Terrestrial > Soil > Wetlands > Peat ...
TGGGAAGGCTGATCAGATGAAGGGCAAGGCCAAAGAGGCCGTCGGAGACCTGACCGGAAACAAGGATCTCAAGTCAGAGGGTAAGGCTGACCGTCAAGCCGGCGAGGCCAAAGAGAGGGTCGGCAAGGTCGAGGAGAAGGTCGAAGAGGTGATCGACAAGGCCAAGGGGGCGGTTCACCCGAAGTAGTCCGCTGCATCCCAGATCTCGTCGGCCAAGGTGAGTCAACCAAGAGGAGGTGCTTTCCTGATGCCAGTTCGTTCATCGGAGACTCGGCGCATTCACTCGTTGCTCGGTCAGCGCAAGGTTTCGGACGTCGTGATGGTGATCATCCTTTCGGTCGCACTCTTGGCCGGAATGGTCGGCTTCGCCGTCCACGTTCTTTGGATTGTCGCTATCGTCGTGCTTGCCCTCGGGCTCGGCTACGTGGTCGCCAACGCCCGTCAAGATCGCAGAGAGGCCATCGATCGTCATCGGGAGGACGAGGAACGGTCCGGGGGACTCGCCCGGTGAGTCCAAGTATTGCGCCTCAGCCCCTGACCATTGGGAAAGAGGCGCATAGACGCGTCCCCGAAGGTGTGCCGGTCCACAAGAATTCCCACGAGTTCCGGGTCGCATCGGTAATGCGTTACGCGTCCCATGTCGTGTAGGAAGTCTTCCCTTGTGTAACTACCGAAATCTGTTTCGGCTATTTCGCTCTCAGTAAGGTCAGGAGACGGTGCACGAATACGTCGAACTCCTTGAAGCTCGGCGTTCTCGTCTAGTCGATATGGCGATCACGTGCAAAATCCGAGGGTGTCCGACGAAATTTTGCCGAGTCCCTATTGGTGCGATATCGGCTATCACCATCCCGCGCGGTCTGGTGATGCCGGTCGGTCTGCTTCACCTAGCTACAGCACTGTGACCGCTCGCGACAACATCGCCGTTGGGGACATACCTTCTGAAATAGGAAGGAGCACCCTGACAAGAGAACATCGCCAGAACGCGGGAGGCGGACGAGGGCATTGTCACATCGCCGGCAGGAGGACATTCGGGTTCAAGATGCCTGCCGGGTCGAGCGCGTCCTTGATGCGGCGGAAAGTGGCAATTTCTTCGTTGCTCCTGTTGAGATGGAGCCACGGCTGCTTCGCCCTGCCGATGCCATGCTCGGCGCTGATGCTGCCGCCTAATCCGGCTGCGAAGACCAGAACACGGTCGTCCACCGTCAGGTCATCGGAACCAACCCCGGTGATGTTCACATGGACATTGCCGTCTGCCGCGTGACCGAACAACCAGGTAGTGGCTCGAGGATCGGCGTCGTTCACGATGCCGGGGATCTGGTCGATGAAATCCGCCAATGCCTGCGAAGGCAGAGTGACATCGAGCTTATGTGGAGCTCCGAGGGAATTGATGGCCTCGGTGTGCCCCTCCCGGTACCGCCATAGCTGGGCTCTTCGTGGTGCATCGGTGGCGACGGCCACGTCCTCAATGGCATGTGTTGAGTCGAGAGCCTCGCTCATCGCCGGCATCGGGTCGCGCTGGCCGGCTACCTCAATCAAGAGGTACGCCGAGTGTCGATCGGGAAATGGCCGCGCCATCCCCGTGACCTGGCACACGAGTGCCAATCCGGGATCTACGAAGAACTCGAGCGACTGCAGGTCGGGGAGCGAACGGCGAAGGAACAATGCCGCCTCCACCGCAGCTGCGGAGGAAGAGAAGGCGACCACCGCGACGACCCGGTCCGGATTGGGCGGCACCAATCGCACGCGCGCCGACGTGACCACACCGAGCGTTCCCTCGCTGCCGCACAGCAATCCTCCCAAGTCGTAACCCGTGTTGTCCTTGATCAGCCCGCCCAGGTGGGAGATGGTCACACCGGTCCCAAGCACCGCTTCGACACCCAGCAGCTGGGCCCGAGTCGGGCCGTGACGGAGCACCTGTAGTCCTCCGGCGTTGGTGGCGATCGTGCCGCCGATCGTCGCACTCCCGCGGCTGCCGAGATCGACGCCATAGTCCCATCCGGAGGCGTTGGCGGCGGATTGGATCCCGCCAATCGTCGTGCCGGCGCCGGCAGTGAGCTGACCTCCCTGATGGTCCACGTCGGCGACCCATGAAAGCCTACGGAGGCTCAACACGATCTCACCCTCGAGCGGCACGCCGCCACCGACCAGGCCGGTGTTTCCCCCTTGAGGCACGATCGCGAAACCAGCCTTCTTGCAATGAGACACCACGGCCGCCGCTTCGGCGCAGTCGGCAGGTCGAATCACCGCCGCCGGTGTGCCTTGGAATCTTCCAGTCCAGTCAATCCCGTAGGCAGCAATCACGTCGGGTTCGGTCAGGACGTGTCCGGTCCCCACGATGTCTTGAAGGCTCTTGACGTGACTCGGTCCAATTGTGATGACCGAATCTTGGCCCGAAAAGACCGTCGTGTCTCATTGCATCGGATCTCACAGAACCGTTATATGAACATAGAGGCCTGTGAGCGTTCAACGCGAACGGCTGTTACGAATGGAGAGATCGTGTCTGGCGACCAGTTTTCCCCTTAGCGTGACTCCGGAGGGCTGGTGACTTGTCGGGGTAGGATGACAATCACCAGGTATCAATGAAGGAACGGTTCTTGGCCCGATTTGATGGCGCGGGAGGGATACTTCGGATGCCATTGACAATGAGCGCACGCGTCTCGGCTGGGTCGATGACGTCATCGATCTCAAAGTAGGTCGCGACACTGAGCGCCTTACCGTGTTCGTAGGCTTTGGCCACCCTTTCAACGAAGGCCGCCTCTCGCTCCGCAGGGTCGACAATTGCATCGAGTTCTCTCCGATAGCCGAGGTGCACCGCCCCCTCGAGCCCCATGCCACCCAGTTCGCCCGTCGGCCAAGCGACGGTGAATACGGGGGATCGGAAACTCCCTCCGGCCATGCTCTGGGCGCCGAGTCCGTATCCCTTGCGCAGAATCACGGTGAAGTAGGACGTCGTGAGGCTGGCGCCGGTGACGAACATGCGGCTCACATGACGGACGAGTGCCGTGCTCTCGGCTTCAGGTCCCACCATGAACCCGGGCGTATCGCACAGGAACACGATAGGGAGATGGTATGCGTCGCAAAGTTGCATGAATCGGGCGGCTTTGTCCGCCCCGTTGGCCTCAATGGCCCCGGACTGGTGCATGGGGTTGTTGGCGATGACGCCGAGCGGGCGGCCCTCGATGCGGACCAAAGCCGTCACCATGCCGGGGGCGAATTCAGGACGGAGCTCTTGGACCGAGCCCACGTCGGACACTAAGTCGATGACCGAGTGGACGTCATAAACGCGGCGACGTTCCTCAGGCACGCAGCCGCGGAGCAACTTTTGGTCAGCGCATTCGTACGTGGCGAGCGGTCCTTGGAAGTACGAGAGAAAGCGCTTGGCCTCAGCCACGGCGGCAGCCTCGTCGTCGACCAAAATGTCGACGACCCCGTTGGGAACCTGCATAGACATCGGGCCGACTTCTTCAGGGAGGTACGTGCCGAGCCCACCACCTTCAATCATCGCTGGGCCCCCCATACCGACGGTGGCGTCCTTCGTGGCGATAATGACGTTGCAGCATCCGAGGAGTGCGGCGTTTCCGGCAAAGCATCGACCCGAGACGATCCCGACCGACGGAGCAAGTCCGCTCAAGGATCCGAAGAGCGCAAACGCCGTCGTGTCGAGTCCGGTGACCGTGGCCGTGTCGGTGTCACCCGGCCGACCTCCCCCACCTTCAGCGAACAGCACCACCGGCAACTGAAGGCGCTCGATTAACTCGAAGAGCCGGTCCTTCTTACGGTGGTTCATCTGGCCCTGTGTGCCGGCGAGGACCATGTAGTCGTAGGAAAGCACCGCGCAACGGGAATGTTCGTCGTCAAAGAGTTCGCTATTGACTCGGCCGATACCAGCCACCAATCCATCGGCCGGCGTTCGCTCAATGAGGTCTTGGGTGTCTCGTCGAGCCCGCTGGGCTGCGATGACCAAAGGACCGTACTCAACGAAGCTGTCGGGGTCACAGAGGTCGTTGACGTTCTCTCGAGCTGTCCGGTGACCTGAAGCGTGGCGCCGAGCAACTGTGTCGGGACGGCCATCGTCGGTCACCAACTCTCGACGCCTCAACAATTCAGCCAGCTCGGGGCGAATCTCACCATGTCCGTTCTGAGGCGAGTCGTCGGTTGTCGGCGCCGGGGGTAGGGCAACCTCGTCTACCTGCACCAGGTGGTCCCCGCGACCGACTGCGTCTCCGGCGGTCACCGAGACCGAGGTAATCGTCCCGGTTGCTTTGGCCGCCACCACATGTTCCATCTTCATTGACTCGAGAATGACAATCGGGTCGCCTGTCCGAACCGTCGTGCCGAGAGAAGTCACCACTCTCACCACAGTGCCGGGCAAGGGGGAAAGGTGTTCGACGAGACCCATTGACCCAACGGTAGTGGCACGGAGGCCAAGGGCAGGAAGGATCAGGCCTGCTAGCGGGTGCCTCCAAGACGCCCTGAGACGGGCAGGGTTCTTGCGGTTGGCTCGTCTCATCGCCAGACCCAATATTCGGTGCCATCAACGTGGAGTGTGCTACCTACAGTGTGATATCTGAGGTGCGAAACCCGAGGGAGCGAAGTTGTGGCTTCAACTGTGATTCGACGCGGTACTGAAGAAGACTGGGGGGCCGTGCGCCGTCTGCACATCAAGTTGGCCTTGGAGTTCCCTTTGGTGGTGGATGTCGAGCTCAACGAGGTCCTGGGAACGCCGGACGGATACTGGCAGAACTTCGTGCACCTGTGCGCACTTGGTACGGACCAGGCGCTCTTTGTCGCTGAGGTGAATGCGACGTGTTTTGGAATGGGCCATGTCCGCCTGGAAGGCAGCCTGGCTCGCTTGGTCATGTTGTACGTCGAAGGGAGCAAGCGTCGGCAAGGCATCGGCGCCGCGCTCGTCGCCGCCCAAGGCGGCTGGGCACATGCCTCAGGGGCTAGCGACATGGTCTGCCATATTCCCGACGCAAGCAAGGGAGCCCCGCTCGCGAAGAAGCTTGGGTGGCATAGAACCGAAGACGTCTTCTACACCAAGCACGGGCTCAAAGAACGCAAGTGGACCACCAACGAAACAGTCGATGTGGGGTGAGTCGGTAGCACCGTCGACCCTCGGTTGACGGTGGGCTTGGACGACAACTCTCACAACTTGGAGCGAAGGGATCAGTGGCTCGACTCTGGGCGGAGAGAGCGTCCGACGAGTCAGCGCCCGCTTGGGGCAATGCAGTTGTTGCGGATCGAGCCGATCCCTTCGATCCAGCTGGTGAGAGTGTCGCCGGGGTTGAGGAACCGTTGGGGATGGCGAGCCATCCCGACGCCTGCCGGAGTCCCTGTGAAGATCACGTCCCCGGGGTAGAGAGGCAGTACCGAAGACAGGTCGGCCACCAGGCGGGGAATCGAGCGGATAAGCCCACTCGTGCGATCGAGTTGGACCGTCTCGCCGTTCACCGAGCACCCGAGCTCGAGGTTGTCGGGGTCGTCGACTTCATCGGGCGTCACCAGCCATGGGCCCATGGGGCCGTAGCCACGTCGGGACTTGCCGAGCGAGAACTGTGCGCCGGCGGCAAATTGCAGCGTCCGATCCGAGATGTCCTGCCCGATCGTCAGACCGGCGACGTGTGACCACGCTTCTGACTCGCCCGCTCGATCAGCCTGCTTGCCGATGACGGCGACCAGTTCGACCTCCCAGTCCACCATGTCGAAGGCGATCTCGACATCGTCGAATGGACCGGCGAGACTGGCCGGGAACTTGGTGAAGGTCGCCGGGAATGACGGCACGTCCATGCCTGTCTCCTCGGCGTGAGATCGGTAGTTCAGCCCGATGGCGAACACCTGACGAGGTGCCGGCGCCGGAGAGCCAAGTGTTGACTCATCGAGGGGTTCGCCGATTTCGGGAAGGGCCTCTTGTGCGAACTCGAGGAACGCTGCCCAGTCGTCGTAGAGGGACTGAACATCGGGTCCGAACCTGCCTTTCGAGGCCGCCTCCACATCCACGCCTCCGCCGCTCCTCAAGATGGCTGCTCGACCATCGATGTTTGCGAGCTTCATTCCCGACCTCCTGGATCAGCTGGGATCAGCTGCATGTTTATCGTACGTGTACGCGGCCACCACATCATCGAGTTCGGGATTCACCCGATCGACGCTGGACCGGACCGGAGCAGCTTCCGAGCCGGCGCTGCGTTGGACCCAACGAAGCTGATGGGACGTCTCGGGGCCTTCGGAACCTTTCGGACGGGTGTCGGGATTGACGATTCCTCCAGCCAGCGAGAGGGTCCTGCAGCGCGAGGTCAATCGCACCCGATCGATTCGGTTCGCGCCGCCACGCAGATAGTCCTACGCTGAGGCAATCATGGCTCAACCATTTCAAGGTCAGATCGGTCGGACGTTTGCTGATTCAAAGAGCTGGTGGCCGCCTCTTCAATCCCCACCCGCCAACGCTCCGAACGTGGTGGTCGTGCTCTTGGACGACGTCGGCTACGCGCAGTTCGGAGCGTACGGATCGGACATCGCCACGCCGACCTTCGACCGCCTCTCGTCAGCGGGACGTCGCTACGCCAATTTCCACACCACGGCCCTCTGCTCGCCCACGCGGGCCTGCCTGCTCACCGGACGTAATCACCACTCGAACGGCATGGCACGGGTCGTCGAACTCGCATCCGGCTTCCCTGGATACAACGCCAACATTCCCAAGGAGAACGGCTTCCTCTCGGAGATCCTCCGCCAGCAGGGTTACGCCACCTTCGCCGTGGGCAAGTGGCACCTGACGCCGGGGACCCAGATGGCTGCGGGGAGCCCGCGCGACAAGTGGCCGCTCGGTCGAGGCTTCGACCGGTACTACGGGTTCATGGGCGGCGAGACCGACCAGTACCACCCGGAACTGGTCATCGACAACCAGCCCACCGAACCTCCCCGTACTCCTGAGGAGGGATACCACCTCACCGAGGATCTGGCCGACCACGCCATCCGTTATCTGGCCGATCTCCGCGGGGCATCTCCGTCGGCACCGTTCCTCCTCTGGTTCGCTCCTGGCGCCTGCCATGCCCCGCACCAGGCACCCAAGGAATACATCGATCGGTATCGCGGCCAATTCGACAAAGGGTGGGACCAATGGAGAGAGGAGGTCTTCGCCCGTCAATTGACTTCGGGTCTGCTGCCCGAGGGAACCCAACTCTCGGAACGCCCCTCATGGGTCCCCGCCTGGGAAACGCTGAGCGCAGACGAACGGCGCCTGGCCGCCCGAATGATGGAGGTCTATGCGGGCTTCCTCACCCACACCGACGCGCAGGTGGCGCGGCTACTCGACTTCATTCAGGAGCTCGACGAGACGGACAACACGATTGTCATCGTCATGAGCGACAACGGTGCGTCCGCCGAGGGTGGAGCCAAGGGATCGTTCAACGAGCAGTACTTCTTTAACTTCATCCCAGAGAGCCTCGAGGAGAATCTCAAGCGCATGGATGATCTCGGCACACCGAGGGCCAACAACCATTACCCGTGGGGTTGGGCCTGGGCGGGCAACACGCCCCTCAAACGCTTCAAGCGGGATACTCACGAGGGCGGCGTGGCGGACCCGCTCATCTTTCACTGGCCTGCTCGGCTCGGTACCGAGGGCGGCACGCGCCACCAATACGTGCACGCCATCGACCTGTTGCCGACATTGCTGGACCTGATCGGGATCGACCCGCCTGCATCCATCGCCGGTGTCGAGCAGTCACCCATAGAGGGGATCAGCTTCGCTCCGACCCTCAACGATCCGCTGATTCCCGGAAGACACGTCACCCAGTATTACGAGATGCTCGGATCGCGCGCGCTCTACCACGACGGGTGGAAGGCGGTCGTCTTCCACAGCCCTGCATTCATCGCCTACGACGGTACCGACACGACGAAGCCGTTCGACGAGGATGTGTGGGAGCTCTATCACGTGGCCGAGGACTTCTCCGAGGTGCATGATCTGGCGCTCACGCAACCGGCCAAGCTCAAGGAGCTCAAGGAGCTCTGGTGGGAGGAGGCGGAGAAGTTTCAGGTGCTCCCGCTCAACAACCAGCCTGGCATGTTCGGCGATCCCCGCTACCGTAGGAACCTTTATGAATTCCTCGGCCCAGTCGGCCCACTGGCGGAGTCGATCGCCCCCAACCTCAAGAATCGCTCCTTTGTGATCTCCGCCGACCTGATCCCCCCGTCGGGCGCTTCGCTCACCGGCGTGATCGCCGCCCACGGCAGCCATGCCGGCGGGTACGTGATGTTCATCGAGGAAAACCGCCTCCACTTCACCTACAACTTCGTGGCCACGCAGATCACCACCGTGTCTGCCGAGATGACGCTCCCGTCCCAACCGGTCACCGTGAGGGTCGTTTTCACCCGGACCGGGGCGGGCGGTGACGTCGAACTGTTCTATGGCGACGTCCCTGTGGGCAACGGCCGGATCAAGAGGACGACGCCGTTGACCTATGGCACCCCCGGATTCGCCATCGGCTTCCAACCGGCGGGGCCGATCCACGCTGGGCTCAATGGTCGAGCCGAGCTCTCGCCCACCGTGCTCCACCGCGTCACGGTCGAATCCTCCGGTCGAGATCCGATCCGCGACGCGATGGTCGAATCGCGGGTCGACCTGGCGACGCAGTAACCACCACACCAATACGCTCGGGCTCGTATCCCGGTCGGGCGTCCTGGCTCCAGAACTGCTCTCGTCGGTGTCACGGTCACCCTCACTGCAGCACCTGGGAGCGTCGCGCTTTTGCGATCTCGCTCAGAACTGTCTTTGCTGATACGTCATTGATCGCCGTGGTCATGCGCATATCGAGGTTCGTCACCTTGTTGCTGCCCTAATTGTAAGTTGTCAGCTCGGTCGTGGCTTTGTTTCACACGCTGCTCCACTCGGGATGGTGGCCCGTGCTCTCTGCCAGCACGGCGACCCTGCTCTGAATCCCCACGCCTCGCTGAGGGTTGGGAATCTCCGCTAACAGTAGGCTGTGGCGCACCGCAATTTCGAAACATTCGCAGAAGGATCACATCCCCTCACGGCTAAGACGGACGCTCAGAAGCCGGCATCGGCGAAGGCGCCAGGCACGCTTCGTAGAATGGAGGCACCGCATGACCAGAGCCTCGGCGACGCTCGATGAGGTCGCGCTCCCCAGTCGGCCCACGTCGAGGCCCGCTCAGCAAAGCGCCCTCGCTCGGATCGCCGGATGGTGCCATGACCACCGGTGGTGGGTGTTGTCCATGTGGCTGGCCGCCCTGGTTCTGAGCAACGTGTTCGCTCAACTCGAGGGAAGCGCTTTTTCGAACAACTTGACCGGGGGCAAGCAACAAGCCCAGCAGATCCTCAACGCCAACTTCCCGAGCCAATCGGGCAGCCCAGCCCAGGTGGTGGTCACCACCGGGAGCGCTTTCACCGGAAGTGCCAATGAGGCCCGGACTTCCAGGTTGGTCGACGCCCTTCGCTCCTTGCCCCACGTCTCCGCCGTGGTCAGCCCCTTCTCACCCCAGGGCGCCACTCAGGTCGCGCGAAACAGGCATATCGCCTATTTGCGCGTCCAGTTTGACGAGCAGGCCGGGAACTTGCCTACTCCTGCAATCAAGAAGGTGGTCACCACCGCCGAGTCATTTGGGACTCCGGCCTACCGGGTGGCGGTCGGGGGTCAGGCCGTCGAGCTGGTGTCTGGTGCTGCCCCAGGCTCGAGCGAAGGATTCGGCATCTTCGCTGCCATCATCATCATGTTGCTGGCATTTGGCTCGGTCGTCGCTATGGGCCTGCCCATCATCACGGCCTTGTTCGGCATCGCCATCGGCTTCGCGGTACTCGATCTGCTGTCCCACGTGGTGACAACCCCGGTGTTCGCGCCCGAGATCATGGCCATGATCGGGCTCGGCGTGGGCATCGACTACGCCCTGTTTGTCGTCACCCGCTACCGCCAGGGACTGGCCGAAGGGCGGGAGCCCCGTGAAGCCATTGCCTTGTCTTTAGCCACCTCCGGAAGAGCGGTCTTGTTCGCTGGTACAACGGTCATCCTTTCCCTTCTCGGCCTCTTCATCTTGCAGTTATCGTTCATGCGGGGACTGGCCATCGGCGCCATCGCCGCAGTGGTGCTGGTGATGACCGCAGCCATCACCCTCCTTCCGGCCATGTTGGGTTTTTCGGGCCGTGCGATCGACAAGCTCCACGTGCCCGGGCTCCTTCAGAGCGCCGCAGTGCCGTCCGCCCGCGGCTTTTGGTACCGCTGGAGTCGCACCGTACAGCGTCACCCACTGGTCGCCGGGTTCGCCGCACTGCTCGTGCTGCTCTGTCTCGCGGTGCCACTCCTCTCCATGAGACTGGCCTTTACCGACGCCGGGAACGATCCCACCAACCTCACCACTCGCCAGGCCTTCGACGCATTGGCGACCGGGTTCGGACCCGGATTCAACGGGCCGCTCATCATTGCGGCCAACGTGCCACCCGGGCAACATGCGGCTGTCGAGCACCTCGACGCTGCCCTTAAGAGGACCGCTGGGGTGGCGTTCGTGGCCCCACCTCAATTCAGCACGTCAGGAACCGCCGCCGTCATCATTGCCTATCCGACCACGTCGCCGCAGTCGGCACAGACTGAGGCCGTGGTGCACAACTTGCGGGATCACGTGATCCCCGCGTCGACCTCGGGCACCGGCGTCAACGCCTTCGTGGGAGGAGAGACAGCCGGATCGGTCGACGCCTCGTCCTATCTTTCGTCGCGACTTCCCTGGGTCATCGGTGCCGTCCTTCTCCTTTCCTTCCTCTTGTTAATGGCCGTATTCCGGTCATTGGCCATTCCCATCAAGGCGGTCATCGTCAATCTGCTGTCAGTGGGGGCCGCCTATGGGGTCATCGTGGCGGTCTTCCAGTGGGGATGGCTGGGTGGTGTGATCGGAATCGGGGCGACCGCCCCGATCGATCCGTGGATCCCACTCATGATGTTCACGATCTTGTTCGGTCTTTCCATGGACTACGAGGTGTTCCTCCTCTCAAGGATGCGAGAGGAGTGGCGGATCGCCCACGACAACTCGTCCGCCGTCGCCGATGGATTGGCCAAGACGGCCCGGGTGATAACCGCAGCCGCGGCCATCATGATCTGTGTCTTCGGGTCCTTCGTCATCGGTGACCCCCTCCACGTGCTCAAGGTGTTTGGGCTGGGACTCGCCGCGGCCATCCTGATCGATGCCACCTTGGTGCGGATGGTGCTGGTGCCATCGATAATGGAACTGATTGGCGATGCCAACTGGTGGATGCCTTCGTGGCTCGACCGGGTGGTACCCAACCTGGGTATCGAAGTGGATGTCGATCAATCGAGTCTGCTGCGGGAGGAAAAGACAGTTGCGGCTGCGCCGATCTGAGCGGGTTCAACTCGCACGCATCGCCTGAAACACTTCGCCACTGAGATCGCCCCTCCCCCGACCTGTTCGGTGATCCGAATCGACCGGGAACACACGCCCGCTCCTGGTAGTCCGGCTTTCATGGACACATCGGCCGAGCGTCGGCCCACCTGAGCTCACCAGTCGTCCACGACTAGGCGACCGCCCCGAGACGCCAACGAGGCGCACCAATTCCTCGCAGGGAAGGTGCCGAGGCCGACATCAGGCGCAACCGCGATGCAACTGGAGTGCCCCAGCCTTGCACCTTGCGACCTCCATGATGCAAAGAGACGACGTGCGACCCTGAGCTGTGCGTGCGCGTGACAGCGCAGCTACACCCAGAGGTCGTGGTCTAGGACACGGAGGGAGTCGAAGTGACCGCAGCGGTCGTGCACAAGGTCCCGAATCTCCGCGGCATTCACAGCACCCAGTTGCCTAGGACTCGCAGCGACCGCGAAGGCCCGAATCTGGAGAATGCAGTTCTCGTTGGCCTGATTTCAATCGCTGTCGCTGGTGCCATGACCCTGTTGGGCGACACCCTTGGAGGTCTTATCCGGAATGCTTCCCGCCGGATCTCGACAGACAACGCCCTTCCCGCCTGCAGTCACGAAGAGTTCTACCTCACAGACATTGACAACCCGAACGGTTGTTATCTCCCGTAGGGGTCGGGCACTCACGCCCTCCCGGTGCGGGTTGTCCACGACCGTGTCGGTCTGAATGTGACGGCACATTTGGAGCAAGCAAATGGTGATCACTGCCCGTTGACGGGCCGGGGCGGCATAAGGAACCACGGCGACAATCGAAACGAACCAGACCATCGCCAATGCTCGCCTGCTGGATAGGTGCTCGGAAAGGCTATTGCCGTCACCCAAGGCCGGTCGATCGCGTGGACCAGGCGACGCGCTCCAGTGTTTCCTCACCGCACGAGCGGATCGAAACGTACCAGAGCGGCCTCCCCTACCCGAATATCGTAGGTGGCTGGACCGGTGCTGGACTCTCACACGCCGAGTTGCCGATAGGCCAAAGACTCATCCAGCTCCAGAACGGTCTGATGTAGCGGAGTCCGTTGACCTAATGACTGGGTGCGCCCCCCCAGGGGTGATGGCGACGACGCCGGCCGGGTGGGCGGTGTAGGACGATCCGACGCCAGTGACAACGGCGTTGCCCACTGTGGCCGCGCCGGACCAGTTCGGACCTGGAAGGACGACTGAATCGAGGAGTCCGCCCGTGGCCGCCTCGCGCACCTGCAGGACGCTCCCACCGAGTGCCGGTCCGTTGAAAGTCATACCGCCGGCCACAGTGGTCGGTGCGAATGAAGCGGCGTTGTCGGCCTGCCAGGTGACGGCGCCGGTGGTGGCGTTGAAAGCGTGCACCGTCGGCTGTTGCATGGCTGTATCTCGGCGATTGCCCGGGTCGCACAAAATCTGAGTGCCCTTCTCGAATTTGCCAAAATCGCCCAGGGCCGTCGAACCGTAGACATAGTGCCCGTCATAGGCAGTGGTGGCGATGAACCCGCCGGAGAATCCGCCGAAGACCACGTTGGTCTTCCATCGAAGCTGGCCGGTGGCCGGATCCAGCGAATAGTAGCTTCCGTCCTTGGACCCCGCACCGAGGAACGTGGTGTCCCCATGTGTGACCACTCCGGCATTTACCGAACCGCCAAAGTCCCAGTCACAGTCGATGCCCGGGAGTGGCGGTCGATAGACCCAGGCCAGATGCCCATTATCGATGTGCAAGGCGAGGATGGAATCAGACAGGTTCTGGGCGTTGGAAAAGTTGCAGTCTGCGGTGTCAAACACGACCAGCCCGAGACGGGGCAGCACCGAGCCCGATGACCACACGCTTCCGCAGCCGTTGTTGAGCACGCGCCCGGCGGTGTTGACGTCGGTCTGGAACTCCCATACCGGTTTGCCGGTGTCGAGGCTGGCGGCGGCGACAAGCCCCCGGTATCCGTCTTGACCGTCGACATCGGTTCCGAAGAGCACCTTGTCCCCCACCACCACCGGAGAGGAAAAGATGCGCGTGCCGTCCCTGTTGGGGTTGGGAGGTTGGCCGGGCTGCCCGGTGTAGTCGTGGCGCCAGTACAGTGCGCCCGTGGCGGCGTTGAGCGCGTACAGCGTGTAACCGCCGCCGAAGATCACGAGATCAGGACGCGTGGCGTCGCCCACCTGGTACCAAGCCGAGGAAGTGACGAGCCCGCCGTCAGAAGTGACGGCACGAGGATGTTGGCCCGGGAAAGGGGTGACGGCGTCCTGGGCGCTCAGCTGATACTTCCAGCGCAGGGCGCCTGTTTCGTAGTTCAGCGCATAGAAATAGCCGTCCCACGAACCGACATAAACGGTGCCGCCGACCACCGTCGGGGTGGCGCTTACGGCGTCGCCAGTGGGGAAGAACCACGCCACCTTGAGCTTCTTCACCGTCGCCATGGTCAACGTGGTGCGGCCGTGGAACGTGTGTTGGGCATCGTGACCGTAGGTGGGCCAGTCGCCCGGGCCGGGCGCCACGCGGACATTGTGCACCACCTTGGCACTCGAGGAAGTCGAGCCGCCGCATCCGACCAGCACGATGGCCACGACCAACCCACTGGCCAGGGTGTGGCCGACACGAAGGGCCCAGCGGTTCATTGCCGTCTCAGTTACCCTTCGAGTCCGCGCTCGGGTCAACCAAAACCGGCTTTACCTGCAGCGTTTGACGTGGGTCCCGCGTCGGGTGCTGGATTCTCCGACGGACCCGACAGGGGGGCCTTGATCTTCCCGGATGGATAGGGACACACGCTCTTGGCCGGCACGCACACGGTCACGCTGGTCGGAAAGTCGAAGCCTGTCGCGATGGCCACCGGTACGGAGGGTTGGCCGTTGGTGAAGGTCACCTTCATCACGCGACCTCCGTAGTTTTCGGGCCCGCAACCGGACAGACCTCCCGTGCAGGTGACATGAATATCGACGAAGTACAGCGTGCCGTTCGGAGCGAAGGCCAGGCCGAACGGATTGTATTGGTTCGGGTCTTTCCCGAGGTCTGAGATCGTCGTACCGGGAACCGAACCTCGACCCGGCTCGGGCTGGCCGTTACTCGTCACCCATTTGATGCCCGGGCTCCCGATATAGCTGCTGATGGCGAAGCAGCCGCATGATGGGTCCTTGGCGATCCCAGCCGGGAACGACAGACCTTGGGCGAATGCAGAGACGTGGACCTTGCTGCGCGCGTATATCCCGCCCGGGCATTCCGAGGCGCTTGTCGGCATGGACGAATGGGAGAAGCGGAGCACGCTCGAGGTGCCAACGTTCGGAACAAGCAGGTCGCCGTTGTCGGCCAGGGCCATCGTCCCTGGTTGCGCCAGGCCGCCCGTCCCATCGGTGTGATGTGGTCCTACTCCTCCCGAGGTTGGCCCGTACACGATGCATGCGGTCGTGTAATTCGGCGCGAACCACTCAACCAACCGCCCGCTGCTTGGCGGGGGATACTGGCCTTGAGCGGTGGCGATATCGTTCCCAAACACATTGCCGGCCTTATCGACCGCACACCCGGTATAGGTCTGATTGTTGTTGAACACTCCCTCGGAGGTCGGGGGCGAGTCACTCCCAATGGCCTGACCCGGCATTTTGAACTGGCCCGGCACGTAGAGTGTCTGTCCACTAAACGAGCCATTGGGCTCTTCCAGCTCCTCGCCGTCAGCCGGTTGCTTGTACGGCTTGGCGCTGCCGAGGTTGTCTTGGGCCGGCAACGTGGGGTCATAGCCAACGACGAATCGACCGTCGGGCAGCAAGCACATCTGTCCATTGGGATCCCAGGGGGGAACAAGCTGGCCCCGGGTCCCCGAGGGCATAGACGCGAAGTCTTCCTCCTCGTTCTGGTCCCAGTACACCAGGTACCCCGTCTTGCCGGTCGCGCCACCGGCCACCAGTGGGACACTGCTACCCGTCTGAGTCTTGATCGTCGTCACGGAGGCCCCGGCCGTGTGGGCGGTCAGGAGCACTGCCACGCACAGGACAGCGGCCAACTCAACTAGAGACGCTCTCGCTCGCATGTATCCCCCCTCATCACGACACCCTGAAGCAGATGCCATCGTCATGTTAGAAGGAAGGTGAGCGGGATGCCTCTTGGCTTGCGAGCCGGTGATGCGAGGTGGCGAGGACCCTGGAAGCGCGTGCGGCCCGAACCCCGCCTTGCCTTATGCCGATCCGGTAGGAGGTTGGCGCCGGTGACCGTCCGAACGGTACCCACATGCCGGTGGGGAACGTAGTGTTTGGTCCGTGACGCGACGCCGCCGACCTCACAAACGCTATGACGGAAAAGTGGCTGTGGTCACCGGCGCCTCTTCCGGCATTGGGCGCGCGCTGGCGCTGACCCTGGCCGAACGCGGCGCATCGGTCATCGGGCTGGCCCGTCGGCGCACCCTGCTCGACCAGGTCGCGGGCGAGCTCTCTCGGCGGTCACCCGGGAGTGCCACCCAAATCTGCGACGTGGGCGACACCGACTCCTACCGCGAGGCGTTGGCCGGTATCGAGGATGAACGGGGAGGGATCGACGTCTTGGTCAACAACGCGGGGATCGATCTCATGTTGGAGGCGTCAGAGGGCGAACTCGACACGGTCCGGCGCGTGTTCGACGTCAACTTCTTCGGTACGGTCGCCGGCACCCTGGCCGTGCTACCAGGCATGGTCCAACGTCAATCGGGCATCGTAGTCAACGTGTCCTCTGACTCAGCCCGGGCGCCAGAGCCCGGGCAGGGTGCCTACGCCGCGTCTAAGGCCGCCATCTCCGCCTTCAGCGAATCGGTAGCCCACGAAGTGGGTCCATCCGGGGTACATGTCCACCTGCTCTACCCGGGCTGGGTTCCCACGGCCATGGGATTGTCGGGCAATGAGGACGGTGGCTCGCTTCCCCCCAGGCTGGTTCGACGCACGGCGGACGGTGTGGCAGCCCTGGTTGCTGACCGAATGGGGGGGCCGAGAATCGACATCAACGCGGCAGTGCTGCCGCTGCTGGCGCCCATGGCCCGCACTTTGGCTCCTCTGGCCTACCAGAAAGCCATGCGCAGGTTCGCCACTACCGGGTGAGCCGACAGGATGCCACAGAGGTTTGATTCCCACGGCCAGTTGACACGCTTTCTGGATGGATCCCTTGGACATGCGCGTCATCTGCGCTTTCGTCGTCGCCCGCCAGCGGCGAATCAAGCGAACTCCATCTCGTTCGAATCTCCGTGCTGCATCTTGACTGGCGTCCAAATCCGCGACCGACCCCAGTGACTTCCCTCAGCGCGGGGCACCGAAGCGTCACCAGGATCGCGAGTCGCCACAGCGCAGGTAAGCGGCCGCCTGATCACCCGCCGGTATAGCCTCGATGCTCGTGAACACTCAAAGGGCCTGCAACGTCCCTGATGGGTTCCGTCGGCTATGCAGGGGCCAAAAATGAACAGGTGGTCAGGTCATGGTCAGGGGTGAGGGCACGACGGTGGCCACGGGGGTGACCCCCGACCAGGCCTTCGACTTTGTACTCGATCCGGCGCAGTACACCAAGGCCGATACCAAGATGATCTGGGTCACCAAGCTGGCGGACACGCCCGACGGCATGCTGGCCCGCGAAGATGGGAAATTCCTCGGTCGGTTTCGTGGGTCGGTGATCACCCGATACCGATGGGAGCGGCCCTCCAGTATCGACGTCACGCTGGAACACGGAGTGCCCCGACGTCTCCACGCCTGGTTCAAGATCGATGCCGTCGACGGGGGCACGCGTATCCACCACGTCGAGGAGCTCGATATCGGCCACGGTCCCCTCGGATGGCTGCACGATCTCGTGACCGGCACGTGGTTCGCCCGTTCGGTCGAGGCCGAAGTGGCCGAGATCGGCCGACTTCTCGAGGCGGGCGAGCGCGGCCGGGGCGTGGCGGGAGGGCACGAGGACGGGGCGGCGGATTGAGAGCCGGATCACAGTTCGACTCGTCCGCCGAAGTCACGAGGCGGACCACACGCATGTGCGGTCCCGCTACGTAGACCCGTACGACGCGATGAAGCGATTCAAGGCGACGGTACAGATCGGCTGGTCACTACTGGGCAGGGTGCAGGTGTCGAGCCAGCTCGAAGCATTTGGTTGAGGGTGATACGTCATCACCCCGTGCGCCGGGTACGCCCCCCCTGAAGGAATCCCGTTACCCGACGCCCCGGGCGGATCGGAAAAGCTCACCGTCGAGGCGCTGACCGGGGCGACGGCTTCGGATGAGGGACGTGCGGTGGGGCAGGGTTTGGAAAATACGCTCTGGTACGCGGTCGCCGCCGTGGCGAAGAGAGGACAGGCCTGCAGGACCGCACAGCCGGCGCACCCGCCGGTCTGCGATGCCACGATGGCCCGGGCGGTTGCACCCGGAGCTAGTGGTGAGGGAGGGAGGACCTCGCCCCCCGGGTACACGGATACTCCGCCCGAGCCGTCGGTCTTGTAGTCCGCATGGCACACCCAGCCGCTCGGCGCGACGAGCGCCATGATGCTGTCCTGATCGGTGTAGACATACAGCTGGTTGGCCAGGTCATTGGGCACCGTGACCTGCATGAATTTCGGGATTGATGGTGGGTTGGACGGCGGAGTGGCGAATGATGTCGGGCAGGTGACGACGGGAAGGCTGACCGAGACGCTCGTCGTGATGCCCGCCGGAGCGGTCGAAGTCGTCGTCGTCGATGCGGTCGCGCTGGTTGTCGTCTTCGGTACGGTCGTCTGATGCTGCGGTGGCTTCGCCGACGACTGCCCGGACGGTTTGTTGGATTGGCCCGAACTGGCAAGGTAAAGCCCACCGGCCACCAATGCCGCCACCACGATCACTGCCCCCGCCACGAGCGCATACTGGCGACTTCGCCGCGGATTCGGAAGTTCCCCGCGCCCCGGCGTCACCTCCTGACCAAGCTCGCCGTCGCGGACCTCACCGCGCCGACAAGGTCCGGTTGCGAATCCGTTCGCGCGCCCGTGTGGTGGCACCGGCAGGCCGATCCAGCTGCTGGCCCGCTGTCGGCACCATGGCGCCTGGTGCCAGGCCTGCGGTTGGCGATGGTGTCTCCTCCGAGGAGAGGGTGGTGCGGAGTCGACCCCCAGCACTGGTCACGTAGACGAAGAGGCTGACGACAGAACCGATGGCGAGGGCGAGGAGTGTCGGTGCCCCGACCGCGACAACGCAGGCCCCGGCGCAACCTCCCTCGACCGCGATGGTGACCAGCCGGATCTGCGGGCCGACGGCGCTGAATCGCCGGTGAAACGAGCGCAGTGTCTCTGGGTTCGTGATGGTGCGCCCGAGCAAGACGGCCAGGCCCCGGACGAGCCCGAACACGGCGCCCAGCGTGAGGGCGACGACGACGCTCTGGGACAGCGAGGCCACAACGATCAAAAGGTATAGAGCCGCCGTCATGATGTAGGTCGCCAATCCCATGCCGATCTGGAACCCGAACCCGATTCCGTAGACCCAGCCTCGGAACTGGTCGAGCCAGCGCTCGTTGACCTGTCGGTGGTGAATCGGGAGTCGGAATCCGAATATTTCCAGGTCGGAGGCTAAGGCGATCAGCGCCGCCAGGGCGACGACGCCGAGCACGATGTTGTGCGACGGCCCCATGGCTCTCACGGCCAGGGCGAACAGCGCTGCCGTGGCTCCGAGGGCACACCCACCGATCAGCCCACCGACAATGAACCAGGCGGCGGTGGTGCGATAGCGGTGTCCGCGCCCACGCTCGGCCAGCGGCGTCAAGCTGGACAGCATGGAGAGTCCACACGGGGACCAGGTGGAACGGGCGGCGGCGCTGATGGCGACCGCCAATCCGAGAACGACGAGGAATAGTGTCATGGCAGCTCACTCACCCCCCACGGACCACCGAGGGCCTGGTTGAAGAACCAAGCTCTTCCGGTGTTGTCCTCGACGGCCACCAGAAGATGGTTATTGGAGGTGGAAACCCCGGGCAGCTGATTAGGCAAGCCGGGTTGGCCAATTCCCGCGGCGCTGAACACGTTCTCGTTCCCCCAGTTGCTTCCATCGGCTGACCACTTGTGCCACAAGCTCTGGCCGTTGACCTGGAATACATGAAACTGTCCGGCAAACGAGATGGGAGCGGCGACGGGCATGAATTCCTCCGGTGGTAGTGGTGGGGGTGGTGGTGACGGCGGAGCTGTGGTCCAACAGGCGACGTTCTGTTCGGCGGTGCCGTCGTCCACGGCGTTGGTCGTGGTGCAGGTCGGGTCGACCGTCCAGGGCGGGACGCACGCGACGACACGGCACACGATCCGGCCGATGCAGCCGACGTCCTGATTGCACTGGCCATAGCGGAATTGGAAGCAGCCCGAGACGAAATTGTTGCAGTTGCCCAACGCGCATCCGCAGTTGACCCCGTCGCATCCCGGCGCACAAAATCCTGACCCGCTGGGACAGCCACAGGCACATTGCGCATTGCAGTCCATGTAGTAGCGGGGACCGCCGCAGAAGGAGGAGTTGTCGGCCTTCCACCACCCCGCCATGATCGTCCCGGTCGGGCAGAAGTTGTACCCCCCGTTGAGCGTGCAGCAGAACTCGGAGTAGCCAGAACAGCAGGTGGAGCCGCAGTCACAGGAGTCCCCGGCGCAGCTACAGATGGCCCCGTACGCGGTTCCCGGCTTGAGCACGAGATCGACGCCACTCCCGGCAACGACCGCGCTGCCGATGAAGGCCGAGCGATTGATGAAGCTGCGTCGCGAGACCCGCTTCTCGAGAAATTTCGACGCCCGCTCAACCACCGTCACGAGGGTGATCCCCCCGGACGCGCCGCCAGGGTGCGGCGGACCGCGGTCAGCTGCGCCAGGCTCGAGAAGGAGAGGACAACCAGCCAGGTTCCCACCAGGACGGCCAACACCAGAGGCAACCCGTGCCACGGCTGGGACCTGAGCACCGTCACGATGTTCCCGCCCGGTTCGTTCACCGCAAGAGCGGCGCTGGACGCGGCCAGGAAGACGTTGATCACCGCGTGCAGCCATGTCGCCGGCGTGTCGGGCGTGCCGAAACATCCACAGCTCGATACCGAGCCGTGGCGCAGCCGGATGACGACGACAAATCCGGCAAAGACGGCATACGAAACGGCCACCATTGCGGCCAACGCCGGCACCGGCCAGATGATGGCCGCCGTCCCGAGCGCCAACTCTCCCGCGGCCAGCAACGGCACGGTCAGGGCCAGGAAACGAGGGTAGGGGAAGACGCCGGCCAAGGCCCGCACGGTGTTGGCGGGACGGACCGACTTACTGGCTCCCGCGAGGACGAGCAGGGCACACGCGATGAGATACGGACCGATCACGGTGACGAAGTGGTGGTAGTCGATGTCGGAGCGACGGTGGTGGTCGATGAAGGGGCGGTGGTTGAGGTGGTGGGCGCCGCCAACGGTGTCGACGCGACGGGTTGAATGACCAGGTTGGCCAGCAGCTGGTTCACCTGCTGGACCAACGCGGCCTGCTGTTGGAGACTTCCGAGCCGGGCGTAGAACATGAAGGGACGACCGGCCGCGGTGAAGAACCGTTGGATGCCTAGGCTGCCCCCGACACCCGGACGCATCACGTAGGGAAGGAAGTCCATCGTCGTCAGGCCTGAGGGGATGCCCTGCGCCGCGAACAACGCGGTTCCCACACTCTCAGGACCGTACTCGAAGAGGACGGCGAAAATGTCGGATGGACCCAGGCTGGTTTCGGTGTTTCCGCCGAAGTCACCGATTCCCTGGGGAATGGGAAAGGTGGCGAACTGCGCCACCGGTCGGCTGATCTCCTCACCGACCGAAGCCCGCACAAAGATCCGGCCCTCAAAGCCCGCCGGCAGCTGTGCGCCGATCCCATGTGCCGACAACGCCACTTATGCCCCGTCGTTTGGTGCGGGAACCTTGCCCACGCCGAACACGTCATCGTGTGACTGTGGGTACAGGCTCGGATCACCGGGGTGAATGCCGGCGCGGATGAGTTCTTCGTCATTGGCCGATTCGCGCTGGGGCCCGTCGAGGCCCAAGGCGAAGGCGCGGCTGTGGTTGCTGTCGTCAGATTCGGGGATCTCCCGCTGGGCCCGGCGAACGAGGTCGAGGACTTGGGGGAACGTATTGGCGATGCCCTCGCCGATTCGTCGGCTCCGCCGACCGTCGACCAGGACGAAGAACGGTGCACCCGGCACCTCATAGTCGCCCCAGGCCGCCGTCGACATGACGACTGGGAAGGTTCCCCCCGCTGCCTTGTCCTCCACCTCGGGTGGGCTCTCCAGTTCAGGTCCCTTGGTGGCAACGACCAGCCGGACGTCGCGTGGCAAGTCTCCATGTGATCGCACCATGGCCTTCCAGATCCCGGCGCAGCTGCTGCAGCCCGACGAGAGGAAGGCGATCAGGGTGAGCTGGTCGGCGCCCGCCACGGCAAGCGCGATGGCGTCACCTGACGGCGTCGCGCCCGACAGATCGAACACACTGACGGAGTTCCGCTCGCCGGGGAGTGGCGGAGCCGACGGGCTCAGCGAGATCGGTGCCGACTGCGCCTCGTCGCCGGAGGTCGGATCCCCCACGCCGGCGCCGAGCGAATGCAGCGCGCGCAGGATGTCGGCGTGGCTGCGCAAGAGGCCGGCCACCAAAATGGTCAGCAGGCACACCAACACGGTAAGTACGACTATGAGTGCAACCACGTCCACCTTTGCCCGCTCGGACTTCCTTGCGGCAGATGCCGCTCCCAATAGTAGGCACACCGGAATTGTCCCTAGGTATACCTCGGTCCAACCGGCGTTGAAGGAGGAGTGAGGCGCACGGAGTCCAGCCGCGGGGCATCCGATGGACCTCAGCGCACCGAGGCACCACCGTGAACGAGGGCTCCGATCCGGCCATCCGGATCGGCGACGCCGGGAGCTCTCCAGCCTTCAGGCGGTGGTTGGCTGCTACCTTCACGGAGTGGCGACCGAACGATTCGGACCCATCGACTTTGATCGATTTCATCGGGACGAGCTTCCGGCCCTCCTCGAGGCCCGAGGATCCAACTTTCCCGTCAGCGAGATCGCTGCGGTTCGGCCGCTGGCCTTCCAACTCACCGATGGCCGGTCCTATACCTACCTGCCATCAGGCTCCGGCTTTACCGTCGCGGCGGGATGCGCTGAGGCCCATACGGTGGCGGAAGTTCCCTACGACGAGTGGTGCTCTTTCGTGTGGGAACTCAAGACCTGTTTCGCGCTGTTGTACTCCGACCAACTGGCGGTCACGAGAGGCAGCTTCGGCCAATTGGCACGCTGGGAACCACTCCTCCGTGTTGCCCTCGACGGGCAGGAGCTCTATGAGATCGACGATCCCGAGCCGGTGCGGGACGGCGCCGGTCGGGAATTGGATTGCACGCGGACCTTCACACTCGACGACGGCGATGAAGAGATCGCTGACTTTCTCCGCCGCGCCGGCTTCGTCCATCTCCGGGGCGTCATGGAACCCGACGAGATCGAAGCGATCCGAGCCGACGTGGCCGTGGGCGTTGCCGCCGCTCGACCCGACGATCGGCGGTCGTGGTGGACGACGGTCAATGGACGAGACGTGTGCAACCGGGTCAACTACCTCAATGAACAGTCGGCCCTCATTGCCGGCCTCGGTGCCGACCGAAGGTTCCTCCGCATCGCCGCCCTCGGTGGCGCCGACCTTCGTGATGCCCTCGACCGATTGGACGGGAATGGGGTCGTGATCAAAGTGCCGGGCTCCACAGGAGGTCTGGCGGACTTGCCCTGGCACAGGGACTGCGGCATGGGCGGGCATCCGGTGAAGTGCCCCATGCTCAATGTGGGCCTTCAACTCGATCCGGCCACCGCCGCCAACGGTCAATTGCTGATGGTCCCCGGCTCACACCGGGGCACCTCCCGCCTGCCCGGCGCAGGGGAAGCCGCCGGACTGCCGACCGTCGCGCTCTCGACCGAACCCGGGGATGTGACCGTGCACTTTGGCCACACCCTGCACGCCGCTCCCCCACCGGCTGACCGTCAGTCCAAGGGACGGCAGGCGCTCTACCTCTCGTTCGTGCCGCCGCTGACCTTCGAGATGGTCGGTCCGGGGCAGGGCTACAACGATGTCCTCTTCACCCGAGACGCCGGTCACGTGCGCCACGCCGATCAATTGCACGCAGCGGTCGGGCCATCACCGATCTGAGCGGTTCCGTGCGCGCGTCCGGCCCGGATTAGCGGTAGGACGTCATGTCCATACCGGGGTAGCGCTCTGCGACATCGGTCAACGTCTGCTCGTTCCAGTAGCCGTCACCGGGGCGTGGGAACCCGAAGAGGTCGCGTTCTCGCACCGTGCACTGCGGTATGAGCTTGGCCCATCGGTTGGGCGAATCCTTCGGCCACGCCATCTTCCCGCCCCACGTGGTGCCACGCGCCTGGAAATCCACCAGCAACGAGAACCGGGAACGTCCGGCACCGCTGAAGTCGGAGCCACGGTGCAGCACGTCGGTGCGATAGACCAGCAGGCTCCCGGCCGGTCCGACCGCAGGCACCTCGACCTCGGCCATGGCGCCGAAGTTCAGATACAACGGGGTGAACGGGACGTCTTTGCCTTGCTCGTAGGGCACGATCCGAGTCGGTCCATCCTCTTCGGTGACGTCGGAGAGGTAGATGAAGGTGGTGATCTGCTGGTAGCGACCGTCGAGGCGTGGGACCACCAGACTGTGGCTGCCGAAGTCGCGGTGAAGGGGTTGGTCGTAGTTCACGGCACCGGCGTACTTGGCCCAGAGCTCCACCTTGTACAGGTGGAGCTCGGTCGTTCCGAGATAGCGCTCCGCCGCGTCGACGAGGTCGGGATGGAAGGCCAGGCGGTTGAGATCCCACGACCGGTAGGGGAATTCCTCGACGCCGGCAAACTGACTGGCGGCGTACATGGCATGGCTGGCCGGGTCGGCGAAGTAGTCCGCCGGCGCCGGGAAGTGCAGCGCGAGGGCCTGTTGGGCCGCCGCCAGTTCTTCGGGAGCGAGGAACCCCTCCAGGAGTGCAAATCCCCGCCGGCGGACTTCGACGAGGGTGGCGTCCGGCACGTGCACAACTCGACACTGTACGCCGGCGTCCGCGGCCCCCAACGGGTCGCCCGAGCACGTACGCTGCGGGATGCGCGCGGTGCAGTTCGACATGGTGGATCCCGAGTTTCCGGCGTCGCTGGTCGACCTCCCCGAACCCGACCTCCCCGGAACGGCCTGGGCGCGCGTCGCCGTGGCTTCGGCGGGGATCTGCGGCAGCGACCTCCACCTGTTCGCGCACAACACCGGCCCGTCGCCCACGCTGTTCTCCTTGGGTTCCTTTCCTTTCGTGCTCGGCCACGAGATCGTCGGCCGTGTCATCGAGGCCGGATCGGACTGCCCTCTCGCGGTGGGCACCCGGGTCGCCCTGGACCCCTGCATCCCGTGCGCGGCCCGGGGGATCGATCCTCCCTGCGCGCCGTGCGCCCGGGGCTGGACCTCGTCGTGCCTCAACCTCGACAGCCGGATCATCAGTGGCGGCCGCAGCCTCGGGTTCACCCAGGATCTCGGAGGAGGCTGGTGTGACCAGGCTCTGGCCCACCGCTCCATGCTGCACGCCATGCCCGAGGCCGTGCCCGACCGGGGGGGCAGCCTGTACGAGCCCGTCTCGATCGCCTGTCACGGCCTCATGCGCGCCGCACCACACGAAGGTGATCCGGTCCTGGTGGTCGGCGCTGGTGTCATCGGCCTCGCCACCCTGGCCGCCCTCAAGGGCCTCTTTCCGACCAACCCGGTGACGGTGCTGGCCCGTCACGCCCACCAGGCCGTGGCCGCGGCGGCGTGCGGGGCGGACCACGTCGTCATCGATGACCCCTCCCAGGCCCATTTCGAGGAGCTGGCCGACCTCGTCGGGGCGCGGGTCGTCGGCCGCAAGAAGGACGTCATGATCATGGGCGGCTTCCCCTACGTGGTCGAGGCGGTCGGTGCGCCCCAGTCGGTCACCGAGGCGCTGCGAGCGGTGGCGCATCGAGGCACCGTGCTCTTGCTCGGTACCGCCGGTATTAGCGAGGTCGACCTGACGCCGATCTGGTACAAGGAGGCCGCGCTGGTCGGGTCCATCGACCACACCGTCGATACGGGCTCGGCCCCCGGGGTCGCCGGTGGCCCCGACCGTCACTCGGTCGACCGCGCCCTCGATGTGCTGGCCGCGGGCCTCCTCCCCTACGACGCCGTCGTCACCCACGAGTTCGCGCTCGAGGACTACAGAGAAGCCGTCGGGACCGCCATCGACCGAGGCAACTCACACGCCATCAAGGTCGTGTTTCGTCCGTAGCGATCAGCCGGCCATGTGGTGGCGGAACGAATCGCCGGCCACCTCGACCGCTCCGAGCTGGTCGACCAGTTCGGCCGCCCGGGCCCGGAAACGGTCGATGTTGCGGCGTTTCACGTCCTCGTAGCCGCGGATGTCGTCGGCCAGCGCGGCAACGGCCGTCACGATGCCGGCCGACGCCGGGTGCAACTGCACGAGCGACTCGGACACCAGGGTGTCGTATTCGTCCACCAGGGCCCGCTCGGTGCGGCGCATCTCCGCCCAGCGGAACGGGTCGAAGGCGGTGCCTCGCAGGTGGCGACCGGCTCGCAGCATCCGGAAGGCCGGCCCGGCCGCCGGGCCCAGACTGATCTTTCGCCTGAGCCCGAGGGCCTTCAGGACGGGCGGATGCAGCAGCACCCTGGTGCCGGCCCCCTCACCGAACTCAGCCCGCATCGCCGCCCGTGGCGCGGCGTCGAGGTGGAGGCGGGCCACCTCGTACTCATCCTTGTACGCCATCAGCTTGTGGAGGCCGCGGGCGAAGGCCGCGGCCACCGGGACGTCGGGATCGCCCGTCTGCTCGGTCTCGATACGGGCCACCTCGAGCACCCTCTGGAGATAGCGCAGGGCGTAGGCCGTGTTCTGGTATCCCACCAGATCGGCCGCGCGCACCTCGAGAAGGTCAGCCAGGACGGCGGGGGCCGTCGCCAGGGGCCGGCGGAGCGAGTCGGGAAGGGCCGGCACCGGCGGCGGGGCGGGGGCCAGGGCGGCCGTGACCGCATCGTGGTCGATGACCGCAGCCCGGCCCCAGCGGAAGGCGGCCTGGTTCTCCGCCGCTCCGGCGCCGTTGAGGCGAATGGCCTCCTCAATGGCACCATCGGACACGGGGAGGCACCCGTGTTGGTAGGCCGCCCCGAGCATGACCAGGTTGGTGGGCAGATGCTCGCCGAACAGCCGTTCGGAGATCCACTGGGCATCGAGGTACAGGTTCTCGGCGGCCCGGGTGGACCGGTCGATGCGGGCCGTGTCGCTGAAGTAGGGAATCGACGGGTCGCGCACCATCGCTGCCGTCGCCACGCCGGCCTGGTTGACCACGGCCACGGTACGCCCGGCGTCGGCGGTGGCCAGGTTCTCGTCGCTGGACGTCCCGAGCACATCGAGCCCGAGCAGCAGGTCCACCGAACGGGCGGTCGCCTTGACGGCGGCATCGATCGGGCGGCTGGCGATGCGGACGTCGGACGTCACCGGCCCGCCCTTCTGGGCCAGGCCGGTCTGGTCCAGGCCGGCGGCGTAGAGGCCGTCGAGGTGTGCGGCCATCTGCAGGATGCGCGAGACGGTGACCACACCTGTCCCACCGATGCCCGGCAAGCGGACCAGGAGGTCGTCGGGGGTCCGGCGACGCGGTCGCACACCCAGATCGACCGGAGGTTCGGCCACCTGGCGCGGTGCAGCGTGGTGACGCCGGCGGCTACGTCGGCTCCGGTCGCTCCGGTCGGGCGTCACGAGGACGAAGGACGGGCAGTCCCCGTTGAGGCACGACCGGTCGTCGTTGCACGAGCCCTGGTGCACCGCCGTCTTGCGCCCGAATTCGGTCTCGATCGGCACGACCGACAGGCAGCTCGATTTCTCCCCGCAGTCGCCACAGCCTTCACACACTCTCGGGTTGATCCACACCCGGCTCGTGGGCTCGGCCAGCTGGCCGCGCCGGCGTAGCCGACGTTCCTCCGCCGCGCAGCGGTCATCGTGGATCAGCACGGTGACCCCACCCATCTCGCCCAATTCGCGCGTGGCGTCCACCAAGTCGTCGCGATGGCGGACGGTGGCGATGGGATCGAGTTCGACCCCGCGGTAGCGCTTCGGATCGGGGGTGGTGACGACCACCCGGCGGACCCCTTCGACCGCCAGGAGCCTCGTCAGTTCGGGGATGGCCAACCCACCCTCGGGCTTCTGGCCGCCCGTCATGGCCACCGCGTCGTTGTACAGGAGCTTGTAGGTGATGTTGACCCCGGCGGCCACGGCGGCCCGCACGGCCAGCGACCCTGAATGGAAGAAGGTACCGTCGCCGATGTTCTGCACGTAGTGCTGGCCTCCGGCGAACGGGGCCAACCCGGTCCACTGGGCACCTTCACCACCCATCTGGGTCATCCCCACCTGATGCCCCCGGCCCGGCGCGTCGAAGCCGGCCATGATGTGGCAGCCGATGCCCAGGCCGACCAACTGGTCGTCGCCGGCCCGGGTGGAGATGTTGTGCGGGCACCCCGAGCAGAACGCCGGCGTGCGGGCCGGCGGCGCATCGACGTGCAGCACCAGGCGCGGCCGCCGGGTGAGGGCCTCCAGGCGCGCCGCTGCCGCGGCCGGGAGGCGGTCCGGACCCAGGCGCGCCGCCAGCACCCGGGTGACGGCGTCAGCGTCGATTGAAGCGGTGGCCGGGACGAGGGGGCGACCCTCGGGATCGACCTTGCCCACGACCCTGGGCATCTCGGCGCAGCCGTAGAGCGCCTCCTTGAGCTGGGACTCGAGGAACGGAGCCTTGTCCTCGATCACCAGCACCTCTTCGAGGCCCCGGGTCAATTGGCGAAGCTCGGCGGATCCGAGCGGCCAGGGCAGGCAGATCTGGATGAGGCGCAGCCCTATCTCGGCGCAGCCCCGGTCGTCCAGACCCATGTCCTCGAGCGCCCGCAGGACGGTGCTGTAGGTGTGCCCGGACGCCATGATGCCGAGCCGGGCCCGGGGCGAATCGACGGTGATGCCGTTGAGCGACGCCAGCTGGGCGTATTCGAGAGCCCTGGGGAGCCGGACCGCGAAGAGGTCCTCCTCGGCGTCGAGGGCGCTCGGTCCGACCAGCAGCGGGTGGCGGGCCACCCGGGTCGTGTCGGGAACGGGAATCTCGGGCCACGCCGCGCCGAGATCGACCACCGCCGCTCCGTCGGCCACGTCGGCCTCGATCTGGAGCCCGGCCCACAGGCCCGAGTAGCGCGACAGGGCCACGGCGTGGAGACCGAGGCGCACCACGTCGGCCACCGAGCCGGGCGACAGCAGCGGGAGATGCAGGCTCCGGGCCATGGAGACCGAGGAGCTGGGGAGGGTGGAGGACTTACAGGTCGGGTCGTCACCGATGAGGGCCACGGCGCCGCCGAGCGGCTCGGTGCCGGCGTAGTTGCCATGACGGATGGCGTCGGCCGCCCGGTCGAGCCCGGGGTTCTTGCCGTACCAGAACGCTGCCACACCGTCGTGCTCATGCCCGGGGATCTCGGTGAGGAGCTGGGTGCCCGACACCGCCGTGGCGGCCAATTCCTCGTTGAGGCCCGGCGTGAAGACCACGCCGTCCTCGTCCAGGTGGGACTGGGCGCGGCGCAATTCCAGATCGAGCCCGCCCAGAGGCGACCCCTCGTACCCGCTGACAAAAGCGGCCGTGTCGAGGCCCCTGGACCGGTCCAGTCGGCGCTGCTCCAGCACGAGTCGCACGATGGCCTGGACGCCCGACATGAGGGCGCGGCCCCCGATGGTGCCGTAGACGTCATCGAGGCTCACGTGGTCCCGGTCGGGACCCGGTGCCCCGGCGCCGTCCGGCGGCCCCCCGGCCCCGGGCTTCCGGCGGGCCATGGTTGCGCTCATGGGCTCATGGTCTCGGGTCTCATGGGCTCATGGCTCAGGTCTCATGGCTCAGGTGGGAAGGGCTATCGGGCGCCCCAGCCGGTGCGACACGACGTCCTCGGCCACGGCCAGGGGAGTCAGCCCCGTCCGCTCGGATTGCGCCAACATGGCGGCCACACGGTCGCCGATGGCCAGCAACGAGCCCTCGAGTTTGTCCGGGCCCCAGGTGGCGCGCAGGGCGTGGATGTGGATGACCCCACCGGCGTTGATGACGAAATCGGGAACGTAGACGATGCCCCGATCGGCCAGCATCGCTGCGACGTCGGGAGTGGCCAGCACATCGTTCGCACCACCGGCGACGATCCGGCACTCCAGGGCGTCGACGGTCGACCGGTCGATGACCTTGGCGGTGGCGCACGGGGCCAGCACGTCACACCGCGTGGTCAACGCGGCGACCGGGGCCACGACCCGCCCGCCCACGTCCCTGGCCACGGCGTGGGCGCGGACCGGATCAACATCGGCCACCGAGACGCGGCACCCTGCTTCGGCCAGGCGGCGGGCCAGATCAGCGCCGACATGTCCGGCACCCTGGACGACCACATGCGCCCCGGGGAGAGCAATCCCCACGCTCGAGAGGGCGGCGCGGATCCCGGCGAGCACGCCGAGGGCGGTCCACGGGGAGGGGTCCTCGTGATCGCACGCCACGTCGGCCGGGCCCAGGCCGATCACCGCCAGGTCCTCGACCGACGTGCCCATGTCGACGCCGGGGATGTACGCGCCGCCGAGCCGGCCCACGAACCGGCCGAAGGCCTCAAGCTGCGCCTGGCGGCGCCGTGGGCCGTCAGCCGGGATGACGTCGTCCTTGAGGATGACGGACTTGGCGCCCCCGTAGGGGAGGTCGGCGCAAGCGTTCTTGAGCGTCATCACCCGGGCCAGCCGTCGAGCCTCGTCCACCGCAGCCAGCTCGTTGGGATAGGCCTGCCACCGCACCCCACCGAGGCCCGGGCCCAGGGTCGAATCATCGATGGCGATGACCGCACGCAGTCCGCTCCGGCGGTCGGAGCAGATCATCAGCTGCTCAGTTTCCTCTAGTTCTTTGTCTATTTCGTCTACGTCCAACACACTTGCCCCACGCTTCGAGTCAACACCCTTTACCGGAGAAAGGGAGTAATTTCGGCGGATTCAGCCCATTGACGCAGAAAACTATCGGTCCATGGACCTTTTCACGCACTGGTGGTGTCGCGGCGCCGAGCTCCTCCGGGCCGGATCCGACCCGCCCGCCGCCGGTCGCAGTTGGTGGCAGGATCTCGCCATGGAGACCAAGAAGAAGATCGGGCACTGGGTCGGTGGCAAGGCGACTCCGGGGACATCCGATCGATTCGGACCCGTCTACAACCCGGCCACCGGTGAGCAATCGGCCGCCGTTGCTCTGGCCTCGGCCGACGACGTGTCTGGGGTGGTCGCCACAGCCGCCGCGGCGGCGAAGGAATGGTCAGCCAGTTCGCTGAGTGCGCGAGCGGCTGCGCTCTTTCGCCTCCGCGAGCTCGTGGACCGGAGTGCGGACGAGCTCGCTGCTCTCGTCACCGCCGAGCACGGCAAGGTGCTGAGTGATGCCGCCGGCGAAGTGGCCCGGGGATTGGAGAACATCGAGTTCGCTTGCGGTATACCCCACCTTCTCAAAGGAGCCCACTCGACCGAGGTGTCGGGCGGGGTCGATGTCCACACCGTGCACCAGTCCCTCGGTGTCGTGGCCGGGATCACCCCGTTCAATTTCCCGGTCATGGTGCCGATGTGGATGCTGGCCAACGCCATCGCCTGTGGCAACTCGTTCATCCTCAAGCCCTCCGAGAAGGACCCCTCCCCGTCGCTTCTCCTGGCTGAGCTCGTGCACGCGGCCGGGTTCCCCGACGGGGTCTTCAACGTGGTGCAGGGTGATCGCGAAGCGGTCGAGGCGCTCCTCGCCCACCCGGACGTGGCGGCGATCTCCTTCGTCGGGAGCACGCCGACCGCCCGTCACATCTACGAGACTGGAACGAAGAACGGCAAGCGGGTGCAAGCGCTGGGCGGAGCGAAGAACCACATGGTTGTCCTCCCCGACGCCGACATCGGCGCCGCGGCGGACGCCGCCATCTCCGCCGGCTACGGCTCAGCGGGAGAGCGGTGCATGGCCATATCGGTGGTGGTGGCCGTGGGTGCGGTGGCCGATCCACTGGTCTCGGCCATCGCCGACCGCATTCCAGATGTGATCGTCGGTCCCGGAACCGATCCCGCCTCGCAGATGGGGCCCCTGGTCACAGCCGAACATCGTGATCGGGTGCGGTCCTATGTCGACGGATCCGAGGAGGAGGGTGCCAACCTGGTGGTCGACGGAAGAGGTGAGTGGCCATCGGGATTCTTCCTCGGGTGCTCACTGCTCGACCATGTCCGCCCGGGCATGAAGGTCTACGACGACGAGGTCTTCGGGCCCGTGCTCAGCGTGGTCCGGGTGGAGACCTATGACGAAGCCGTCGCGCTGGTCAATGCCAATCCCTACGGCAACGGCGTGGCCGTGTTCACCCGCGACGGCGGGGTGGCCCGGCTCTTCGGTCTCGAAGTGACGGCGGGCATGGTCGGCGTCAACGTGCCGATCCCCGTCCCGGTCGGCTTCCACTCCTTCGGAGGTTGGAAGTCCTCGCTCTTCGGTGACAGCGCCATGTACGGGCCCGAAGGCATCCGCTTCTACACCCGGCCGAAAGTGCTGACAACCCGCTGGCCCGACCCAGCGACCAGCGTGGTCGATCTCGGGTTTCCCCAGACCCGTTAGAGGCCGGCGGCCCATTCGGTCAACGGCGACGCCAGGAGGGGCCAGCGCGAGAAGATGCCGACGCCCGATGCGGCGGCCTCCTCGGTCCGTTCGGTCCATTCCCGATCACCCCACGGCGGCTCGACCAGTTGCGCGCTGGGGAGCAGGTCGGCCAGGCGTTCCGAGGTCTGCCTTGTGTGATGGGGGTCACTGGCGCCGCTGCGAAACACCAGGGCCGGAAGCGGCATCGCCCGCGCGTCGGCATCGGGTAGGCCGGGAACCAGCTCGTCCGGGCGAGGGCAGTAGGCCAGCATCCACTGCTCGAGGGTCTCGATGAAGGTGCGGGGGTCCTGGGTCAAGAACTTGGCCCGATTGACCGGATTGCGCTCCAAGACTTCGGCCCATTCCGGCAAGGCAGCCACCGCTTCCATCCCGTGCCGCCAGGCCGCCGCGATCGAATCCCCGCAGTAGTGCGTGCCGAGCGTCAGCAACCCGTACGGCCCGCCACTGATCCACCAGACGGCGAGCGCACGCGCCACGTCGGGGTGCCGGGCCGCCGCCAGCAACGAGACGCGCGAGCCACCGGACCCACCAGAGATGACGGCCGGGGCCATGCCCAGGGCCCGCAGGAGCCCGGCCAGCACGTCGGCTTGCATCGCCGATTCGGAGTCCCCGTCGAAGCACACCTCCGAGGCTCCCGTGTTCGGTCGGTCCCAGATCAGCACCTGTTTGCCGGTCGCGGCCAACGCCCGGGCCAGCTCTCGGACTCCGGGGGCGTCCTTGCTGAAACGACCTCCGGGTGTGATGACCCACGGCTGACCCTGGCCGATCACTTCGTAGGCAATACCAAGACCGTTGATCTGCTCGACCGGCATGTGATCCCATCCCCTTTTCGACGTAGGGTACTTCGGCACGCGAATCGGGGAGGAACATTGGCTCTCGCACTGGACGGCCTCCGGGTGATTGATGCCGACACGCATCTGACCGAGGCCCACGACCTCTGGACCTCGCGCGCTCCGGCCAAATTCAAGGAGCGGGTCCCCCACGTCGAGATGATCGACGAGCGGCCGATGTGGGTGGTCGACGGGGCCGAGCTCGGTTTCGCCGGAGGCGGCGGCGTCATCGATCGCGACGGCAACAAGGGACGGGCCCTCGAAGCGCTGTACGAGTGGACCCAGGACAGGATCCACCTCGGCGCCTTCGACCCTAAGGCTCGTATCGAGGTCATGGACGACTCGGGCATCTGGGCCCAGATCTGCTTCCCGAATTCCGTCGGTCTCGGGGGCCAGGGTATTTCCGACGTGGTCAAGGACCCCGAGCTCCGCCTGCTCTGCGTGCAGATCTACAACGATGCCATCGCCCAGATTCAGGAGGAGTCGAACAACCGTCTGCTCCCCATGCCCATCATGCCGGCCTGGGACGTGGCGGCCTCAGTGGTCGAGGCGGAACGGGTGGCCGGCCTGGGGCTGCGCGGCATCAACCTGACCTCGGACACGCAGGACTTGGGCGCGCCCGACCTGGCCAGTCTGGAGTGGGATCCCCTCTGGGACGTCTGTGCCGATCTGCACATGCCGGTGCACTTTCACATCGGCGCCAGCCTCACCACCATGACCTACTTCGGGACGTACCCGTGGGAATCACAGGACGACGACACCAAATTGGCCATCGGCGGGACGTTGCTCTTCATCGGCAACGCCCGCGTGGTCACCAACATCATCCTGAGCGGCATGCTGGAGCGGCACCCGACCCTGCAGATGGTGTCGGTGGAGAGCGGCGTAGGTTGGATCCCCTTCATCCTCGAGGCGCTCGACTACGAAATGTCGGAGAACGCCCCCAAGCAGCTCGAGAAGCTCTCCATGCTGCCGTCGGAGTACTTCAAGCGCCAGCTCTTCGCCACGTTCTGGTTCGAGAAGAACAACGTGCCGGCCCTGGTCGAGTCGGTCGGCGAGGACTGCATCCTCTTCGAGACCGACTTCCCCCATCCGACCTGCCTGTACCCCAAGCCCCTCGAGACGGTGGCCGAGAAGATGTCGACCCTGACGCCGACGGCGCAGCGCAAGATCCTCGGCGAGAACGCCGCCAAGCTGTACCGGTTGTAACTCGTCCCCGCGGGAACTCGTCCCCGCGGTGCGCCCGATCGGTTGCGCGGGCCGCCGCGGCAGATGGCCCCGTTCCTTCGCCCTCCACGGCGCTGGTGTCGCTCCGGGAACCCGTCGCCCGCCCGCCCCGGCCCAGGTAGCCCGTGATCGGGCATCCGGGCGGCATCCCCGATGTCGTGCCTGCAGGACGGGCCACTCACGGCGGGTAGGTTCGGGTTCAGCGAGGCACAGCCAACATTTATCTCCCTCATACATTTCCCACATCTGGCCCTTATGTCGCCCCGCTTCAATGGTCCCAGGCGAAAGTCCCGATGGTGGGCTTCGACAGAGGAGATCGAATGAGCGACGACAGCACCGAAGCAGCGGACAACGAGCAAGCGGGTGACCACCTGAACGACACTCCCCCCACACCGACGCCGACACCCGCGCCGCCGGTGACCGGGTCAGCCATCCCGCTTCCGGCGGTCGACCCGACCGCTCCCACCGCACCGGTCGGTGACACGCCCGCGCCGCCCATGGCCCCTCCGGTCACGTCAGAGCAATCGGTCGTCCCCCCGGCCGGCCCCGCCGGTGGCTCCTACGCGCTCGGTGCCCTGTCGGGCAATCCTCATCTCGGACCCTCGTCGGGGCCCGCGTACGGCGCTCCGGCGACGGGTCAGCTTCCGCCCACCTGGGGCCCGCCCGCCGCCACCGGCGCCGCGGCCGGGGGCGCGGCGGGGAAACCGGGGTCCCGTCGCTTCCGCAACGTGGCCGCGGTGACCGGAGCCATCGTCATTGCGGTGGCCGCCGGCGCCGGCATCAGCCACGCCGCATGGAAGGGCAGCACCCCGGTCAGTTCGGCCACCTCGGCCCCGCCCTCCTCCAACTCGACCCCCTTCTCCCCCGGTTCCGGCTTCGGAGGGGGATCGGGATCGTCCGGATCGGGCTCCTCGGGTAATTCGAGTAACTCTGGTGGTGCAGGACCGGGCGACGTCTCGGCCATCGCCGCCAAGGTGGACCCGGGCTTGGTGGACATCAATACCACCCTCGGGTACCAGAGCGAGCAGGCCGCCGGAACCGGCATCGTGCTCACGTCATCAGGCGAGATACTGACCAACAACCACGTGATTGACGGCGCCACCACCATCAGCGCCACTGATGTGGGCAACGGCAAGACCTACTCGGCCAGCGTCGTCGGCTATGACCGCTCCAACGATGTCGCCGTCCTGCAGCTCCACAATGCGTCGGGCCTGCAGACGGCCGCCATCGACAGCTCGTCCAACGTAGCCGTCGGCGAGAATGTGGTGGGCGTCGGCAACGCGGGCGGAACCGGCGGGACCCCCAGCGCGGCTGGTGGCACCGTCACCGCCCTCAACCAGTCGATCACGGCCAGCGACCAGGGTGACGGCTCCTCGGAGCAGTTGACCGGACTCATCCAAACCAACGCCGACATTCAGCCCGGTGATTCCGGCGGGTCACTCGTCAACACGTCGGGTCAGGTCATCGGCATCGACACGGCCGCCTCGGCTGGATTCTCCTTCCAAGGTTCGAACCAGGGCTCGGGAAACCAGGGCTACGCCATTCCGATCGTCCAGGCGACCGCCATCGCCGCCAGGATTGAGCTGAGTCAGGCCTCGTCGACCATCCACATCGGAGCCACCGCCTTCCTGGGTGTCCAGATCACCGCCACCTCGAACAGCGGCGGCAACCCCAACGGATTCGGTGGCGGCTTCGGCGGCGGCACTGGAAACTCGGGCTCGGGCTCTGGCTCGTCCTCGGGCTCGTCGGTGGCCGGCGTCTCGGTCGCCGGAGTGGTGACCAGCTCACCGGCTCAAGAAGCTGGGCTGGCCCAGGGTGACATCATCACGTCGGTCGACGGCAAGAGCGTCAACGCCCCGACGGACATCACCAATGAACTGGAGCCGCACCACCCCGGTGACAAGATCACCCTGGGATGGACCGACACGTCAGGGCAGACCCACACCGCCACGGTGGCGCTGACGTCGGGACCACCGCAGTAGGGAAGGCGACGAGCACCGGGACCGGAACACACCGGCCCCGGTGCTCTTTTCGCGTCACGGGCCGGCGCCGATCCCAGATCTCATGACCCGGCCAGCGGTACGGTCTTCTGATGGGAGGCGACACCAGTACCTATGACGAGGCCGTGGCCTCCGTCGGCGACGGGGTCCCCGAAGCGGTCGCGGCGGCAGCCATCGTCGCCAAAATGACGCCCGAGGAGAAGCTGTGGTGCCTCGATGGGGATCTCCCCTTCTGGGCCGGTCTGGACGACTTGAAGGATGGCGGCTACCACAAGCGCCCGTTTCCCGCGGCCCGCATCGAACGGCTCGGCGTCCCCGGGTTCGCCTTTTCCGACGGACCGCGGGGAGTGGTCGTCGGTCCGGCGACGTGCTTTCCGGTCTCGATGGCCCGCGGGGCCACCTGGGACCTCGATCTCGAAGAGCGCATCGGCGAGGCCATCGGGAAGGAACTCCGGGCGGTCGGAGCCAACCTCTTCGGCGGGGTCTGTGTCAACGTCCTGCGACACCCGGCTTGGGGTCGGGCCCAGGAAACCTACGGCGAAGATCCCTTCCATGTGGGTGAATTCGGGGCGGCCCTGGTGCGGGGGGTACAGCGCCATGCCATGGCGTGCGTGAAGCACTTCGCCTGCAATTCCATGGAGAACGCCCGCTTCAAGGTGGACGTCACGGTGGACGACGGGGCACTGCATGAGGTCTTCCTGCCGCAGTTTCGCCGGATCGTCGACGAAGGTGTGGCCGTGGTGATGAGCGCGTACAACTCGGTCAACGGCGACTGGTGTGGACAAGACCGCGCCCTATTGACCGGCGTGCTGCGGGACGAATGGGGCTTCGAGGGGTTCGTGATCAGCGATTGGATCTTCGGCGTGCGCGACGGTCCGAAATCGGTGATCGCCGGTCTCGATGTCGAAATGCCCTACCGGATGGTGCGGGCGGCGGGATTGTCCACCGCCCTCGAAGACGGGTCCTTGGCGTGGGACGACGTTGACCGTTCCGTGGTCCGGACCATCGCCACGTTGCTTCGGTTCAACCACGTCCTGAACGGTCCTCGTCCCGACATCAGCGTGTTGGCCTGCCCCGAACATCGCAGCCTGGCCCGAGAGGCAGCGGCCAAGGCGGTCGTGCTCCTGCGGAATGAACCGGTGGGCGATCACCCCCTGCTGCCGTTGACTCCGGCCACGTTGCGCTCGATTGCCGTCATCGGACACCTGGCCGAGATTCGCAACATCGGAGACGGCGGCTCGAGCGACGTCTGGACGCCCGAAGTGATCACGCCGCTGCAAGGCCTGCGGGCTGCGCTCCCCGAGGTCGAGATCGTCTATGACGACGGAACGGATGCGACGCGGGCGGCTCGCACCGCCGGCGCCGCCGATCTGGCCGTCGTCGTGGTGGGGTACACCAAGGCCGATGAAGGGGAGTTCATCGGCGGAGATCCTTCCGCCGGACCACTGGGCGACCTTCTCCCCGGCGCTGACGATCCGGCCTTGGCCGCAACGTTCACGGCCTCGGTGGCCGCCCATCCCGGGATGGAACCGTCCGAAGGCGTCCCGGCGAACGGTCCCTTGTCCTTTGCCACCGGAGGTGATCGATCGTCGCTGCGCCTGCATCGAGCCGAGGAGGAACTCATTCTGGCGGTGGCGGAGGCCACCTCGCGCGTCGTGGTGGCGGTGGTGGCGGGGAGCGCCGTCATCATGTCGACCTGGGCCTCGAACGTGCCGGCCATTGTGCAGTCCTGGTACGCCGGAATGGAAGGGGGTCACGGACTGGCCGACGTCCTGCTCGGCCGTCGCAATGCCGAGGGACGTCTGCCCTTCACCGTCCCGGTCGGCGAGGAACACCTCCCCCATTTCGAGCGGGATGCCGAGGCGATCACCTACGACCGTTGGCACGGATGGTGGAAGTTCGAACGCGACGGGGCGGTCCCGCACTTCCCCTATGGCTTCGGGTTGTCGTACACCACCTTCGAGCGGGGGCCATTCACAGTCACGGTGGATGAGCACGCCGTCGAGGTCCACGGCAGCGTCACCAACCAGGGGAACAGCGCCGGTGCGGAGATCGTGCAGGTCTACGCGGGTCCGGAGGCAGGTGATTCGGCACGGCCCCGGCGGCTCATGGGATTTGCCCGGATCGAAGTGGCTCCGGGCGAGAAGGCCGAGCTCGCGCTCTCAATTCCCCGGGGCAGATTTGCCGTACGCAACGCGCACGGCCACCGGTGGGTTCCAGCCACCGGCCCCTACGTGGTCGAAGTCGGGCGTTGGGTCGGCGATCCCACCGCGCAATCGACGTCGCTTGATCTGTAGAGCGGGACCCCCGGTCCGAGTCATCGCAGTACGCTGCCCTTGGTGCATCCTTCTAAAGAGTGTCCGGATTCGGACGATGACGGTCCCCGCATCACGGTGGCTTCTTTGCCGGGCGATCCGCCCTATGGCGAACAGTTGACCGAGGCCGAACTCACCGCGTTGGCGTTGGCGGCTGATCCCAATGCGGCGCTGAGTGACGATGCCATTCCCCTCAGCATGCACCTGGCCCAATTCGCCGGAGCATTGCCCGAGTGGTACATGCCGCCGGCAATGGCGCGAAACGGTTCAAAGTGGCGAGTGCCGGTGATCGGCACCATCGTCGCCGCTTTCGTCCTCATTGAAGGTCTGGGGCTCTGCAATACCTACGGGATTCTTTCCTTCGCCTAATAGCCGAGACCGCTCGATTGCGCCGCCGCGGGCCAACCTCACCGCCCTCGTCCCGGCCGCCGCGCCCCATCGGTCACCCACGATCCGTCCCGGCTGCAGCCGCGGTGTGACTAGGGTTTTCCAGCGGCCACCCAGCTGTTCACCCGGCTGTCGCTGATACGCCGAGCGGTGGCCATGTCGGCCCACACCCGAAAGCGCTTCTTTTCGTCGTCGCTCAACTGGGAAAACAGCGTCTTTTCCCCCGGCCCGCTGCTGGGGCGGGACGCTCGAGCCCGTCCACCCGCATTGCTCGTGCGCCCCTTCTCGATAAACGGCGTAAAGGCCGCCCGAAGCTGGGCTGCGTTCCTCGTATTGACGTCGATTTCATAGGACTTACCGTCCAGTGAAAAATGGATCGTCTCGTCGGCATCTCCGCCGTCAATGTCGTCGGTTAGTTTGACTATCACGGTTTTTGCCATGGATGCATAGTGGCATAGGCGTTCTGCTTGGGCCAATTGCTTGGACCGATTACTGGCTAATACTTGGCCAATACTTGGCCTGATTGTGGCGTAATCGGATCGATTTCCGGGTTAGCCGATAGCCGAAGGACCACCAATCCGTCCGCAAAGAGTGTCCCGTAGTGTTGTCAAAAGAAGCGATTGATCTTCTACAAGACTACGAGAGGGTCTGGCTTCGAAAAACCCTGGTCAACGAACGCTTGGTCGGCGGTGAGGCCGCGCCCGGTCGTCGTCTCTCCGCACCTCCGGTCTCGAACTGCCTCGCACCGACGTTCCTCTACGAGAACGGTCGACTTCGATTGACCTTCCTATTAGTCTGATTTTTGTCCTCGACGCGCCACGTTCGACCCTGTTCCCCCTCCGTCGGACCGGGGCGCGCCGAGGATGGCGGGCCCCTCGTTTCGAGGCGGATTGCACTTCGCGCCGTCTTCTCCGCAATAGCGGCCAATATGGGGTCATGGCTCGCCGGAACGCTCCACGACGAGGGGGGCGGCGCGTCGGCAGAAGCGACGGCGACCCGGCCGGGCGCCAGGCGGTGTCACCCGGCATGCACTGGCGGGCCGACGGTCAACCCAAATCCGCCTACCGTTCGCAGGGGGAGGCGCTGAGTGTGGCCGATGAACGCCGATCCGAGTCGGGCGTCGACCTGAACGCCTATCAGTGCGAGATCTGTGGGAGCTGGCACCTGGGAAGCTACGGGCGGAGCGAGAGATGAATGAACCGTTCCTGGCCTGGGACGTGCACCAAGGTCTTTGCCCGGAGTGCGCATTCGACTGGGACCAGAGTGAATTCGAGGATCTGGTCGGTCAATGCGTGTGGGGAGTCGCCGTCTTCGGCGAGTGCATCTCCCGTCTCGGGGATCCCTCGGTGGCCGTGGAACCGGGCCTGTGGTCGGCCAGCCGCTATGTCTGGCACACCGTCGATGTGCTCCGGTTCGGGACGGAACGGCTCTGGACGCTCAGCGTTGATCCCTCCTTCGGCGTCCCGTCGTGGGACGAGAACCTGATGGCCGAGCGTCGCTCCTACGACCAGCTCTCACCGTTCGTCGGACTGCTGGCCATGATCTCCGCCGTGGAGACCTGGCGCACGGCCGCCCTTGAGGCGCCCCGCGACGTCACTACGCCTCACCCCGAGGCGGGAACCATCGATGCCTTCGACCTGGTGCAGAGGAACGCCCATGAGGTATGGCATCACCTGTGGGACATCCAGCGCGGGCTCCCGCCGGCCTAGCTGCCCGTCATACCCACAAATGCTGCGATCATGGTGGACATCGAACCCAATGAGCCGGAACAGCAGGCTGACGTGTCGCCCGACCACGACGAGTCGGGCGACGAGATCCCGTCGAGGCGTTTCGACGCCTGGCGCCGCCGCTCTGCCGTCGGGGGGATGGCCACCGGCATAGCGCTCGGCCTGCAGGAAGTCTTCTACCCGAACAAGAACGAGCCGGTGATTTCGGCCGAGGCGCCGGGTGAGCCTCCCGATGCCGACGATCGGCTGCGTGTCGTCCTCGACCCTGACGATCCCACCAAGTCGACCGTGGTCGTGCCGAAGTCTCACCCGGCCACACCGCCCCACACCGACTGACGTCCATCCCGGTCCATCCCGACCAGCGCTTGACGGAACCGACCGTGAGACGTACCATCTTGCATATCGGACAGTCTGTCCGATATGCAAGAGGAGTTGTCCGAACGTGGCCGAAACCGCTGCCGACGTCACCCCCGTCGATCTGTCCGACTCACGCTCGTTCGTCTCGAGCGTGCCGCACGAGTGGCTGACCTACCTGCGCCAGCACGATCCCGTGCACTGGCAGGACGAGCCCGGCGGCCCGGGGTACTGGGCCGTCACCAAGTACCACGACTGCGTGACGGTGAACCGAGACTTCGAGCGGTTCAGTTCGGCCACTCAGGGCACCATGCCCTTCGAGCTCGGTGCGGACGAGGTGGCGCAACAGAGTCTGATGATGCTCAACATGGATCCACCGCTGCACACCCGGTACCGCCGGTTGGTCAACAAGGGCTTCACCCCCCGCATGGTCCGGGACCTGGAGGAGAACATCCATCGTTCGGCCGACGCCATCATCGACCAGGTCATTGAGAGCGGCCGGGCCGACTTCGTGACCGACCTCTCGGCCGAGCTCCCGCTGCAGGTCATCGCCGAGCTCCTGGGCGTACCCCACGACGACCGCCACAAGATGTTCGACTGGTCCAACCGCATGGTGGGCAGTCAGGATCCCGAGTACCAACTGGCGGCCGAGGAGGCCATGACGGCCGCCATGGAGCTCTACGCCTACGCCGCCCAGCTGTTCGCCCAGAAGCGGATCGACCCGCACACCGACCTCATGAGCGCGCTGACCGGCGTCGAGATCGAGGGCGAGCGCCTCAGCGAGATGGAGCTCGAGCTGTTCTTCCTCCTCTTGACCGTGGCCGGCAATGAGACCACCCGCAACCTGATGTCGGGGGCCATGCACGCCTTCTTCCAGTATCCCGACCAGTGGCAGCGGCTGCGCGACGACCGCAGCCTGCTCCCTACCGCCGTGGAGGAGATGCTGCGCTTCGTCACCCCCGTCATGAACTTCCGCCGCACGGCCACCTGCGATGCCGTGCTCAGCGACACGAAGATCCAGGCGGGCGACAAGATCGTCTTCTACCACGCCTCGGGCAATCGCGATGAAGACATCTTCCCGGATTCGGGTGCCTTTGATGTCGGCCGCGATCCCAATCCCCACATCGCCTTCGGAGGCGGGGGACCGCATTTCTGCCTGGGCGCACACCTGGCCCGCATGGAGATCCGCGTGATGTTCGAGCATCTGCTCGACCGCATGCCCGACATCGAACAGAATGGCGACGTGCAGCGACTGCAATCTCAGTTCATCAACGGTGTCAAGCACCTCCCGGTGACGTTCACTCCGGCACCGCGACTCGGCGCCTAAATGGCGCGCCGGGCACCGGACGCGCTCAAAGAGGTCATCCGCGACTTCCGGCGGGATCAGATCATCGAAACGTCGAGACGGCTGTTCGGCGAGCGGGGCACCACCGAAGTGTCGATGGACGAGATCGCCACCGCGTCGGGCGTCGCCCGATCGACCGTCTACGTGTACTTCGCCAACCGTGACGAGTTGCTGCGTGCCTGCGTGCAGTCGATGTACGACCAGCTCACGGAGGCCATCGTCGTCAGCTCCGAGGACGACGCCTCTCCGCCCGAACGGTTGCACAGCCTGATCCGGGCGCTGCTCGAACGCATCGACGAGAACCCCGCCTTCTTCCGTCTGGCCATGGCCACCCAGGACACCGCCGGTGCCGCCGGCTCGGCGGCCGTCGGCGGGGCGCTCATGATGATCGGACTCGAGATGATGCGGCTGCTCGAGGACGTCGTGTCGAGCGGGATGGCGACGGGTGACTTCGGGTCGCGCCTGGAGCCGGATCGGGCCGTGGTGCTGATCGGCCAACAGATCTACGGCGCCCTCTCCATTCGGGCCGGCGAACCGGACCCGGTTCCCGTCGGCCAAGCCACCAATGAGATCTGCACCTTCGTGCTGCAGGGATTGGGGCGTTGAGATGAAGTTCGACCTGTGGCTTCCCACGGCCAACCCGATGACCACGCCAGAATTGCTGGAGGCGGTCGGGCGAGCGTCCGAGGCGCGCGGTATCTCGACGCTGTGGGTTGGCGAGCATGTCGTGCTCTTCGATCAGTACGCCAGTCGGTATCCCTATGCGGCGGACGGGAAGGTCCCCGCACCGTCCGGTTCGGGCTTGCTCGAACCGATGGTGACCCTGTCCTATCTGGCGGCCTGTACGGAGACGGTGCGACTGGGCACGGCGATGTTGCTGCTCCCCCAACGCAATCCGGTCTACACCGCCAAAGCGGTCTCCACCCTGGACTGGCTCTCTGGGGGCCGGGTTGACCTGGGGATCGGCGTCGGTTGGCTCAAAGAAGAATTCGACGCACTCAATGTGCCGTGGGAGAACCGCGGTGCGCGCACCGACGAGTACATCGAGGTCCTGCGCACGCTCTGGTGCGACGAAAAATCTTCATTCAAGGGCGAGATCTACAGCATGGACGAATGCGAGATGTTCCCCAAGCCGATTCAGCAACCCCAACCTCCCATCCACATCGGCGGGGAGTCTGACGCGGCCCTCCGGCGGGCCGCCCGGGTCGGCCGGGGATGGCACACCTTCAACCGGTCTCCCGCCGAATTGGCCGAGGGACTGGCCAAGCTCGACGTGTTTCTGGAGGCCGCCGAGCGGAGCAGGGCCGACCTTCGCATCACCGTCTGCCCCTATTTCCAGCAGCTCACGCCGGACATCGTGGCCGAGTACGCCGAAGCCGGTGCCGATGCGGTGTCCGCCCTGTTCTTCTGCTTCAGTGCGGAGGACGTCGAGGGGACGTTCGAGGGCCTCGAAGCTTGCCGGGAGGCGGCGGCCCGCAGCTGACCTGGGTGGGCGTGATGCCATGGCGTGGCGCCTGGTCAACGACGGGTCTCGGAAGGAGCAGCCGCTCACGCCTCGAGCAACGGCCTTGCTCTCGAATCGATGTGCCGGATCAACGAACGTCGTCGGCGACCCACTCCGAAAGCTCGATGGTGACATCACCGGGACCGCTCAAGAACACCAGGCGCCGATCGTGGAAATTCATGACCTCGTTCTTGGTCACGATGCCTTCGGCCGAGAGCCGGGCGAGAGTGGCATCGAGATCCTCGACTGCGAAACAGACGTGGTTGAAACCGAGGCGGGCTAAGTTGTCTTCGTAAGGATTCTCCGTCAAGGTCGGGCGATGAAACCGGAGGAGCTGTACTTCTTGGTGCGTGGCCACGCTCGAGAGCGTCAAGGTCACGTGATCAGCCTCCCAATCGGGAATGCCCATATACCGCGACATCTCTTCGCCCGAGACGACGGTGTCAGCCGTTTTCTCGAAGCCCAGTAGGCCGAAGAACCGCTCGGCTTCGTCCAGGTCGGCCACGGCAATCGTGACGTGGTCAAATCCGCTGTGAGGTTTCAACGTTTTCTATGGCCGGCGCGTCGCGTTGTTCCAACATCCATGGGAGAACCATAGGTCGCAGCGAGGTCTCTCATCGGTGGATTTGGGCTGGTCGGAGGACCAGGCGCAGGCCGTCGGTACACTCCTGCCAGTGACTTCTCCCGATTGTGCCTTCGGTGTCTTCACCGATCACGGGCCGTGGGTCATCGACCCGGACGCCTTGACCTGGAAGGCCGGCTTGGCCCGGATCCGGGCCGACAGCATCGCCTCCGTCCCTGAGCTCATCCGTGCCCGGAAGTTCCCACCCGGGGCCCGGGTGGGAACGACGGTTCGCCACCTGGGGGGTGCCTTGGGACTGTGGTTCCTCAGGGAGCGCCGGAAAGCTGAGCCGATCAGGACGGCGGGGATCTCACGCCGGCTGAGAGTGGCCGCGGAGAACCTCGGACCGACCTATATCAAGCTCGGCCAAATCGTCTCCTCCGGCGAAGGTATTTTCCCGTCCGAGCTGGTCGCCGAATTCAAGCGATGTCGAGATCAGGTCAGACCTGAACCATGGGCCGTCGTTCACCAGGTGATCGAAGAAGAGTTGGGTCGACCGCCCGAAAGCGTGTTCGCCACCATCGATCGGGAGCCGCTGGCCGCCGCCTCCATCGCCCAAGTGCATGCCGCCACGCTGGTCGATGGGACCGAGGTCGTGATCAAGGTGCAACGGCCGACCGTCGCTCGACTCGTCCGGCGCGACCTGGCCGTCATGTCGTGGTTGGCCCCCCATTTGGTGGGCCGACTCCCGGTCGCCGCGCTGGCCAATCCCCCGGCGTTGGTCGAGCTCTTCGCCGAAACCATTGTGGAGGAGCTCGACTTTCGGCTCGAGGCAGAGAACATGCTCGACATCGCCGCTACCTTCGCCAAGCTCGGACAGCGCGACTACGTCATCCCCCGCCCCCACCCGACGCTGGTAACCCGTCGCATGTTGGTGATGGAACGGATGAACGGTTTCAATTTCTCCGACGTGCGAGGCATGCACAAGGCCGGCATCGACACCGAAGCGGTGGTGCGGACCGGGATGATCGGGTTTCTCGAAGGGTGCATGATGCACGGGATCTTTCATGGCGACCTCCACGGCGGGAACCTCCTCGTCATGTCGTCGGGCCAGGTGGCCCTGCTGGATTTCGGGATCACCGCCCGCCTGACCGAACCGAAACGACTGGCCCTCCTCTCCCTCATTGTGGGAGCGTCCAACGGCCACATCCCCTCGCAGGTGGCCGCCTTACGTGACTTGGGTGCCTTGCCCGAGAACACCGACATCGATTCGGTGATTGAACAACTCGGCCTTGATCGCCCACCGGTGGATCCGACAACGCTCACGCCCGACGAGCTGGTGGGCGAGCTGCAACGTTCCATCAAGACTCTGCTGGCCCTCGGTGCCCGCATGCCCAAGGAGCTGATGCTGTTCGTCAAGAACATGGTCTTCCTGGACGGCGCCATTGCCACGTTGGCGCCGGACCTCGACCTCTTCGCCGAGATCGAAGGCATCGCCCTGCTGTTCGCCGAGAAGCACGGTGAACGGATCATGGCGCAGCTGGGGCTGACGCATCAGGAAGGCTGGGAACCGGACATGGCCGGATTAAAGGCCGGCTTCGGATTGGACGACACGACGGAGCACCTCACCCACCGTGACATTCAGGCGCGTCGAGCCGAGGTACGAGAGAAGTTTGAACGTCGCGGCAGCGTTCGGCGAGCACGGCGGAAGAGGGAGTTCAAGCCGCCCCATTGATGTAACCCGGACGTTCCGCCGCCCGCTTCGGTGATCAAGCAATCACGTCGCCGTGACGCGGAGACCGCGTCGAGCGGCTCGCACTCTTTGCAAGGCGGAACAGCCCGGCTGCTCTCTAGGGCAGCACGGCAAGGG